>Ga0134126_10011789_pt1 | contig 11031 bp, 8 predicted proteins | sample KB31752_FD_96881 | JGI IMG/M metagenome (GOLD analysis project Ga0134126, IMG submission 96881) | Terrestrial soil microbial communities with excess Nitrogen fertilizer from Kellogg Biological Station, Michigan, USA - KB3-175-2 | ecosystem: Environmental > Terrestrial > Soil > Unclassified ... | reverse complement strand
TCGTAACGTGACGCCATGGCCGCGGCCACCGGCGATCGACTGTGGGCGGCCTGGACGCCGGTCGCCGCCAGTCGGGCGGTGGCCACTGCGTGTGTGGTGGCCACGCCGCTGGCCGTCGGCATCGGCACCGGCCATCCCGCCGCCGGGGCCACCGGAACGCTCGGCACCTATCTCTGGACGGTCGGCCACCTCCTGCTCCCCCGACCCCTCGGCGTCCGACTGTCGGCGACCACCGTCGTCCTCCTCGGCGTCGCCGGGGTCACCGGGGCGCTGGCCGGCGGGGCGCTGTGGTTGCTGGTGGTGCTGGCCGTCGTCTGGGCCGCCGCCCAGGCGGTGGCCGAGACCGCCGGTACCGCCGTCCGGCTACCGGTGGCCATGGCCGCCCTCGGGTTCCTGCTGTCGGCGATGGAGGGGCAGGTCAGCGCCGGGGCGGCGCTGTGGCGGGGGGTGCTGATGGTCGGTGGGGCGACGTGGGGGGCGCTGTGGGCGGTGGCCCAGAAGCCGCCGTGGCGGTCACCCGGTGAGGGGAGCCGGCACGTCGGAGTGACCGAGCTGTGGGCCGCCCGGTCACGCTCCCGTCGGTTCGCCGTCCTCCTGGCGGTCCCGACCGCTCTGGCGGCCGGGGTGGCCGGGCTGTTCCAGATCTCCCACGGTGCCTGGACGGCCACCACGGTGCTCAGGGTGATGCGCCCGGAGGCGTCGGCGACGGTAGCCCGCAGCGGCCGGCGCATCGTCGGGACGTCGGCCGGCGCCCTGGTCGCCGCCCTGCTGCTGGGGCTCGAGCAGCACCACCTGACGGCGGTGGTCACCCTGGTGGTCTGCGTGTCGGCCATGCAGCTGGTCGGGCCGAAGCGGTACGGGTTCTACACGTTCTTCCTCACCCTCATCGCCCTGGAGCTGGGATCGGTGGCCCAACCGGCCAGCTGGCACCTGGCGGTGGTCCGGGTCGCTCTGACCCTGGCCGGAGCGGCGCTGGCGGTGGCGAGCGGGGTGCTCTACGACTGCGCCAGCCAGTTTCACCGCCCTCCGGCCGGCCGGTAGCCTTGAGGGTCCATGGCGGAACAACCTCCCGGCACAGTGGACCGGACAACGTCTAACCAGCCCGGGTCGGACCAGACCGGGTCGGACGACACAGCGTCGGACCAGACCGGGTCGGATCAGGCAGGGTCGGGCACCGCGGGGACGAACGGGAACGGCAGCGGCCCGGCCCAGCCGGTCTGGCAGACCGGGTGGCAGCGGTTGTCCAGGACGTTCGTGAACCCGTCCGGGTCGGCGTCGGCTTCAGCCGGTAGGACCCGCCCGGCGCCGAAGGCGGCCGCGGCCACGCCGGACTTCGCCACCATGACCGACGCTCAGAAGCGGCAGATGATCAACCAGATCGACGGCACCGAGCGGAAGATCGGTTACGCCGCCGCTGCGCTGGCCGCGGTGTTGACCGTGGCCTACAACGTGCCGTTCATGGTCTCCCGGATCACAGTGGAGACCACAGTCAAGCCCACCGGGCACACCTGTGCGGACGGCTACCGGTACACCACCCACGGCGCCGGCCAGGCCGCCACCTGCAACACCATCTTCCCGGTCAGCCACTACGCCTGGTACCTGGTCGTCCTGCTGGTGTTCTCTGCCGGCATCTTCATCACCGTCCGCATCGGCCGACGGGCCCCGCTGGCGTTCGCCATGGTGCTCACCGGGCTGGCCCTCGGATCGCTCCTCGGCAACACCATCGCCGTGCTGCCGTTCATCGTCGCCGGCGGCTGGCTGCTGTTGCGGGCGTGGCGGAGCCAGAAGAACGGGTCCCCGACGGCCAAGGCCCCCCTTCCCGGCTACACGCCGCCGGCTCGTGGTCCGGCCCCGAGGGGCAAGGCGGGCAGTACGTCCAACGCCAGCCGTCGGGCCCGCAAGGGCGACCCGCCGCCCAGTCCCACCGGACGTTCGGTGCCGGCGGCCAACAAGCGGTTCACCCCGAAGACCCCGCCGAAGCCCACCAAGAAGTAGGGGCCAGTTCGGCCGCCCGGCCGCCCCGGCCCCGGGGTCAGCTGGTCGTCAACGCCGAGCGGAGCAGCGCCAGGACGTCGGCCCGGCGGCGCACCAACGACCGGGCGGTGGGCTCCTCCCCCAGCGCCCGCACCACCTCGACCTCGGTGACCATCCCGACGACGGTGGAGTAGATGGCCAGCAGCAACAGGTGGGGGTCGTGTCGCCGCATCCGCCCGGCGTCCATCTCGGCCTGCAGGAACTGGGAGGCCCGCTCCACCAGCGGCTGGAGGGCGACGGTCATCTGGGTGGCCGGCGGCGGCCCCAACCGGGACACCTCCCGCACCAGCCCCAACAGCTCCGGCCGGCGGGCGGCGAGGCGGAACACCGATCGGACCACCGCCTCGACCCGGTCCCACCCCTCCCCGGCGCGGTCGAGGGCGGACTGCAGGGCGTCGGCCAGCTCGGCGGCGCTGCGGTCGATGACGGCCTCGAGGAGGGCGTCCTTGCTGGGGAACCAGTAGAGGATGGTCTGCTTGGCGACGTCGAGGCCACCGGCGAGGGCGTCGAGGGAGGTAACGTCGTAGCCACGGGTGCCGAACGACCGCAGGGCGGCGTCGAGGATCCGATCCGGGGTCGCGCTCGTCGGCTTCTGGCTCACCGGCTTCGGGGTCGCCGGCTTCCCGTTCGATGGGGCCACCAGCGGCATCGTACCCCCTTCCCTACCAAATGGTAGACAACGGGTCTACCAGATGGTAGACAACACGGATGGCCATCGGCGAACAGCTGGCGGGCAAGCGGTTCTTCGTGACCGGCGGCACCGGGTTCCTGGGCACCGCCCTGGTGGAGCGCCTGCTGCGGACCATCCCGGGCTCGGAGGTGGTGGTGCTGGTCCGGCCGGGCCGGCGGGCCACCGCCGCCCAGCGGGCGACGCGGGAGATCCTGAAGAACGACTGCTTCGACCGGTTCCGCGGCGAGCTCGGCGACCGGTTCGACGACGAGGTCGGCCGCCGGGTGGTGGCGGTGGCCGGCGACGTCAGCCGGGACGGTCTCGGCCTCGACGACGACGGTCGCCGGCTGCTGGCGGCCAGCGACGTCGTCATCCACTCCGCCGCCACCGTCAGCTTCGACGCCCCGCTGGACCAGGCCGTGGAGATCAACCTGCTCGGCCCCTCCCGGGTGGCCGCCGCCGTCGCCACCGCGCGCCGGCAGGCGGGTGCCAATGACCCAGCACGCCGCGAGGCGGCCACCGCCGGCGGCGCCGGACCGCAGCACCTCATCGCCGTGTCCACCGCCTACGTCGCCGGCACCCACCAGGGGGAAGCCCGGGAGGAGCTGCTGAGCGCCGACCGGTTCTCCCTCGACGTCGACTGGGAGGCCGAGGTGGCCGGGGCCCGGCGGCTCCGGGCCGACCTGGAGGCGGAGTCACGCCGGCCGGACCGGTTGGCGGAGTTCGCCAAGAAGGCCCGGTCGGAGCTCGGCGGGGCCGGCGAGCACCTGCTGGCGACCCGGGCGGAGAAGATCCGGGAGGACTGGATCAAGCGGCAGCTGGTCGACGCCGGGACGGCCCGGGCGCAAGCCCTCGGGTGGCCGGACGCCTACCCGTTCACCAAAGCCCTCGGCGAGCGGGCCCTCACCTCCCAGTACGGCAATTCCACCGGCGTCGCCCCGGGCGACGGTGTCCCGATCACCATCGTCCGGCCGTCGATCATCGAGTCGGCGCTGGCGGAGCCCCGGCCGGGGTGGATCCGGGGGTTCCGGATGGCGGAGCCGATCATCATCTCGTACGCCCGGGGTCTGCTGAAGGAGTTCCCGGGGGTCCCCGAAGGGGTGCTGGACGTCATCCCGGTGGACCTGGTGGTGGCGGCGATCGTCGCCGTGGCCGCGGCGGGCCCCACACCGGACGGCCCGTCGGTGTACCAGGTGGCGTCGGGGGTGCGGAACCCGCTGCGGTACGGGCGGCTGGTGGAGCTGGTGCAGGAGTGGTTCAAGCAGCACCCGCTCTACGACGAGCAGGGCCAGCCGATCTCGGTGCCGGAGTGGTCGTTCCCGGGAAGGGGCCGCGTCCAGCGGCAGCTGCAGCGGGCGACGAAGACGATGGACCTGGTGGAGCGGGTGACGACGGCCCTGCCGGTACGGGGCCGCCAGGCGGAGCTGTCGGCGAAGGTGGAGGAGCGGAACGCCCTGGCGAAGCGGGCGCTGGGGTACGTGGAGCTGTACGGGGCCTACACGGAGACCGAGGCCCGGTACCGGGTGGACCGGCTGCTGGCGCTGTGGGAGACCCTGGACGACGCCGACCGGGCGACGTGGTGCTTCGACCCGGCGGTGGTGGACTGGGACCACTACGCCCGCGACATCCACCTGCCGTCGATCGTGGCGCACGCCCGGGTGCGGACGGCGCCGGGGAAGTCGGTGGTGGACAAGCGGCCGGAGCGGGCCCGCAAGGCCATCCTGTCCCCGGACCGGCACCTGGCGGTGTTCGACCTGGAGCACACCCTGATGGCGTCGAACGTGGTGGACACCTACGCCTGGCTGGCCAGCCGGCACCTGTCGGTGGCGAAGCGGGCGAAGTTCGTGGCCGAGCTGGTGGCGGAGGCGCCGAAGCTGCTGGCCCTCGACCGCCGTGACCGCGGCGACTTCCTCCGGGCGTTCTACCGGCGCTACGAGGACGCCCCGGTGGACCAGTTGGCGGAGGACGGCTGGGAGCTGTTCCACCGCCAGCTCCTCACCCGGTCGTTCCCGGCCGGGCTGGCCCGGGTCCGTGAGCACCGCCGCCTGGGCCACCGCACCCTGCTGATCACCGGCGCCCTCGACTTCGTCATCGCCCCGCTCCGACCGTTGTTCGACGACATCGTCTGCGCCCGCCTCGGGCAGCGCGACGGCCGCTACGACGGCCGGCTGGAGGAACTGCCCCCCATCGGGGGGGCCCGGGCCCTCCTCCTCCAGGACTACTCGGCGGCCTACACCCTGTCCCTGGACGAATCGGTGGCCTACGCCGACTCGGCCAGCGACCTGGCCATGCTGGAGGCCGTCGGGTTCCCGGTGGCCGTCAACCCGGAGTCCCGCCTGTCGGCCATCGCCCGCCGCCGAGGGTGGCACGTGGAGCACTGGGCGAAGGCCGCCGGGGGGTCGGAGCGACCGCTGCCGTTGGGCCCGATCGACGTCGTCCGGCCCGGTGGCCGCACCGGGGCCGGCTACTCCGCTACCGGCGGGTTCGCCACGGCCTGGGCCGCCGCCCGACGGGCTGCCGGGGCGGCGACCGGCGGCGGCGCCGCCCGCACTCTCGGGCGTGGCCGGTGAAGGCGCTGGTGTTCGAGCGGAACGTCCCACGGTTCGCCGCCTCCCGGGTGGCGTCGCTGCTGGGGTCGGGGAAGGGGGTGGGGGTCGGGCCGCTGCGGCTGGTCGAGACCGATGCCCCCGACCTGCCGGGACCGGACTGGTACCGGGTGACCCCGGTGCTGTCGGGGATCTGCGGTTCCGACCTGGCCACCCTGGACGGCCGGAGCTCCCGGTACTTCGAGGAGCTGGTCAGCTTCCCGTTCGTGCCCGGCCACGAGGTGGTGGGGACGGTGGACGACGGCGCGACGGCCGCCGACGGCACCGCGCTGGCGGCGGGGTCCCGGGTGGTGCTGGAGCCGGTGCTCGGCTGCGCCGCCCGGCGGATCGACCCGCCGTGCCCGGCCTGTGCCGTCGGGCGGACCGGGGACTGCGAGCTGGTGGCCTTCGGGCATCTCCGGCCAGGGCTGCAGATCGGGTTCTGCGCCGACACCGGCGGTGGGTGGTCGGCGGCCGGGCTGGTGGCCCACCGGAGCCAGCTCCACCCGGTGGCCGACGACCTGAGCGACGTCGACGCCGTCACCATCGAACCGGTGGCCTGCGCCGTCCACGCCGCCCTGGCCGCCGGCATCCGCGACGGCGACACCGTGGCGGTGCTGGGGGCCGGCACGGTGGGGCTGACGGTGGTGGCCGCCATCACCCATCTGGCCACCACCGGCCGCCTGGCCGTACCGGCGGCCGTGCTGGTCGGCGGGCGGTACCCGGGGCAGCGGCAGCTGGCCGAGGCGTTGGGGGCCACCGAGGCGCTGCCGTCGGACCACCTGGCCCGGGCGGTCCGCCGCCGCAGCCGGTCACTGGCCGTCGGCGGCCCGACCACCGGTGGGCAGCGGCTGACCGGCGGCGCCGACGTGGTCGTCGACTGCGTGGGGTCGGCCGGGTCGATCGCCCAGGCCCTCGACATGGTGCGGCCCCGGGGCCGCATCGCCCTGGTGGGGATGCCCGGGAAGGTGGCGGTGGACCTGACGTCGCTGTGGCACCGCGAGGTGTCGCTGACCGGCACCTACGCCTACGGGGTCGAGCACGTCCGGGGCGACCCGGCCGCCGCCGGGTCCGGCGGCAGTGACGGCGGCGAGCCGGTCCGGACGTTCGACCTGGCCGCCGAAGTGGTGGCCGCCAAGGGGACCGGCCGGCTGGTGTCGGCGCGGTACCCGCTGGAGCGGTTCGAGGAGGCGGTGGCCCACGCCGGGGCGGCTGGGCGGCGGGGGGCGGTGAAGGTGGCCTTCGAGCTGCCGACCCCCCGGAGCAGGAAGAGAGGAAACCCATGAGTCCGAGGCCCGGCTTCGTGCTGGAGGTCGACCGGTCGACCCCGCCCACGCTGTTCTGGCACGGGGAGCGGTTCGCCCTGGAGAAGCTGCCGGAGGGCAGCCGGGTGATCTACGCCCCCGAGCCCCTCGAGGCGCTGGCCGACCCGGTGGCCGCCATCCGGCACGCCCTCCGGCACCCGTTGGGTGACCGGGACCCGCTGCCGGCGCTGCTGTCCCCGGGGATGCGGCTGACGATCTGCTTCGACGACATCTCGCTGCCGCTGCCGCCGATGCAGGCGCCGGACGTCCGCCAGCTGGTGATCGAGCAGGTGCTGGAGATGGCGGCGGCCGCCGGGGTGGACGACGTGGTGCTGGTGGCAGCCCTGGCGTTGCACCGCCGGATGACCGAACCGGAGCTGCGCCACGCGCTGGGCGACCGGGTCTACGACGCCTTCGCCCCCCACGGCCTGCTGACCCAGCACGACGCCGAGGACCCGGACAACCTGGTCCACCTCGGGCAGACCGACCACGGCGAGGACGTGGAGATCAACCAGCGGGCGGCCGAGAGCGACCTGCTGGTGTACGTGAACATCAACCTGGTGGCGATGGACGGGGGGCACAAGAGCGTGGCCACCGGGCTGGCCAGCTACAAGAGCCTGCGGCACCACCACAACCCCAAGACCATGCGGCACAGCCGGTCGTTCATGGACGCCCCGTCGTCGGAGCTGCACTCGGCGAACTGGCGGATGGGCCGGTTCATCGCCGACGCCGGGGTGAAGGTGTTCCAGATCGAGACCACCTTGAACACCGACACGTTCCCGTCGCAGTTCGCCTTCCTGCAGAAGCGGGAGTGGGAGTGGAACCTTCGGGACCGGGCCACCTTCACCGCCACCGCCGGCGCCCTGGACCGGACGCCGCCGCGGCTGGCTCGGCAGATCTTCCACTCCATCAAGTCCCCGCACGCCCTGACGTCGGTGCAGGCCGGCGAGGTGGAGGCGGTCCACGCCGTCACCACCGCCAACGTCTGGGAGCAGCAAGGCGTCGAGGTGCAGGGGCAGACCGACATCCTGACGATGGGGCTGCCGTACATCTGCCCGTACAACGTCAACTCCATCATGAACCCGATCTTGGTGGCCTGCCTGGGGCTCGGGTACTTCTTCAACCTGTACCGCGGCAAGCCGCTGGTCCGGGAAGGCGGGGTGGTCATCCTGCACCACCCGACCTCGTGGGAGTTCCACCCGGGTCACCACCCGAGCTACATCGACTTCTTCGAACAGGTGCTGTCGCAGACCACCGATCCGGTGGAGATGTCGAAGGCCTACGAGGAGTCGTTCGCCACCGACCCGTGGTACATCCACCTCTACCGGACCGGCCACGCCTACCACGGGGTGCACCCGTTCTACATGTGGTACTGGTGCGCCCACGCCCTGGCCCACCTCGGCCGGGTGGTGGTGGTCGGCGGCGACCCGAAGGCGGTACGGCGGATGGGGTTCTCGCCGGCGTCGTCGATGGACGACGCCCTGGAGATCGCCAAGGACGTCGTCGGCCCCTCCCCCACCCTCACCCACCTGCACACCCCCCCGATCCTGATGGCGGACGTGAAGTGAGCGGCGGGGGCGGGCGGCTCTCGGCCGCGGCCCTGGCCGCCAAGGTCGGCCCTGCGGCCCTGGCCGCGAAGATGGGTAGAGCCCGGTTCCCCCTGGCCGCCCCGACGTGGCCGGACAGCGTGCCGCGGCCGGCGCCGGACCGGAAGGTGGGGCTGGAGTACGACCACGAGTGGTCACGGCGGTACCCGGTGCGGCTGGCCCGGGCGATGGTGCTGGACAACCTGACCCGGCCGGCGGCCCGGCTGGTGGCCCCCACGACGGTGCGGGGGATGGAGCACCTGCAGCACCTCGACGGCCCGGCCATCCTGGCGGCCAACCACGCCAGCCACCTCGACACGCCGTTGCTGTTGACCACCCTGCCGGTGGACATGCGGCACCGCACCATCGTGGCGGCGGCGTCGGACTACTTCTTCGACAAGACCTGGAAGTCGGTGCTGTGGTCGTTCTCCCTGGCGGCCATCCCGATCGAGCGGGCGAAGGTGAACCGTCGGTCGGCCGACGTGGCCGCCGGACTGCTCGACGACGGGTGGAACCTGGTGATCTTCCCCGAGGGGGGCCGGACCCCCGACGGGTGGACGCAGCCGTTCAAAGGGGGGGCGGCGTACCTGGCCCGACGGACCGGGCGGCCGGTGGTGCCGGTGTACGTCCACGGCACCCGGCACGTGCTGCCCCGGTCGCCAGACGTGGCCACGGCACCGGGGGGGCGGCCGGTGGGTGGATCGGGGTCCGAGGCCGCCAAGGGTGGCGGCCTGCGGCGGTCACCGGTGACGGTGCTGTTCGGACCGCCCCTCCGGCCCGAGGAGGGCGAGGACGCCCGGCGGTTCGGGGCCCGGATCGAGTCGGCGGTGGCGATGCTGGCCGACGAGGCCCGCAGCGACTGGTGGACGGCGCGGCGCCGGGCCGCCGACGGGACCAGCCTGTCGCCGCAGGGTCCGGAGGCGTCGCCATGGCGGCGGGCCTGGGCCCTCGAACCCGCCCCCGACCGCCATCCGGTGGGGGACTCGGCCCCCGACAAGCCCTGGCCGCCAGTCTGATCAACTGTTGCCGGTCTGATCATCTGCCGGTGACCTGACCGGCCCGGGCTCGCCGGGGCCTATGGGGGTACGATCGGCGGAGTTGTCTCGTCACCCTTTGGGAGGTGGACGACATGGCTTGGCCGGCGTCGAAATGGCGCAATTCACGGGACGGCCGCGGCGGACGGCCGACGCTGCTCTCTGCGCCCCGGGCCGAGCCCACCCTGGCGGACCGCTTGATCCTCACCACGGCAGGTACCAACGTCCCACCACCAAGGAGCAGTCGACGATGAAAGCATTTGTGATGAAAGAGATCGGTCGGGTCGGCTTCCTCGAAAAGCCGATCCCCCGCCCCGGACCGAACGACGCCATCGTGCGGACGACCCGGGCGCTCATCTGCACGTCGGATTCGCACACGGTCGGTGGCGGCATCGGCCCCCGGGAGGACCTGACGCTCGGCCACGAAGCGGTCGGGGTGGTCCACGAAGTGGGCAGTGAGGTCAGGGCGTTCGCCCCCGGTGACCGGGTGGTGGTGGGTGCCATCACGCCGGACTGGTTGAGCCCGGCTGCCCAGGGCGGCAATGCGTCGCAGTCGGGCGGCCAGCTCGGGGGTTGGAAGTTCTCCAACATCAAGGACGGCGTCTTCGCCGAGTACTTCCACGTCAACGACGCCGACGGCAACATGGCCCACATACCGGACGGAGTGCCGGACGAGAAGGCGGTGTACTGCTGCGACATGCTCTCCACCGGGTTCATGGGAGCGGAGAACGGCAATATCCCCATCGGCGGGACCGTGGCGGTGATCGCCCAGGGTCCGGTGGGGCTGATGTCGACCGCCGGAGCGAAGCTGCGGGGGGCCGGGTTGATCATCGGGGTGGAGTCGGTGCCCCACCGTAAGGAGCTGGCTCGCACCTACGGGGCCGACGAGATCGTCGACTTCACCGTCGAGGACGTCGTCGACCGGGTGCTCGAGCTGACCGACGGCGAGGGGGTCGACACCGCCATCGAAGCCCTCGGCGCCGACCTCACGTTCCAGACGGCGGTGAAGATCACCAAGCCGGGAGGCACGGTGTCGAACACCGGCTACTTCGGCGAAGGGGAGTTCGTCCGGATCCCCCGGGTGGAATGGGGCGTCGGGATGGCCGACAAGACGATCGCCACCGGGCTGTGCCCGGGCGGCCGGTTGCGCATGGAGCGGCTGCTGCGGGTGCTGGAGAACGAACGGCTGGACCCGACGCTGATGACCACCCACACGTTCGACTTCGACGACATGGAGGAGGCGTTCGAGGTCGCCGACAAGAAGCTGGACGACGTGGTGAAGCCGCTGATCGTCTTCCCCGCCGGTTAGGGGCCGTCGGAGCCGGCCGGGTACTCCTCCATGGGGACCCCGTCGGCGGCCCACTCGTCGAGGATGGGGGTGACCACCCGCCACGACTCCTCGGCCTCGTCCCCACGGATCGAGATGGCCGTGTCGCCCTCCAGGACGTTCAGCAGCAACCGGCCGTAGGCCGGCAGGTCGGGCTCCTCGAGCTCCGCCTGGAGGACCAGGGGGACCAGGCTGAACGCCGCGCCCGGCCCGACGCCGGTCATCTCCAGGGCGAGGTCCTGGCGTTCGAGCCCGAAGCGAAGCCGGTTCGACGGCGGGACGACGCCACCCGGCAGGTGGGGCACCGGTCGGAAGTGGACGACCACCTCCTTGCGGTTCTGGGCCAGGGCCTTCCCGGTTCGCAGCCGGAAGGTCGTGTCGGCCCATCGCCAGCTGTCGAGGCCGAGCTCCAGTTGGGCGAAGGTCTCGGTGCCGTGGGCGGGATCGACCCCCGCCTCGTCGACGTAGGCGGGGATCTCCCGGTCACCGAG
>Ga0134126_10011788_pt1 | contig 11031 bp, 11 predicted proteins | sample KB31752_FD_96881 | JGI IMG/M metagenome (GOLD analysis project Ga0134126, IMG submission 96881) | Terrestrial soil microbial communities with excess Nitrogen fertilizer from Kellogg Biological Station, Michigan, USA - KB3-175-2 | ecosystem: Environmental > Terrestrial > Soil > Unclassified ... | reverse complement strand
TCGGGTTCGCCGGCGACCGGCTGTTCCTGATGCCCACCGGCGATGCTCACGGGCTGGGCCCTAATGCTCGTGTCGTTCCCCGGCAGCGGGCCGGGACTGTGCGCGTGGGCCCTCAACTTCTTGGCCGCATCGTTGACGGTGCGGCCGTGCCGCTGGATGGACTCGGTCCGCTCGACTGCGAAGCGACCGTGCGGCTCACCGGAAAGCCCATCAATCCGCTGCAACGTCAGCCGATTTCGGAGCCTCTTGATGTAGGCGTGCGATCCATCAACTCGCTGTTGACGATCGGCCGCGGACAGCGCGTGGGCCTGTTCGCAGGCAGCGGCGTCGGCAAGAGCGTTCTGCTCGGCATGATGGCGCGCTACACGAGCGCAGATGTCATCGTGGTCGGCCTGATCGGCGAGCGCGGCCGCGAAGTGAAGGAGTTCGTCGAGCGTATTCTCGGACCGAAGGACCGCCGTCGCGCGGTCGTGGTCGCGACTCCCGCCGACCACCCTCCCCTGATGCGCCTGCACGGCGCCTGGCTCGCCACGGCGATCGCGGAGTATTTCCGCGACCAGGGACTGAGCGTGCTGCTGTTGATGGACTCACTGACGCGCTTCGCCCAGGCGCAGCGCGAGATCGGACTGGCCATCGGCGAGGCGCCGGCCACCAAGGGCTATCCTCCTTCGGTATTTGCACGACTGCCGCAGCTGGTCGAGCGCGCCGGTAATGGCGCCGAAGGCTCGGGTTCGATCACTGCGTTCTATACCGTCCTCACCGAGGGCGATGACCACAACGATCCCATTGCGGACGCCGCGCGCGCGATCCTGGACGGACATATTGTGCTGTCGCGGCGGATCGCCGAGAGCGGCCACTATCCGGCCATCGACGTCGAAGCCTCCATCAGCCGCGCGATGCACGAGATTGCCTCGCCGCAGCAAGTCCAGACGGCGCGTCAGTTCCGCCAGATACTCAGCACCTATCAGCAGAACCGCGACCTGATCGCAATCGGGGCTTATGCGCGCGGCAGCGATCCCCGGATCGATGCGGCGATTGCCCTGTGGCCGCGGATGCAACGCTTTTTGCAGCAGGATCTGCAGGAGCGCGCCGATTTCGCGGCGAGCCTCACAGCCTTGCAGGCGACCCTGGCGGAGAGTGACGCCGGCGGCGCTACACGGGGCAGCTGACAGATAGATGGTAACCAAGCGCTCACAACGGATGGCGGTGGTGCAGAAGGTCGTCGACGACCAGGAGCGGCGCCGCGCCCGGACCCTCGCCGCGAGCGAGAAACTCGTTCTCGACAGCGAGGCCAAGCTCGCCGAGCTCGAGAAGTACCGCGCCGGCTACCTGCGCGATTTCAGCTCGAAGGCCGGAGGGGGCATGAGCGCCGCCAGGGCCCGCGACTACCAGGTGTTTCTCGCGCGGCTCGACGAAGCTCTGAAGCAACAGGCCCAGATCGTGGCCCGGGCGAAGGCCCAACGGGACATTGAACGGCGCAACTGGCAGGGAGCGGCGCAGCGCGCCGATGCGGTCGATCACATGGTGCAGGTCTGGGACAGCGCCGACCGCAAGGAGCTCGAGCGGCACGAGCAGAAAGAATCCGACGAATTCTCGCAGCGCAGCCCAGCGAACGGAGTACATCGGCGTGGCTCTTGAGTCAGTCTCCTCTTCTCCGGCCGCCTCGACCGGCGCCGCCTCCTCATCCCGCGGCTCGAGCGGCGGCATCACGGGCCTGCTCGGGGGCGGCCCCCCGAACGCCGGCGCTGGTTCCGGCACCACACCGGGAACTGCCGCTCCCGGATCCAGCCGCGCCGCCTCGGGAGCCAACAAACCGACTGCCTCCAACAGCTCGGCCCGATCCAGCGGCACCGCGGGCCAATCCAATGGCGCCAGCGACCGATCCAACAGCGCCGCTAGCTCATCCAACGGTGCCAGATCCAACAGCGCCGGCGGCCCATCCAGCGGTGCCGGCGGCCGATCCGGCTCCGCGGGTAACGGCGCTGGCGGTAACGGCGGACCCAACGGCACGGGCGGTACAGCGGGGTCGAAGGGCACCAGCGGCTCCGCCAATCCGGCCGCCGCCAGCGGATCAGCGGGGACGCAAGCCCCCGGCGACGCGCCCAATTTTCTGCAGCTGCTGGCACAGGCAGCCGGAACGAAGGCCGGGCCCAGGGCCGCGGCACCCGCGCCTGCGAAGTCGGCGGACTCGCAGCCAACCACCGACGAGAGCAAAACCAGCGACGACAGCGGCAACACAGACCCCAGCGCCATAGCCGCTACCCTTGCGTTGCTTTCACAGTACATGGCCTCCCCGCCGGCGTCTGCCGCCAACGCAGCGCCACCGCCGGCCGCTTCCAACACGACCCAGGGTAACGCAGCGGCGACTTCGATCAATGCGGTCACGGCCGCAGCGACCGCCCCCGCGGGGACGACAGGAGCGACCTCTGCGCCGACGGCGAACGCAAAGAGCTCGGCGACCACGACCACAGAGCAGGATCTCGCAGCACTGCTGGCAGGAGATGCGGACGAGGACATCACCAAGACGGCGACAGTCTCCGCCGACTCCACTCAGTCCGGCGGCTCCTCGTCGCAGGATTCCTCTTCCACACCCGATGACGGTGACGGCTCCGCCGCCGCCTCGGCCGCCGCATTGAATCCTCAGGTGAGCCTTGCGCCGAATCTTTCCGCCCAACCGATTCCGACGCATCACTCTGACCTGAAGTCTCCTGTCGGCACCGCGGCGTGGACTGACGAGCTCGGCGGCAAGGTCACGTGGATGGCGAAGCAGGGAATCGAATCCGCTTCCCTGAAGCTCTCACCCGAGCACCTGGGCCCGGTCGAGGTGCATATCTCCGTACAGAACGGCTCCGCCAGCGTGCTGTTCGGCGCCGCCCAGGCCGATACCCGGGCGGCACTCCAGCAAGCGTTGCCCCGACTGCACGAGATGTTCGCCGGCCAGGGACTCACGCTCGCCGATGCTGGCGTCTCGCGCGAGCCGCCTCGGCAGCAGGCCAACCCGTCGGCCGTCGCGCCAGTCCCGGGGATATCGGCGATGCCGGATGAGACCGCACCCGTAGCGGCCGTGATGCCGGCGCGGTTGGGGTTGCTCGACACGTACGCATAGTCCGCAAGCCGGCTGCGGCGTACGACCGGCTCGTCGCGCGCGCGGCCCGCTCCACAGCGGCCCCGGGCGGGACACGCCCCGCCCTCGCGCACCCGCGAGCCCCCCAACCGGCGCGCCAGAAAACCGTCGCGCCCCGGTCCCTGCGACGCGTTTCACACTCCCGGAAAGCCCGAAAGTCCTTTTACAGCAGTGACTTGGACGTGCTCCGGGGCCCGTGGCATACCCGTTGCACCCCGCTCGGAGGCGTTTCCTCTTTCGGAGCTTCCTGGCGATGGCTGACATTCCCGTACTTGCACCGGCCGAAGAGGCTGCCTCGTCGGGGGGCGGCGGCAAGGGAAAATGGATCACGATCATCATCGCAGTCGTGCTGGTGGTGGCTGGCGCGGGTGCGGGTGCGTTCCTCGGCCCGTTCTTCCATTCCTCACCCACCAACGCTTCCAGGAAAAAGGACACCAGGCCGGCCAAGGAGGTGGTCAAGGGACCCCCGCTGTACGCGGCCCTCGACCCGCCGTTCGTCGTCAACTTCGAGGCCGATCAGGCCGTGCGCTTCCTGCAGGTCACCGTGCAGGTGATGTCGCGTGACCAGCCCACTCTGGATCTGCTCAAGGCCAACGACCCGGTGGTGCGCAACGACCTGCTGCTGCTGTTCGGCAACCAGAAGTACGCAACCATCTCCACCAGCGCCGGCAAGGAGAAGCTGCGCGCGGACGCGCTCGACACCGTCCGTAAAGTCGTCGCGGGAGCGGGCGGCAAGCCCGATCTCGTCGAAGCGATCTATTTCACCAGCTTCGTGATGCAGTAGTGGTGAGCGGATGAGCGACGACAAGATACTCGACCAAGCCGAGATCGATGCCCTGATCCACGGCGTCGACTCAGGCGCGGTCAGCACCGAATCGGCACAGCCTGCCGGTGAAGCCCGGCCGTACGACCTGATCAACGCGATGCGCATCGTGCGCGGGCGCATGCCCACGCTGGAGATGATCAACGAGCGCTTCGCCCGTCTGTTCCGGGTCAGCCTCTACAACCTGCTGCGCCGCTCGCCGGAAATCGCCGTGCACCCGGTCGGGGTGAAGAAGTTCAGCGAGTACGTGCACACGCTGCACGTGCCCACCAGCCTGAACCTCGTGAAGGTCAGCCCGTTTCGCGGCACCGCGCTGATCGTGCTCGACCCGAAGCTGGTGTTCGCCGTAGTCGACAACTTCTTCGGCGGCACCGGCCGGCACGCCAAGATCGAGGGCCGCGAGTTCACCGCTACCGAGCAGCGGATCATTCACATGATGCTGCGAAGCGTATTCGCGGACCTGCACGAAGCGTGGTCGCACATCGCGCAGATCGAGGTCGAATACCTCCAGTCCGAGATCAACCCGCACTTCGCGACCATCGCCGCACCCTCCGAGGTGGTGGTGGTGACCAGCTTCCATATCGAGCTCGACGGCGGTGGCGGCAACCTGCACATCACCATGCCCTACGCGATGATCGAGCCGCTGCGCGAGATCCTGGATGCCGGTGTCGCCAGCGATCGCCTCGAGAAGGACGAACGCTGGTCCATCTCCATGCGCGAGGAGCTGGAAGACGCGGATGTCGAGCTGACGACGCTGCTGGGACGCTCATCCATCTCTCTCGCGGAGCTCGTCAATCTCAAGCCCGGCGACGTGCTGCCGTGCGACTTCAACGGCAAGGTCACCATTTTCGCCGAGGACGTGCCCATCCTGCGCGGCTCCTACGGCGTCTCCCGCGGCCAGCAGGCCGTCAAGATCGAGGACCGCATGCGCAAGAGCAAGCTCGTCGCGGTCGACAACCCCGTCGGCAAGAGGAACTAGAGAGCCATGAGCGCCAAACCTGCCGAGTTCGAAAACCTTCACGACGAGTCCCCGCCGGGCACGCGCGACGTCAACCTCGACGTCATCCTCGACGTGCCGGTGACGCTCTCCATGGAAGTGGGACGGACTCGCATTCCCATCCGCAACCTGTTGCAACTGAACCAGGGCTCGGTGGTCGAGCTCGACCGCGCGGCCGGTGAGCCGCTGGACGTGTTCGTCAACGGGACTCTCGTGGCGCACGGCGAAGTCGTCGTCGTCAACGAGAAGTTCGGCATCCGGCTGACGGATGTCATCAGCCCCGCAGAGCGCATTCGCAAGCTGAAGTGAGCTGAAGTGGACCCTTCCCATCCTTTCGCTGCGCCGAGTGTGGTCAGCCCGACGCATGTGAGCGGTGTGAGCGGCCTCGGAGAGGTCACTCTGGCGCTCGTCGTCGTGCTCGCCGCCGTGTTCGCCTTTGCGTGGATCGTGCGCCGCATGCGCGGATTGGGAAACCGGGTCGGCAACGCCATCGACGTTCTCGCCGACGTCCCGCTCGGGCAGAAGGAGCGGGCCGTGCTGCTGAAGGTCGGGCCCACCCAGATTCTGATCGGCGTGGCCCCTGGCCGTGTGAACACACTGCATGTCCTCGCCGAGCCGCTCGAGCTGTCCAGGCCGGTGGGCACGGCTGCCGATTCCGCGCCTTCGTTTCGCTCCATCCTGATGCGGAGTCTCGGCAAGTGATGCGCGAAACAAACGCATCCCCGTCAAAGGGCGCGCGGCCGCTGCGAGCCGCCGTGTGCGCGCGCCGCGTTCTGACCGGCGTCGCCCTCGTCGGCACGGCCCTGCTGCTGCCCGCCGCCGCCGGTGCCGACCCCGGGATTCCGGCGCTGACGGTGCAGACGGCCGCGGGCGGTGGACAGACCTACACGCTGACACTCCAGGTGCTGGCGCTGATGACGGCGCTGACGCTCCTGCCCGCCCTGTTGCTGATGATGACCGCGTTCACACGCATCGTCATCGTGCTGGGGATCCTGCGGCAAGCGCTCGGCGCGGGCCAGACACCGCCGAACCAGGTCCTGATCGGCCTCGCACTGTTCCTGACGCTGTTCGTCATGTCGCCGGTGATCGAGAAGATCAACACCGACGCCTTCAAGCCGTACTCGGCGGGCACCATCGATGCCACCGCGGCGCTCGACCGCTCGATCGTCCCGCTGAAAAAGTTCATGCTCGACCAGACGCGCGAGGCGGACATAGCCACCTTCGTGCGCATCTCCGGAGGCAAGGGCTTCGCGACGCCGCAGGACGTGCCGCTCACGATCCTGGTGCCGGCGTTCGTGACGAGCGAGCTGAAGACCGCTTTCCTCATCGGCTTTCTGATCTTCATCCCGTTCGTGATCATCGACCTGGTGGTCGCCAGCGTGCTCATGTCCATGGGCATGATGATGCTCTCGCCTGTACTGATCTCACTCCCCTTCAAACTGATGCTGTTCGTGCTCGTTGACGGCTGGACGCTCGTCATGGGCACGCTCGCATCGAGCTTCTACAGCTGACCACCATGAACCCGGATACCGTCATGTCCCTCGGCAGCCGCGCCCTCGAGATCACCCTGATGCTCGCCGCGCCCCTGCTGCTCGTTGCGCTCATCACCGGCCTCATCGTCGGCGCCTTCCAGGCCGCCACGCAGATCAACGAGCAGACGCTGTCGTTCATCCCGAAGCTCATCGCCATGGCCCTCGCCCTGGTCATCGCAGGCCCGTGGATGCTGAAAGTGCTCGTGAGCTACACGCACGAGCTGTTCGAGAGCATCCCAGGACTCATCAACTGACATCCGCCGCAGCCATGATCACCCTCCACCCCGGACAGCTCGAAAGCCTGCTCACGCAGCTGCTCTGGCCGTTCGTGCGGATCGCGGCCTGCTTCATGGTGGCGCCCATCTTCAGCGCGCCGTTCATCCCCGCGCGGGTGAAGATTCTGCTCTCCCTGGCGGTCGCGCTCCTGGTGGCGCCGCTGGTGCCTGCTCCCGTCGGCATTGCACCGTTCTCCGCCGCGGGGCTGCTGGTCACGGTGCAGCAGATGGTCATCGGTGTCGCGATGGGCTTCTGCATGCAGATCCTGTTCGAAGCGGTCACGCTGGGGGGGCAGCTGCTGGCCAACACCATGGGCCTGTCGTTCGCCTACAACATCGATCCGCTGCATGGCACCAGCACCCCGGCGGTCGGCGAGTTCTACACCGTGCTGGTCACGCTGACCTTCCTGGCGCTGAACGGACACCTGATTCTCATCGAGACGCTCGTCGATGGCTTCCGGACGCTTCCGGTGGGTACCACCGGCCTCGGACCGGATGCCCTCTGGACGATCGTCGGCTGGGGTACGCAGATATTCTCAGGCGCCGTGGCTGTGGCGCTCCCGGGAGTCACGGCACTCCTCATCGTCAATGTGGCCTTCGGCGTCATCAGCCGCGCAGCGCCGACGCTGAACCTGTTCTCCGTGGGCTTCCCCGTGTCGCTGATCTGCGGTCTGTTGATCGTGCTGGCCGGCCTGCCCTCCGTACTGTCCGGCTTCACCCGCCTCATCGAGGAAGGGGTGACGCTGCTGCGCGGCCTGTCAGGACTGGGGGCTTAGGTCATGGCAGAGAATGACTTCGAGCGCACCGAGCAACCGACACCCAAGCGGCTCGAGGAAGCGCGCAAGAAGGGCCAGGTACCGCGTTCTCCTGAGCTGAGCGCCGCGGCGGTTCTGCTGATGGCCGGCGGCGGGCTGCAGCTGTTGGGTCATTTCATGGGCGGGCAGCTGATTGCGATCATGCGGGCGGGACTGTCTCTGTCGCGCGAACAGTCGCTCGATGAGACTCTGGCCGTGACGGGCCTGTCCGCCTCGATGTCTCATGCGCTGCTCGCCTGTCTGCCGCTGCTCGGCCTGACCGCGGTGGCGGCGTTGGCAGCGCCCATGGCGCTCGGCGGCTGGAATCTCAGCCCTGGAGTACTGGTTCCGGATTTCACCCGCCTCAACCCGGCCTCCGGCTTCGGCCGCATGTTCTCCACCCGCAGTGTCGTCGACCTGGGCAAGGCGTTCGCCAAATTCCTGGTGGTCGCGATCGTCGCGGTCGTGGTGCTCAGGAAGAAGTCGCCGGAGCTGATGGGATTGGGCAGCGAGCCCGTCGCGATGGGCCTCGCCCATGCCGCCAGCCTGACCGGGTATGCCTTGCTCATGCTTGCAGGATCCCTTGGACTCATCGCGGCCGTGGATGTGCCCTGGCAGCGCTATCAGCACACCAAGAGCCTGAAGATGACCCGCGAGGAAGTGCGGCAGGAAATGCGGGAAAGCGACGGGTCTCCGGAGATGAAGGGCCGCATCCGCAAGGCGCAGCAGGAAGCGGCGCGGCGCCGGATGATGCACGAGGTTCCCAAGGCCGACGTGGTCGTCGTCAACCCGACTCACTTCGCCGTGGCGCTGCGTTACGACGAGAAACGCATGCGCGCGCCGCTGGTCGTCGCCAAGGGCCAGGACCTCATCGCCGCGCGCATCCGCGAGATCGCAACCGAGCACTCGGTCCCGATCTTCGAGGCGCCGCCCCTCGCCCGTGTGCTCTATCGCAACGTCGACATCGGCGGGGAGATCCCGACGTCGCTGTATCAGGCCGTGGCGCAGGTTCTGACGTACATCTATCAGCTCAAGACGGCCAGGCGCACCGGCGTCGTCCCGCCCGTGCCGCCCGACATCGATCCCGACATCGAATCCTCCACGAAGCACTGAGGCAGATTGACAGATGGCCACGGCACCGACATCCACCATGCCCTCCATGCGCGACCTGCTGCGCATCGGGATAGGCGTTCCCGTGGGCGTACTGGCCGTGCTGGCAATGGTCATCCTGCCCCTGCCGCCCATCGCGCTCGATGTTCTCTTCACGTTCAACATCGCGCTCTCGCTCGTGATCGTGATGGCGGTGTTCTACGTGTCGCGCCCCATCGAGTTCGGCGTCTTCCCGACCGTGCTGCTGTTGGCTACGTTGCTGCGCCTGGCCCTGAACGTCGCCTCCACCCGCGTCGTGCTGCTCAACGGACACACCGGGCCGCAGGCGGCGGGGCATGTCATTCAGTCGTTTGGTGAGTTCGTCATCGGCGGCAACTTCGCCGTCGGCGTCGTCGTGTTCGTGATCCTCACCATCATCAACTTCGTCGTCGTGACCAAGGGCTCCGGGCGCATCTCCGAAGTGAGCGCAAGATTCACCCTCGATGCCATGCCTGGCAAGCAGATGGCGATCGATGCGGACCTCAATGCCGGCCTCATCACGCAGGATGAAGCCCGCACTCGCCGGCTCGAGGTGCGCGCCGAGGCGGACTTCTACGGCTCCATGGACGGTGCCAGCAAATTCGTGCGCGGTGATGCCGTCGCCGGCATCCTGATCCTGCTCATCAACATGATCGGCGGGCTCGCCATCGGTACCCTCGGGCACGGGATGGCCCTCTCCGACGCGGGCCATACCTACACGCTGCTGACCATCGGCGACGGCCTGGTGGCGCAGATTCCGGCCCTGCTGCTCTCGACGGCCGTGGCCATCATCGTCACCCGCATGTCTCGCGCCCAGGACATGGGCGGCGAGCTGGGCAAGCAACTGTTCGGCAACTCGAAGGCGCTCGGCGTCGCGGCCGGCCTGCTCGGCGTGATGGGAGTGGTCCCGGGGATGCCGCATTTTGCCTTCCTTCTCATGGCCCTGCTCGCCGGCACTGGCGCATACGCGTTGGCAAAGCGCCGCGCGGATGCCGCGCGAGCCGCCGCTATCGCCCCGCCAGCGCCCGCCGCCGCCCCGGCGCCCGAGTCGCGCGAGCTGACCTGGGATGACGTGCAGCCGGTGGATCTGATCGGTCTCGAAGTCGGTTACCGGCTCGTTCCGCTGGTCGACAAGAAGCAGAGCGGCGATCTGCTGGCACGAGTGCGCGGCGTGCGCCGCAAGCTCTCGCAGGACCTGGGCTTCCTGGTCCCGGCCGTGCACATCCGCGACAACCTCGACCTCGCTCCCAACGTCTACCGGATCCTGTTGGGCGGCGTGCCGGTCGGAGAGAGCGTCATTTATCCGGACCGCGAGCTGGCGATCAATCCGGGGCGCGTGTTCGGCCCCATCCAGGGGATCTCGACCCGCGATCCGGCCTTCGGCATGGAGGCGATCTGGATCGACCCGGCTTCCCGCGATCACGCGCAGACCCTGGGCTACACAGTCGTAGATCCCAGCACTGTCATCGCGACGCACCTGAGCTTTATCGTTCAGTCCCACGCACACGAGATTCTCGGTCACGAGGAAGTCCAGCAGTTGCTGAACGCCCTCGCCAGGACGGCACCGAAACTGGTGGAAGATCTCGTGCCGAAGGTCATTCCGCTGTCGACCGTGGTGCGCGTGCTGCAAGGATTGCTCGCTGAACGAGTGCCGATCCGCAATGTGCGGACCATCATCGAGACTCTCGCGGAGAACGCCCCTCGCACGCAGGATCCGACAGTGCTGCTCGGCCAGGTTCGGGTCGCCCTGGGACGGCAGATCACGCAGGACATCGCCGGTCTGGCCGCCGAGTTGCCCGTCATCACGCTCGAGCCGGAGCTCGAGCGCGTGTTGCAGAGCTCGCTCGCGAGCAATGCCACCAATCCCGGCCTCGAGCCCGGTCTGGCGGAGAGACTGCAGCACAGCGTCGCCGACGCCGCGCGCCGCCAGGAGGCCTCGGGCGAGCCCGCCGTCCTGCTCGTCCCCCCGCAGCTGCGCTCGACGCTCGCCCGCTTCGTCCGCTCGGCCGTCCCGAGCCTGCACGTCCTGGCATGGAATGAAATTCCCGACAATAGAAAGGTCCGGCTCGTCAGCGCGGTGGGGCGCTGAGTCAGCTGTGGAGTCATAAATGAAAATCGTTCGACACGTTGCACGTGACATGCGCCAGGCGATGCGCGCCATCCGTGAGCGACTGGGAGAGGACGCCGTCATTCTGTCCTCGCGCCGAACCAGCGATGGGGTCGAAGTGACCGCCGCCATCGACTTCGACGCCGAGAGTCTCGACAGCGCGCCGGTCCAGCCGCTGGTCGATACGCCGGAGTCTCCGTTGCTCAGGCGTGAGGCCCATCCTGCTCGCAGTGAGTCCGCGTACAACCGTG
>Ga0134126_10011787_pt1 | contig 11033 bp, 9 predicted proteins | sample KB31752_FD_96881 | JGI IMG/M metagenome (GOLD analysis project Ga0134126, IMG submission 96881) | Terrestrial soil microbial communities with excess Nitrogen fertilizer from Kellogg Biological Station, Michigan, USA - KB3-175-2 | ecosystem: Environmental > Terrestrial > Soil > Unclassified ... | reverse complement strand
CTACCTGAGACGGTGCTACGCATCGTCGAGCAGAGCCGGACGGTTGCAATGAAGGCCTGCAATCAAGACCTGACGCAGCAGATGCGCGTTGCCGAGGCGGTCGGACAGCGGATTTCTATTCTCACCGGTGAGGAAGCCGTCCTTCCGCTGCACATCGCGATGGGCGCGGTCGGCGGCATGCTTGCCGGCTCCAACCTCTTTCCGCGCGTCTGGACGCGCATCTTCGAGCTCGCCGGTGCCGGCCGCCTTGCCGAGTCCGCCGAGTTGCACAAGCAACTGCAGCCCGCCACCGACGCGCTATACGCCGAGCCGAACCCCGGCCCACTGAAGGCGGCGATGAACATGCTCGGCCTGAACGCCGGCGACGTGACTACGCCAATCCTCGATGCCAGCTCTGCCTGCGTCGCCCGCCTGCGCGACGTGCTGCCGCGGGCGCTTGAGCTTGAGCAACGCTTCGCCGGCGGAACTGTTTCCCCTTCGCGCTCGGCGCCCTGACCACGCCTTCATCCCCTCCGCCTACCCAAGGAGAATCATCGTGTCGCAAAAGCCCATCCAGTCATCCGGTCGCCGGCGGTTGCTCTCAGGCCTCGGCCTCGGAACGCTGGCGGTTGCCGCCCCGTTCGTCCTCACGCCGCGCCGGGCCTTCGCCGCCGGCAAGATGGTTCTCGTCAGCTATGGCGGCACCTACCGAACATCGGTTGAATCCGCGCTGGTCAAGCCGTTCCAGCAGGAGTTCGGTGTGGAGGTGACCGTGATTGACACGCCGGACCTGGCGAAGGTCAAGGCGCAACAGATGACCGGAAACATCGAATGGGACGTGTTCGACGCGGTCGGCGCGCCGGGCGCGCAGGGTTCGAAGGCGGGCTATTGGGAGCCGCTGGACCCCGGCATGTTCGATGCGAAGGACATCGTCGGCGGGGTGAAGAAGGACCTCGTGCCTTTCTACATGTGGGCCGGCGGCATCGGTTGGGATCCGGCCAAGTTCGGCCCCGGCAAAGCGCCGCGTACCTTCGCTGAATACTGGGACGTCAAGAGGTTTCCGGGGCTCAGGACCTTTCGCAACCGGGCAAGCGAGACGCTCGAGGCGGCCCTCCTGGCCGACGGCGTGCCGCCTGCAAAGCTCTATCCGCTGGACATCGATCGGGCGTTCAAGTCGCTCGTGCGCATCAAGCCGTATGTGGGCAAATGGGTCGACGAGACGCCGCAGTCCATTTCGCTGCTGGAGCGGGGCGAGGTGAACTTCAGTTACGTGTATGCATCGCGCGTTCGGACGCAGACCGCCGGCAAGTACGGCTTCAGTTTCGACCAGAACTTGCTCGGCATGGAGTACCTGGCCATCGTGAAGGGAGCGCCCAACAAGGCCAACGCGATGAAGTTCGTGCAGTTCGCGATGCGCCCGGATCGACAGGCGGCGTTGATGACCCTGTTGGGCAACATACCCACGAGCCGCAAGGCGCTACCGCTGGTGGGTGAGGATGCGCGCAAGTGGATGCCGAACGTCGACAATCCGAACGACGCCCTGCTGAACGACGAGTATTGGGCCGACAAGTTCGAAAGCGTCACCCGGCGTTTCAAGGAATGGGTGCTCGCCTGACATGACCGCGAAGCCGGGTCGCGAAGCCGCGTTCTACCTCGCGCCAGCATTCTTGCTGGCGTTGGGGGTCGTCCTCGTGCCCCTGGTGTTCATCGTCATCACCAGCGTCTGGAGCCCGGCGACAGGGTTCAGCCTTGAGGCATACCGCGGCCTGGCGGAAAGTCCGCTGTTTCGCCGCAGCCTACTGACGACGTTCGAGATCAGTGCCATGGGAGCCGCGCTGAGTATGTTGCTCGGCTATCCCGTTGCGCTGCACCTCAGCCGCCTGGCTCCGCGTGCGCGCGCCTTCTGCATGATCCTCGTGCTTGTGCCGTTCTGGACGAGCATCCTCGTCAAGAGCTACGCCTTCACGGTCATCCTGGGCAAGCAGGGAATCATCAATTCGGTGCTGTCGTGGATCGCCGGCAGCGAGGTGTACGTGCCCATGCTGCTCAACCGGGTCGGCGTCATGGTGGGCATGACGAACTACCTCGTCCCGTTCGTCGTGTTCCCCCTGCTCGCCAGCCTGCTGGCCATCGACAAGTCGATCTATCACGCCGTGGAGATCCTGGGCGCCAAGCCGCCCACCGTGTTCTGGAAGGTCACGCTGCCCCTCAGCATGCCGGGCGTGACGTCGGCGCTGCTCAGCACCTTCGTCATGTCCACGGGCTTCTTCGTCATTCCCGCGCTTCTGGGCGGCCGCAAGGACGTGATGCTGGCCAATCTCGTCGACTTCTATACCCGCGAGACGCTCGACTGGAACACCGCTGCTGCGATTGGCGTGATCCTGCTCGGCATCGTCACTCTCATCGCCGGAACGGCCATGCAGTTCCAACGATCGCGCGGGCTCGCGCGGGGCACCTGACGTGGAAGAGCGCGTCCATGCCGACCGCTTGGTGCGCCGCTGGCGCCTGCTCGGCCTCGTACTCGCTGTGCTCGTGTACGCGTACCTGGTGCTGCCCAGTTTGATCGTGATTCCGATCTCGTTTAGCGGCGCAGGCGACATGAGCTTTCCACCCAAGACCTACTCGTTGGCGCTGTACCGGGAGTTCTTCAGCACCAGCACGTGGATGGCCCCCCTGATACAAAGCCTCAAGATCGCCGGCATCAGCGCCGTGATCGTCATCGTCGCGGCGGTGCCGGCCGCCTATGCCCTCGTGCGATTCGAATTCCCTGGCAAGCGCCTCGTCATGATGCTGATGATGAGCCCGGTGCTCGTCCCGGTGATCGTCCTCGCACTGGGCATGTACCTCTACTTCTCACGTCTCGGTGCCACCGGCACGACGCTGGCCATCGTGCTGGGGCATTCGGTCTACGTGATTCCGTTCGTCATCGTCACCGTCGCCGCCGGCATCCGGCAGATGGATCCGGCGATCGAATTCGCAGCGACCGTGATGGGAGCGAATCGCACGACGCTCTTCTTGCGCGTCGTCCTGCCACAGCTCACCCCTTCCGTCGTCGCTGGGATCCTGTTCGCGTTCCTCATTTCGTTCGACGAGGTCGTTATCGCCTGGTTCCTCTCGTCGGCGCAGACAACCACGCTGCCGGTTCGCATGTACAGCAGCATCCAGTGGGGCGTCTCGCCGGTCATCGCCGCTGTCTCGACACTGCTGACCGCTCTGTCATTCCTCGTCTGTCTCGTGTCCGTGATGCTGCAGCCGGCCACCGCGCGGCAGGGCGGAGCAGCCGGCGCCACTCTTTCCACCAATCCTCAGGTGGTACCCACGTGACTACTACTCAGCCCCCCGAAGACCTCCCCTCCCTGCGCGAGCGCGTGGCCCTGTCCAGCACTTTCGGTTGGCTCGTGGTGAGCGCAGTCACCGCCGTGCTGTATCGCGAGAAAGGCGAACAGGCGCTCAACGACGTGTGGCGTACGCTAATGTCCGCCGAGCAGTCGATTCGCTTTCGCGATGCCTTGGTCAAGCTGGGCATCGAGAAGGAGCCGCCCGCCGTGGCCGCCGCGAAGTACCACTACTTCAGCAATTCGATCGGCGGCCTGACGATGCACTTCATCCAGGAATCGCCGAAGAAAGCATGGATCCGCTACATGCCGCCCTGGGGTAGTTTCCCCGGCATCGCCGCGATGGCCGTACCGAGCTCGGTACGGCGCACGATCTTGTCGACCTGGCATCCGCGTAACGGTGAATTGATCGGCTGCCCGCGCCTGCGATGGGTCGCGACGAAGTTCATCGCCGAAGGTCATCCGTACGACGAAGGCTACTTCGAGGAATGCGACCGCGACCTCGCGCCGTCGGAGCGCATGGCGATCCGTCCGGTCGTGTCGAGCCCCGAGTTCGATCCCGCCACCGCGCCCAAGCTCGACACCAAGGCCTGGCCCGAGGCGCGAATCCTCAAAGGCAGCCACAACTACGCTGCTGACTACGCGCTGCACGCCATCGAAGCGGTGATCAAGCACTTTGGCGAACAGACGGCCCAGAACGTCGTGCGCATGGCGATGCGCTTCCTGGCCGTTCAGTACACCGGCCAGTTGACCAAGCAGGTCGGCGCGACGGAGCGGACTGCGCATGCGGCAGCGCTCCTCGCGGCAGAGATCCTGCGCTCGTTCCGCAACGACGCGGAGCTCTCGCGCAAGTCGGAAACCGTCTCCGAGGTGAGCTTCCGGTCGTTCGCGCCGTTCACGGCGATTGCCACCGACGAGATGCGCGCCGCGCTGTTCGGCTCCTTCGCGATGGCGACCCAGGTCATCAGCGGGCGCTTCACCGCCCGCCGCGACTTCGATCCGACGAGTGGCGCGGAGACCTGGCGCTTCGAAGACCACGAGCGCTGGATGCAATGACGCGGTGATGAGCGCGCAGACCCGGTTCTTTTCTTCGGAGGACAACGTCCCGAAGCTTCTGGCGCAGGCCGCCCAGCGGCTGCCCGGTCACGTGTATTGCAAGGCGTCCGGACTCGAGGTCACCTACGCCGGTCTGGCGGAGCGGGTGCACCACGCTGCCGGCGTCCTGTACGCACGGGGCGTGCGGGCCGACATGCACGTCGCGGTGATGCTCTCGCATCACCTCGACCACATCGTCACCTTCTTCGCGCTCATGGAGATCGGAGCCGTCCACGTTCCGATCAATACCGCGCTAAAGGGCATGGGTCTCGCGCACATCTTCACCCATGCCGACCCGCAAGTGCTTGTCGCAGACGGCGAGTACGAGCCTGCCTTGCAGGAGGTAATCGCGCTGCGTGGCGAGAAGATGGTGCTCGTCTGGCGACATCCGCCCAAAGGCAAGAATCCACTCGTGGCCTCGGTGCTCTACGACGACACGGCTTATCGCGCGCCGCCCCCCGTCGAGCAAACGGACTCCCGCCTTCGTCAGATCCTATACACCTCGGGGACGACCGGTGCCGCCAAGGGCGTCGTGATGCCCGACCGGATGCTGCGCGCCGCCGCGCTGGGCTCCATCTGGATCGGTTGCATCGAGCCGGGCAGCGTGCTGCATTTCTGGGATCCCATCTATCACGTGTTCGGAACCGAGGTGCTGGTGCTGGCGTTGATGGTGCCCGTGACGCTGGTGCTGGTGCCGAGATTCAGTGCGTCCAGGCTTTGGGATGAGGCTCGCGCTCACGGCGTGACGCACATCCACTTCGTGGGCGGCGTATTGCAGTTGCTGATGAAGCAACCTCCGTCTCCGCTAGACCGGGATCATCGAGTGAAGATTGCGTGGGGCGGTGGCGTGCCCCTAGAGATCTGGCGTGCCTTCGAGGACCGGTTCGGCGTCCGCATCCACGAGGGCTACGGCATGACCGAGACCTCGAGCTTTTCCACGATCAATCCGCAGGGCAAGCTCGGCTCGGTCGGCACCGCCGTCCCGTATTTCGAAGTGGAATTGATAGACGGGTCAGGCGGCAAGCCGCCGACCGGCGAACCGGGTGAGATGCGGGTGCGTGGTCGGGAACCGGGCGTGCTTGTCCAAGCCTATTACAACAACCCCGACGCAACGGCCAACGCGCTGCGCGACGGCTGGCTCTATACCGGTGATCTGGCCCGCCGGGACGAAGAAGGGCATTTCTATTTCCTCGGTCGCAAGAAGGACAGCCTGCGAAGGAGGGGCGAGAACATCTCGGCGTGGGAGGTCGAGCGTGTTTTCAGCCAGCACCCCGATGTCGAGGAGTGCGCGCTGATCGGCGTACGCAACGAGTTTGCCGACGAGGACCTCAAGCTCTTCGTGAAACGGCGCACCGCCGACCTTACCGCCGAAAAGCTGCTCGGATGGGCAGAGCCGAGGATGGCCGTCTTCCAGGTGCCGCGTTTTGTCGCGTTCGTCGAGCGCTTCCAGAAGACGCCCACCGAGCGAATTCAGAAGCAGTTTCTGTCGACGGCCATCGACGATTGCTGGGACCGCGGAAAATGAGCACGATGGCCTTCAGTGCGAGCCCGTTAGTTCCCCCGGGCGTCGGGCACGCCGAGAGGTCGCAACGGTCGGAGCGAAACGCAATGAACAGTCAGCAGCACCTCGGTCAGGACATCGCCGTTCGCTTCGAAGGCGTCAGCAAGCGGTATGGCAATACGACCGTCCTGCATCCGCTCGACCTCAGTGTGCGACGCGGTGAGTTTCTCACGCTGCTGGGTCCGAGCGGTTCGGGCAAGAGCACGATCCTCAACATCATCTCCGGCGCCACGCCGCCATCGGCCGGATGCATCTTCCTGGACGGCGAAAACGTCACGCGCAAGCCGCCTCGCGAGCGCGGATTGGGCATGGTGTTCCAGAACTACGCGCTCGTCCCGCACATGACTGTGTTCGAGAACGTCGCCTTCCCGCTCAAGGTCCGCAAGTGCAAGGCCGAAGATGTGCGCGAACGCGTGCTGGCGACACTCGATCAGGTGGGACTCAAGAGCTTCGCCGAGCGCAAGCCCAAGGAGCTTTCCGGCGGACAGCAGCAGCGCGTGTCGATCGCCCGTTGCCTGGTGTACTCGCCTTCGATCATCCTGATGGATGAGCCGCTTGGCGCGCTCGACAAGAAGCTGCGAGATCAGCTGCAAGCCGAGATCAAGAGCCTGCATCGCGATATCGGCACGACCTTGATCTACGTCACGCACGACCAGGAGGAGGCGCTGAATCTCTCGGACACGATCTGCCTCATGAACTACGGCCGCGTCGAGCACCTGGGCACGCCGGCCGAGCTCTATTTCGACCCGGCGAATCGCTTCACGGCAGACTTCGTGGGAGAGTCGAACATCCTCGGCGGCACTTTGCTTGAGCCAGGGCTGGCGCAGACGACCGCCGGCCTGCGGATACGCGTGCATAGCCGCCATCCCGCCGCCGGCACTCAGGTCGAGGTCCTGATCCGTCCCGAGAACGTGCGCGTGCTGCAGGCAAGCGAAATAGCCGAAGAAGAAAACGTCGTCGACGCCCTCGTGGAGGAGCTCTCATTCGTGGGTGGCCGTACTCGAGTGCAGGCGTTGGCGGGCCAGGAGCGCTTGCTCGCGTCGCGTATCTCGGCACGCGAGGACGCTGCGATCCAACCCGGCCAGACGGTCCGTCTGGCCTGGAGCCGGGCGAACGCAGTCGTTTTGGACTGATGGACTTCGTCGCACGACTGCGCGACCTCCTTGGCGAGCGCTCCCTCGTGGTTGGCGCCGCCGACCAGGACCGCTACCTCCACGATTGGCGAAATCGACATCACGGTCGCGCGCTCTGCGTCGCGCTGCCACGATCGACGCCGGATGTCGCCGCGGTCCTTGGCCTGTGCAACGAGTGTGGAGTACCCGTGTTTCCCCAAGGGGGGAACACCAGCGTGTGTGGCGGGTCGGTACCTTCCGAAGGCGGCGAAGGCCTCGTCATTTCGTTCGCGCGCATGAACGCGGTGCGTGAGGTGAATCCGCGCAACAACTCGATGACCGTCGAGGCTGGTTGCATCCTGGCCACGGTGCAGGAAGCGGCGCGCGCAGCGGAACGCTACTTCCCGCTTTCCCTAGGCGCCGAAGGGTCCTGCCAGATCGGCGGGAACATCGCGACGAACGCGGGCGGAACGTCAGTCGTCCGGTACGGCAATACCCGCGACCTCGTCCTCGGGCTCGAGGTCGTGCTTCCGGATGGGCGCATCTGGAACGGCCTGCGCACGCTGCGCAAGGACAACAGCGGCTACGACTTGAAGAACCTCTTCGTCGGCTCGGAGGGGACACTGGGCCTCGTCACGGCCGCGACGCTGAAGCTGTTCCCGCTGGCGAAGACGATCTTGACGGCGCTGTTCGCTCTCGACGATATCCACGAGGTGGTCGCGCTCGGCGAAAAGCTGCAAAGACAGTTTGCCGGCGAGTTGGTCGCGCTGGAGCTGATGTCTCGCTCGGAGTTGGAGATCGTGCTTCGGAACATCGCGGGCAGCCACTGCCCGTTGGGCAACCGGGGGCAATGGCAGCTCTTGGTAGAGCTGACCTCCACTGCCGAAGCGGATGCGTTGGCGGAGCAGCTCAACACCGGCCTCGAGGCCGCCCTTACCGATGGCGCCGTTCTCGACGCCGTGGTTGCCAGTAGCGAGAAGCAGCGCGCCCAACTTTGGCACGTGCGTCACCACGTGACCGAAGCCAACAAGAGAGAAGGCATGGGCCTCACACACGACATCGCGGTCCCCGTGTATCGGATTCCGGCATTCATCGACGAGGCTGGCGCGATGCTGCGTGCTCGATATGCCGACGTTGAAGTCGTGATCGTCGGCCATATTGGTGACGGGAATCTTCATTACATCGGGATGCTGTCGCACCAGGCGTGGCAGGCAGTGGAGGACAAAGCGGCCTACCAGCGGCGCCTTGCTCATGACCTCTACGACATCGCAGTGCCGATGGGCGGCACCTTCAGTGCCGAGCACGGTATCGGCAGCCTGCATGTCGAAGAAATGGGGCGGTACAAGGATCCGGTCGAACTCGATCTCATGCACCAGATCAAGGCCACGCTGGACCCGAAAGGCATCATGAATCCGGGGCGGGTGCTGCCGCGGCACCGCTGACGGGTCACCGCTTGCGACCGATGAACGTCGGCGACTATCGCGCCCTTGCGCGACGCCGGCTGCCACGCGGCGTATTCGAATACGTCGACCGGGGTACCGAGGACGAAGTCGCGATACGCACCCTGCGTGGCTCGCTCGATGCGTTGAAGCTGGCACCGAAGGTTCTCGCCGGCGTTGCTTCCATTGATTTGTCTACGCAGGTCCTCGGCAGGAAGCAGGCGTTGCCAGTGATCGCCGCGCCAACGGCGATGGCAGGGCTACTTTGGTATGACGGCGAGGTGGCGCTCGCACGCGCGGCGCGCGATGCGGGCATACCGTTTTGTATCTCCACTCAGTCCATCACCTCGATCGAGGCCATCGCGGCCGGCGCGCCCGGGGCCGACTTGTGGTTTCAGCTCTACGTGTGGGAGAACCGCGGCATGACGCAGGATCTGCTCGCACGCGTACGCGCCGCCGGCGTCGAGACGCTCGTACTGACCGCCGACACGCCGGCCAGCCCGAAGAAGGAATGGAACGTTCGCAATGGCTTCGGCGTACCCATCGCCCCGAGCCTGCGTGCCGGCGTGGATGTGGCGCTGCATCCTCGATGGCTGGCCAGCGTGCTGCTTCGCCACGTGCTAGGCACGGGCATGCCGACGTACGCGCACTATCCCGAGGCGTTCAGGACCCGGATCACCCGCAACGCCGTCGCATCCGACGTGCGCATCGACCACCGACTCGCGTGGGACGACTTGCGCGAGCTGCGGCGCCGATGGCCGGGGCGCCTAGTCGTCAAGGGCATCCTCCGGCTGGACGATGCGCAGCGCGCACACGACTGCGGCGCCGACGGCATCGTCGTGTCTTCGCACGGTGGTCGCAACCTCGACAGCGCCCCATCGCCGATCGATGTGCTTCCAGCGATCGCCGAGCGCCTGGCCGGGCGCCTGGTGGTGCTCGCCGACAGCGGCATCAGGCGCGGCAGCGACATTGCCAAGTACCTGGCAAGCGGAGCGCAGGCGGTGATGGTCGGGCGCGCCTTGCTGTACGGAATCGCCGCCGACGGCGAAGCCGGAGCCGCCGACATCCTGGCGATCCTGCGTGACGAGCTCGAACGCACCTTGGCATTTCTCGGGGAACCCGAGGCTCGCAGGCTTTGCCCAGGAAGCCTGCGACGCGAGTCTCCTCTCACCTAGCGGTCGGCCCATCCAACCGTTGCCGCCATACCGTCATTCGCGGGTCCCTTCACGAAGCGTAGGTCGAGCGCCCCTCGTGATGCGCGACCCACACCGTCGCAGCGAGGATGATGATTCCGCCGACCAGGGTCGTGGTTTCTGGGACGTCCCCGAAGAACGTCCATCCCAGCAGGCACGCCCAGATCAAGTCCAGAAACTTTGCGGGTTGCGATGCGGAAATGTCGGTCTCGATAAACGCCCGCGTCAGGCAATAGTTGCCCACTGTGGTGAGCACGCCGCAACCCAGGGCGGTGACGAGTGCGGCCATCGAAGGACGCTGCCATGTAAACACCGCCAGTGGGATGCTGAGAATGGTGACGATTAGGGACTGCCAGAGCACGATCACCGACGGTCGCTCCGTGCGAGTGAGTCGTTTGCTGAGAAGGAATGACGTCGCGAACACCCCGGCAGCGGCGAGCATGAGCAGAGCCTGGCTGCCCGGGCCCGGGCCCGTGAGGCGAGGCGCGAGGATGACGATCATCCCAACGAAACCAATCAGCGTGGAAACCGCACGTGGCCAACGAAATGGCTCCTTCAAGAACGTCGCGGCGCCGACCATGACAAACAGCGGCGTAGTGAAACCGATGGCCGTGGTTTCCGCCAGGGTGATGCCGGTGACAGCGACAAGCCACAGGCACATGCCGAACCAGTGCACGGAGCCCCGGATCCAAAGGCCTCTTGCGTCGCTAGGCAAGAAGCGCCGGGGACCGGCCCGCAACACCAGGGGTAGCATCAGCGGCAAGGTGCCGCCATAGGCGAGAGCCAGGGTCTGGAACGGGCTCATGCCCAAAGACATGCTGCGTAGCAGCGCGTTCAGCACGCTATAAAGCGCACCCGATGCGGCCATCCATAGCAGCGCCCGCGCGGTGGGATTGAGACCGCGGAGAGAACCAACCGCGAGCGTCGGCACCGACACGGCCGGGTTCAGTTGCCGGCGAAACGCCACCCCGTTTGCGGCAGGTAGCTCTCCTTGATCACGCGCGGCGAGGTCCAGCGGAGCAGGTTCATCCACGAGCCTGCCTTGTCGTTCGTGCCGCTTCCTCGGCCGCCACCAAAGGGCTGCTGGCCGACCACCGCGCCGGTCGGCTTGGTGTTCACATACAGATTGCCGGCCGTGTGGGACAGCACCGTCTCGGCCTGGAGCAGGGCGAAGCGGTCGGTGCAGAAGACAGAACCGGTGAGCGCATAGTCGCTGGTGGAGTCGACCAAGCCCAAGGTTTCATCCCAAGCGCTGTCCTCGTAGACAAACACCGTGAGAACCGGCCCGAACAGCTCGTCGCGCATCAGCGCGTGTCGTG
>Ga0134126_10011785_pt1 | contig 11033 bp, 7 predicted proteins | sample KB31752_FD_96881 | JGI IMG/M metagenome (GOLD analysis project Ga0134126, IMG submission 96881) | Terrestrial soil microbial communities with excess Nitrogen fertilizer from Kellogg Biological Station, Michigan, USA - KB3-175-2 | ecosystem: Environmental > Terrestrial > Soil > Unclassified ... | reverse complement strand
CGACGCCATATACTTCTCCACAACGACTTCAACGGGCTCTGTGGAGCCAAGTACCAGTTCGATGATCTGACTCAGTTCGCTGTGCATCGCTATCTCCTGAACGGCACGGACAGCATCGGCGCTCTTGCGCAGGAAGTGCACAGTTATATGTTCTTGAGAGTCGCGGAGTTATCGACGCCGGTACTGGATCTCCGCAGGAAAATCGGCAATAGGGCGCCGGATATTTTTCAGGGCGATTACCCTATTACTGTTGGCTTTCGGCTAGTCGAAATGGATAGTCCTCTACGTGGTGACCCTAAAGAAAAGCAACAAGAGGACCACGAAAAATAGAGGAGGTTTATATGGCAGTGTATCTAATGAAGTCTGGTTATTACCGCATCCAGTTCATGATCAACGGGAAGACATACGAGAAGTCATCGAAGACCAAGAACAAGAGACATGCGGAACAGATGGAAGCCAAGTGGCGAACAGACATACACAATCGCCTATTCGTACACGGCAAGCAGGAAATCAAAGTCAACGTTCTAATCGACAACTACCTAGCACTTCCGCTGGCAGAGTCTACAATCAAGAATGCAACGACATTCTTTAGTGGTTTCAGAGAGCACGTCGAGTGCGGCGTGAACGCTTCCGACTTCGACCAAGAGTCAGTCGCCAAGTACGTTCAGATGCGAATCAAGTCGGGTATCAAAGAGAGCACAGTTCGCACACAGCTTCTTTACTTCAGTGGTGCGTGGAACGATGGCAACAAGAAAATCTACAACATCCCTGACCTCGAACTGCCCAAGCTGAAGAAACCGGACATCATCACGGAGTACCCAAACCAGGATGAGGAAGACCAGCTAATCGCGTACATCCTTGGTCGCAAGCCTCGTGGTGCTGGTGGTGGTGAGAATCGTTACGAGGTTCATGATGTATTTGCTCTACTGCTCGATACAGGATGCCGCCACAATGAGATTGGCCGCTTGCAGTGGCCCAAGATCGACCTTGAGAACAGGACTATTGAGCTGTACCGCAAGAAGACTGGCACAACGTCATACATCAAAATGACTGACCGTGTGCATGCTGTGCTGACACGTCGAGCTGAGAACAAGAAGCATTCGAAGTGGGCGTTCCCTAATGGCGACTGCACCAATCACCGTCGAGACAGCACGACTCACCTGAACAAGATCATCAAGGATGCTGGACTACCCTATACAGAGCACCAGTGCCGACATGCTTTTGCTTCCAAGCTGCTCAAGCTCGGTATGACGCTGGCGGAGGTTCAGATCCTTCTTGGACACTCATCGATCCAGAGCACGATGCGATACGTTCACCTTGAGAAGAATGCTACGTCTGGCAAAGCGGTGGACATCCTGAATGCCGAACAGCGCAAGCGTCGCGGTAGGACATTGAAGGTCGTCAGCACGTCTGCTCCCATCATTCCACTTGAGAGCAAAAAGAGTGGTCCTGTGCTCACCCTCATCACAAATAGGGATAAGGAGTAAGCCCAGGATTTAGGCTACGCAGAGGATTATCCCTACGCTGTGGATTATCTTTTTTCGTCGAAATAGTAGAACTTCAGACGAGCTGGATACGTGGTTTTCCTGCGGAAAATTGGTCCTACGTCGTTCTTGACTTCTCTAATTCCCGCGAATTAAAGCTAACCCCGCATCCCGACAGGCCGCAATAACCATCGGGGTTCTTAGCAAGATACTGCTGGTGAGAAGATAGCCGGATCGATTTCCTCGCAGAATTATAGGCTTAATTGGTCGCCCAATTCCGTTTGGTAAAATAATCGTCCAGTGTAAACCACTAATTCAGTAAAGCAATAAAAAAGCCGCTCGTCGTCCTGACTTGCGGCTTCTTCATTTTCCATCCCTGGAAAGTGGTGGATACGATTCCCAAATTATACCCACAGCTATTTATGCTTCCTCTTCTTTGCCTTTGCTCGTTCCTCTCTGCCTCGGGCCATCTCCTCCATATCCACCAGCTCATAGATGTCACTCAGAATCTTGCTGCATTGGTGAAGGACCTTAATTTCATCGTGCACGCCTTCATTTGGATCATCGCCGTCTATGAGCGTGCTGGGATCGTCTTTGTACTGAAGGCTGTACTTGGCGCAGTTCAATAGCGCTTCGGCCTTCATAATCTGCTCCTCAACCTTATGGAAGAACGTTGGTGGCTCGTCCAGCTCGTCAGGCATCTCCTCGTCAGTCGCTATAGGTACTTCTGGCTCCCTGGTTTTCTTCCGCTTGCCCTTTCGCTTCTTGTTCCCCATGCAGCATTCCTATGTTCTGGAAAGCCGCGACCGTCATCGAGTTCTTCAGGAAATGGCACAGGGGTTTACAGCAACGCCGCTATTTTCGCCCTCTCACCGCGATATGGTCGTGCAGGCGTCGCAGGTTCACTTGTCTCCGTCTCGAATGCAATATGGGTGATGGGACAGGGGCCAGTAAATCGCATTCAGTGCAACTGAGACCACGAGCAAGCGCCTCCAGACTTGCCAGAGTAACGTTCAAGTATCCGTTCTCGATTGCTGCGAGCGTAGATGCATGAATACCTGACACCTTCGCCAACTCGCGTAGGGGATAACCAGCCTTTCGACGCCACTTGCTCACATTGAATGCCAATCGCAATAGAACTTCTACGCTGGGCTTACGCGCTCGGATGTTCTTCGGTCGCATGAAGGACTGCTCGTTTGGAAATAACGGCAGCACCGTCCGTGAAACCACAGCGAGTTGAGAACGTTAGAGTTTTCGCCGCCCTCTCGGTCTTGGTTTAGGAACCAGAAATCTAGTTGGCCTCTTACACTTCTGGCGAAGATAGGGGCGTCGGCTTCTGCATTTCGGATCGACAGGTTGTGGCGGTGGAACGTACCTCTCTAGTGCTTTCGCAACCAGTGTTGCGAACGGTATTCGTAGCGCACGCGCTATGCGTTCAAGGTTGCTTACTTGAGGGTTGGTCTCCCCCCGAATTATCCGCCCGACAGTTGATTGCGCGATACGGGCTCGACGCGCAAGTTTGTCTTGTGACGTTAGGAACGGATGTTCTTGCATGGCACATTCTACGGCGTATCCCCAGTTCAAACCGTCATAGAGTCGTTTCTTCATTCGCAGCTTCCTCTCGACGAAAGCTGCACCGTCATTGAAACCACTGCGTGACCAGCAACGGAACGACTTAGTTAGGCGTACTACGAACGCATAGCAGCAGTTTCCCCTTTTGCGACGTAGTTCAAAATTCGGACGTGAAAATCAGACGCCGGTCGCCGTCTCGGTTTTGAATTTCCCGATACTTTCGCTGTCGTCTATGTCCCACAGAGAAGAATCACACATGGCAGGCAATCGCATAACAGTTACCCAATGGCTCCAGGGAATCGGCGCTATCGCAGTTCTCATCATGGGCGCTAACGCTCTCGGATGGCTCGACAGCATCAAAAGCTTCTCGGTAGTCGATAACAGTCCTGTGATTCACTTCAGGACGGATAAGGACGTTGCTGATATCGCCAACCTGCGAATGTCTTTACCTGAAGACACGTACATACACTTCGATCTAGCGTTTCAGAACATCATGGCAATCTGCGCTGCTTCAGTCACAGCAACGACATTGGACAAAAGCGATGAATGCCCGAAGAAGAACCTTGATGGTAAGACTGTCAACCAGATAATCGCGTTGGGAAAGAAGCTCGGGGATACGAGCCTATCAGTTAACGATAAGATCGCGATGGTGCAATGAACTACCGGATCTGACGACGCCTATCTCGTGGCTGCGGAACTGCAAACACTTCAGGCTCTTTAGCCAAGCACTTGCTGCAATACACTCGTTTCGATATCTCTTCGAGTGACACATTGTTGCGTTTGAAGATTTTGATGTAGAACTCAGGAACTATCTCTCGGTAGTTGCGGCACTCACGGCATTGCACACGGACCAAGAACATTCCGAAAACGTCATCGAGTTTCTTTACGTGGTCCAGGCGTCGCATGGTCCACAGTTTCTGAAACGCTTAGGAGTGTTGTCTATTCAGTAGGTAAGTACGGCGGATACTGGATAAACGGATTCAGGACGTTACGAGTGCTTGACAAGCTCGACAAGAATTAGACCGAGCGACAGCAGCGCTCCCGTATAGGCAGCGAAGCGTTGAAGGTTCCAGGCTTTGGCACCTTCCAATGTGTTCTGCTTTACTTCGATTGCAGTCAGACGTTCTTTGACGTTCGAGACATCAGCCTTGATTTCCTTCACGTCGCTTTTTACTTCCCTTACGTCATCGCGAAGGAGGTCCAGTGCCATTTTCAATCCTTGTTGTTCGTCCATCCCTTACCCCTATTTATCGTGTCCCGCTTAGTTACTCATCATGATTACCCAGTCGGTTCCGTCACTTTGTAGTGCTGCCCACTTGCCTGCAGTAGCTGCGAGGATCGCAGTGCCCGCCGTCTGAGATGTGCTTGGCCTTACATTTGAACTTGCGCTGACAACTGTGAAAGCCTGAATGGTCTTCACATACAACCAACGACCTGTATATGTCGCTGGTGCCGGTAATGTAAGCGTCATGGACGATCCTTTGTTACAAATGATCGTGCTATCACGAGGAAGAACAGTGTAGTTCGCTGTCTGCACTGTTGGGGCAGGCTGCACAGGATTTACATAGATGTCGCCAGAATTGATGCTATATGGCGTTGCGAGACTTGAGTTTGCAAAGTTGCAACCAATTTCAGTGACCGTATTTCCTGATCCGTTTGTCGAGAGCCCCGTCGAGCCAGATACGGAAGAGTTCGAGTTATAGCCAGTGAGTACGACATTAGAAGTACCTTGTACATTGATTTCCGTAGTCGATTTGGATAGATATCCATAGCAGCTCGTCAGAGTAACACCGCCACAACCATTGCCGCCGCTGTCACCTTGAATCAACCACCCATTAGATAGCGTGTGTGTTCCATCAAGCTCGAAAGCGCAACCGTTGAATGAGACAGCGTTAGACCCTTGAACGGCATAAGCGGCTCCCGTTGAATTGGCAGTGTAATCGCATGCACATCCAATGAAGCTTATGTAAGTTGAATCGTTGACGACAAATCCGTTGTTCGCACTCGCCCCCATGTTTGCGTAGCAGTTAATGAATGAAACGGACGTTGATACTGAGTCGTAGTTTCCTGTGCCTGGATTCGTTCCATCCAAAATGAAGCCATTAGCGCATGAAGTCGCATCGCAATTGATAAGCGTGCTAACGATTAGACTCTCGAAGTAATACCCATATTTTCCTGAGCCCTGACAGCCGAGAACATTGACATTATCGAATCTCCAGTTCTCAAATGGTGGGCCACCAGCGCTCTGTTGCCCCAAAAATATTCCGTGCCCCGAGTTTGTCTTCGTGGCGCCACCAAACGATAAACAGACATTCACAATCGCGTTGTTTACTGCCTGAGCACCATTCGCTCCATCGTTCAGACCTTGGATGACGTTAGCGCCAGTAGTTACTTGACTGATGATTGTTCCAGTGACGCCATTCGAGCCTTGGCCCCTAAGCGTGACGTTGTTGTAAGGAACAATGGTTGGTGTTGAGCCGCTGTAGAATTGGGCAGCGGAAGAGGTTTTGATTGTGCCTGGTGGGAGGACAACCGTACCTCCACCGGCTGTATTGGCGGCAGCCATAGCAGATTGCAAAGCAGAGGTATCATCAGTAGATCCATTTGCGGTAACACCGTATGCCTTAGCATCGAACACGTAAACGCCTGGAGGAGCTGTAAACGTGCCGCTCGCACACAAGTAAGCTGTCGTTGCACCGCCCGATGCTGGAACGATGCCTGCGGTACTCGACGTGAATAGGTTTGGTGTGACCGTGATTGTTCCCGAGCTTGTGACCGGAGAGCTACCAATCGTTAAAGCTGCTGAGTAAGTGCCACTTGATGAAACACCGACCGATGACACACCGCCGCCGCCACCCGTACCGTTCGATACGGCTGTAATGATGCCCTTGCTGTTTACGGTGACATTCGCATTCGTGTAGCTGCCTGCCGTGACACTAGCCTGCGTCGCCAAATTTGCAGTGATACTTCCACTTGATGTAACCGGCGAGCCGGATACCGTGAAGTCTGTAGATGTGAGGCCAACGCTAGTAACGTAGCTTAGAGCTGGAATGTCCCCAGCCACCAAAGAGCGGAATGTAGGCTGAGCTGGAGATCCGGTCGAGGGACCAGCGAATACCTTATTCGCCGTTTGAGTTGCCAACGTGAATGTGAGCGTTCCACTGCTTGATACGGGGCTTCCACTGACTGTGAAGATTGGCGTAGTAGAACCATCACTCAAGCCGACCGACGTTACATAGCTGAGAGCTGGAATGTCGCCCGATGTCAGCGTGTCCCAAGTTGGAGCTGCGGACACCGTGCCTGTTCCCGTTTGACGGAGGAATTTGCGCGTCGAGGTCGTATTGCCAGCAAGCTTGCTGAGCGTATTTGATGCTGACGAGTAAAGAATGTCACCGAGCGTGTATGACGACTGATTCGTGCCGCCGTGTGTCTCTGTTATCGTCGAACCGGCCCACGTTCCAGTGCCAATGGTGCCAAGTGTCGTGATACTCGTCTGGCCGACATAGGAAGGATCAATTGCTATCGTGGGATTGCCTGAAACACCACTGCCATTCGTGACGGCAATCTGTGCATTTGTGCCGGTGATCGTTCGTTCTGCATATGTAGCCGCCGCTGTTCTCGTGACAAGACCAGTCGAAGACAGACCGTTTAGAGCCTGAAGCTCAGAACCGAGCGTCAGCGTAATCGTCCCGCTCGTCGTGATTGGAGATCCGCCGACAGTAAGGCCGTTCGAGCCAGTGACTGCAACCGAAGTCACGCCAGTATTCGAGACCGTGAGAGTTGGTGCAGAGCCGGTAATGGAGATACCTGTACCGGCGCTCAAGCTTGTGAGAACACGGCTACCATTGTCATAGACAGAGCCGCCGTAGACTGCGCCGCCAATACCTGCACCACCCGTCACGACTAAGGCACCCGTTGTTGTGCTTGTCGAAGCGGTAGCGTTCGTGAGCGAGAGCGCCGTCGATGTGCTTGCACCTCTTCCAGTAACCGTTGCAAGCGTTGCCGTGTTATTCAGTGTGACTGAGCTCCCCAGCGATACCGCTCCTCCTCCTGAAAGGTCCGTGCCTGCTGTGACCGTTACACTGCTATTCGTCAATGCGCCGTTTGGAATGCTGGTGAAGTTCGCCCCACTAAACGTTGGCGAAGCACCTGAATTGATGTTCTGTGGCAGTGTAAGCGTCAGCGCGCCGACTTCCGCTATTCCTGAAGTGCCATTAACAAGAACTTGATTTGCTGTGCCCGTCAGGCTCGATACTGCAACCGATGCAATGGTCTCTGTGCTCAGTCCCGTGACGATACCTGTGCTGTTTACAGTGACAATCGGGATTGTCGTTGACGACCCATAGGTGCCAGCGGTGACACCGCTGGCAGGTAGCGAGACGGTAAAGGCACCGGAGATATTCGAAACGTTTAATGTCGCTCCGGTCGTGTTACTGACCGTGACGCTGCTGCTTCCATTGATCGTAATAGATGAGACTGGACCGGCAGGACCTGCGATACCCTGTGGGCCGGTAGCCGTCGCCGTTACGACCGCTGTGTCTGGGTTCTGACTTACACTGATTACGTTTTGCGCGTTACTGTTAACGTTGACAACCGATGGCATCCTTGATCCTGATTCTTCTTATGGGTGTGATACATCGTCCGTGAGGTCGAATGCACCGTAGATAATTGTCTGGACGTTTCCGTTGCTGTCAGTGAACTGAACGTCATAGTAAGCACTGGTCCACGTAGCCGTTGCCAGCGTTGATGGATCTAAGTGCAAAGTGAATGAACCGCTTGCAGGAACGTAGTTCGCAATCGTAAATGTCGTTAAGAGATTGGCGTTGTAGGCCGTGCCATCACGAACCTGTGCTAGCAGGGTCCCACCCGTCATATTGACTACCGACCACGCAGTTGGGTTTCCGCTTGAATCCCAAGCAGTAGCGGTGTTGTAGACGATATCGAGATTGAACGTGTCGCCTCGATATACGTTTAGAAGGTCAAATTTCCCTGGGAATGTACTGCTCATTAACGCTCCTGTGTTCTCAGGAGGTATTTATTCGGTCAGCACATAGCGACCCAAAAACCGGATTTATAGATTTATCGCATCTACCGCGGCGTTAGTGGTTGCCGCTTGAACGGCAATCAGCGCCGTGTTGTATCTGGAAAATGCACCGAGAACCTGTGTCGCCAATGCTTGACCGAGGCCAATTACCCCTGGTCCATCGAGGTTCACACCGCTATTGTTTGCATCGACCCAAGTGACAGAGAATGTGGTTCCTGCACTTTGTGACAGCATTGCCAGTGTCACGGCACCATTTATACGTCTTTGGTCTGTATCACTAGCCGTGTAGGTGTTTCCGTTGTACGTGAAGTTCGCGTACTCCAGCTCGTCACGAGCATCCGTTAGGCGTGTAATGGCTGCCGCCTTCGCTTGATCGAGAGTGCGGCCATCTACCCACCCCGTTGGGCTCCATGTGTAGTTTGGACCTGGGAAGTTCGTCATTTCTGAAAGCTGGTCGCTTGTGTAAGCAACTGGAATTCCGTTGGCAACATAGCTCGTCTGACCGTTTACCGTAGAATCGGTCACTTCTAGTGCCGCAGTATTGCCGTCCAAATGCCCATTGATCTGGTCAAGCGATTGACAAGAGCCGCTTTGCGTGATGAGTCCGTCTGATGTGCGATAGATGATGTAGAACATGATTAGCGTTTGAACTGAATTACATTGATAAATGAGTTGCCATAGATGTTTATTGCCGCTGAGCCGGATTGCTGCGCGATGAGTGCGTAGTACCAAGTACCGGATGGTGGAGTGTCATTCCAGGCGCAAGGAATAGCGGGACACCACACACCTGCACCTGGAATGATGCCTGACAGAACAGCACCACCCGTGTTAGCCGCCGGTGTTACCGTACTGCCGATAGATGGAGCACTGCTCAAGCGAATGATCTGCGCCAGAATAGAGTAGCTACCTGAAGTCGTCGTGTTGTAAATGTTCGACAGCACGGCATTTGCTTGGAACGTCGATACACCATTGCCGACGACCGATGGCGAAACAACGTAAACGGTCCAGGCAGACGATGAGATACCAGTCGGACCAGTGGACGACGTTGCCGACACCATTGTCGTGACTGCGTTACCTGCAATATTGATGGTATCGACAGCATTGACGGCACTAGCGGTAAGCGTTCCAGAGAACGTGCCCGTTGCAGCGCTCAAGGAACCGCTGAACGTTGCCGTTGTTCCAGAGACTGTAAAGCCAGGCATGTAGACGTTGCCAGCCGATGTGATCTCGACGTACCCGCCAGTATTGGCATTACCGAGCAAGAGACCGTTTGGCCCAAGGTAGAAGCCGCTACCAGAGGAAGGCCATGCCCAGCCAGTGAAGCTACCTCCACGGATGTCCGCACCGTAGATATCTCCTGAAGTGATCGAACCGAGATTTGCAGAGATCGCGGACAGCGAACTCACGTTCATGTTCGATGCTGTGATCGTGTTCGCAGCGACGAGACTTCCTGTAATCGAGCCAGCGTTCAGAATGCTTGCATTAATTGTTCCACTTGTGAACAGCGAGGTCGTTATGCTGCCTGCCGTTAATACATTCGCATTCAATGTGTTGACGCTGAATAGGTTTGCTTGACCTGTACCTGCCGTCAGAATATTCGCGTTGATCGTTCCGGTTGTGAACAGCGCGCTCGTCAGCGTACCTGTCTGGATACTATTTGCGACGATTGAGTTTGCGGTGATGTCGGCTCCGTCAACTGCCTTTGTCCAAGCGCTTCCTGTGTATCTGTAGAGCTTGTTGTCCGTGGTATTGAAATACAACGTACCTTGAGCCATTCCGCTCGAAGGATTCGATGATGCTGTCTGAATACCGGCTGGAACCCATGCTGAGCCACTATATGTGTACAGAATTCCGGTTGTCGTGTTGTAGAACACGTCACCTTGAATCATTCCACTCGAAGGGTTTGACGAGCCCTGTGGAACTCCGATCGCTACCCACGTAGTTCCGTTGTACGAGTAGAGAGTGCCAGTTGTGGTATTGAAATATGTGTCACCAGCGGAAGCGGTTGCGGGCGGTGATGTGCCCGACGTGATACCAACAGCAACCCAAGCTGTTCCTGTGTACTTGTAGAGAGTGTTGCTCGATGTGTTAAAGAAGAAGTCGCCAGCAAGCATTCCGCTTGCTGGTAACGTAGAGCCGGATGGAATACCGACGTGCGATGGCGTCGTGAACGACAATTGAGACGACACGTTTAGGCCAGTGCCATCTAGTGCCTTACCGAATACATCGTATGCAGCGAGTCTGAAGTAGTACGTCGTGCTCTTGTTGAGCGCGAGGAATGTGTTAATCGCCGTATCGCCACAATCCGTTGCCGTGGCGCTCGAAGGCGTGAACCCGTTTGTCTGCGACAGCCAAATGATGTAGCCCACAGCATCTGTGTCTGTTCCTGGGTCCCACGTCACGAGGCAGCTTTGTAGGGCTGGTGTTGCCGCAATATTCGAAGGAACAGCAGGAGGAGGATTCGTCAATGTGGCGGTGATTCCAGTCGTCGTATTGTTCTGGCTATCGCGGCCCTGCACCTTAATGAGTAACGAGCGTTGCGGATCAGCGAGTGATAGCACCGTGCTATCCGATTGGTTCATCGTGAACGTATACGTGTAGTTCTGTGAGGCACCGCCATTCACGGCATCGACAACAACCTGACGGAGCTGTGTACCCGTCGTCGTTGAGATCGTGACTAGGAAGTCCTTGAGCAATCCTTGGTTAGCCGCAGGATTCGTCCATTGAAATTCGCAATTGATACCCGTCCACGTGGTTCCTGTTGTTCCGTAGACGTATAGAGTTTGAATCTCAGATAGCACAGCCGAAGTGCCACCGCCTGAAGTGTCGAGCGTGTAGCTGATCGAGGCAGGTGCAGAATTGCGACCTGCAATATTGGTCGAATAGACGAGGAAGTCATATGTACCTGAAACGATCGGCTCGAGCGTGAAGCT
>Ga0134126_10011784_pt1 | contig 11034 bp, 12 predicted proteins | sample KB31752_FD_96881 | JGI IMG/M metagenome (GOLD analysis project Ga0134126, IMG submission 96881) | Terrestrial soil microbial communities with excess Nitrogen fertilizer from Kellogg Biological Station, Michigan, USA - KB3-175-2 | ecosystem: Environmental > Terrestrial > Soil > Unclassified ... | reverse complement strand
TTCGGCATCCCGGGTCGTATAACAGCGTCCGGCAGCGGCTGTCAAACGGCACTGCCGCGAACCCCACGTATGATCGAGCCAGGATGCAGGCGCCCGGCCCGGAGCGCAGAACCACCCGTGGGCAGATCGTCCGGGGCGCCGGCGTCGCCGGCCCCACATGCGCGTACCGCCTCCTCCAGCAGGGCGTCCACGCCTCGGTCCACGAGGCGTCCGGCCGCGTCGGCGGCCGCACGCAGACGCTGCGCGGGTTCTTCGCCGGCGGCCGGATCGTCGAGCAGGGCGGCGAGCACACCGACACCGACCGGCAGGGATACATCGACGGCGCCGTGCGCACGGGCGAGCGCGCCGCCCGCGAGCTGATCGCCTAAACGACGAGCTGCTCGGGACGCGGCTCGGCCACGGCCGAGAGCGGGAAGGAGAAGGTGAACGTCGCGCCGCGGCCCGGAGCGCTGCGGATGTCGAACGTCCCGCCGGCGACCTTCACGCGCTCGCGCATCGATTCGATCCCCAGGTGTAGTCGCATGCGGTCGCGGTCGAGCGCGCTCGCGGGGTCGAAGCCGACCCCGTCGTCGGCGACCTCGCACACGATCGCGCCCTTCTGCTCGCGCATCGTCACCGAAACGAACTGCGCCCGGGCGTGCCTGCGCACGTTGGTGATCGCCTCCTGGAGCACCCGGTAGCACAGGTTCTCGAGCGCGCGCGGGTAGCGCCCGACGGTGCTCGTGACCTCGAACCGGAACCCGCCGTGGGCCGCCGCGTCCTCGAGCAGCCCGCGCACCGCGGCCTCGAGGCCGCGCTCGGTCAGCACCTGGGGCCGGAGCTGGAACATGACGTGGCGGGCGCGCTCGGTCGCGGCGTGGATCGTCTGCCGGGCCGAGACGACCGCCGGGAGCGTCCTGGCCGGATCGCCGTTCGTCATCGCCCGCTCCAGCCGGTCGAGCGCCAGCTGGGCGGCGACCATCACCTGGATCGTGTCGTCGTGGAGATCGCTCGCGAGCTGCGCCTTGGCATCCTCCTCGGCGCGCAGCAGGGCGCCGAGGACGTGGCGCCGACGCTCCTCCTGCTCCTCCAGCTCGCGCGCGCGATCGGCTCGCTCGTAGGCGACGCCGATCTGGCCGCCGATCTGCTCGATGACGTCGAGCAGGGTCTGGTCGATGCCCCGGAGATCGTCGGTGAAGCACTCGACCACCCCGGTGACGACGCCCTCGCGGCGAATGGGCACGAACACCACGCCGGCAAAGCCGAGCCCTTCCAGCAGCTGCTGGCGGCGGAAGCCCGTCCCGGAGATCGGCGTCGCCAGGGCGGTGCCGCGCTCCCAGACACCGCCGAGCACGCCTTGCCCGCGCTCGAACTCGATGCCCTCGGAGTCGATCCGGAAGGCTTCCGAGTCGACGCCCGGCGCCGACCAGCCGCCGACGTAGCGCAGCCGCTGGTCGCGCGGGTCGGCCCGCCAGGCGACGGCCAGGCCCAGGTCCAGGGAGTCGCCCAGGGCGCGCAGCATCGCGCGGGTGGTCTCCTCCAGGGTGGCCGCCGTCGCGAGCGCCTGCGCGACGCTCGACTGCATGCGCACGAGCCGCTCCGCCCGCGTGCGCTGGTCGTAGAGCCGGGCCGCCGTGGCCGCTGCGATCCCGCCGGCCGTCATGACCGCGGCGGCCCAGACGGCCGCCTCGATCCAGTAGTAGCGCGTGACGTGGGCGAACATGCCGATCAGAACGACGACGATCGCGGCCAGGGACACCGCCGCCGTCCCTACCGCGACCTCGGTCGCGCGCCCGCGCCTGCGCCTGCGGATTGACCCAGTGACAACAGGCATCAACCCACCAGGCTATCGGCGCAGTCGAATCCGCGCAACCCGGCTGCTAGCGGGGCGTTCCCGCAGGTTCCGCCCGCGCCCAGCCGCGGAGCTCGTCGAGCCCGGGCCGGAGCCGCTGTCCGCGCTCGGTCAGCGCGTAGGCCGCGCGCGCCGCGGGCTCCCCGGAGCGGCACACGACGCCGGCAGCGACGAGCTCGCGCAGGCGCTCCGCCAGCAGCCGGTCGGAGAGCCCGGGGATGGCCCGGTGGATCTCGCAGAAGCGGGCCGGCCGGGCCGCCAGGACGTCCAGGATCAGGGCCGTCCAGCGCTTGCCGAGCAGGTCGAACGCCGCCCGCAGGTCGGGGCAGCACTCGAGCGGGCGGTCCTCCATCGCACCAGGATACCGAAGCCGCCCCACTTACCGACGAAAAGTAAGCACGGTGCTAGGCTGCCGCGCGATCGTACGTCGTCGGAAGATTCTGCTTCACACCATGGGGGGTCGCATGCCGGGTCACATCGAAACAACGCTCTATACGGATCCCGCCTGCCCCTGGGCGTACTCCGAGATCCCCGCGCTGCGCGTGATCGACTGGCGCTACGGCTCCCAGCTCGACTGGCGGCTCGTCATGATCGGGCTGACCGAGAGCGCCCAGCAGTACGTCGATCGTGGGTACACCACGCTCAACTCGGCCCGCAGCCACGCCGGCTTCCGCCGCTACGGCATGCCGTTCTCGCCGCGGCCGAAGGCGCGCGTCTCGGCGACCGCTCGCGCCTGCCGGGCGATCGAGGCGGCCCGGCTGATCGAGCCCGGCAGCGAGTGGGCCGCGCTGCGGGCGCTCCAGCTGCTCCAGTTCACGACGCCGCTCGTGTTGGACGACGACGAGGCCGTCGCCCGCGCCGTCGCCGCGGCCACCGGCCATGACGCCGATGCAATCCTGTCCGCCCTCGACGCCGCCGAGACGACCGAGGCGTACGAGCGCGACCGGGCCGAGGCCCGCAGCGCCGCCGGCAGCGCCGCCGAGCTCCAGGCCAAGACCGCGACGACCGACGGCGCCGTGCGTTTCACCGCATCGTCGGTGACCTTTGCCCGCAACGGCGTGCGCCTCGTCGCCGGCGGCTTCCAGCCGGTCGAGGCCTACGACGTCCTGATCGCGAACCTCGACCCGGCCCTCGAACGGCGCGAGGCGCCGGACGACCCGGCAGAGCTCCTGGCCGAGTACCCCGACGGGCTCACCACCCAGGAGGTGGCCGCGCTGCTCGCGCGCAGCAACGACGCGCCCGACCGGGTTGCGGCCGAAACGGCGCTCCTCGAGCTCGTGTTCGACGGCCGCGCCGAGCGGATCGCTCTCGGCGACTCGGCGCTCTGGCTGGCCCCGGACCGGGCCGGGCGGTTCCACCGCATCCTCGGAGCGGTCGAGCCGGCGGGCGTCAACCGAGATCCAATCGGCGTACCCGCATAATCTCATTCGCCCGTCCCCTCGACGACGGCCCTGGACAAGCTGGGAGGGGGCGAGCTACAGGCCGCCGGAGTCGTGCCCGGCGGCCTGTCCGTTCAGGGGCCGGCGCTACCAGCGGGCGGCGCCGAGCTCGCGCGAGATCGCCCGGGCGGCGTCGCGAACGCTGCCGATCAGCGCGGCCTTGGGCTGCCGGCGCGTGAAGAGCCGCTCGACCGGGCCGACGATGCCGATCGCGCCGGCGGCCTGACCCGCGCGGTCGAAGACCGGGCTCGCGATCGATGCCTCGCCGATGATCGCCTCCTCGCGTTCGGCCGCCCAACCCTTCTCGCGCACCTCCTCGAGCATCTTGCGCACCGCCGCCGGCGAGACCACCGTCGCGTGGGTGAGGCGGGCGACCCCGCCCGCGAGCAGGTCGTCTGCGACGTGCGGGTGGTGGGCCAGGAGCGCCTTGCCGAGCGCGGTCGCATGCAGGGGCAGGTGCGCGCCCACCTCCGGGATCTGGAGGCTGTTGTCCATCCGGAAGACGTGGTGGACGACGATCACGCCCTCGCCGTGGAGGGTGCCGACGCGCACGGCCTCGCCGCTGCCGGACGCCAGCCGGTCCGACCAGGCGATCGAGCGCGCCCGCAGCTCGTTCACGTCGAGGTAGCTGTTCGCGAGCTGGAGCAGCGCGGCGCCGAGCTGATACTTGCCGGTCTCGGGGTCCTGCTCGACCAGCCCCTCGGCCTGGAGCGTCCGCAGGAGCCCGTGGGTGGTCCCCTTCGCCAGGCCCAGCCGCTCGGACAGATCCGAGACCCCGAGGCGGCGCTGCCCGCTGGCCAGGGCGCGGAGGATCGACGACGCTCGCTCGATGGACTGGATTCCCATTGGCTACGTGCCGCTCTTGCCGAACCCGGTTCGGCAATATAGGATCGACCGTTGTATGAATGGAGACGAGCGGTGATCGGGATTGTATTGGTCTCCCACTCCGCGGCGCTTGCAGAGGGGCTTCGCGACCTGGTCGGACAGGTCAGTGGAGAGGATGTCCGCGTCCGTCCGGCGGGCGGCTCCGCCGACGGGGGGCTGGGCACCGATCCCGACCGGATCGCCGCCGCGATCCGGGCCGCGGACACCGGTTCGGGCGTCGCCGTGCTCGTCGACATCGGCAGCGCCGTCCTGAGCGTGAAGGCGATCGTGGCCGGCGGTGACGTGGACGGGATCGACGTCCGCTTGGCGGACGCGCCGCTCGTCGAGGGCGCCGTGGCCGCCGCGGTGCTGGCGGCGACCGGGGCCGACCTGGCGGCGGTCGCCGCCGCCGCGGAGGAGGCCCGCGATGTCGCAAAGCTCTGAGCTGCGCCGCACCGTGACGCTGCCGGCCGGCGTGCCGCTGCACGCCCGCCCCGCCGGCGCCCTCGTGCGGTCGGCGGCCGCGCTCGACGCGACCGTCGTGCTGAACGCGAACGGGCGCACCGCGAACGCAAGCAGCATCCTGCAGGTGCTCGCGCTCGGCGCCGAGGCCGGCGCGGACGTCGAGGTCGTGACCTCGGGCCCGGGGGCGTCAGCGGCCCTCGACGCCATCGCCGGGCTCCTCGAGACCCTCGAGTAGCGCCCGGTCGACCGCCGCCCTGGCGGCGGCGCCGACCGCGTCCGCCGTGCGGGCGGCGAGCGCGTCGACGAGCGCGGCCTTCGCCCGCTGGGTGGTGAGGCTGCGGACGTAGCGGCGCGTCTGCGCGATCCGCGCGGGCGACACGCTCAACTCGTCCACCCCGAGCGCGACCAGGAGCGGCAGCAGCTCGGGGTCGCCGGCGGCCTCGCCGCACACGTCGACCAGGATCCCGGCCGAGTGGGCCGCGGCGATCGTGCGCGCGATCAGGCGCAGCACGGCCGGGTGGTGGGCGACGGCGCGGAATGCGCCCGGATGCTGGCGGTCGGCGGCGAGCGCGTACTGGGTGAGGTCGTTCGTGCCGATCGAGAGGAAGTCACACGCCTCGGCCAGCCGCCGGGCCATCAGGGCGGCGGCCGGCACCTCGATCATGGCGCCGACCATCGGGTCGGGTGCTCCCGGGGCGACCGCGTCGCGGGCCTCGTTCGCGATCCCCCGCACGGCCTCGATCTCGGCCGGGTCGGTCACCATCGGCACGAGCACCCGCAGCACCGCGTCGCCGCTGACGCGGAAGAGCGCCCGCAGCTGCGGCGCGACGCCGTCGGCGGACGCGAGGGCGAGCCGGACCCCGCGCGGGCCGAGCGCGCCGCCGGTCGCGCCGGCCAGGAACGGCGGCGTCTTGTCGCCGCCGAAGTCGAGCGTGCGCACCGTGGCGATGCGGTGGCCGAGCTGGTCGAGCATCGGCCGCAGCGCCTCGACGTGCTCGTCCTCGGCCGGCCACGCCGCCGCCTCGAGGAAGGCGAGCTCGCTGCGCAGGAGGCCGATCCCCTCGGCGCCGGCCTCGAGCGCCGCCCGCACCTCGGCCTCGGTGCCCGCGTTCGCGAGCAGGCGGATGGTGCGCCCGTCGCCGGTGCGGGCCGGCTGGCGCCGCTCGCGGCGGTCGCGCTCGGCCCGCTCCGCCACCCGGGCCGCCCGGTCGCGCAGGCGTGTGCGTGTGTCGCCGTCGGGCCGCAGCCAGACCATGCCCCGGTCGGCGTCGACGCCGATCTCGTCGCCCTCCCCCGCGGCGAGCACTCCGGGGCCGGCGCCGGTCACGAGCGGGATCCCCAGCGACCGGGCCACGATCGCGGCGTGCGCGGTCGTGCCGCCGCCGGCCAGGACGATCGCCGCCAGGTTGCCGCTCCACGCCGCGACCTCGCCGGGGCCGAGGTCGTCGGCGATCACGACCACGCCCGCCGGGGGCTCGCTCGAGCTGCCGGTGCTGAGCGCGCCCGCGCGGCGGGCGATCGCATGCAGGTCGGCCGCACGGGCGGCGAGCAGCGGGTCGTCGAGATCGGCCAGCGCCTGGGCGTGCGGCGCGACCGCGCGGGCGATGGCCTCGGGCGCGCTGGCGCCGGCGAGCGCCTCGCGCTCCGCCGCCTCGAGCAGCGTCGCATCCTGGGCCATCAGCTGGTTGGCCTCGACGATCTCGGCGTCACCGCCGTGGCCCTCGCCGCGCAGCGCCTGCGCCAGCCGGCCCAGCTCGTCGGCGGCGAGCTCCAGCCCGCGCCGGGCTGCAGCCGCCTCGGCGTCCGGCGGCCCGCCGCCGCCCTGGCCGGCGACGTCACCCGACCTGGTCCAGGCGGGGCCGACCGCGGCACCCGGCGAGGCCGGCGTGCCGCGCACGACCCGGGGGGTCACGATTCCTCCGCCACCGTGCGTTCGAGGGCGGCGAGGATGAGGGCGGTCGAGGTGGCGCCGGGGTCCTGATGGCCGACCGAGCGCTCTCCGAGGTACGAGGCGCGGCCCTTGCGGGCCTGCATCGGGATCGTCGCGCGCATGCCCTCCTCGGCGGCCGCCCGGGCCTCGGCGACCGCCGCGGGCAGCGGCGTGCCGGCGTCGACCCGCTCGCGCAGCGTCGCCACCGCCGGCCCCAGGGCGTCGACGATGGTCTTGTCGCCCGGCTCCGCCGCGCCCAGCTCGATGATCCCGGTCAGGGCGGCGTCGAGCGCCGAGACGAGGTCGGGCGCCTCGAACGTCTCGGCGTCGCCGAGCGCGCGCCCGGCCCGGCGCATGCCCGAGCCCCACAGCGGGCCGCTGGCGCCGCCGACGGTGGAGACCAGCGTCGAGCCCGCCTGGATCAGGGCGCGGCCCGGCGTCGTGCCGTCCTCGAGCCCGTCCAGCTTGGCCTCGACGGCGGTGAACCCGCGCGTCATGTTGGCGCCGTGGTCCGCGTCGCCGATGGCCGCGTCGAGCTGCGTCAGGTAGTCGCGCTGCTCCGAGATCGACTCGGCGCACGCATGCATCCAGCGGGTCACGGTCTCGGTGTTCACGTCGCCCTCCCTCGAGCCTCGAAGTGCTACGCGCCCCAGCGCAGCGCAGCCGTCTTCACGGGAGCATCCCACAGACCGGCGAGCTCGTCGTCGAGCCGCAGGAGGGTGATCGAGCAGCCGGCCATCTCGAGGCTCGTGATGTAGTTGCCGACCAGGCTGCGGCCGACCTCGACGCCGCGGGCGGCGAGGCCCTTGGCGACCTCGTTGAAGAGCAGGTAGAGCTCGATCAGGGGGGTGCCGCCGAGGCCGTTCACGAACGCGAGCACCGACTCCCCCTTCGCCAGGCCGAGGTCGGAGACGATCGGCTCGAGCATCTCCTCGGCGATCTCCGCCGCCGGCTTCATCTTCTCGCGGCGCCGGCCGGGCTCGCCGTGGATGCCGACGCCGACCTCGATCTCGTCGGGACCGAGGTCGAAGATGGGCGTGCCGGAGCTCGGGGTGGCGCAGGACGTCAGGGCGACGCCGAACGACCGGCCCTGCTCGTTCACCTTGCGGCAGATGCCGGCCACCTCGGCCAGCGACCCGCCGGCCTCGGCCTTCGCGCCCGCGATCTTCTCCGCCAGCACGGTCGCACCGGTGCCGCGGCGGCCTGCGGTGTACAGGCTGTCCTGCACCGCCACGTCGTCGTCGAGGACGATCGACTGCACCTCGATGCCGTCGTCCTGCGCAAGCTCGGCGGCCAGCTTGAAGTTGAGGACGTCGCCCGTGTAGTTCTTGACGATGTGGAGCACCCCGGCGCCGCCGTCGACGGCCTTGGTGGCGGCCGCCATCTGGTCGGGCACGGGGGAGGTGAAGATCGCGCCCGCGCACGCCGCGTCGAGCATGCCGCTGCCCACGAACCCGCCGTGCAGGGGCTCGTGGCCCGATCCGCCGCCCGACACCAGGCCGACCTTGCCCGACACCGGCGCGTCGGCGCGGATCACGAGCTGGTTCTCCATGTCGACGCGAACGAGGCCGGTGTGCGCGGTCGCGATGCCCGCGAGCGCCTCCGGCACCACCGTCTCCGGGTCGTTGATGAACTTCTTGACGACTGCGGCGTGCGTACTCATTCCGGGGTCCCTCCCTGGTCTTTGGAGCCATGCCGTCGATCCGTCTGGTTCGACAATGCCGAACGACTTTCAGGACAATAACGCGTGGGCGGCGTTGGTGTCAAGCGGGTCGATCGGCGCGGATCCCGGCGCCGTTCACCATGCCCTGATCGACATACCAGGCCAGCGTCCGCCGCACCATGTCGTCGAACGAGCGGTACTCCAGGCCGAGCTCGCGGGCGGCCCGCGAGCCGTCGTAGGCGTGGCCGTGCAGGAGCGTCGCCACCATCTCCCGGCACAGCCGCGGCCGCCGGCCCCGCACCCGCGCGGCGGTCGCAACCGCGTCGCCGGCGGCCAGGGCGAGGGGCCGGGGCAGGTTCAGCGCTCGCCGCTCGATGCCGGTCACCCGGGCCAGCGTCGCCACGGCCTCCTCCGTCGTCACGGTGACGCCCGCGAGCAGGTATCGGCGGCCGGCCACGCCGCGGGCCTCGGCAAGCAGGTGGCCCTCGCTGCAGTCGTCGGCGTCGACCAGGCTGAAGCGCGAGCGTACGAGCGTGCGCAGCTTCCCGTTGGCGTAGTCGAGGATCAGCCGGGCGGTGCCGCCCGTGCGGCCCGGCCCCTGCACCGACGCTGGGTTCACGCACACGAGCTCGACCTCGTGCCGGGCGGCCTCGCGCATCGCCGCGACCTCGGCGTCGTGCTTGGAGCGCTCGTACTCCGACAGGAACCAGCCGCGGTGGGGCGTGTCCTCGGTGGCGACGACGCCGGCTTCCTCGCCGATCACCGCCGCCGACGACGTGTACACGATCCGGCGCACGCCCGCGCGCGCGCAGGCGCCGATCACGTTCTCGGTGCCGGTCACGTTCGCGGCCCGCATCGGCCCCGGGTCGCGCATGCAGAAGCCGTTCACGCCGGCGGCGTGGTAGACGATCTCGCACCCGCGCGCGGCCGCTTCGACCGTCTCGGCGGCGAGCACGTCGCCGGCGACGACCTCCGCGCCGAGCGCCTGCAGGGCCGTGGCCGCCTCGGGCCGGCGCGTGAGCGCGCGCACGTCGCGGCCGTCGGCGAGCAGCCGTCGGGCGATCCCGCCGCCGACGAAGCCGGTGGCGCCGGTGACGAGGACGCGGCTCACGGCTCCGACGCCGCGCCGGTGAACGAGCCCGAGAAGCGCACCAGATACTCGACGGCCGAGGCGACGGTGATCAGCGCGGCGATCAGCATCGCCACCTCGTCGAGGCGCCACGAGCCGATGTCGACGGCCGGATGGACGATCGCGAGCAGGATGGCGACGAACTGGGTGTTCGTCTTCAGCTTCCCCCAGATGGACGGCTTCATCACCATGCCGTCGGCGGCGACCAGGCCGCGCAGGCCCATGATCACGAGCTCGCGGCCGATGATGATCGTCGCCACCCAGGCCGAGGCCCTGCCGACCGACACGAGCGCGACGAGCGTGCCCGACGTGAGCAGCTTGTCGGCGGTCGTGTCGAGGAACGACCCGAGCGTCGTCTCCATCCGCCAGCGCCGGGCCAGGTACCCGTCCAGGGTGTCGGTCACCGCCGCCAGAACGAAGAGGGCGCCGGCGGCGTAGTCCCAGCGGCGGCCGTTGGTCGCCAGGACGAGCGCCATGACGACAGGCACCGCCAGCACGCGCATCGACGAGAGCGCCGTGAGCAGCCCTTCCGAGCGCCTGATCACGTCCGTCCCGAACGCGGGCCCCGCCCACGGCGGCGGTCCCGACGGTGGTCGGCGGTGGGGGGCACCGAGGAACCATAACCGAGCGGCGGAGGCGTCTCCGAAGCGGCCCGCGAAAGGCCGCAATTCGCGCTTCCCATGCGGGTTTGCGGGCGGGGAGCGGCCAGGTTGACAACCGGGTGTGGGTCGACTAGCGTGACCCCGGCCACAGTTCGGTGATGCCGAATCACGTTCATGTCTATGGGCCTGTCGGCTGACGGGCCCGTCCCGAAGATCGGGAGGGAGGGCGCATGTTCGTTTTCGTGTCGACGGCTGACCGTGAAGTAGGTTCGCCGTGACGCTTCTGACCTTCAACTCGGGCTCCGTCTTCTTCCCGGAGCTGGTCGGCACGGCACTGCTGGTCCTGATGGGCTGCGGCGTCGTCGCCGGCGTGCTGCTCGCGCACTCGAAGGCCCAGAACGCGGGCTGGGTCGTGATCACGTTCGGGTGGGGCCTCGGCGTGATGATCGGCGCGGGCTCGGTGGCCGACTACGGCGGCGCCAGCCTGAACCCCGCGGTGACGCTCGGCATCTGGGCGAACGACGGCTTCAGCTCGTCGTTCGGGGACAAGATCCCCACCTACATCGCCGGCGAGTTCTGCGGCGCCTTCCTGGGCGCGTTCCTCGTGTACCTCGCCTACTACCTGCACTGGAAGGACACCGAGGACCCGGGGCTCAAGCTGGCCGTCTTCTCGACCGGCCCGGCCGTCCGCAACTACGCGTGGAACCTCGTCACCGAGATCATCGGGACGTTCGTCCTGGTCTTCGGCATCTTCTCCGTCACGGGCAACACGGGCATCGCGCAGAGCGGCACCGCCATCCTGTTCGTCGCGCTGATCGTCGTCGGGATCGGCATGTCGCTGGGCGGGCCGACGGGGTACGCGATCAACCCGGCGCGCGACCTCGGACCGCGCATCATCCACGCGCTCGTGCCGATCCCCGGTAAGGGCGCGTCCGACTGGGCATACTCGTGGGTGCCCGTGGTCGGCCCGCTGATCGGCGGCCTGCTGGGCGGCATTGCTCACCACGCGTTGTTCCCGATCTCCTAGGAGGCGAGGCCGATGTCGAAGTACGTTGCGGCGATCGATCAGGGCACCACCAGCACCCGGTGCATGGTGTTCGACCACGCCGGC
>Ga0134126_10011783_pt1 | contig 11036 bp, 14 predicted proteins | sample KB31752_FD_96881 | JGI IMG/M metagenome (GOLD analysis project Ga0134126, IMG submission 96881) | Terrestrial soil microbial communities with excess Nitrogen fertilizer from Kellogg Biological Station, Michigan, USA - KB3-175-2 | ecosystem: Environmental > Terrestrial > Soil > Unclassified ... | reverse complement strand
CGTTACCGCCCTCGTCCATCTCGCCGAGCTCTTTCTGAATGGCCTTCATCTGCTCATTCAGGTAGTACTCGCGCTGGCTCTTCTCCATCTGAGCTTTGACGCGGCCGCGGATGCGCTTCTCGATCTGCAGCACGTCCATCTCGCCTTCGATGGCGACGAGGATGTGCTCGAGGCGCTTGCGCACGTCGAGAATCTCGAGAACCTTTTGCTTCTCGGCCAGCTTCAGCGACATATGAGCCGCCACAGTGTCCGCGAGGCGACCGGCATGCTCAATGCCCGCCAGGGCCGTCAGCACCTCGGGCGGCACCTTCTTATTGAGCTTTACGTATTGCTCGAACTGCGAAATGACGGAACGTGCCAGCACGTCCATCTCCCGCTCGTCATACGCCTCAACGTCCGGAAGCAGCGTGGCATCCGACGAGTAGTAGTCGCCGGCGTGCAGCTTCTCAATACGCGCGCGGTCGACGCCCTCGACCAGCACCTTCACGGTGCCGTCGGGAAGCTTCAACAGCTGCAGAATGGTTGCGACCGTACCGATTCGGTACAGATCGTCAGCCTTTGGATCGTCGACGTCTGCCTGCTTCTGTGCGACCAGCATGATCCGCTTGTCGGACCGCATGGCGACGTCGAGCGCCTGAATGGACTTCTCACGACCGACGAAAAGCGGAATCACCATGTGCGGGTAGACGACTACGTCGCGCAAGGGGAGCACCGGCACGTTCTCGATGCCGCTGCCCGCTGTTGTAGTTGGTGTCGGAGGTGAGGCTGGATTAGTTGGATCGGACACGCTCAAGCCCTCGTTGGCGAATCGGATGCGACAATAATCCCCACAGCCCGCAAGGATAAACTGTGTCGCAGTGCTAGTTTAACGAGAAATGTGTTGGGTTCCCGGAGTTTCAATAGCTGCGGCTGAGATCGCCGAAGCTGTGCCGGGCGTTGCTGCGAATGAAATGACTCATGCAGCCTGCGGCCGCGCTCGCGGCCGCACCCGATCAGAGAAAGTCTTCGCTCAGTGATGGTTTGTTCCGGACGCGCGCCGCGGCTCGTCGATGGCGGGCGTGGCGGGCGCATCGGAACGATAAACGATGTAGGGCTGCGTCTGGCCCTCGATCACCGTCTCATCGATCACGACCTTCCCGACATTCCGCATCGAGGGCAGCTCGTACATGGTATCGAGCAGCACGGTCTCAAGAATGGTCCGCAAGCCGCGTGCACCGGTCTTGCGCTGCATGGCACGGTGTGCGACCGCCTTCAGCGCCTCCTCGCGGAACTCGAGCTCGGCCCCTTCCATCTCGAACAAGCGCCGGTATTGCTTCGTCAGCGCGTTCTTCGGCTCGGTGAGGATGGAGATCAAGGCAGCCACGTCGAGCTCGTCCAGCGTCGCCACGACCGGCAGACGGCCAACGAACTCTGGAATGAGACCGTACTTGATCAGATCCTCAGGCTCGACGTCATGGAACAGGTCGCTGCCATGCGGCCGCGCGTTCACATCGCGCACTTCGGAGGTGAAGCCGATGCCGCTCTTCTGCGTACGGTTGAGAATGATCTTCTCCAAACCGGCGAACGCGCCGCCGCAGATGAAGAGGATATTGCTCGTGTCCACCTGCAGGAATTCCTGCTGGGGGTGCTTGCGGCCGCCCTGCGGCGGAACCGAGGCAATCGTACCTTCGATGAGCTTCAGCAGTGCCTGCTGTACGCCCTCGCCGGAGACGTCGCGCGTGATCGACGGGTTGTCCGACTTACGGGAGATCTTGTCGATCTCGTCGATGTAGACAATACCGGTCTGCGCCTTCTCAACGTCGTAGTCGCACTTCTGCAGCAGCTTCTGAATGATGTTCTCGACGTCCTCGCCGACATACCCCGCCTCGGTGAGGGTGGTCGCATCAGCGATGGTGAAGGGAACATTCAACAATCTGGCGAGCGTCTCTGCCAACAACGTCTTGCCGCAGCCGGTCGGACCGATCAGCAGAATGTTGCTCTTGGCAATCTCGACGTCGTCCTTGGAACGGGTGCCGGCGGTCCGCGTCTGCAAGCGCTTGTAGTGGTTGTAGACGGCAACCGAGAGCACCTTCTTGGCGCGTTCCTGGCCGATGACGTACTCGTCCAGGACTTTCTTGATCTCGTGAGGCTTGGGGAGCTTGTCGCGTGCGCGCTCGGCCCGGTCCTCGAGCTCCTCGCGAATGATGTCGTTGCAAAGCTCGACGCATTCGTCGCAAACAAACACCGAGGGGCCGGCGATGAGCTTGCGGACTTCGTGCTGACTCTTCCCGCAGAAAGAACAGTACAGAAGCTTTCCGTCATCGTGGCGACCGCGTGCATCTTCAGTCATCGAAGGCCCTCATGCGCTCGCACCTCGCCGCGCACGCGGCTCATGGAGGGAGCGCAGTTTCTTATAGCACGGTGTCCGGCCGCGACGCAAAGCGCCGGCGCACGGCTAAGTCGTTGTGTGGATAGGAGTTGTAGACCTGGGTTCACTTTTTGCGATTTGTGACGCCGGTTCTCGATGTCACTGGGGGTGCTCAGGGCTATTTTCCAGGGACAGTGGTCGTAATCGGCAGCTCGCCACGCTTCTCGAGCACCCGGTCGATGAGACCGTAGCGCTGCGCCTCCTGCCAGTCCATGAAACGGTCGCGATCGGTATCCTGCTTGATGCGCTCGACACTCTGGCCCGTATGCTTGGCCAGGATTTTGTTCAATCGCTCGCGCGTGTCCAGCATTTCCTTGGCGTGGATTTCCATGTCCGCCGCCTGGCCCTGGAAGCCGCCCAGGGGCTGGTGAATCATCACCCGCGCGTGTGGCAGGAGGTAACGCTTACCGGCGGTACCACCCGCCAACAGCACCGCTCCCATGCTCGCCGCCTGACCGATGCAGATGGTGCTCACGTCAGGCTTGACGAATTGCATGGTGTCGTAAATGGCCAAGCCCGCGGTCACGACTCCACCGGGCGAGTTGATGTACAGCGCGATGTCTTTTTCCGGGTTCTCGGACTCCAGAAACAACATCTGGGCGACCACGATGTTCGCCATGTAGTCATCGATGGGACCGACTATGAAAATCAGCCGATCTTTCAACAGGCGGGAGTAGATGTCGTAGGCGCGCTCGCCCCGTGCCGTCTGCTCGACCACCATCGGAACGAGATTCAATGCGTACTCTTTCATATTCAAGCTACCTGTTCCTGCCCGAAGCCGGTGATCTCTTTGAAGCTCATCGGCTTGTCGGTGATATTCGCCTTCGCCAGCAGCCAATCGACCACCTGGTCCTCCAGCGCAGCCGATTCGATTTGTCGCATGGCATCCTGATTCTGCAGGTAAGCGCGGCGCGCCTCCTCCTGCTGCTGTTCCGGATACCCGGCCACCAGATCGGTTAAGCGGGACTGCACCCGCTCCCGGTCCAACTTGATCTGTTCCGTCTGAACGATCTGGCTCATCAGCAATCCCAGCGCCACTCGGCGCCGAGCTGGCTCCTCGAAGGGCTCACGCGCCGGAAGCTGCTTGGCGTCGCGAACGCCCATGCGCCTGGCGGTATCAATCTGGAGCTGCTGCACTTGCTCTTCAAGTAGGGCACGAGGGATATCGACAGGGTTCTGCCGATAGAGTGCATCCAATACCTGCCCGCGGACGCGGCTGCGGATCACATCCGCGAGCTCTCTTTCCATGCTCTTGCGGACTTCGGCTCTCAAAGCCTCTACCCCCCCCTCTTCGACCCCGTAGGCACGGGCGAATTCCTCATCTATCACAGGCAGGGACTGTTCCTCGACCCGCTTAATGGTGACCTGCAGCTCCGCGACCTGGCCGGCAATGGCCTTGTTCGGGTGCTCCGCCGGAAACGTCACCTTGATGGCCCGGTTCTCCCCGGCCGTGGCGCCCTTCAGGCCTTCCTCGAGCTCCGGCATGGACTGGCGCGAGCCGATGGCCACATTGATGTCGGTGCCCTCTCCACCCTCGAACGGCTTCCCGTCGATGAGCCCCTTGAAGTCGATGACCAGGCGATCCGAATCCTGCGCCGGACGCTCGACAGCGGTGAAATTCGGCCGCTGGCGCCGCATGCTCTCCAGCATCGCATCGACGTCGGCATCGGTCACCTCAGCCGTGAGCCGCTCGATGGCGATCCCCTCCACCGCAGCGACTTTAACCTCGGGCATCACCTCGAAGACCGCGGCGTACTTCAGATCCGCGCCAGGGCCGATAGCGAGCGGCTCAATGCGTGGATTCGCAGCCGGAGTGAGCTTCTCCTGGCTCAGCGCCTTGGCGAAGGAGGTGCGCATGAGGTCACTGATCACCTCGGTATGCACCTGCTCGCCGAACTGCTTGCGCACTACCGCATAGGGCGCCTTTCCGGGCCGGAAGCCCTTCAGGCGGGCCGTACGGGAAATCTGTTTCAGCCGCTGCTCCACCTCGGAGTCGACTTCAGTGGCGGGGACGGCCACCTCGAGACGTCGCTCGAGTCCGCCGGTGGCCGACAGTGATACCTGCATTTGAGATCCTAATGATTAGAGAATTACGCTGAACACTACCGAGGTTCGGGCTCGCTGCGCGCCCGGTGGGCGCTCGCGAGCGGCACCGGTGGCACAAGGGCCCTCAGGGTGGTGCGAGAGGAGGGACTCGAACCCTCACGGGTTTACCACTGGAACCTAAATCCAGCGCGTCTACCAATTCCGCCACTCTCGCGCTTTCCCTGGCACACGCGCAGCGCAAGACGACGACCCGCCTTCCGTCCGAGCGTGGGGATAGGGGATTATAGCGGGACGACCTACGCTTTGCGCTCGGCCTGGGCCTGGCGCACCAGGTTTTCGAGTCTTTCGATCTGGTCGTGCAGGCGGTCCGCCACACTTCGCTGCAAAACCGTTGCAATATCCTCGTCGAGTTCGCAATTCTGCTGCCTCAACGCTGCGACCGCCACCACGACCGCTGACTGAGCTTGACGCAGCTGCAGTAGCATGTCCCCGAGCTGGGCCTGTATAGATCGCGTCTTGGAGTTCGACTTGCCTGCCACCATAGTGCTCCTCCACTCTCCCCTCTCGAGAGCGTCACCGCCTGGGCTTTGCGTGAAATGACCGATACGTCACATTAGTACGACTCATTGCCACTAATGTAATGATAGCGCGTCGTAAAGGTGTTGTGGCCTTACATTTTTGTGCTGCAGTGCGCCATCGCTGGGTGGCGTATCGGAAGTCAAAATGACTGGTAGGCGCGAGAGACAGGAACATAGTGGGTTTGCGGGGCGGTTGAGAGAAGTGATCGACGCGTACGGCAGCGCGAGCGGTTTAGCCAAGGCCATCGAGCGTTCCGAAGGCGCCGTGCGCAAATGGCTGCGCGGCGAATCGGAGCCGAACGTGACCGACCTGCGCGCGGTGTGTGAACAGACCGGAACCCGCATCGAGTGGCTCGTGACGGGCGAAGGCGCGCGCGAACCGCAACCTGCCGCTGTCCGCGACTTGCTGGCACCCCCCTATGCGAGCAATGCCCGCGAGCACGTCAACGTGCAGCTCCTCGAAGGCATTCTGCTCGCCGTGCAGGAGGAGTTGCACAGCGCCGGCCTCAACCTGCCCTTTCTGAAACAGGCAATGCTGGTGGCAACCTTGTATGACCTCTGCCAAGAGCGCAAGGAAGTGGATCGAGAGGCGGTCGCGCGCCTCGTGAAACTTGCGGGGTGAGCGCGATGCGGCGCGGCTGGCCTGAAAACGGGGGACGCTATCTGTTTGCCGTCGCGATCACGGGGCTGGCGCTGTTGGTCGCTCTGGCGATCCATATGTTGACCGGCAGCGGGCCGGCGCTGCTGATGGCGTTCTTTCCGGCGCTGCTGGCGGTGACGTTCTATTCGGGCGCGGTACCGGCGGTCATCGGTTGGTTGTTTGCCGTGTGCGCGGCGGCCTTCGCCTGGGGCGGCTTCGAACGTCCGGCGTTGTCCGTGCCCGACCGCTGGGCCTTGTTGGCATTCGCGCTTTCGACCGCGCTCAGTATCGCCATCGGTGCGCGGGCGCGGCGCGCGGCCCTGGAGGAAAGAATCGAGTTGTTGCGCGTGGAAGAGCAGGCCCAACATGAGGTGAGCCTCGCCGAAGAGAACAAACATCTGGCGCTCGCCAAGCTGTCTCACGACCTGCGCACCCCGCTCAGCACCATCATCGGCTGGGCTCAGGTGCTGCGGGCGCAGAATCCTCCGGAGCAGATGCTCCACGGGCTGGAAGTGATTGAGCGCAACGCCAGGACCCAGACTCGCATCATCCAGGAGCTGCTCGAGACGCGGACCGCGGCCGCCGGCAACAGCGGCGCGACCGAACGTCGTTCCTGAGGTATGTGCCCTATCAGGTGATCGGCCGGCCCTGCGCAGGGCGATGATTCCCCAACGGTCGGGCCTGACCTGAGCCGGCATGTGACTTGAAAGTCGCGACCGCTGCGGTGGTGACGTCCCGGAGCAAGGACGGCGAGGCTTCGCGCGTCTCGCCCAGCGCGAGACTCTCATGCGCGGGTGAGCCGCGGCTCCCGGTGGTCGCTCGCGCACCGAAAAACGACCGCGAATCCGGCAAGTTGGTTTTCGGTCCTGCCTGTACCAACCCAGCTGGGCGCGCCAGCGTCGGCGGCGCTTTGGAGGACTGAAAGGCAAATCCCCCATGCCTGAGGTCGTACGTCATGTGCGAGCCGAGCTCCAGGCGCATATTGGCTACCCGCAGGTCGCGCAGACTATCCATCTGCCATCCGATCAGAGCACGGTGCTGCATGGGATCGCCACCATCGGGGGCACCTGTGTTGCCCGTCATCCTCACCTGCTCGAAGCGCAATCCAAACTTCGGTTTCGCAGCCCCGCCGCCACCGCCCAGCGGCTGGCTCAAATACAACATGAAGCCGTGCGTGCGAGGGGCCAGGGTCGGCCCTGTCGGGGGTACCGCCGGCCCGTGCGCCGCGGCGGCCACCGCGCCGAAACAGATCAATGTGCCGGCTGCACGGAAACCCGCTTGCCGCCACATGATCGCTGCTCCCCCTGTGCTGAAATTTTTCGGATTAGATCCATGGGGATAGGATCGGCATAAGCGGCTTCGGCAACCATCCGCCTGGGGAGGGTCCCCATGTAGGAGACTCAGGGTCAGTCGAGGAACTTTCCCGATGGAACTTGTAGGACTACAGGCAGCCGAAGCCGTTTACGGAGAACTTCTGCTGTGTTCAATCACAATACTGTTCCACTGCCCAGACCACGCGTGACCGACTCCCGGTCTCTCGGCACTCCAGACAGCCTCTGGCAAACAGAGCTTGCAAGCGTGCCCGAATGGAAACCGCCGTCAGGACCTGTAGTTGTGGTGGCGGCGCATCCAGATGACGAAACCTTCGGCGCGGGTGGCCTGATTCACAGTTGCGCGCACGCAGGCCACCAAGTCGCGGTGATCACCGTAACCGATGGTGAAGGCGCGCGCACCGACCTGCCGGAAGCAGGCGCGGTCCGGCGGCGTGAAATGCGTGCCGCATTGAGTTGCCTCTCCGGGCGTTACATTCAGTGGCATCGACTTGGATTGCGGGATGGCAATGTCGCCGCACACGAGCTCTGCGTCGAGCGCGCCATCAAAACACGCTTGCCGTCTGGCGGCGCGACCTTGGTCGCTCCGTTTGAACATGACGGACACTCGGACCATGAAGCGGTGGGGCGCGTCTGCATGAGTCTCGGCCGGCGGCGGAATATTGCCGTGTTGCGCTATCCGATCTGGGCCTGGCACCACTGCGCGCCGGGGGCATGGCAGGGGAAGGAATTTGTTCGTTTCGAGCTGAGTGCGGCGGCGCAGATTGCCAAGGCGCGCGCCATCCGTTGTTTCGCATCCCAACTGGAAAACACCTCGGCCCACGCCGTCATGCCCGCACACGTGCTCGGATACTTCAGTAGATCTTACGAAGCCTTCCTGCGCTGATGCCAGTCGTGCCAGTACTTCCCCATGCGAGCTGCGAATCCTCGCGGCTTCTCGTCGTAAAGACGGAGTCCAAGCTGGACCGCCTTCCTCTGTAAACTACCGCGGCGCCGCTCGATCAGAGCAAGCAAGTCCTGCTGACTGTCAGCGCCCGGAAACGAGTCAGGCGCTCGAGCAACCTGCTCGCGCAACACCGCCAGATCGTGATCATCACGGAGGAAGTCGGCGAGCTTATGCGTCGCTTGCGCGAGCTTGCCGATCTGGCGTGGCCACATCGGCTCGAGTACCTGCAGCTAATGCCAAAAGTACTTGGCCTGCTTGCGCCACTCGTGCAGATGCTCGTTCGTCGGTGCGACCCTAGCCCGCTCGAACGCCTCACGACCACTCGAATACGTGCGCTTCAGGCCTACACCCAGCACGGACCAACCATGCCGGCCGGCATGCCACTTCCCTGCACGGTTGCGCGCTTCGCGGAGGCTCTTGCGCGTACCGCGTAGGGAGTCGGGTTTGCCGAGGATCTCCTTGCGCAACTGTGTACGGCGGCGACGCAGGAGACGCTGAAAGTGTTCCAGCCTCATCCCGTGTCAGGGCCGCGGTCACGGCCCTAGAGAGATTTCACCTTAGTCGCAGCGCCGTTGGTCTGCCGTCGCAACAGCTCCGAAAGATTTCCCACAGACAACAGGTGGGCGTATACCAGGCCCAGCTCGCCGCTGGTGAACCACTCTTTTAGGGTGGCCTCCGGCAACTCTCGAAACCGTGCTTCCTCGACGACCCAGAAACCTCGCCACAGAAAGCTGCGGCCGTCCGGAAGGTCGGCCTTCGCATTGGCCTCCATGAGGATATTCGCCGCCGTCAGGCGCTGCATGAACATCTTGGTCAGAGCGACCGCCTGTTGAAAATCGCCCAGACTCTTGATGACGTCCTTGAGCGCAGCGCTCGGCTCATTGTCCTCGCCGAATAAAGCGGTACCGACGTTTTCGTCGAAAAGCTTCGAGGCGGAATCGATGCACACCGTGAACTGTTCGGGCGAGGTCTCGACATACACGAACGGATAGCGACGCACATACGCGGGTACATAACGCGCGTGCCAGACCCCCTCCCCGTCCAGAAAGAGATTCTTACCCTGAGGGATGCCCGTCAAGGCCACCGGGATGAGATCGCCGTCTTCCTTTTCGCGCACGAACACGATCGGATACTCGCGCGCCAGCGGGGCGAACTCGGTGGTCAGCGCCGGTAACAACGAGAAATCGGCCGTGAAAGCGTAGTTCTCCGGCGCGCGAAGCCTGAGGCGTGTGTGTTGCCGCCGGTCTAGCGGGACAACGTTCTGATAGAGGGATGCCATTGGCGCATCATAGCGCAACAGGCGGCGCAGAAGCCTAGCTTGCAAACAACCCGGCGCTGATGTTGACGGCGAAGCCCAGAATCGAGACGTTGAATAGGAACGCGACCAGGCTCTGGGCCAGCACGACCTTGCGGACCGAGGTGTTGGCGGTCGCCACGTCCGCCGTCTGGCAGGCCGCGGCGATGGTGAACGAGAAATAGGCGAAGTCCCAGAAAACCGGGCGCTGCGTCTGGGGAAACAATAGCGGGCGGTCCTCGTCGGTGGCGCTGTAGAACTCGTCCGCGTAGTGCAGTGTGAACATCGTCGGGACGAGCAGCCATGAGCTCACCACGGTAAGCGCCGCCAGGCTGAAATGCATCGCCCTGTCGTACCCGCCTACCTGCTTCACGGTCGACAACAATAGGACTATGGCGGCCAGGCTCAACAAAGCGGCACAGATGACGGTCACCAGGATTATCGGTGCCGTCTCGTCTTCCTCCTTGTACTGCAGATAGAGCTGCTCGGCGCTACACCCGCTCATCCATACGAACACCCATGTCAGGAACAAAGTGACACTGGCATTCCAACTCAGCAGCACTCGGGCGATGGTGCTCCAATGTGCGGGCAACACAAAGAACATCACCACCCCGACGGCGATGGATGTCAGCAGCTTGATATGGTGCATCGCTAAGCGGGGCTCTTCCTCGCACGGTATTCCGAAAACACGCCGTGCTCGACGTAGCGAGTGACAGCAACGAAGCCGGCAGTCGCAAGCTCATCCAGAATTGACTTCGGCGGCACACACGCCTCGATGGTATCCCAGTAATAGCGCATGAGCTCAGGCACCCCGCGGCCGCGGCCAGCCCAATGGGCGAGGGCCGGAACGACACCTCGCATGTACGCTTTCAGTAGCGCGCGCCGCAGGTAGCCGATGGGCGAAGTGATCTCGAGCAGACACAATCGGCCGCCGGGCTTCAAGACACGATTGAACTCGCCGAAAGCGGCCGCCAGATCGCTGACATGGCGCAGGGCGTAACCCATGCTGAGAAAGTCGGCGGACCCGGTCGGGGCGGGAATGGACTCGGCACTGCCCGTTGCCAGGCGGACTCCCGCCGGGACACGCGCGTTGGCGATCATCCCGGAGCTCGGATCAACACCCAGCACCCGCTCACTGTCACCTACGATCGCCGCCGCCTCGCGGGCGACCAGTCCCGTACCCACTCCAACGTCCACTACGGACATCCCAGCCCTGAGCCCGGCGCGCAGCAAGGCGCGCCGCCGGTACCACGAGCCACTGCCGAACGCCATGAGGCGTTCCACGCGCTCGTAATCCGCAGCGGTACGGTCGAATAGATTCCGCACCCACTCGCGCCTGTCGGCCTCGCACGTGTAGTACGCCCGCAAGGGTAAATGCGGCGCCTGCGGAGTCTCTCGGGGTGAGGGCATCGACCGAGATTACGCCCGAGCCGGGCTATGTCAAAGACTCGAATGCGGTTACCCCACGTCGCGCCGGTAGCGCTTCGTGGGATTCCCTTCACTGCGTTTCGGTTGTCCCACGTCGCGCCGGTAGCGCTTCGTGGGATTCCCTTCACTGCGTTTCGGTTGCCCCGCGTCGCGCCGCTGGCGCTTTGTGGGATTCCCTTCACTGCGTTTCGGTTGCCACCGTCTCGCGAGCTGTGCTATTACTGTATGCGCATGACATTCAACGCCTGCAGCTACCGCTTTACCTACTTTTACTGGCCAATATTTTTGGGCGGTAAATGGGCTGCGTTCGGCTGAAAGTCACAGCAAAACTCAAATCCCAAAAAACCGCCAGACCCCTGGCGGTTT
>Ga0134126_10011782_pt1 | contig 11037 bp, 5 predicted proteins | sample KB31752_FD_96881 | JGI IMG/M metagenome (GOLD analysis project Ga0134126, IMG submission 96881) | Terrestrial soil microbial communities with excess Nitrogen fertilizer from Kellogg Biological Station, Michigan, USA - KB3-175-2 | ecosystem: Environmental > Terrestrial > Soil > Unclassified ... | reverse complement strand
CTGGGCAAAGGCCTGCATGGGACAGGCGACGGCGAGCTCGCCGTTCGAATACAGTGCGCGTCTCACCGAGACGATGCTGCTCGGCATCGTTGCGCTGCGCACTGGTCAGGGACGAAAGTTGCTGTACGACGGGGAGAAGATGCTGGTGACGAACATACCCGAAGCAAACCAGTATCTGCGGCGCGAGTATCGCGACGGCTGGTCGGTCTAAATTCCAACAATCAAGGGGTCATGATGTACGAAAATGCATGGACGCGGTCCGCAACGTTCGTTGCGGCGGCGCTGCTGCTCGCGGGATGCGCAAAGACTTCCAGTCAGGCGAGCGCAGCTACCGACTCGACTACAACTGTGGCATCGGCGACCGACACGGGCACACACAGTGCAGGAGCCGGAGGCATGGCAGCTGCACTCGATTCCGCCGGCTGGCGCGCGTTGTTCGACGGCACGTCGCTCGCTGCGTTCCGCGGATACAAGGCCGACAGCGTTCCCGCCGGCTGGCACATTGTAGACAGCACGCTCACCAAGTCAGGCAGCGTCGGCGATCTCGTCACGCGCGACAAGTTCGGCGACTTCGAGCTTGCATTCGACTGGAAGCTCGGACCTGAAGGAAATTCCGGCGTCATGTACCGCGTGACCGAGGAATACGATCATCCCTACTGGAGCGGACCGGAATATCAACTGCTCGACGACGCAGGCGCACCGGACGGAAAGCTCCGCATCACCGCGGCAGGATCCGACTACGCAGTGTATCCCTCACCCGCTGGCGTCGTGAAGCCGGCCGATCAGTGGAACTCCAGTCTCATCGTCGTCAAGGGAAATCACGTGCAGCACTGGATGAACGGCCAGAAGCTGCTCGAGTACGATCTGCAGAGTCCCGATTGGAAAGCGAAGGTCAAGGCGAGCAAGTTCGGCGCATGGCCGAATTACGGTCTCGCGAAAACGGGTTACATCGCGATCCAGGGCGATCACCCGGGAGTGTTGTCGCTCCGCAACATCAAGGTGCGCGAGCTGAAGTAACGACCTGCTTCAGCTCGTCGCGTTCGCCAGCCGCTCGAAGCGCGGATTGCCTTTGAGCGGCGCGAACGTCGGGTCGATCCTGAGCCAGCCTGGCGAGAGATAGTAAGGCATCTTGAGCAACGGCTCGAGGTTGTCGAGTGCCTTGTCGTTCTGGCCTAGAAGCAGGTAGATCCGTACGAGCTGATGCTGATTGTATGAACCGGCCTGCGCGTCTCGTGAGATTGGACCGAGTGCGACTCCGCGTTCGCCTTCACGGATCGCGTCCGCAGAACGCCCGAGATACGCGAGCGCCACACCGAGAATTGCATGGCGCTGGGGATCCTGCGGTGTCAGCTTCACCTGCTGCTCCAACGCAATACGTGCCGAGTCCGCGTATGCACGCGCGTGGATGGTATCGCCGCGCAGCCAGTAGGTTTCAGCAAGTGCCACGCCCCACCCGCCACGATCGTCATCGAACTGCGATGGAGTCAGCTTGAGCAAACGGGCCTGTTGCGCGTCGGTCAGTATCCAGTAGAGATCCCAGTATTCTGCGACGTTGGAGATCAGTGCGTCTCGATCCACGGTGTTAGGCGCTTCCGCGATCACTGCGCGTGCTGCGGCCAGATCGCCACGCGCCAGATCGACCATGGCACGATTCTGCAGTGCGGTCAGGTTGCTTGGAGCTAGTGCAACTGCACGGTCGAATGATTCCTGCGCTTTCGGATATTGACGGAGCCAGAGAAGTGTGGCTCCGAGTCTATTCGCGGTTGATACGGAGCGTGGATCGAGATCCTCGGCGCGACTGAGCGTCGCACGTGCGTCGGTCCACTGCCCCAGACTTCGTTGCGTCCCTCCCATTCGGGAGAGCAGATGGGGGTTCGCCGGATTGATACTCAACCCCGTCTGGTATTCGTGCAGCGCTTGCTGTTCGTCAGAAAGAACAAAGTCCGCGTACAGTCCTAGTGCAGCATAGGTATCGGGACTGTTGTTCGCGAGGGTCCGCGCATGATCGGCGGCGGTGCGTGCCATCTCTGCCAGCGCAGGCGTGGGCACCGAGTTGGTATACAGATACGAAGCCGTCTCTGAGATCCTTGTCCACGCGAGAGCGAATGTCGGATCAAGCGTCGTCGCCCGTTCATAGTACTGCAGCGCCTGGCGCAGGGTCGGTGGAGAAGTGGTCGCCATCCCGTCAGAGATGCTCTCGCCACGCAGATATGCATCATACGCCGCGAGATTCGCCGTCGGACGCTCGGCCAGTTCCTGTTTTGCACCGACGCCGAGCACTACGCCGAGCGCGTTCGCGACCTGCGTTGCGATATCTGTCTGCACTTTGAAGACGTCGGTGAGCGATGCGTCGAAAGGCTGCTGCCACTTGCTCGCCGGTGCACCGCTGTCCTCGACTTCAACGAGCTCAGGATTCACCTGGACGCGACTCGCGCCATTCGCATCCCTGGCCCAGCGCACGGTTCCAGTAAGTAGATAATGGACACCCAGCTCGTGTGCGATCTGTTGTGGCGACTCGTGAGTTCCACGGTAACCGACCGAGCTCGTGCGAGCGATCACGGCGAGTCCATTTACACCTGTGAGTTTGCCGCGAACCTGCTCCGCAACGCCATCGGCGAAGTATGCGTTCGCGGTATCACCGAGATTGTCGAACGGAAGGACGGCGAGGCGGATTTGCGAGGCATCTGGAGCTTGCGCAGTGGGGGCGTCGGGTGGTTTGTGATAGCGGCTCCATCCAAACAGGAGACCGAGTCCCAGTACGACGCCCAGCGAAAGGGTCGCGAACAGCGATCGGTGTTGTGGCGGTTTGACGCGTGCGCCGGCGTCAGGCGCGGATGCGGCCGTGGCAGTCGCGGCGCTGGCTGCGCTGTTTGCGCTGGTGAACGGCGTAGTCGGCTCCAGTGCATGCGCGAAGTCGGCCGCGCTCGCGAAACGATCCGCCGGAACCACGGCAAGTGCCTGCGTCACGGCCTGATCCACCGATTCAGGAATCGAATGCCGAGCCTGGCGCACACTCGGAACCGTTCCGGTAAAACGCTTGGCGATGATCGCCTGCGCTGTGGGTCCCGTAAATGGCGGCTCGCCAGCCAGCATCTCGTACAGCACCGCGGCCAGCGAATAGATGTCGGTACGCGCCGACAGGTCGCGCTCTCCGGAGGCCTGCTCCGGGCTCATGTAGGCTGGAGTGCCGAGGGCGACACCGGTTTCGGTCAGTCGTGTGTTTCCGCCGGCGCCCAGCGAGCGTGCTATCCCGAAGTCCGCGACCAGTGTGTTGCCATCTTCCGTCAGCAGAAGATTTTCCGGCTTGATGTCACGATGGATGACGCCGTGATGATGCGCGTACTGAAGAGCCTGTGCCGCCTCGCGTGCAATCCGCAGCGCGTCAGTTACGGGGAGCTGCTTTTCGCGGGTGAGCCGGTCGCGCAGCGATTCACCATCCACGAATGGCATGGTGAACCAGAGCTGTCCGTCGTTCTCGCCGGAATCGAGCACGGTGAGGATGTGCGGGTGCTGCAGCCGCGCGGCGAGCTTGATCTCGCGCTGGAAACGCTCAGGGCCGAGTGCGTTGGCGAGATCCGGGTGCAGTACCTTGAGCGCCACATCCCGGTCATGCCGAACATCGTGCGCCAGGTACACCGTGGCCATGCCGCCGGCACCGATCTCGCGATCGAGGACGTACGCGTCACTTAGAGCATCCCGCAACCTCTGGGAAATATCCGGCACTGTCTGGCTATGTGAAGGAAGCCAAGAATATACGCGTTCCTGCCGGCTCCAGCAAAACCCCCGCGCATCCGAGCACAGCGGTCATTCAGCCGGTACCGCGGCCGGCGAACCAAGGCTCCGCCGGATGAAATACAGCACCGTCGCGACCACGAGTGCGATGCCGACGCTCACGTACTCGATTCGTGATGCGCTGGTAAGCATCCACACCACGACGACGCACGCCAGCAGAGGAATGACGGGACCACCGCGCAACACGAACGGCGGTCCGTCCGCGCGAACGTCGCGTCGTCGCAACTGGATCGCCGCGAGACATGTCGCAAGGTAGATGAGCAGCATCGAAACGGTCGATAGCACGATCAGTGACGTGAACGTGCCCGTGAGAGCGAACGCAATGCAGGCCGCGGCGTGCGCAATTATGGCGATGGCGGGCGTGTGATGACGTGGATGTACCGATCCGAACCGTGCGGGGAGAAATCCATCCCTGCCGAATGCGAACAGGATTCGCGGAGTGGTGAGCATGTCGCCGCTCACGTATCCAAACGCAGATACGGCGGCCGCGACGGCTAGCAACGCGCCGCCGGCTGATCCGAACGCGCGCGTAGCAACTCCCACGAGCGGTGCGGTCTGATTGCTCGCCAGTTGCGGCCCGAGCACGCCCTGCGCTACGAGTTGGATTGCTATGTAGAGCACGGAGACCGCGGCGAGCCCGAGCAATATCGCGCGCGGAACCGTGCGCGATGGATTCATTACCTCGCCGCTGGACGTGAGTGCATTCTCGACTCCCTGAAATGCGAAGATGAGCAGCAGCGACGCAGAACCGATCTGCGAGATTGTAGGAGTGAAGCTCCATTCCAGATTCACGGGCCGCACGAAGAACGCGCCCACCACTACGAGAAGAATCAACGGCAGCAACTTGGCCGCGGTGAGTGTCTCGACGATGCTGACACCCGAACGCACACCGCGGACGTTGAGCGCTGCAAGGCCGCCGAAAAGCAGTATCAGCAACGCGGCGTGCGGGACCGGTGCACCGAGCGCAGGCAGTAGCGCAGCGAGCGATCCGACGAACACCATCGCGACCGCGGCGCTTGCGACCGTCTGGCTGCACCAGAACAGCACGCCGGAAAGAAATCCCCAGAACGGTCCGAACGCCGTCTCTATGTACGCGTACAATCCACCCGGCGCCGACACTCTGCTCCCCGCCTCGGCGAAGCTCAGGGCGATGAGACCGGCGGCGATCGCGCATACTATATAAGCGATGATCGCGGAAGCGCCTAGTGTCGCCGCGACCACGGCCGGCAGGACGAAGATCCCCGATCCGATGACGCTGTTGACCGTATTCGCTCCAAGCGCTCGCACCCCCAGCGCTCGGACCAGTCCGGTCTCTGCGATCACTGGTGCAGCCGTCACATCCGCCATCCTGGCTCCGAGTCGGGGAGTACGAGTTTTCGTCCTTGCAGCGGCTCCAACATACCTCCGGCCCCTCGATATGGATACAACGGCGCAGGCCGACCCCATCTGTCGCAAGAAATACTTGACAAGAGCAACCAATTAGTTGACTTTGTCAAATATCTCGACGGGGGATGTTGAAACATGAGTGCGACTCGAAAGGCTACCAGACGCGCAGAGAAGGCTATTCCGGAAGTTCCGCCTGTGGATCTCGCTCGGATCGAGGAGGTGCGCCGCTTCAATCGCTTCTACACGCGCGAGATCGGCGTGCTGGGGCAGGGCCATCTGCACAGCGAGTTCTCGCTCGCCGCGGTGCGTCTGCTGTACGAGCTCGCGCACTGGAGCGACGATCACCCGGATCCGCCCACCGCGACAGACATCGCGCGCGAGATGGGACTCGACGCGGGCTATCTGAGCCGGCTGCTGCGCGATCTCGTCCGCAGACGGCTCGTGAAGCGCGCACCATCGCCGGCCGACGCGAGACAACACCACCTGCGGCTGACACCCGAAGGTCGCAGCATCGCCGCGGATCTCGAGAAACGCGCGCGAGCAGACATCGCGACGTTGCTCGCACCGCTCAACGACAACAAGCAACGTCTCGTCGTCGATGCGCTTCGCACCGTGCAGGCATCGCTTTCATCTGCATCAGCCAACGGCGCACACGACGTGTCCACCGAAGAGCCGGCTTTCACCATCAGACCACCGCATGCCGGGGACCTCGGCTGGGTGGTTGCCCGGCACGGCGCAGTGTACGCGCAGGAATACGACTGGAATGAGGAATTCGAAGGCATGGTTGCACGCATAGTCGCGGACTACGTCGAGCAGTACGACGCGGAGCGCGAGGCATGCTGGATAGCGGAGCGTGGTGGCGAGAACGTCGGCAGCATCTTTCTCGTGCGCCATCCCGAGCGCGAAGGCGTCGCGAAGTTGCGTCTCCTGCTTGTCGAGCCCTCCGCACGCGGACTCGGCGTCGGACGCCGGCTCGTCGAGGAGTGCACGAGATTCGCGCGAAAAGCGGGCTATCACACCATCACACTGTGGACGAATAGCATTCTGGTCTCGGCGCTGCGTATCTACGAAGCCGCGGGATACAAACGAGTCAGGGAAGAGGTGCACCACAGCTTCGGACACGAGCTGACGAGTCAGACGTGGGAGCTGGAGTTGTAGGCCGGAGTTCGCTGGACAGCGCGTACGGCGGAAACATGTTCGCGCCTACATGGCGTGCTTCTTCACGCTGTCAGGCAGTTTGTCCACCTGCTCGGGCCGCAACAGCTTGCGCAGATCGGCGATGGCGTTCGTGACCAGCGCATTCGCCTCGTCACTCTTCGCACGTACGCGTGTGGCGATACCGGCCGGATCCGCGCCTGCAACCGGCGCCGCCATTATCGCAACGATAGCCGACGTCAGGGAATCCGCGCGCGTCTGGTAGGTATCGCCGAGTAGCTTGAGCCGAGCCTTCTGTGCGGTGTCGAGTGATAGGTGGAGCGAATCGTTCAGCGCCAGCGTGCTGCGAAAAACGTTCGGCATCGTTGCTGCGATCTTTGATCGTAGCGTGTCGGCATGCGCTGCGCCGGCGCCGGATGCGACTCCCGCATGTGCAGGCGCACCCATCGGTGACATGCCTGGCATCCCTCCGCCCTGCATGCGGCCGAGCGCCATCTGCGCGACGAGAGCCATCTGCATTGGTTGGCGGTAGTACGTGTGGTTCGCCGTTGGAACGCCGAACCGCTCGTTCACCGCGTACTTGAAAGTCCGCGACGCGGGATCGAAGCCTCGCACGTACAACAGCGTCTGGTCCGTCGTCGGATAGCTGCCCCATCCGTGCAGATGCGACTCACCGTGCAGCAGGAGATCCAGTCCGCCGCCCAGATTGTTGGTCTGCAGACTGAGCGACAGCCTGCGCCCATTCCACGGCGGCGTCACCTTGATGGAGACTCCACCGCTGGAGTACCATGGCGTCCGGCAGCTTGCGGCGCTCGCGACTCTGCCGAGCTCGGAAGTAAGACAGTTGCGAATCCGTGTCGGGGAGCTTGCGAGCAACCGGCGCATCCCGTTCGCCACGGCTGTGTCAGCGGTGGTTGCGGGGTTGAATACGAACGCGCGGTCGTTCTCCAATCCGTCGCCGTTGATGTCTCCACTGACGAGTGGCTGGAAAGTGTAGCCACTCTGCGCGAACACCGACGGTGTGATCTCCATCCACTTGGTCGGCCGGTACGACACGAACACGCGAAGCTGATTCGGAGGCGCGTACGGATTCGGCACCCATTCCGCCACACGCGGATCGCCCGCAGTGGACGCTCCGAATCCGAAGAGTATGCCCGGTGGCTGACTGCCCACCATCTGCATGCGCGAAAAGTTGCGTGTGTACGAGCCGTTGATGCTGAGCGACGGAAACATGCGACCCACAGACAGACTCACGGAGCGATAGTCATTCCGCAGGATCGATGATATCACGGAAACGTTGCCGAATGCCGGCACGACACGCGAGGCCTGCAACGGCATCGCACCGGTCGACGCAACGATGGCGTCGGGGTTCACATAGACCGGCCTGTTTCCTTCGTCTGCGAGCAGAAAGCGCGGCTGTGCCAGCAGATTAACGTCGCGCGATGCCATCCCGGCATATCCGTTGGTGAGCGAGCCGTCGAGCGATACGTTCCACACCTTCGCGAACGTATGACTGATGTTGAGCGATGCACGGAGCGTTCGTGGAACCTGAAATGATGGATCCACCGCAACGACGTTCGGTAACGCGGATGCAGTTGTTCCCGGCAAACCGCCGGCGCACTCCGTCGGCAGGTCAGCGACCGCGGACTGGAAATAGTTCCAGTCCAGCGGCGGCACGGCCGCACCGACGCACGTGAGCTGAGCCTGGCTGTCGGACAGCCCGGTCGCGTCGCGCGCTGCCGCGAATACCGAGCTGACCTGTGAAGCTCCGCCGCGGAACAGCCCGATCCCACCGCGTATCGTCACACTCGCCGGTTTCTTGTCGGTCGCGCCGTAAAAGTAGGTGAAGCCGAGCCGCGGACTTACTCGTGTTTCCTGAGGGAACGCGTTGGTGTGGATGCCGAAGGCGCTTGCGACGCCTGGATTGAAGCGCGGTGCATCTGCGAAGCTCGTATGCTCGAGACGCAGACCGTACACGAGCTGGAGCTTCGGGCCCGTGCGCCACGCGTCACCGATGTACAGCGCAGCGTCCGTGCTTGCGGATGCGCGATCGGTTGGTGCGAGCGTGCGCGAGAACGAAGCCGGTGTACCGTTCTGCAGATCGTCGAGCGAGTTGAAGGTGAACGTTCCGTAGAGATTCCCGGGAACACCGCCGGTGTTGCGAGCGAGCGTCACTCCTGCGCCAAGCTTCACGCGATGCGCACCGTCATCCGAGAGCCACGAAAGCTCGTCCTTCGCATCGACGGTTGTCGACGTCGTGATCTGTGAAGCAAAGTTGTTCCCGCCGAAGGTGAGCATCGAGATTCCGGATGTCTCCGTTCCTTCCGGTTGCGCCGATGGAATAACCACGCGGCCGCTTGCGGCAGGGAATAGCGCAGCCACTCCGTAATTCCCCTTCGATCCACTCACGCGCGCATCGTTCACCCATGCGCCAAGGTGCGAAGTGAGCGACAGCAGGCCGCGCCACGCTTCCGTCGAATAGTTCGCGCCGGCGAGCGGAGTGGAGAGCGGGCCATTGAATGCGCCGCCGTTCCAGTACTCGTACTCGTTGCCACTCAACGTGAGCGTGTGCTTCTCGCTCGGCGTGAAGTCCATGCGCCCGAACAGTTGACGGTTGCCGTAGCTGCGCGAGCCGGCGAGATCGCCGGTGGGCGTCGTGATCCCCTGAGCGTTGAGGATCTGCAGGAAGCGCCCGAGCGAATCCGGCGACAATCCCAGCCGGTCGAGCGTCGCGGGATTCAGTGTGTACACGGAAGCCCCGGGCAGCGAGGTGTGACCGGCGTGCGCGGCGAATGATCCGAAGAGATGATCCTTTTTGAACGGCCCGGAGATATTGCCGCCGCCGTCGAAGCCGGTAGCGCGCTGGCTCAGGACTCCGGTGCGCTCTGACAGATCCCCGACAGGTGCGAGCGGTGTCGACGACGTGAGTGTGCCCTTTACCGAGTTCGTTCCACTCACAGTGGTCTGTTCAAAGAAGCCGCCCGTGTACTGGCCGTTGCTCACGTCGTATGCGCTCGTAATCACGCTCGTGCTCTTCACGGCTTCACGCGGAAGCGAAGCGGCGCCGGCCTGCATGCCGTCAACGAGATGACCCGTCTGCGAGGGCGCCTGTCCTCCGATAGAGAGCGCCGACATCGAGCTATCCGCGCCGGAGAGCAAGGTCACGCCGGGCGTTATGAGCGCGAGCGCCGCGGCCTCGTTTCCCTGATATCCGAGCCTGTCCAGCAGCTCTCGGCTCAGCACCTCACCGATCGCGCCAGCACCAGCCGCGAGAGAATCCGCCGCTCGCTGCGCCTGCACGTTGATCGCCGACAGATGGACCGCTGATGGCACCAGCCGAAAGTCCGCGACCAGCCGGTCCTCATCCGCCTGCCGTCTGAGGAGAGTCCGGACCGGCGCCATGCCGAGGTAGTGCACAGTCACGACGTACTGGCCACCGCCATCGGGAAAGACGATGCTGAAGCGGCCGTCGTCGCCGGTGGCCTTGGTGCGCGTTATACCCGACTCGAGTGACGTAACGTCGATGTGGGCTCCGGCAAGCGGCACGGTGTCCGGTCCCACCACGCGTCCAACTATGACGTCGGTGGTCGTGCCGACCTGTGCCTCGAGCCGGCTTTGCGGGAGTAGCAGAGCCAGCACGAGTGTCATCAACCCTAAGAGCTTCGGAACCGCCCACTTCGGCGTGCACCAGCCAGCCATTAGCTACCTGTGAGATCGAGTCGTACTCTTGGATGCTGAAGATGCATAAACCGTTGAGCGGCGCTAGGGCGACCTCTGTTCCAAGGCTTGCAGGTCTGCCGGATACCGGCCATTCATACTGACGATGATGGGCTAGGTCATCTCGACAGCGGCTCTCGGGGTGGCTTTCCTGCGCGCCACCAGAAACAACCCCGAAGCAACCAGCAGTACTCCGCCGATGACCGAGAACTCCTTCATGGTCGCGTTGCTCAGTATCCACACGATCACAGCGACCGCCAGAAAGGGCACTACAGCTCCGCCCGGAATCCTGAACGGCGTTCCTCCGGCCTGAACGTTTCTTCTCCGCAGCTCCCACGCGGAGATGCAGCAGAAGAGATACAACACTAGCACCGCGATGTTGCTCAGTATCGCGAGCTCCGCGAATCCTCCCGTTACTGCAACGATGAAAGTCATCGTGCACTGCACAGCGATCGCGACGGCCGGCGTATCGTACTTCGGGTGCACCCGCGCGAATACCGGCGGCAGAATTCCGTCGCGCCCGAATGCGTACAACGCGCGCGGTGCTGTGAGCATCATCCCGCTCACGTAACCGAACATCGAGATGCTCGCGCATACTCCGATGAATATCGCGCCACCCGATCCCGCCACCGCGCGCGCGGCCGCCGTGAGCGGAGCTGCCTGCTCCAGCGCGAGCTGCGGACCGAGTATCATCTGCGCGACGTACTGGATCGAGACGTAGAGTACGGTTATCGCGGCCATCGCCATGAACAACGCACGTGGCACGGTGCGCGCGGGATCCTTTACCTCACCACTAGGCACCAGTGCGAATTCGATTCCAGCGAACGCGAAGATGAGCACGATCACGGAGCGTCCAAGCTTTGCCGGTGCGAGATTGCCGAGGACGTCCGGCGCGCCGCCATGTGCGAGCGCGGCGCCGATCACCACGAACACGATGAGCGGAAGCAGCTTCACGATCGTCACCAGCTCGAGGAATCGCGTGCTCTG
>Ga0134126_10011781_pt1 | contig 11037 bp, 8 predicted proteins | sample KB31752_FD_96881 | JGI IMG/M metagenome (GOLD analysis project Ga0134126, IMG submission 96881) | Terrestrial soil microbial communities with excess Nitrogen fertilizer from Kellogg Biological Station, Michigan, USA - KB3-175-2 | ecosystem: Environmental > Terrestrial > Soil > Unclassified ... | reverse complement strand
TGTCTGGCGGTAGGAGTCGATCAAACTGGTCTCCGCGTAGGGCAGCGCCTGGCTGCGGCAGTACGAGCGGACCAACGGTTGAGCGTGGCGAAGCGCCGGTCGGGGCATGTTCGGGAACAGATGATGTTCGATCTGGTAGTTCAGGCCGCCGAGCAGCAGATCGGTCGCCATCCCGCCGCGCACGTTTCGGGCGGTCAAGACCTGGCGGCGCAGGAAATCGCTGTCGTCGCCGCGATCGAGGATCGGCATGCCCTTGTGATTGGGCGCGAAGACCGCCCCCAGGTACAGACCGAACAGTCCCTGGTGGACCGCGATGAACACCAGCGCCTTGAGCGGCGACAGCACCGTGAACACGACCGCCAGGTAGGCCGCCAGGTGCAGGCCGAGCAACAGCGCCTCCACGGTCCGGTGGCGATAGCCGCGCGACACCAGCGCTTTGATCCCTTCGACGTGCAGGCCCAGTCCCAGCAGCAGCAACATCGGGAAGAACAGCGCGCGCTGATACCGCGTGACGACGCGCCCCAGTCCCCGCCGAGCCAGGGCCTGCGACCGGACGTAGACCAGGTCGTCGCCACTGATGTCCGGGTCGAGACCTTCCTGGTTGGGGTGAGCGTGGTGGCGATGATGCTTCTCGACCCACCAGCTGAACGCCAGACCGATGGCGAGATTCGCGTACACCAGTCCGACGAGGCGGTTGGCGCGCCGGGTCCGGAAGATCTGCCAGTGCCCGGCATCGTGACCGACGAAACCGCTGTGCGCGAACGCGACCGCGAGGAACCCGGCCGTGATCAGTTGCCACCACGTGTCACCGAGCAGGACGAACGCCGTCCAACCGGCGCCGAGCAGCAGCAGGCACACCGCGAGGTACACCGCGTAGAAAGCCGGGCGACGCCGCAGCAGACCGGCCTCACGCACCTGCTTCATCAGCTCGGAATAGTCGCTGCCGCGACGAGGTAGAGTGCGAGTCTTCTCGATCGTCACGTTGGCTGGACTCATCGGCCCTCCTGGCGAACTGCGTGCATCCCATCGCCGAGGTCCAGGGCGGCTCTTATGGCAACTCTAGCGTCCCGGCCGGTATGTCGCGGCAGAGCGCTGAACTGGTAACTCCACCCGCCGCCACGGCTGGGTCTGGCCGGAGGACGAGCGTTCAGCGGCTGCCGAACAGAGCGTTGGCCAGCATCGGTAGAAGGACGAGAACGACCAGCAGGAACACCGAAAGATGGCGGATGCGGCGTTTGACGCGGGCGACAGGTGCGACCGAGTTCACCGAGTTCACCGAGTTCATCGAGCCGAGTCCCGTTCGGCGGTCAGCACGATCATCACCTCATAGTCCACAGGGCGCACGCCAACGCAGCACAGGCTCAGCGATCGACGTTCGGGCAACCGGTCGCATTGCACCGGCACCGGATTCTGTCGATCCTGCTGGCGGGTCCAACCATCGGCGGCAAGAACGGTCAGCCGCCGGGGTCCCGAGCGCGTTGCTTACGTTACTCCCGTTCAGCGTCGCTGCCCATTGTTCGTCACCGGGTGACCTCGACCTGATTTGGTACGTCCGTCAATTCGACCGTGCGTTCCACCGTCGGTGAAGCTGTGGCTCAAGTCTGGGGATGCCTCAGGCCTGGGGCCTGGTGGAAACGGTCACGCTGTCGGGTGATGGCTCGACGCGCCGGTAGATCAGGTGCCGCACCCCGGTGTTGAGCACCGCGACGATCGGCACTGCGACGAGGGCGCCGACAATGCCGGCCAACACGACACCTGTCGCGATGGCCACGATGACCGCTAGTGGGTGCAGGGCTACCGCCCGGCCCATGATCAGTGGCTGCAGGACGTGACCCTCGAGTTGTTGCACCATCACAACGGCGATGAGTATGACCAGCGCGATCAACGCGCCGCGGGTGACGAGGGCGACGAGTACCGCGACCGCGCCGGAGACGGTGGCCCCCACCACCGGCACGAACGAAGACAGGAACACCAACGCCGCAAGCGGCAGGGCGAACGGTACCCGGAAAATCACCAGCGCCAGCCCGATCCCGACGGCATCGATGAAGGCCACCAGGACGGTGGCCCTGACGTAGGCCGCCAGCGTCAGCCAGGATTGTTCGCCGGCTCGCGCCATCGGCTCGCGGGCGGCCCTGGGCAGCAGCCCGACCAGGAAGCGCCAGATCCGGGCTCCGTCGCGGAGAAAGAAAAAGGTTGCGAACAGCACCAGGAAGGCAGAGGCCAGCATCTCCACAGCCGTGCCGGCGGTGGACAGGGCGCCACCGGCCAACACATCCCGGTGTGCGTTGAGCCATTGCTGGGCAGCGTCGGCGGTGCCGGTGAGTTGCTGATTGGACAAGTGCAACGGCCCGGTCTGCAGCCAGCTCTGAATTTGGCGGATGCCGTCGGTCGATTTCGCCACCAAGGCCGGGAAACCGCTGACAAACTGCGTGATGACCAGAGTCAGGGTGGCTGCCACCACGATCAGCCCACCCACGAGGACCGTGGCCGCAGCTAGCGATCGAGGAAAGTGGGCCCGCTGGCGCAGTCGTCGCACCGCGGGAGCGAGCAGCGCCGTCAACAACAACGCGATGGCCAGCGGAATGAAGACCATTCTGAGAAGCCCCACCAGCCACAGCACTACGGCGGCCGCCCCGACCAGCACCAGAAGCCGCCACGACCATCCCGCTGCAAGGCGCAGGCCGTGGGGCACCTCGGCCGCGTCTACCGTGCGCGAAGTCGCTTGTGCGGCGCCATCGCCATCGTGTTCACCGGTCGCCGTGGCCGCCTCGTATCCGACGCCGAAACCCTCGTCGCGGGCCGCCTGGATCGCCGTGCGCCGCGCCACGTACGCGGCACCTACCAGCTGCCGGGCCTGCCCCAACCGCCCCATCGCCATAACCCTTCGTTCTGTGCGTGGCGAGGACGCGGGCGCAAGTGCGCACACCTCCAGCCCGGACAATTTCTGGGCCGACGGCGCCGAACGTTGCACCGAACGATTCTCCGCTTCCTGCCTGCGTGCCGGTGACGGCCGCCGGGGACCAGGGCGGTACACCAACCGTACCCGGCCTCCACCGCCGCGGAAAGCTACCCGAGACGGGCGCTCACCAGGCCTCGCACCCGGGCGACTGCCAACCCCTGGTATTCCCAACCTTTGAGGGTGAGGATCACCCGCCAGTGACGGCCTCGCCGTCCTCGAGCCGGAAGCTTGCTCTTGCTCTCTTGAGCAAACGGTGCTGCACTGTGTCTAGCACTCTCCCTGTGAGAGTGCCAGCCGGCTGGGATGGGACCTCCGGGAGGGGGACCGTAGCAGCGGTCATCGCAGGTCGGTCCGAACGGTGCTCGAGTGTTGGGCCCATCAATGTTGAGGACGACCGAGATGGCAAAGTTGATCGCATTCGGTGAGGATGCCCGGCGCGGCCTGGAGCGGGGCATGAATGTCCTCGCCGACACGGTGCGGGTGACGCTCGGCCCGAGGGGCCGCAATGTCGTGCTGGACACGAAATGGGGCGTGCCCACGATTACCAACGACGGTGTGAGCATCGCCAAGGAGATTGAGCTCGACGACCCGTACGAGAAGCTCGGCGCCGAACTGGTCAAGGAAGTCGCTAAGAAGACCGACGACGTGGCCGGCGACGGCACGACGACGGCGACCGTCCTGGCCCAGGCACTGGTACGGGAGGGACTGCGCAACGTTGCCGCTGGAGCGAACCCGCTCGGGCTCAAGCACGGCATCGAGCTCGCGGTCGCCGCGGTGACCGAGGCCTTGGCCCGGCAGGCCCAGGATGTCGAGACCCGGCAGCAGATCGCGGCTACGGCATCGATTTCCGCCGGTGACACGGCGATCGGTGAGGTCATTGCTGATGCGATGGACAAGGTCGGCAAGGAAGGCGTCATCACCGTCGAGGAGAGCAACACCTTCGGCCTCGAGCTTGAGCTCACCGAGGGCATGCGTTTCGACAAGGGCTACATCTCGCCATACTTCGTCACTGACACGGCGCGAATGGAAGCTGTCCTCGATGACCCCTACGTGCTCATCGCCGAACGCAAGATCTCGAGCCTCAACGACCTACTCCCGATCTTGGAGAAGGTCATGCAAACGGGCAAACCGCTGCTGATCCTCGCCGACGATATCGAGGGGGAGGCCCTCGCGACGCTCGTGGTCAACAGCATGCGCGGCACCCTGAAGTCGGTCGCGGTGAAGGCGCCCGGTTTCGGCGAGCGCCGTAGGGCCATGCTGGCCGACATCGCTGTCTTGACCGGGGCCGAGGTGATCAGCGAGACCGTCGGACTCAACCTGGACAACGTCACGCTCAACCTGCTCGGCCGTGCGCGCACGATTGTCGCTACCCAGGACGAGACGACCATCGTGGATGGCGCTGGCGGCGCCGAGCAGATCGCCAGCCGGGTCGCCCAGCTCCGCGCCGAGATCGAGCAGAGCGAATCCGAGTACGACCGGGAGAAGCTGCAGGAGCGGCTAGCCAAGCTGGCTGGTGGCGTCGCGGTCATCAAGATCGGCGCGGCCACCGAAGTGGAGCTCAAGGAGCGCAAGCACCGCATCGAAGACGCCGTACGCAACGCTAAGGCTGCCGTCGAGGAAGGCCTGCTTCCGGGTGGCGGGGTGGCGCTGGCCAACGCTGCGATGACCGCGTTCGACAAGCTCGACCTGACCGGCGACGAGGCCACGGGCGCCAACATCGTGCGCGTCGCGCTGACGGCCCCCCTCAAGCAGATCGCGGTCAACGCTGGACTCGAGGGCGGCGTGGTGGCCGACAAGGTCAACTCCATGCCCGCGGGCGTCGGCCTCAACGCCGTCACCGGCGAATATGTCGACATGGTCGAGGCGGGCATCGTCGAGCCGGCGAAGGTCACGCGGTGCGCGTTGCAGAACGCAGCGTCGATCGCCGCGCTGTTCCTGACCACCGAGGTGCTCGTCGTCGATCAGCAGTAGACCACCGTCGAGACAGCGATAGAACGCGTCGAGCGTTGCGAACGGCTGCGAGCCCGGATCCGCTCGCAGCCGTCGACGTGCAGTTCGTGCCTGTACTTCGCCGAACGCGGCCAGGCTCAACAGCACTCCCGTCACGGTCGCCACGGCCCAGACCACCAGCGCCTTCGCGCACAGCAGGCGGGTACGGCGCGGCACCGGCGGTGAAGCTCGTGCCGATCGTGCCGGTCGCGGTCCGATGAGGGCGTAGTCAACAACAAGGCGAGCCGGGACGTTGAGCGGGTTCCGGGCGCCGGCGCTGGTCAGCCGGTGGGCGGTTGCTCAGCAGCACAGTCTCCAACTTCATCAATGGGCTTACGTCAAGCTCGCATAGGGATGTGCGGGGCTGGGCGCTGGGGCGGATGCGGTGCTGGTCGCCGATGACACGGATTTTGTGACGAAGGGACCGGCCGTGACGAGGCGGGCGAGGATGCAGCCGTCCGGGTCCGCCGGTCGCCGCGTTGTCGACGGGCAGCGCACGAGCGCCGGCGCGACGGAGATGAGAATGCAGGCCGGCTACACGGCGGCGGCCTGGCGGTCGGCCGCCGGAGTTTCGGCAAGGACCATTCCGGCCGTGATCGGTGAGGGCTTGAAACCCTTGGTCAACAGATAGTTGCCCAGCGACAACTCCCACTCAGCGATCGGGATGGTCAGCAGTCCTGACTGCGGGGACACCTGTGTCCAGAAGCCGAACAATGTGGCGACGACGGACGTCGCGAGCAAGGGTGCTCCGATGAGTCCGAGCAGGGGAAGAATCCGCGGCACGAGGCGGGACTGGTACAGCAAGGAGCCCAGTAGGACGGCGTTCACGGCCGGTATGAAGCCTTGGCCGAGGAGGAACGTCCAGTTGTGCAGAGCCCTTTGTGGGGTACGCCGGCTGGGCCGGTGTCATGTGTTGAGGCGCCGGGAGTCGCTCGTCGTGACCGCAAGGGTCCGGGCGGATGGGAGAGCCAATGCTCCCTGACAACAACATTACGCCGCCGGCCGACCCGTCGCCGTCGAACACCGCCGCTCACCGACCGTCGCCGCCGGTGCGGATCCGACCGAGCCCGGACGTGGACCAGGTCGTTGACCGTGCGCATGGCCTGACCAGGATGTGGTTGTGGTGAGGGCCCCGGGCGGACTCCACCCGGGGCCCACCTACCCCCTATGAGTAACGTTTCGATGTGCCCGCCCGGCGATGGGACCGGCCGGGTAGCAACCATGCGGCGCAGGCGGGAGCCGAAGAGGTTCGGTCAACGGCCTGCCGACGGTCGCGTAGCACTGCGCCTCCAGGACCTCGTCCCGGCTGACCCCGAGTCGGGTGGCCAACTCCGTCGTCGTGGGCGAGCGGTGCAGCGGCTGGGTCAACTCGTCGCCGGCCACGACCAGCCGCGGACCCAGTTCCTGTATTCGCCGGGGCGCGCGGACGTTCCACCCGCTGTCGCGGAAGTGCCGCTTGAGCTCGCCGAGGATGGTGGGGCACGCGTAGCTGGCGAATGGGGGACGCCCCGGGCGGCATCGTAACGGTCCACCGCTCGCGCTGCGATCCGGTCCACATCCCCGGGCGCCAACCCGCCCAGCCGAACCAGCAGCGGATCGGCGTCTACCCGCCCCACGTCCCGCATTCGGGCGTCCGATGTGGACACTGTGGCCGCGCGAAGCGTCCTCGGCTGCCACCGGCCAGGCGGACCCAACGCCAACTGCGCGCGGTCTGTGCGCAGCAGCGCTGCTGTCGACATCACGGGTTCGCCAGTACCGCGCCGGTAGCGACCCCAGTGGTAATGGTGGTGGTCATCGCGGCGCCGCCGCGCCAAGGCCGGCCAGACGAATAGATGTCAACGACGGTGTGGTCCCGGTCATTTGGACCTCTCAGGTGGCCGGCGAGTGTGTAGCACCTACAGGGCTCAGCCACCGGGGACCGGGGTGACACGATCACTCTACGTCCCATCGCGCCGCCGCACCATGTTCCGCCACGCTCGACGCGGCAGCCCGGCACGCGACATCCGGTACACGTCCGTTGCTTCGCGGGCATAGAGAAATCGTTGTTGGCGGACTACCGCAGAGCACCTGGGGACACGGCTTGTGTGCGAGTGATGATTGCGGACAACACTTGGAACACGAGCCTCGGCCCAGGACGCTGAGTGGTGGGGCGCCCTGGGGCCGACGCCCGACTCGGTCAGATGGTCAGCAGACGTTCGAAGAAGGTGCGGCAGCGCTGCACGACCGTGCGGTACTGCTCGGTGTCGCCATTCGTCGGCAACGAGTTGAGCTGTTCGCGGTGGCTGGCCAGCGCCGCGGTCAGCGCCTCGACGGCCTCGTTGACCAGGTTGCGGGTGTCGTTGGCGGCCGTCCATGGATCGTCAACGAAACGGAGTTGGGCCTCGTGCCAACGGTCGCGGAGGTCCTGCACGGTGCCCTCGGCCCAGATCGAGGCGACGAGTCTCACCGGAGCGTCGCCGGAGTTCAGGTCGGCGGGTTCATCGGAGCCAGTTGGTGTTCCGGCGAGCGGGCCAGCGGTTGACGTGTCCTCGGCTGTCATTTCAGTGACCGGATCGTGTTGCGCGGGCTCTTCGATCGCCGCCGGCTCGACGGCGTGGTGTGGTGTGCCGGTGTCGTCCTCGCGGTAGTCGGACTGTGCCGGGCTCCCGGCGCGGCCGTCGATGGCGTCGGCCCTGTGCTGGTCGTCGTGGCGGTCGGGCTCGACGTCGCTGAACACCCCTTGGGGGAGGGTCCGGTCACCGTCGGTCCAGGGGTTCTGTGGGGGTGCCTCAGCGTGTGGGTGCATGTGGCTGCCTTTCTCGGTCGTGCGCGGCGTCGGCCGGGGCATCGATGTCGGAATGCCGTACGGACTCGGTCCCGAGCAGGTCGGTGACGAGCGCCCGGTAGTGCACGAGCGCCTGACGAAGCTGCTCGGTCGTGGCCTCGCCGCGTTCGTTGGCCTCGTGGATGTTGTGGGCTTCGCGGTACTGGTCGAGCGGGTGGGCATGCTCGACGGACAGGTCGGCGACGCGCTGGTCGAACTCGCTGGTCGGGTACCCCCGCGCTGTTATCAGCTCGGTGACCAGAGTGTCTGCCTTGCTGACCGCCTGATTCGGCGCGTCGATGAAGCGGACCTGGATCTCCTCCCAGGCGGCGATGTACCGGTCGCGGGATGTCGCGTCGAGTGGGCGGAGGTTCAGTTCGGTGTGGCGCCGCTCGCGCTCGCGAAGCTCCCGTTCACCGGCGGCGCGCCCGTCCTGTTCGGACATGACCCGGTCGTACTCGGGGCCGAAGCGGGAACGCAGGGCCCGACGCCTGGACAGGAGCACAGCGGCGACGGCGAGGAGCAGGGCGACCACGACAACGATCACGACAATGGCGATCTGCATGGATGACATGGCGGTACCTCCTTCAGCGGAAGCATGCCCAAAAGCGATGATCGTCGACGCATTGCGCGAAACGGGATCGCCCTTACCTTGCCTCCGCTGCGGGCCCGCCATCGGGTCGGCGATGCGCGGGCCGGTAAGACAGCGTTCGGAGAATGGCGATATTGGGTCGGAACGACCTCGGCTCGAAAACACATCGGGTTTGGGGTGGTGCTGACGGCAGCCGGGGTCCCGAGCGACACCCTCACTGTACGCGCAATGGGAGGAAGAAGCGCTTGGAGAGAGTCGGGCGGCGTGATCAGGCCGGGCGATGGTGCGTCCTGGTATGAGGACGGGTGTGCGGACAGGCGTAGTGTAATGAGGTCGCTCGGGACCCCGGTGGCGTGACAGTCCACATTCCGCAGGTGCTGGCCGCCGAGTTCTGGTCCAGGTGACCGGACGAATTCAGGCCATCACCGCCGAGCACGGCGCCTCTGGCAGCGGCTGGCTCATGCGACCGGGCTCCGGACGGGCCGGGCGCGGACAGCCTCGCTGCCGTCGGCACCACGAACCCCAACGCCGCACGAGACCGAGCCATCCGCCGCACACGCCGGCGGAGTGGACGCGGTGACCACGTGAACGTCTGCCGACGCTAAGCCGTCGATCGTCCGATGATTGGGAAGGTACGGCACATGGCTGTCAGGTATGGGTTTCTCAGTACGCATCCGCCGACGCGTTGCGGGCTGGCCAACTTCAACTCGGCCTTGGCCGCTCAGCTGGCCACGGGCGCCGGGTCCGGTGGGATCGTCAGGGTCACCACTGCCGGCGAGGACCAACGTCCCGGTCCCGGGGTGGTGCACACCTGGTCGGCCCGGGCCGTCGCGGGATGGCAGGGCGCGGCGGAAGCGCTCAACGCTTTCGACGTGACCATCGTGCAGCACGAGTACGGCATCTACCCCGGACCCGACGGTGGGGAAGTCCTGCCACTGCTGCGCCGGCTCAGCGGCCCAAGCATCGTGGTTCTCCACACCGTCCTGAGCGCGCCAACGCCGGGACAGCGATCGCTGCTGGAGGCCATCGTGGCCGCCGCCGACGCAGCCGTCACCATGACCGACACCGCCCGGAACCTGCTCCTGCACCGCTACGCCGTCGACCCGGGCAAGGTCACGGTCATCCCACACGGCACCGCCGATCACGTCGAGCGACGCGGCGCCCCAGCCCCGCGCCAGGCACGACCGCACCTGCTTACCTGGGGTCTGCTCGGTCCCGGCAAAGGCATCGAATGGGCGCTGCGGGCACTCGCCCTGCTGCAGGACCTCGACCCGCCGCCCCGCTTCACCGTCGCCGGGCAGACCCACCCCAAGGTCATCGCGCGCCACGGCGAGGCATACCGGGCCGGTCTGCACCGCCTCGGCGCACAACTGGGCGTCGCTCATACCGTCGACTATCAACCGGTCTACCATGATGAGGCCGCACTGGGCCGGCTCATCCGCTCGGCGGACGCGGTGGTGCTGCCCTACGACTCGCTTGAGCAGGTCACCTCGGGTGTGCTCACCGAAGCGGTGGGCGCCGGCGTCCCGGTCGTCGCCACCACCTTTCCGCACGCCGTCGAAGTGCTCAGCGACGGACGCGGACTGCTCGTGCCCCACCGCCACCCGGCCGCGTTGGCGAAGGCCATCCGGCGGATCCTCACCGATCCCTCCATGGCCGCCCGCATGTCCCGGACCAGCGCGCCCGCGGTGCGCTGGCCTGCGGTCGCCGCACGATACGAGACGCTCGCCGGCCGGCTCATCGCCGCGCGAGCAACCACCCAGGACGTCGCAGCAAACACCCGGGGCTCCGACTCGCATTCCGTCCGGACCCGGTCGTGAACGACTCGGCGTTGCATCGCGAGCCTCGGTGATCAGGACAATATGACGAAATGGCGTGCTGGGTAAATGACGATGGACCGGCCGACACCGCGGGGGGTCGTTGTGTCGGCCGGTCCGGTCGCGCGGTGCTCGGTTACGCACCGCTGGGGGAAGTCGATAGATCAGGAGATGACGAGAATTTCGGTCTTGACGTTCGTCACGCCGGTGGCGCTCCATGCCGCGTGCTGGGCCTGGTGGCGTTCGGCCATGGACCGGACGATGCCGCGCAGGGTGAGTTCGGGTCCGTCGATGTCGACAGTGATCTTCTCCGGGTCGAGGAGGGCGTCGCGTCGCATGGCCGCTTCGACCATGGCCTTGGTGTCGGGTGCCGGCGGAGACTGGTTGAGGGAGATCCGGTTGTCGATCCGCGTGACGCCCTTGAGGTAGGTGACGGCCCGTACTGCGGCGACGCGCTGATAGTCCCAGCTGACCTGGCCGGAAAGGGTGATCGTGTGGTCCCTGACCTCTGCCTTGACCGCGTTGGCGGGAACGTCAACGGCCCAGTGGAGGAACTGGCTGGCGGCCTGGGTGAGGTCCTGGTCGCTGGGGCTCGGGCTGGGGATGCGGACGAGCAGCCTGTCGGCGACGTTCCTGACGCCGCCGACGCGCAGCGCTGCCTGTTTCGCCGCGAGTCGTTCGGGCAGGCTTGCGACCTCGCCGGACAACGTCACCGTGCCGTCGTTGACCACCACGTCCACCACAGCGGCGTCGACGTCAGGGGTGTAATGCGGTTCCTCGGTAACGGCGGTCTTCAGTTCCTATCGGTTCGGTGCGAGGTCTGTGTCACGACCTCACCATGGCCCTCGGCCGAAGGATGCGCCGCCGAACTGAGGGT
>Ga0134126_10011780_pt1 | contig 11038 bp, 14 predicted proteins | sample KB31752_FD_96881 | JGI IMG/M metagenome (GOLD analysis project Ga0134126, IMG submission 96881) | Terrestrial soil microbial communities with excess Nitrogen fertilizer from Kellogg Biological Station, Michigan, USA - KB3-175-2 | ecosystem: Environmental > Terrestrial > Soil > Unclassified ... | reverse complement strand
GAGTGACGAAGGAAATCGATCAGCTGCTGGAAAGGACCGGCAGGGACCTGCGCTGGACCTCGATGCGCGTTGAGCGAGTGCAGAAGCGCTTTCGCGAACTGCTCACCAAAGCGGAAGACTATTTGGAATCACAGCTTGCGGAAAAGAAGAAAGAAAGGAAGTCGGCTCACCCGTAAGTCCCCCTGCAGCACAACTCTACCGGCCCTGGCTCCATCGCCGCTCCCCCGCTAGGGCTACGTGTCATGAACGCAACCAAAGAACAATTGACTCTGCCATGTTGTACGTCTATAGTTTCTCCGCAACACACTTTGAACCACTTGCAGTGCCCAGTTTGCCTGTCTGCCGAGGAACACATGTACTCGCTTTCCGCTCGCGAGCCCTTCCCTTCTGCTGCCCGACAGTGGTTCGAGGATGTAAAGCCAACGCTGCGTCCCGATACCCAGAAATGCTATCTGCAGTACATCAAAACCCTTACGTTATTCCTGCAGCAAATTAGGCTCTGCGATATAGGGCCGGGAACTCTGCGGGAATACAAGAAGTGGCGATCGCAGACCGCGGGGGTCTACCGCCAGCGGGGAGAATTGTGCTGCCTGAAACAGATCCTCCGCGAAGCCGGCCTATGGAAACGATTAGCGGAAACTCACAAGCTGCCTCCGCTGCCCAAAGAAAAGGCGAGGCAGAGCATGAGCGAGGCCGAAGTCATACGGTTTTTCAAGGTTTGCTTCTTAAAACCCAAAAGAGTGATGGCCGCGCATTGCCTGATTGTCATGATGTATACCTCCATGGGTTTTGGAGAGTTGCGGCGTTTAAGAAGGAGAGACGTCGTGCTCGATATGGATATCCCGTACGTGTCCATCAATGGAGACACGAAAAACGATTACCGCATCCGCACCGTCACGCTCAATCGATTGGCGTTGCGGTCCATGCGCTGGATTATCCGACGCTGGCAAGACCTGGGCGGTACCGATGGAGATCAGTTCATCTTGCCGCACCGGGCCGCAAAGAAGGGAACTGGCTGGCAGTTCAACATCCCTATGGGCCATATCTATCGAGCAGCGACAGGAATCTTGCACGATGCGGGACTGACTCACCTGGTGCCTTACGACATGCGAAGTCAATTCATTACAGGAATATCGGGCGATCCCGAATGCTCCGATCAGATGTATTCGGAATTGGCCGGCCACTCTCCAAAAGATTTAAAAATGCGGGCACGCTATAGTCGTCAGCAACTCGAAAAGAAAGCTCTTATTACCGACAAACTTTGTGAATTCTCGAATGGTTTTGAGCCGGAACGAGTCGGGTTTACTGTCATCGCGGGCGGCAAGAAAGCCTGATTCTCTGGTGACCCGGGGCCGACTTGAACGGCCAGCCTAAGCGTTAGGAGTGCTTCGCTCTATCCAGTTGAGCTACCGGGCCACTCTTCCAGGCTACTAGAAATGCACCTGTGAATTATTTTCCTTAAAGCCCCTTGACAACTCCTTACGTCTGGCGCATCCTTGTCTCTGTTCACCAAAGCACGACGGTAGATTTTTCATCATAGGCAAGCGTTTTACCCTCTGCAACACGGACCTTGGTCTCTCAGACCCCCATAGAGCAGCAGTTTCCTAAACTGCCTCTCTTTGAGCGATCCGATAGCGCAGAGTTAGAAACAGCTTGCCGCGAAGGCGGCAAATGCACTCAGCGACTCGCACTATCCCGTTGTCCAAGGGCTACATAGCCATTGTGGACGCAGAGGACTACGAATCCCTCAAGGATTATCCGTGGTTCGCGATGACGGTACACGGCAGGGCCTACGCAGCCCACAAGCCGGCCAACTCCAAGAAGTCTTTCCTCATGCACCGCATGATTCTGAAAGCCCAGCCGGGCGACAGAATCTTCTTCGTTGACGACCAGCCCCTCAACAACCGCAGACAGAACCTCATCCTCAAGCCAGCCAAAAAGAAGGCTGCCTGATGGCGAGGTATCGAAAGATCGATATCCGTGTCTGGGGCGACCAGAAGTTTCGTGCGCTCTCCCCGATCCCTCCTTGCGGCCAAGGGCTATGGTTTTACCTGCTCACCGGCAGGGAAACTGGAATCATCCCTGGGCTGCTCGTCGCCGGTCAGGCAGCGATCGCAGAATCCCTCGGGTGGCAACCGAAAGCCTTTTATGAAGCCTTTCATGAAGTCTTACGTGAAGGATTGGCAATAGTTGATTGGAAGGCTCCTTTGATCTGGGTTCCAAACGCTATTCGCTACAACCATCCGACCAGTCCAAATGTAGTGCGGAGTTGGGCCGATGCTTGGGATGAAATTCCAGAATGTCCTCTTAAAGTACAGGCGTGGCAACAATTTAAAACCTTCCTCGAAGGCTTAGGAGAAGGCTTTGGTAAAGCCTTTAGAGAATCATTGCCGACGCCTTCTGTGAAGACATGCCCTAATCAGGAACAGGAACAGGAACAGGAATTAAGTACTCTTGCCTCGAGCGATAAACAACCATCGCTCTCAGCCGTCTTCGAATTGCCATTGATCGACGGAACCGAGTACGAAGTCAGCGAAGAACTCTTTGGGGAGTTTGTCAAAGCCTATCCGGCCGTCACGGTCATGCAGGAGTTTGGCGGGATGCGCGCATGGCTGATCGCCAATCCAAAAAACAAAAAAACAAAGAGCGGCATAAAGCGATTTATGAACTCGTGGCTTTCGCGTGCCCAGAACGAAGCGCGAATTGTGAAGCTCCCAGGATTGATCCCTCCCCCCTCCCCCAAAGCAAACACCGCGGCGCTCGATCAGGTTCGCGCCATGCAAGCGTCAGCGCGTCATCAAGCGCATGGGGGGCAAGCATGAGCCGCCTCTGCAATCAGCGCATACTCAAAATCTCCGAGCAATTTTCCATTCCTGTGCGCGAAGTTCGTGACATGAAGCTGGCTGAATTGGAATGCTCCGACCTGGCGATGCGAGTCTTGGCGAACGAGTATCAACGCTTGGCGGCTGGCGGCATCAAGAAGCGGCCAAAATCACAGGCTGCGCTGGGAATGAAATCGCGGGTTCCTGGGCAGCGGAGAGAGTTTGGAAGTTAGAAAAAGGAGACTATGAAAATCGAGAAATTAACGGCAGAACAAACCGATCAACTCGCCACATGGCGGGATAAGTGGACAGCCATTGGGCTAAGCACGGAGCCCGCAAATCGCATCGAGGCGGAACGAGCAATCGTGATGGCCTACGCTGCTGCAGGAAAAGCAGCACCACGAATTGTCTGGTGCGATTCACCACTCTGGCAAGGAATGACACGCGCAATTATTCTAAATCTGAAAGACCAAAAGGTCAGGGATTCGGTCAGGGATTCGGTCTGGGCTTCGGTCTGGGATTCGGTCTGGGCTTCGGTCTGGGCTTCGGTCGGGGATTCGGGATACGGTCAGCATGATGCCAACTGGCTCGCCTTCTATGACTACTTTCGCGAAGTCTGCGGACTAAGCGGACAAACCAAGATACTCGAAGGCTTGACGCTACTAGCACAGCACGCCGGCTGGTTCCTGCCCCACGAAAAAATATGCTGGGTATCTGAACGGCACAGTATTCTGCATCGCGACGATCAAGGACGCCTTCATTGCGAGGATGGTCCGGCGCTTGGTTATCCGGACAAATTTTCGATCTGGGCGTGGCATGGCGTAAAGGTTCTACAGCATGTGATCGAGGCTCCAGAGTCAATCACTATTGATCAGGTACGCCAGGAAGAGAACGCTGAGGTTCGCCGCGTCATGATCGAGCGGATGGGCTGGGATCGCTTTTGCTCTCAGGCAAAAATGCGCGTGATCCATACCGACACGCTGAAAGCTCGCTTTCCTACACTTCCGGTTTCGGAAACAGTTCACGCCGACATGCGCGCGATCACCAAATATCGCGCCGGCGTTGAGACTGCGGAGTTATTAGAGTCGGAAGAATTCAAAGACTTCGATGATCGCCCATTGAAATTCGTGCGAGTCACGGATCCATCTACAGCCGAGAAATATCTCATCAGAGTTTGGCCACACAACAAGCGCGCCTATGAGGCGGTCGCTCAAACCTTCGGACTGACAGAACAAGTCTACAAGTCGTCCGTCTACAGCCACAGCTAAACCACAGGAGGATGCCATGAAATGTATTCGCCAAGGGGATGTGATGTTAGTCCCAGCCAAAATTCCAACCGATGCTAAGCGCATCGTGAACCGTCCGGTCGCACTCGGAGAGCGCACCGGCCATCACCACAGCCTGATGACCGCGAGCGGAGCAGGTCTCGAGGATGCCGTCGAGATGTACGAATTCGAAACTCCGGACGGCGTAAAAACCTACATGCGGATTAACGAGGATGGCGTAAGCCTGGTTCACCAGCAGCACAAGGCGCAGCCCGTCGAAAAGACGGAATACGTCTACGTTCCGCAGGTAGAAAACACCGACTGGGGAACGCGGCAGGTCATCGACTAAACATTTTCACAAGGAGAGGGGTCTACCAATGGACTTCCCAGAGTTTAACCACCGCGAAGAGGAGCAGCGAGAGCGGCTCATCCTAGCCATCACCGAACTGACGAAAGGGATATTCCACATGTTAACAGGACTCAGCGCACTTACGCAAGCAGTAGCCGATCTATCCGCCGCCGTGACTACCGAAGCAGCCAACGTCACAGCAGAAACCGAAGCTGTTACAGAAGCCACCACCGCAGTCAGCAATGCCGTTGCAGAACTTGCAGCCAGCGAAGATCCCGCAGTCGCTGCACTGGCTGCGCAGATCGAAACCCAGGTGAGCGCAATCAACGATTCAAACGCCAACATCGCCGCCTCTACATCCGCACTCAACACCGCCGCGGCCACTTTGCCTCAGCCTCCGGCTCCAGCGCCGGCGGGTAACTAAGCTTCACTGGCGGCGTCTGGGCGTCATCCAGTGACAGACCTCCAGCAGCTTCCGCCTCCTGGGTTGCTGGAGGGAAAGTTTAGAGAAAAAGAACAACTTGAAACTCGACCTTGGAAAAATCGGTACGACTCCAGTTCAACTCGACCTTGAACTGCTTTTAAAAACGCGCATGCTGATTACCGCGTCCTCCGGCGGCGGCAAGACAGAAACCATTCGTCGTTTGGTGGAAGAGGCGTTCGGAAAAGTTCAAATTATCATCATCGACCCAGAGGGCGAGTTTTCCACCCTGCGGGAAAAGTTCGGATTCGTGCTGGTGGGCAAAGGCGGAGAGACGCCGGCAGATGTCCGCTCGGCCAGCCTGGTCGCAACTACGCTACTGGAGATTCAGGCGTCGGCAGTCTGCGACATCTTCGAGATGAAGCCGCACGAACGGCACGAATGGGTAAAGCGCTTTCTCGATTCAATGATCGATGCACCAAAGGAACTGTGGCATCCGGTCCTAGTAGTCATCGACGAGGCGCACTTGCTGGCACCAGAGAAGGGTCAAGGCGAATCAGCGGCCTACGGCTCTGTCATCGATCTATGCTCTCGCGGTCGCAAGCGCGGCTTCTGCGCGGTCCTGGCCACACAGCGACTTTCCAAGCTGTCAAAGAACGCTGCTGCAGAACTTCAAAATACGCTCGTTGGCCGGACGACGCATGTCGATCAGGAGCGCGCAGCGGACATTTTCAAGATTGAGAACTCAGCAAAAAAGCAATTCTTTCGCGACCTGGAGATGTTGAACGACGGAGAATTCTTTGCCCGCGGTCGCGCTTTTGGAGACAAGACGTTGCGCTTCCTGGTGACTCGCGCCAGTACGCGATCGCCTGAAGTTGGAACTGCGAAGGCCGCTATCACTCCGCCAGCTCCGGCATCGATCCGGCATTTACTCCCCAAACTTGCCGACTTGCCCCAGGAGGCCGAGAAAAAGGCCAAGTCGGAAGCGGACCTTCGCGCAGAAATTGTCCAACTGAAGCGGCAATTGACTGCGGCGCAATCCGGGAACCCGGCGAACGAAGCAAAGCTCACCAAAGAAGCAAATGAATATCGCTCAAAGCTCGCCGAACTGTGGGCCAGGTTCGAAAACGAGCGGCGCGATTTTATTACCAAACTGATGACAATTGAAGATTTGGCGGACCACATCAAGAGTCTTACCAAAGGTGAAATCGGGCCGCGCCCAAAGGCGTCAACGCCAAAACAGGATCTACCCCCAGCCAAAGTCCTGCTTGCAAAAAATATCATCTTCGTCCCCGCAAAGACGACCACCCCAAAACCTGAGAAGAAAGCCGCCGATGGCGAGGCACTGACTGGACCCGAGCAGCGCATCATCGATGCTATCGCATGGTTGGAATCCATTGGCGTAGAGCAACCGGAGCAGCCGGCCGTCGCGTTCCTGGCTGGATATTCCTACGGTGGCGGCGGCTATAACAATCCTCGTGGGCGACTCAATCAGCGAAGGCTCCTCGAATATGTTCCGGGCGACCGGATCGCCCTCACGGACGCTGGACGCGAAGTCGCAAACTTCCCCGATGGCGCGCTGACTAACGACCAATTACACGAGCGCGTCTTGTCGCGTCTCCCAGGGCCAGAGCAACGGCTGTTGCGGCCACTCCTCGAAGCCTACCCGAACGGGATGAGCCATGAAGACCTTGCACAGGCCGCAAATTACGCGTCAGGCTCCGGCGGATTCAATAACCCGCGTGGAAGGCTGCGGACCCTCGGACTGATCGAGTACCGCGGTGGAACTTCTGTCGCCAGAGACCTGTTGTTTCCCGAGGGTGCGTAATGTTGCAGACGATTTGGAAATATACGTTTCCCAAAGATCAATCTGAGTATGAATTCTCTATGCCGGTGGGAGCCACGATCTTATCCGTGAACGTGCAGTACGGCTTCATCTGTCTCTGGGCTCGCGTGGATCCAATGGGCGAACGAGAAACGCGCAGCTTTCGGCTCGTCGGAACTGGCCATCCGGTGGGCTCAACCGACGCCCATCTGGGCACAGTATTGCTCTACGACGGACGACTTGTGATTCACGTGTTCGAGAGGATTACATCGTGATGGCAACCCACGAAATCACTCTCGAGCACGGCCTGCCGGTCTCCGTTGAAGCCGAGCGCACGATTCTCGGCGCGGTGCTGCTCGACAATGCCGCCTACCATGAAGCCGCCGAAGGGTTGCAGGTCTCAGATTTTGCGCTGGACAGTCATCGCAGAATCTTTGGTGCAATGACCGCCGTTCTCGAAGACGGAAGCCAGATTGACATCATCACCTTGTCGGAAGAATTAACCCGTCGCAGCGAACTGGAGTCGATCGGCAATCGCGCCTATCTGTTTTCGCTGACAGAAAACCTTCCGCGCCGTCTCAGCATTTCCGACTATCTGCGCATCGTTAAAGAGAAGTCTCAGCTTCGCCAGTTGATGCTGCTCTACCAGGAAGCTGTCAATCGTATCACAGACGGATCTACCGCCGCGGAAGACATCGCAGCCATAGTCCAGCAAGCCGTTTTGGAGGTCCAATCTGAAGACCATTCGAGCGGCGTCCTGTCGGCAATGGAAATCCTTCCCTCAGCGATGCAAGCGGTTCTCGATCCACAGAAGAATGCAGCGAACATCCTGCCTACCCCCATAGGGGCGTTGAATGACATGCTCTGCGGGGGAATCCGGCGCGGAGAGATGACAACCTTTGGCGCTTTGGCCAACCGAGGCAAGAGTCCATTCGCTCGCCAGATGGGCGCTGTCACTGCCAAGCGCGGCATCGCAACGCTGATCGTCACTCCAGAGATGACCAAGGAGCAGTGCCTAACGCTGATCGTTGCAGCGGAATGCGGCGTCGATACCATGCGCCTCAGAAAGACCGAATACTTGAACGCGGTCGATAGGCAGAGACTGACAAACTCCGCGCGCGAGGTTGGAACCTGGCCGCTCTACGTCGAGGATTCCACTTCGCTGCATATCTCGAAGCTCCTCGCAAAGGCAAAACTGGCCGTCATTCGGCATGGGGTGCAACTGGTCATAGTCGACTACCTGCAAAGAATTTATGGGCCCGGCCAGAAGCGCAACGAAGTGATCGGCAACATTGCGCAGAAACTGGCCGACTTTGCCAAGGCGGAAAACGTTGCGGTTCTCTTGCTCAGCCAGCTTACCCCAGAAGGCAAGGATCAGAACGCCAAGCCTCACATGGGATGGCTGCGCGAGTCGCACGACATTGAGAACCACTCCCACGTGGTCATGTTGCTGCACCGGCCAAAGGAAGATGGGCAGTGGACCGGGAACGATCTGCTGATTCTCGACAAGCAGCGTAACGGCCTTGTCGGGGATATTCCCATTGAATTTGTTGGGAGCTTGCAGATATTTCGAGATAGAAAAACGGAAAGGGAAGCATGAGGCCCATCGTCATTGACCTCTATTGCGGGCTGGGTGGCTGGGCTGAGGGATTCATGTCCGAGGGATACGAGTGCATCGGCTATGACATTGAGGCACACGACTACGGAACTGGAAACTATCCAGGAACGCTCATCCTCCGCGATGTGCGCTCGATTCACGGCTCAGAGTTCAAAGACGCTGCGGTGATTGTGGCAAGTCCGCCATGCCAAGCCTACAGCTACCGCGCTATGCCGTGGAAGAGAGCCAAAGCCCTGCCACCGCCGGATAATACGTTGTTCAACGAGTGCTTCAGGATTCAGCGAGAAGCGAGCGAAGCCACCGGGCATTACATTCCGCTGATCGTCGAGAACGTCCGCGGGGCGCAGAAGTGGGTAGGTAGGGCGCGGTGGAATTACGGCAGTTTCTACCTCTGGGGAGATGTGCCCGCGCTGATGCCGATTACTATGCACCGGAAGCAACCAGGGAGAAACTTCCACTTCCCTGAAAAGTACGGAATTCCATCGCCGTCATTTCATGGCGCGGATCACGAATCATCCGTAGCGTCCGCGCTCGCACTCAAGACAATAGGCCATGTCAACATCCGCGATGGACACACACACGCGCGCCACTTAACGAATCAGCGCGAGAGTGATGGCGTGAAGTTCTCACAATCTGGGGACGCATGGTTTGACGGCAAACCGCGAGACAAAATGCTTGGAGATAAAGGGCCAGCGGCCTATGGTTCCCACTCCAAATCTCGCAAAGCCGCATCTGCCATGATCGCCAAGATTCCATTCCCATTGAGTTCCTATCTCGCTCGACATTTTAAGCCGGAGGTCTCCGCATGATCGATCAATCGCAGTTCAACAAACGAACCGGCGTCGTCTACCAGTCGATGAAGAATCGCTTCCGCGAGCGCCTGTGGAAATCCGGCAGACGCGCTGGCATGGTTCGCACGCCAGGGAGAGAACTGCCTTTCAACGTGGATGAATTTCGCCAGTGGGCCAGGATGCGTGTAGGCCTGACCGTGATCCTCTGCCCATACTGCTCGGCTCCGATCGATGCTCTCACCTTCTCGACTGACCACGACGTGCCAATCAAGCGCGGCGGAACGCTTGAATTGAGCAACCTGGTTGCTTGCTGTGCCGATTGCAACACTCTGAAGGGCGAGATGTGCAGCGCAGAGTTTCGAGTCTTTCTCGATGTCATGCGGAACTTTCCCACTCCGGCCAGGAATGACGTGTTCAAACGCTTGCGCAGCGGAGCCATGGGCGCTCGCCTGCGGCATTTTTCTCCCAAATCCAAACCATCCCCACCCGCCGTATTTCACTCCTCTGTCGAGGACCAACCCAGCATTTTCAGGAGCCGCCAATATGGATCATAGCTTCTTTCCAGAAACCGTTCGCCGCGAAGTCAGACTGCGCAGCGCTGTTGCACTCTTCGGCAAGAATGAAGAGAAGCGAATCAAATTACTCTTGTCCATGCCGCTCACCGGACAAGCCCTCGTCGGCATGCCCGACTGGATGCACAACGCCCATGAAGCTGTGTGTAACGGAGTGTCTTCAGCTACCGTGGATTGTAAGTTCGAAGGGATGAATATCGACGTTTTCGCCACCGATCAGAGCGATCGCGACCGGCAACTGCCAGCCTGCCAACTGAAGAAATTTGCAGCCGTCACCAAAGGCGATCCGGAGATTCCTGAAGTTGACCTTCTCTTCGTAGCCTATGCGCCATTCAGCCGCGACGCCTGGGCATGGGCCGGAGAGATCGTCGGCATGAGCTTCTTCGTGAAGTTCATTCAAACGCAGACGGAGATGTTCACGGAGAAGAAGCAGGACGATACGCAGCTGGATCTGGAAACTGACGGCATTGAAGAGGATGGCGACTGGGCGGCAAAGTCAAAAGCAGCTGCGGAATCTCTGAAATCAGAGAAAACGGAGCCAAAGAAGAAAGGCAAATCCAAGATCCAGATCCCACGCGGCTTCGAAGGACCGACCAACGCTTCAGCCATTCATTAGCACTGTTCAATGAGAAAGGCGAAACAATGTCTGATGCCAGGTATGACATCGACCCATTCACCCAGGACCCTCAATGCATCAAATGCGGAGCCTTCACGCCGCAGATGCTGCACGTCAAAAATGATCCTATGGTTCTCATGCTGTGGTGTTTTCGGTGTAAGTTTTCGTGGTGGATGAGGTCGAAGGACTACGTTGAAGTGGAAAGTGCTACAAGTGCCTAACGCCGATTGCGCCGGCCACCCATTGTGATCGGCGCGTCGCGCTGTTCGATTTCCTGCATCATCTTCATACGGTGGAAAAACAGCGATGTCTCGTTCAAGCCATTCTCGCGAAGCTCTGTCATGCGATCCTCAATTACAATCTCGTCGGGCTTCACGGTCTCTTCCCCAAACGTGTTCTCGGCGTAGCGGGTCTCGTCGGCCACATCGTCAAAATCTTCGCCGTGAATCTTCTTGTAACAGCCCGGCCTCTTGGGATCGTGCTGGCGCGTGGTCAAACTTTTGAACGTCTTTGGGCAGCCCGTTGTCAGTACCAGTTCGCCGGATTTCAGCGCACGATAAAGCTTTTGCGACCCACCGAGGGGATCGTTCGACGCCGGCAGAACTGGTATATCGTAGCGGTCGAATACCGTCTGCATTGCCTCAGCAACAGACTCTCCGGTTCCGATATGCTTGAAGTTTGCGGGGTCGAGGTACACGGCTACAATCTTGCGGCGGTTGTTATCAACCTTGGTTTCGACGAACGTTTGACAGATAAGCT
>Ga0134126_10011779_pt1 | contig 11039 bp, 6 predicted proteins | sample KB31752_FD_96881 | JGI IMG/M metagenome (GOLD analysis project Ga0134126, IMG submission 96881) | Terrestrial soil microbial communities with excess Nitrogen fertilizer from Kellogg Biological Station, Michigan, USA - KB3-175-2 | ecosystem: Environmental > Terrestrial > Soil > Unclassified ... | reverse complement strand
GCCGGCAAGAAAGTCGGTGTTGCCTCCAACAGTCATAAGGCCGTGGTCAACTTGCTCATCGCTTGCGGTAATGCCGCTCGTGAAAGAGGGCAGCACCTGTCAGGCATCAAAGTTGGCGGTGAAGCGACCGGGCCGGTCTTTACCGAGAATCTCAATCTGCGTTACATCGAAACCACTTCCGCTGCCTTCGCCGCATATTCCAATGGCATCGTTGGCGGAACGGCGTGGCTTTTCACGCGCCCGGAATGGGAAGGCGCGCTTGATTTTCTTTTCATTGACGAAGCTGGCCAGGTTTCACTGGCCAACGCAGTGGCAATGGCTCGATGTGCGAAGAATCTCGTCCTCCTCGGCGACCAGATGCAGTTGGAGCAGCCCGTGCAAGGCTCGCATCCGGGCGACGCGGGACTTTCCGCGCTGCAATACGCTCTAAAAGACACAAAGGCCAGTCGGCCTGATGCACCCGTGCTTCACGCCGTTGTCCCGCCCGATTACGGGCTTTTTCTTGGCGAGTCTCGTCGGATGCACCCGTCAGTGTGTCGCTTCATTTCCGAGAGCATCTACGAGGGACGCCTCAATGCCTTTGGCGATTGCGCCCGTCAAAAGATTGCCGTTCCTTCAAACGCAAACGAACTCATCACGATTGAAAGCGGGATTGTTTTCAGCGGCATTGAGCACGACGGCGACATTCAACAGAGCGACGAGGAGGTCGAGCGCGTTTGCGCCATTTTCAAAGAACTTCTTGGCCGTCAATACACTGACAAGGACAACAAAACGCGGCCACTCGCGCTGAACGATTTCCTTTTCATCGCGCCATACAATGCCCAGGTTCGCTCGCTCCAGGCAGCGCTCCCGGCAAATGCTCGCGTCGGCAGCGTGGACAAGTTTCAAGGACAGGAAGCCCCGGTTTGCATTCTGTCGCTTTGCTCCAGCTACGGCGAATACGGCTCTCGTGGACTTGGCTTCATCCTCGACCGCAATCGCGTCAACGTCGCCATCTCACGCGCCCAATGCTTGGCGGTGGTCGTTGCCGATCCACGCATTGCCGCCACGCCTCCCGGTTCGTTGGATGAGATGACGCTCATCAACCTGTTCTGCAAATTGTCCGCGCCAACTCTTCCCGCATGAGTTTCGCGCCCATCATTCATGCACTCGCGTTGCCGCCCGAAACCCGCGTTGAACAGCGTGTCCCGAAAAAGCTCTTTGTCGAAAACGGCGCACCCACGGCCAGCGACAAGCGCCAGATCAACGAAGGCATTTCCGAAGTCCTTTGGCAAGCGGCGCTGAAACCCGCAAATCTCGGTGTGCCCGTCTTCCGGGACGCCGTGCGTGAGTATCTGGAAGTTGCCATTCTCACGGCTCATTTCCGTTCCACGGCCAAAACCGCGCGCCTGGTTGAGCTCATTCATCGCGCGATTCCGTATCCGGTGTTGTTGATTTCGCTTACCGGAGAAACGGCTTCCTTGTCGGTGGCTCACAAACGCTGGTCGCAAGGCGAATCCGGCAAAGTCGTCATCGAAGAACTGCGCGCCACCGCACCTTTCCGCCCGGATGCCCCTACGGCAGAGGAAGCCCAATTCCTGGCCCGCCTCTCAGTCGTCGGACTGCCGCAAGGCGATTTGTTCGCGCTCTACCAAAGCTGGCTGGATTCCATCCTCGCGCTGGAGGCTGCGCAAATTACCGGCGCATTTCGCCCACCCACGGCGGACAATTCCTCCGCCCTCCGCGAACAACTGGATGCCCGCGCCCAAGCAGTGCGCGAGTTGGCTGCGCTGCGCGCCCAGGCCGAAAAGGAGACGCAACTCAACCGCCGCGTGGAACTCAACCTCGCCATCAAACGGCTCGAAGCGCGCATTGCCGAACTCGTTCAAACTCTTTAACCTCACGCCCTCATCATGGAAAAACTGACTGCGCAATCACCGGAGACGAAATCGCCCGATCTCGTCGCCGAGAATCTGGCCAAGCTCAAGGCGCTGTTCCCGGAGGTCGTCACCGAAGACGGCGTGAACGTGGATTCCCTGAAACAGTTGATTGGCAAAACCATCACAGACGCAGAGGAGAAATTCGGCCTCAACTGGCATGGCAAGCGCAAGGCCCGCAAGTTGGCACTCACCCCCAGCGGAGGCACGCTGCGCCCCTGTCCGGAAGAGAGCGTGGACTGGGACAAGACGCAAAACCTGATGATTGAGGGCGACAATCTCGAAGTCCTCAAGCTCCTCCAAAAATCCTACAATGGGAAAGTGAAGCTCATTTACATTGACCCTCCCTACAACACGGGAAATGACTTCGTTTACTCCGATGATTTTCAGGATAACATCAAGAACTACCTCGAAATCACCGGTCAGGTTGGAGAAGCTGGCCGTAAACTTTCCTCCAACGCTGAATCCTCTGGTCGCTTTCACACCGATTGGCTCAACATGATGTATCCTCGATTGAGGCTCGCACGCAATCTCCTGTGCGAGGACGGCGCTTTGTTTGTCTCGGTTGACGATGGTGAAGTTAACAATCTCCGAAGTGTCATTGACGAGATTTTCGGCCCCGAAAACTTTATCGCCCTGTTTGTTTGGGAAAAGCGAACTACCAGAGAAAACCGGCGTGTTTTTTCTTTTAACCATGAATACGTCCTCTGCGTGGCAAAGAGCAAAACGCAATTTGAGCAAGTCAGAAATCTCCTGCCAACCACCGAAGAGGTCCGCAACCGCTACGCCAATCCCGACAATGACCCCCGTGGCCCTTGGCAGTCCGTATCTCTCAACGCCCAAGCCGGACACGCCACAAAAGACCAGTTTTACTCTTTCACCACTCCCGGCGGTCGTGTCTTGGATCCACCACCGGGCCGATGCTGGGCCGTAACAAAGCCAAAGCTCGAACAACTTGTCGCCGACAACCGCGTATGGTTTGGCGAGACCGGTAATAATGTCCCTCGCCGTAAACTCTTTCTTTCTGAGGCTGCAGATGGACTCACTCCACATACACTTTGGACCGCTGCCGAAGTTGGAACGAACGACTCCGCAAAGAAGGATTTAATAGAACTATTTGGCGGAGTCGAGGTCTTCGATACGCCCAAGCCTACCGCATTGATCCGCAGAATAATTGAAATCACAACCAGCAAATCGGACCTGGTGCTCGATTTCTTCGCTGGCGCAGGCCCTACCGGTGAGGCAGTGTTCGACACCAACCAAATAGACGGGGGACATCGTCGCTTCGTTCTTGTTCAACTGCCCGAGCCTACGGACAAACCGGATTACCCAACTATCGCTGACATCACCAAGGAACGGTTGCGTCGCGCCGCCATGAAAACTCGCACGGCCTGGGAAAACCAACAGGCCACACAAGCAGCCGCCGAACCCGATTTGCTTAAGCCGCCATCAACCGCTCAAAAACCCGAATTGCCGGACCTCGGTTTCCGCGTTTTCAAGCTGGCGTCGAGCAACATCCGCGCATGGGAGCCGGATCGCGCCGATCTCGCACAGACGTTGGAAGCGTCGGTTGAACATCTTAAAACCGACCGCACGGAATCCGACATCCTGTTCGAGTTGCTTTTGAAACTCGGGCTGGACCTCACCGTGCCCACCGAAAAGAAGTTCATCGCTGGGCAGGACGTTTACAGCATGGGTGCGGGCACATTGATTGTTTGCTTGTCCAAATCCATCGCCGCCAAAGAAGTCGAACCACTGGCTCTCGGCGTCGCCGAATGGCACAAGGCTCAAGCCCCCGCTGGCGAATCCACCGTCGTCTTCCGCGACAGCGCCTTTGCTGACGACGTGGCCAAAACCAACCTCACCGCTATCCTGCAACAGCACGGGCTGGAGAATATCCGCAGCCTCTAAAGCCAATGCCGACAAACCCCAAAACCTTTGTCACGTTCGCCTACGGCTCGAACATGCTTTGCAGCCGGATTCAGGATCAGGAGCGTTGCCCCTCGGCCCGCGCCTTGGGCGTCGCCGAGTTGCACGGCCACGAATTGAAGTGGCACAAACGCAGCAAAGACGGCTCAGGCAAGTGCGACGTCGTTCAAGCGAAGGACAAAAAGCAGATTGTTTACGGCGTGCTTTTCGAAATTGCCGCGAGTGAGAAGTCAGAACTCGATACGGCAGAAGGTCGCGGCAATGGATATGAAGAGAAGCAGGTGCAAGTTGTGTTCGGAGGAGCACCCCGAACTGTATCTCTCTACGCCGCGACCAAGACGGATTCATCGTTGAAGCCCTACACCTGGTATAAGGCGTTTGTCGTGGCGGGGGCGAAGGAGCACAAACTTCCAAGCGAATACATCCGCCAGTTGGAAGCTGTGGAGGCCACTCAAGACCCTGATCGTGAAAGAGAGCGGCGCAACACCCAGTTGTTGGAGGGAAATCGCCTCAGCCCTACGTCATGAAACTCCATTTCGAGCCCAATCTCGACTACCAGCACGCGGCTATCGAATCCGTGTGCGACCTGTTCAAGGGGCAGGAGATTTGCCGCAGCGTCTTCACCGTCACTCGCGACGTGGATGACGCACAACAGCGCATGGGTTTCGCCGAAACCGACATCGGTATCGGCAACCGCCTCACGTTGCTCGACGATGACCTGCTCAAGAACCTGAACGACATTCAACTGCGCAACGGATTGCCACCGTCCGCTTCGCTGGCTTCCGGCGATTTCACCGTTGAGATGGAGACCGGAACAGGCAAGACCTACGTTTATCTGCGCACCGTGTTCGAGTTGAATCAGCGTTACGGCTTTAACAAATTCGTCATCGTTGTCCCGTCCGTCGCCATCAAGGAGGGCGTTTACAAGTCGCTCCAGATGATGGAAGACCATTTCCGTTCGCTCTACGCCAACGTCCCCTTCGAGTATTTTCTCTACGACTCCAGCAAGCTCGGCCAGGTCCGCAACTTCGCCACGAGTTCGCACATTCAAGTGATGGTTGTGACCGTGGGCGCGATCAACAAGAAGGACGTCAACAACCTCTACAAAGACAGCGAGAAGACCGGGGGCGAGAAGCCGATTGATTTAATCAAAGCCACCCGGCCCATCATCATCGTGGACGAACCGCAGAGCGTGGACGGCGGCCTCGAAGGTCGCGGCAAGGAAGCTCTCGGAATGATGAGCCCGCTCTGCACGTTGCGTTTTTCCGCCACGCATGTGGAGAAGCACCACATGGTCTTCCGCCTCGATGCGGTGGATGCTTACGAGCGCAAGCTGGTGAAGCAGATCGAAGTGGCGGAGGCGCGCATCTCGGGCGGCCACAACAAGCCCTACGTGAAGCTCCTTTCTGTCGGCAATAAAAAGGGCGTCATCACGGCCAAGGTGGAGTTGGACATGCAAACGCGGTCCGGCGTGCAGCGCCAAGAAGTCAACGTGCAGGACGGCGACAATCTGGAGATGACCACCAACCGGGCGGTTTATCACGATTGCCGCGTTGGCGAGATTCGTGTCGCCCAAGGCAGCGAGTTCATGGAATTACGCGTCCCCGGAGGCGAACACTTCCTCAAGCCGGGCGAGGCTTTTGGCGACCTTGATGCGCTGGCCGTGCAGCGTGAGATGATCAGCCGCACCATCAAAGAGCATTTGACCAAAGAGCTTCGTCTCGCGCCCCAGGGAATCAAAGTCCTCTCGCTGTTCTTCATTGATTCCGTGGAGCGCTATCGGCAATACGACGCCGAGGGCAACCAAATCAAAGGCGACTACGCCAAAATCTTTGAAGAGGAATATCGCCGCTTGGCAAAACACCCCGATTACCAAAGCTTGTTCAAGGAAGTGGACCTGCAAACCGCTGTCGAGGAAGTCCACAACGGATACTTCTCGATTGATAAAAGGAGAGTCGGCGGAAAGACCGTTGAGGTTTTTAAGGACACACGCGGTGACACAAAGGCGGACGACGACACCTACAGTCTGATCATGCGCGAGAAGGAGAAGCTGTTGGGCTTCGAGACGCCCCTTAAATTCATCTTTTCCCATTCCGCGCTCAAGGAGGGCTGGGACAATCCGAACGTCTTCCAGATTTGCGCGTTGCGCGATATGGGCACGGAACGCGAGCGCCGGCAGACGATTGGTCGCGGCCTTCGGCTCTGCGTCAACCAGCAAGGTGAACGCTTGCGCGGCTTTGAGATCAACACCCTGACGGTCGTTGCCACCGAGAGCTACGAGCAGTTTGCCGAAAACTTGCAGAAGGAAATTGAGGAGGACACGGGCATTCGTTTCGGAATTGTTGAGCATCATCAGTTCGCTGGCATTTCGGTCACAGGTGCGGACGGCAAATCCACGCCACTCGGCTTCGACAAATCGAAGCAGCTTTGGCAGGTGCTCCGCGATGCCGGCCTGGTGGACCATAAAGGCAAGATTCAGAACGCCCTGAAGCAGGCGCTCAAGGACAACACGCTGACCTTGCCCGAACCGTTCGCCTCTCAACTCCCTCAAATCAAGGAAGTGCTGCGGAAGCTTTCCGGGAAATTGGAGATCAAAAACGCGGACGAGCGCCAGCAGATCAAGACACGGCAAGCCGTGCTCCAGAGCGCCGAGTTCAAGGCGCTATGGGATCGCATCAAGCACAAGACGACCTACCGCGTTCAGTTCGACAACGAGGCGCTCATCCAAAAGTGTATTGCGGCCATCAAGGATGGTCCGCCAATCACGAAAACCCGGCTCGAATGGCGCAAGGCCGACATCGCCATCGGCAAAGCGGGTGTTGAGGCCACGGAAACGGCCACGTCTGCACCGGTAGTGCTCGAAGAGCGCGACATCGAGTTGCCGGATGTCCTAACGGACTTGCAGGACAAAACTCAACTCACCCGCCGGAGCATTCATCGCATTCTAATCGGCAGCGGCAGGTTGAATGACTTCACAAGGAATCCGCAGGAGTTTATCGAACTGACCGCCGATGGGGTTAATCGAGCCAAGCGTCTGGCGCTGGTGGACGGCATCAAATACCAACGCCTCGGGGACGAGCAATACTACGCGCAGGAATTGTTTGAGCAGGAAGAACTCACGGGCTATCTGAGAAACATGATTGCGGTCGGCGACCGCAGCGTTTACGAGCACGTCGTTTACCAGTCGGACACCGAGAAATCATTTGCTGAACAGTTAGAAAAGAACGAAGCCATCAAGATTTTCGCCAAATTGCCGGGCTGGTTCAAAGTTCCGACGCCGTTGGGCACCTACAACCCGGATTGGGCAGTGCTTGTAGAAAAGGACGGCGCGGTTCGCCTTTATTTTGTCGTCGAAACCAAGAGCAGCCTGTTCACCGACGACTTACGCGACCGTGAAAGTGCCAAGATTAAATGCGGCGAAGCGCATTTCGACGCTCTGGCCGTCGGCGAGAATCCGGCTCGTTTTGTGAAAGCCACAAGACTCGATGATGTGTTTGCCGCAACCTCCTAAAACAGCAAATGAACCTTCACCTTCAGGATCCACTAGATCCGAACGCACCGTTCCTTCAAGAAAAGATTCTCGAAACCTGTGCCGGAGCAACTTGCGGCGGTGGCGCATTTGCTTTTGTAACCAAGAGCGGAGTCGATCTACTTCTCAACGACCTAGCCTTTAAGGCATTCACGACCGAAGGCAATTTTGACTTGGTGGTGGGCGTCGATGAAGTCACCAATCCTCTCGCACTTACATCTCTCCGCCAATTGGCTGGTGAGATTGACACCCTACAGATCCGCGTATTCTACCATGAACAACCAAATACAACCTTCCATCCGAAGTTTTGTTGGTTCCGGCACAAAAAAACTGCCGTGCTTATCACAGGTTCTGGCAACCTCACAGGTCGGGCGATGCGCGGCAATTGGGAGGCTTTCACTATCACAGAATTTGACGAGAAAGATGCGACCGCGCTCGAAGACCGATGGGCCGCATGGACACACGCGCATGCGGAGCGGCTACGACCACTGGACGATCCGGCTGTTATCGCTAGAGCAGAGGAAAATCAGAGACGGGCAAGACGCTTAGGTCCCCGGTTACCAGAACCACTCCAGGAGCCTCAACCACCAGAGTCCCCCGCTGCGGATGAAAACATTCCCCGTCCTCCCCTAGCAGCAGAAGGACAAGTCGCTGCTCTGGTTGCCGAAATTCCAAGAGCGGGCAACCGATGGAACCAAGCAAACTTCGATCTCAATACGTTCCGCCATTTTTTTGGTGCCCAACCGGGCGCGAGCCATAGAATTGTCCTTCAGCATGTGAACGATGTTGGAGAGCTTGGGACAATGGAGAGCCGGCCAAGCGTGTCGGTCGCTAGTCACAACTACCGCTTTGAGTTGGAGGCTGCTTCCGGCCTGCAATACCCTCGGCGCGGTCATCCGATTGGTGTTTTTTTACAGATTGGCCGCCGCACCTTTAGGTATCGTCTTCTCCTACCCAGGTGGCCAGGTTACTCAGCCATGAGAGACTTCCTTGCAACCAGATACACTGGGCGAGCCAACCAAATGCGTCGCGTCGTTGCTACGGCCGCAGACGTTTACCAAGCATGGCCCGGTTCTCCTCTTTGGCGTGAACCACTGCAAATCGAGGACTGAACGGTCCCCACACAACACCCTATTCGACATGTTTAACTCCCAACTGCAATACGAAGTCGCCCCAGATCTTCTAGCGATTTGCGATTTCGAAGATTGCCGAGACAAGCTTGTCGTCCGACTGCCATCTGCTATCTGCGGCGGTTCTTGGAACGTAAACCCTTGCCCCCTGAAAGGAACAAGAGGGCGAAATGGAACCAATGCCAACTACTGACCCTTCACTGGATCCGCGTGTTCAGCAGTCCTTGCGGACTTTCTATGAATCGCTCCTGAAACGTGGCGACCTGATCACCAAAGAACGGCTATCTCAATGTTACGCCCTGTTTCGTGAACGATTCGGTCCGGAACGCCTCAAGAGTTTGGACGGCGAGATTCTTCTGAACACGATGCACGCCCACGGCAATCAGGACAGCTTGGTGTATTGGCTGGAATTCAAGAGCGACGCCGAGTTCCCCACGCGTCAGTTCGGTAGTATCTCCGGCGGCAGCGCGCTCAAATTCGGTCTCTACAAGAGCAAAGATTCCGGCGAATGGATGGCCGGCCATCCCACCAACCAAACCACGTTGCCGATACCCGAAGCCATTGCCACCGCACGGAAACACCGCGATCAGTTGATCGCCGCCGTAACCGCTATCCAAGAATTGCCGGTGGGCGCGGACGATCAGGCGTATCTGGCTTTGCAGAAAAAATTGGACGAGGTGGCGCCGGATGTGTGTCGCCTAGCTTGGGGACACAAATACGTAAGTTTGCTTTTCCCGGACAAACTGGACGATTTTCACGCTGAATATTTCCAGCGGCACAACCTCATCAAATTGCTTCAACTGCCGCCTGCACAGCCCGGCCTGTATGTTTCCGCGGGCCGTTTCGTCAGCTTCGCGAATCAAATGGGTTGGCCCATGAATCATTTTACGGCTGTGCTCAACGAACGGAATGGCACGCCGACCAAATACTGGCGCATCGGCACGAAGCTGGGCGAAGGAAATGACGCTCAAGATGTTTGGCCGGATATGAAAACCGGTGGCTATGCGGCCATTGGCTGGCCGGAACTGGGGGATTTGTCCAGCGTGCTCGCCGGCGACAATGTAAAGGAGACCATCGCGAACATGCTGATTAAGGAATATCCGAATTATGAGGCAAATGTTGCTTCGCGCAAAGCCGGTGAAATTCGGAACTTTGCAGCAGACATGGAGGAAAATGACGTTGTGCTCGCGGCGGACGGCGAAAGGATTCTTGGCGTCGGTCTGGTCAAAGGCCCGTACCGGTTTGAGACGACGCAACCGGAAGACGCCCCGCACCGTCGCCAGGTCGATTGGCACACGACGCCGGAATGGAAATTGCCCGTCACCGAAGGGTTGAGAACCACGGTCTTGAAATTGCGCAAGGATGACCGGAACTTTGTGGCCGTGGAGCGTCAGTTGTTGGAACCGTCGTTACCCTCGTCACCTGAAGCCCCCGCCCCAAAGCCGGCGCTGCCGAATCCCATTCGCAAAATTGTGCGGTTGGAAGGAGTCATTCCGGGCAGGTTGCAGGCGATCTTGGAACGCAAAGGACAGGCCATTCTCTACGGCCCGCCGGGCACCGGCAAAACCTATTGGGGCAAACAGACGGCGCTCGATTTGTCAGCCATCGGGGCCTTCGGGTGTCTATATGCGGATCTTACAGCCGAACAGAAAGTGAGAGTCAACGGTGACGGCTCAAACTCCGGCCTGTTGCGCTGCTGCACGTTTCACCCGGCCTTCGGTTATGAGGATTTCATTGAGGGCTACCGTCCGCAGAAAAGCACAGGCGGCCAGTTAATCTTTGAAAAGCGTGACGGCATTTTCAAAACGCTCTGCCGCGATGCCGCCGCTTCGGATGAAAAGTTTGTTCTGCTCATTGACGAAATAAATCGCGGCGACATCCCGCGCATCTTTGGCGAGTTGCTGACACTGCTCGAAAAGAATAAACGCGGGCAGGAGGTGATTTTACCTTTGTCTGGCGACAAATTCTCCGTGCCAGCCAACGTTCTGGTCATCGGCACCATGAATACGGCGGATCGTTCCATCGCCTTGCTTGATACTGCATTGCGGCGCCGATTCGGGTTTGTGGAGTTGATGCCGGATTCGTCCACGTTAGCAGGCGCGATTGCAGGTGAGGCTATACCTTTGGGTCAGTGGCTCGATGCATTGAACTCCCGCATCCGTGAACACATCGGCAAGGACGCCCGCAACCTGCAAATTGGCCATGCCTACCTGATGGACGACAACGGAAAGCCGGTCACGGATTTTGCGAGATTTTCCCGCATCATCGCCGAGGACGTTATTCCACTGCTGGAGGAATATTGTTACGAGGACTACGGCGCGCTCACGGAAATTTTGGGCGGGGCCATGGTGGACGGTGAACGGCAGCGCGTGCGCGAGGAATTATTTCTGCCCGCTCGCCGTCAGGATTTGATTCAGGCATTGCTAGCGCCCACGCCGGAATTGTCCACGACGATTGAAGCGGTTGCTCAATTAACACCGGCTCCCGACCCGGAGGAGGAGCCCGAAGAACCGGCCAAATGACTACGCAGACCGT
>Ga0134126_10011778_pt1 | contig 11041 bp, 5 predicted proteins | sample KB31752_FD_96881 | JGI IMG/M metagenome (GOLD analysis project Ga0134126, IMG submission 96881) | Terrestrial soil microbial communities with excess Nitrogen fertilizer from Kellogg Biological Station, Michigan, USA - KB3-175-2 | ecosystem: Environmental > Terrestrial > Soil > Unclassified ... | reverse complement strand
CCGGAAATTTTCTTCCAGGCGGCGCCCTGCTTCTCTGCGACCACGAGATACATGGCCCACAAAACGGATGCCGGAGAATTGATGGTCATCGAGACCGTGGTTTTCTCGAGGTTGATGCCGCTGAAAAGAATCTCCATGTCTTCCAGAGAATCAATGGCAACGCCGCACTTGCCAACCTCGCCTTCGCTGGCGGGATGATCCGAGTCATAGCCCATCAGCGTGGGCAGGTCGAATGCGACGGAAAGCCCGCCTCCGCCATGGGCAAGCAAGTACTTGTAGCGCTCGTTGGTCTCCTCTGGAGAGGCAAATCCGGAAAACTGGCGCATGGTCCAGAGGCGCCCGCGATAGCCGCTGGCGTGAATGCCGCGCGTGTAGGGAGGCTGGCCCGGATAATTCAGATATTGATCGTTGTTCCAATCCTCAGGCAGGTCGGCCTGAGTATAAAGCCGGCGAATGGGCATGCCGCTGATGGTGGTAAAGCGGGCATTGCCGTGCTCATCCAGGTTCACGCCGGTAGCTGAGCCAATGGGCTTTTCCGGAGCCTTCTCCAGCGTGGGAGCCAGGCTTTTCTCTGCCCAGCGCCGCTCTGCGTCAGAGGGATGCCGGTCCTGAAACACATCCGCAACCGGGCTGTCTGCAACCGTGCTCTGATCTTTAGTCTTCTTCAATTCATCTGCCATAAGGAGAATTCCGAACCTTTAATCATAGAAGATGCGGAAATGATGGAGCAAGAATTTAAGCCGGGATGGCTGTCAGTTTGTTTTCCCGGCGTCTGCCGTTGAATTGCGACGCAACACGGTTTGTGAGTCGTCACCCGCCTGCACCTTGGCGAAGAAGCTCCTGACCTGGTCGTACTGTTCGGGAGGAAAGAAAATCCCGTTGAAAAGCAGCGATCTATCGATATTTACCCTGTCTGCTTTGCTTTCAGATTTGGTCGCGTAGCTGGCAAAACCAGCGGTTGCCTTCTCCGGCGAGGCGACACTCTCCACCGCGTACCCATCCGGAAACTTAATGCTGACGTGGTCCTTTTCCGTAAAGGCGTAGTGATAATAAACAGGGTATCTGCGCGGTCCATTTTTCAGGACCCACTTGACCTTGGGCTGAAACAGTGCAAGAGGAACCAGCAGGCGCTTCCCGGCAGCGGAAGCAAACTCCGGCACTTCGACGTTGAAAAGGGCGGTTACAGCGCCATGGTCGTCTTCCCATCCGGTTGAGGCGGTCATGTCCGCTTTTGAATTCGCCGGCAGCCATTGCTTCACTTCTTCTTCCAGTTCTTTCTTCCTTCCCGCTTCATCCGTGTCGAGGGCGGCAAGGCGCCGTTCCAGTGCGTCTGCACCTGAAAACTCCACCCGCACCTCGCCCTTGACTGCGCCGTCGCCGCTCAGGGTCATATCAGCTGAGCGGGAAATCATTGCATCCTCGCTCGTCGATCCTGGAGTCGCAATCAAGCGGCCTGGGTCGGACATATCCATGGCGGCTGTTCCTGTGCGCGTCCAGCGCAGCAGACCGTAGGGACAAAAGCGCGTACCGGGATCGAGGAAAACTGGTTTTCCGTTGACCTGTACGTTGGCTACGTCTGAATTCAACTGGCCGAAGGAAAGGACCTCACGGTCAAACAGCCGCTCCTCGCGGCTTGAAACCAGAACAACTGAAGCCCGGAAACCCTCGCTCCTCGCCAAACCGACAAAGAACAATACAATGTCATTCCGATCGCCATAGCCGTGTTTGAGAACGTCGACGATGTTCTTGGGCTCCTTGAGCTCTTCTCTTTTGTCTTCCTGCTGGCTGCGATGGCGTTCGTAGCTCAGATTCCTGATCTGCTGGGCACGGGCATAAAGCTTGTGCAGTTTCTTTTCCGGATCGGTCTCACTCCCGATGGCTTCGTCCGCGGCAGCTTTGATTTCCTTGTGATTGCCGATGAAGCCGTCAATCGCCTGGGACCACCATCTGCCCATTTCAAACCAGTACGCCGTGGGCGAACTCATGAATGGGCTGAGATAAAAAAATTTCATGCTTTGCCTGTAATTGTCCTCCGGCGGCATCTGGTCTTCGGCATCGAAGGGCGCCACGTTATCGCCGTCCATCTGCAACACACCTGCCTTAACGTCATGGTCGGGGCTCTTCTCCAGACCGCGCGAGGGCAGCCAGCGAATGCCGAAATGTTTGTCGTAGCGGAAGCGGAAGTGCTCTTTTGCGACGAAGAGATCGTGCTGGACGGTCCACTCGTGGTGGCGAAGTCCTTTGTCGCCGTAGTGGAGTTCATATCTATATTCGACAATACTGCCGATGGTTACCTGCGGCAAGGTAAAGGACTTTACCTTGAGCCGAACTCCTCTGGCTTTGAGAGTGACTTTATCGAAAGGCTGACCCTCAAATTCAACCACGCTACCATCGGGATGCACGGTGCGCGCGAAGAAGCCCTGCATGGTGGTCTTGTCGACAGTCGGGATTTCGACGGTGGCGAACCGCTTGCCGCTTTCGGTGAGGATCTTAATGCGCGAGTAAAAAAAGTCGGTGTGATCCACGTCATCGATGTCATTGGAGTAGTACAGCAGGACGGCATCAGCTCCGGGCAGGGGTTTGAAGTCTGTCATCTTCAACTCCTGCTGATCCAGAGGAAGCCATGCGCGCTGTTCCGCAATGCTGATGCCTGGCAACAGCAGCAACCCGGCAAGAAGCGCTTTGTTTGCGTACGACATCAGGTTCACACAGAACTCCCGTTTAGAAACCATCCGCCCAGTGCCGGCGTTGTCAATTCGCTTTTTTCAGGACAGCCATATTTCTCTCGTCCTGGTTGATCTCATGGAAAAACTTGTTGAGCTCGCCGATCTTGTCCGCCGGAATTGAGGTGGCCTTGATTTCATATTCGCGGCTGTACTTCAAGGTGTGGCCGGAATTTTCAATCTTGCTGCTGTATTCGCCAAAGGCGAAGTCGGCTTTGGCTGCATCGGGTAGTTCGTCAACCTTATAACCGTCCGGCAGGTTGAACTCAAAGACGTCAGTCTGGAGCGTGGGCGCCTCGAACGAATAGGGGTAGAGGCGCGGCTTGCTGATGTCGAGGGAGCCCAGCTTTTCTCCAAGTACGCGCGGCCGCACCAGCAACAAAGGTCCAGCGTTCTTAGCATAGTGATCGGCAGAGAACTTGTAGTGAATGATCAAATCCTTGTCGATATCATTGAGGTTTTCCGCCTCTACGCTATCCAGCTGAAAATTTCCCAGCATACTGCCGAGAAAGCGTTCCAGCACCTTCCTGCGGTCCGCGGCGCTCTGACGCTCATACATAGACCTGCTTATCGCCGCCTGCGCACCTGTACGGACTTCACGTACTTCGCCCTTGATCGAGCCATCCGGGAGAAGATTCAATTGCGCGGTGCGGGTGATCCTGTTGAATTCCGGACTACTGACCGGCAAATGGATGAGCCTGCCACCCTGATTACCGACAAGAAGTCCGTAGTTATCCTGCAAGTAAGGTGGTATTTCTCCGAACGGCACAAATGGATTGGTGGGGTCAAAAATCAGCAACCGGCCCAGCCCATTGTCTTCATAGAGCGCATTCGCTGGGGCCTTAAAGCTTCCCTGCGGCACCTGAATAGCGAGGATGGCGTGATTAAAACCGATTGTGGGCGGCGTCTTGTCGGAATAAATACCACGATCGGTATGGATCAGAATGTAATAAGATTTGACACCGATCTGCTGCAGCATTGCACTGAGTACGGTAGCCTTGTCCTTGCAATCACCATAACGGTTGGCAAAGATCTGACTGGCCGGATGCGGCAGATACCCGCCAATACCAATCTCGATTGCAGCATAGCGAACGTCCAGCTGGGCGAAACTGGCGAGTGCCTTAATTCGTTCCATGAGCGGCATACTGGAGGGGGCGAGTTCCTGTACTTTCTGCTGCAGGGCGGGCGAAGCATCCCGAACGTTGGACGTCAATTGCGAGTACCATGCCGCGAAGTCGTTCCAGTTGGCATAGCTGCGTCCCTTCGTCTTCTCTGAAAAGAACGTAACGATCAGTCGCCCGGCAAGCGCGCGCCATGCGGGCATCTCTTCCTCTTCCTCGATACGAGGAATGTCGCTCAGCTCCCACATATAGGTGTTGCCCTGGGCAGCCGGCGCCTGTTCCGGATGATGCATCCATGCGGCACGGAATTCCCAGCCTTGCGGAAGGTGCAGTATGAACCGAGCGTGTTCGACGGGAAGTCTGCGCTGGAAGTACCACTGGTCTTCAAAGGTGTAAGGATGCCATTTCTGTTCGTATTCCACTCCCACAACCGTCCCGACATCCACGCCGGGTATGCGCATTACCTTGGCTTTTTCATCCGAGTAGATCAAGCCTCCGCCGCCGGAGACTTCAACGACATCATCTTTCCTGGCCTCATACTCCTGGCCGTTCCTGCTGATGCTCCATCCTTTGAAGTAATTTATTTTTGTCTCGTCATCATAGGGCACGTGCTGAAATGCGTAATCACGTCCATCGGGTCTGAGCACCCTGATCACTTCGCGAGTCCGCGTAACTGTTTCACCACTGTCTCGAACCGTTGTTTCCACCTCGTCAAGCAGGATGGCAGCGTCGACGTCGTCCGCATACTTTTTAACCGGCTGCTGCGCGGCGTTGCGCACCCAGTCAGGTACGGCCGCGCGCGAAGTCACGGGTAGAAGGCCAAACAGAACAAAGCAGACGGCGGTGTAAATCTTATTTCTGAGCACTGACAACTCCCTCCTGAAGCACGGCCTGTTGTTCATCGCCTGCCTGAACCTTGCCGAAGAAACCTTTCAATTCCTGATATTTGTCCGGTGGAAAAAAATTCTGCCCGACCAGGAGCGCGCGACGCGTGCTGATCTGGTTGTCCTGCAGCTTCACCAGGTCCTGATATCTGGCATAGGGCAAGCTCGCCTCCTGTTGCTGCGGCATATTCTCTACGCCGAAACCCGATGGAATCTTGAGGTTCACCTTGTCGATTTGAGCGAAGGCATAGTGGAAGTACACAGGATATTTCCGTTCCTGGTGAGCGAAAATCTCTTTTTGCTCAGACACAAAAAGGTAGTTGGGGAACAGAAGCCTTTTGCCGGCAGCCGAAGCATAACTTGGCACCCGGACAGTGAAATGGGCTTGCAGCGGATCCTCACTCGATTCCCATGGTCCCGCATCTTTGAGAGATACCACCGAGCCGTTCGGCAGCCATCCTTTCACTCGCTCTTCGAGGCGCTTTTTCCGACCAGCATCATCGGTTTCGAGGGCATTCAGCCGCCATTCCAGCGCGCCGTAACCCGAATACTGAACCGCAATGTCACCTTTCAGAGTGCCGTCCGGATCAATGGTTACGTTGGCAGTCCTTTCCAGTATGGCATTGGCCTGGCTGGCCAGGGGCACGTTCACCAAAATGCCCTTGCCCTTCGAGAGCAGTAAAGCCTGGGTGGCAGTGCGAAACCAACGCAACGAACCGAAGGGGCAGAAGCGGGTTCCGGGATCCAGCAATAGCTGCTTCCCCGGCAGATTCACCGACGCGATGGGAGATCCGAGCTGCCAGGGCTCCAGGAGGGTAGGCTCAAAGAGCCTTTCACTGCGGTCCGAGGATATCATCACAGAAGTGTCAAAGCCGGCCGCGCGGGCCATGGCGACAAACAGAAGCGTGATATCCGAGCTGTCTCCATAACCGCGCTGCAGCACTTGCAGAGAACTGTCGTTACTTTTCAATTCTTCTTTGTTCTGTTCCTGCTGGGTGCGCTGCCGTTCATAGCTTGTGTTTCTGATCTGCTGAACACGCTCATAAATCTTTCGGAGTTTTTTTTCAGGATCGGTTTCTAATCCAATTGCCTGCTCCGCGGCATCCCTGATTTCCTTGTGGTTGCCGATAAAGGCTTCCGTAGTCTGATACAGCTGGTAGCCTGTCTGGGCCCAGAAACTTTCTGCCTTCGCAACTGACTGGTTGCCATAGCGGAAATTCACCTGGTAAATGTATGGCTGGTGGGGTGGCATAAAAGGCTCTGCCTGAAACGGCGGCATGTTCTCGACCGTAAGTTCCCAGCCCTCCGACTTGTCCTGCAACTTCAAGCCGGGTGGCAGATTGTAGCTGGCTGAAATACCGGTCAAGCCGCTAACGCCCTTTATTCCTCCCGCATACGCTCTCAGCTTGAATCTTTCCTTGAGTGTGTATAGCTCGTGCTGGATTTCCCAGACATGGTGAGGAAGCAGGTTGGCTGGATAATCCATTTTGTAGCGGTACTCAATGATGCTTCCGACCGTGACATCGGGAAAAGTGAAACTCTGGGCGTGATAGTTGAGGTCGTTTCCCTTGACTAAAACCTTGTCAAACGGCTTGCCGGTGAAGTCAACAATGCTTCCATCCGGATGAATGGTCCTTGCCTTGAGATCGCGGAGATGATACCCGCCCGGCACTACGATTTCGATATCGGCGTAATCTTTGCCTTTTTCGTTGAGGATCTTGATGCGACGATAGTCCCATTCGGCGTTGTCGTCTTCAGAGTTGTCATCAATGTCCTGCGAATAGTAAAGCTGTATTGCGGCGGCGCCGGGGCTATCTGGCACGTCCTTTAAGGACTTTTCCTTATCCGTCAGGGGCAGCCAGTTATCGCGCTGTCCGTTGCACATCAGCGGCGCTGCAAAGCATGCGAGTAGAAGGAGATAGCGCAGCCGGCACATTCATATCACCTCATTTGAGTGGTTCCGCAAAAGCAGGTGCGGGCTAGGGGGTTCGGGTGACTATATAACAAAAATTGCACACTGACCAGAGTAGATGCTGGATTGAAAGCTTGATTAGGCTTTTAGGATTGCGACCTAAAGTTCGCGACACGACAATATAGGTCCGTTTACGGCAGTGCCGGCAAAATTGGCTGGCGAGTTCCAGTGAATAAGAAGGCTTTAATTTGAATCATCCTTCCTTGCTTTTGATATCCAGCAAGCCAATTGACCTTCTGCGGCGAAATCTGCCATAATCTCTCCCCTAGAAGTAAATAGGGACATTCAGCAAATGGCTAACAGGCAAAAATCTGATCTTCCCCAGGGAACGCTGGACATGCTGGTGCTCAAGGCGCTTTCGCTGGGTCCCATGCATGGCTATGGCATCGGGCAGCGAATCCAGCAACTGGCGGAAGACATGCTTCAGGTGGAAGAAGGGACGCTCTATCCAGCTCTGTACAGGATTGAGGAGCGGGGCTGGATTGAAAGCGAATGGGGTTTGTCTGAAAACAACCGTCGCGCGCGCTTTTACAAGCTGACTAACAAGGGCAGGAAGCAACTCGCGGCCGAAGAGTCCGACTGGCAACATCTATCTCTCGCCATCAGCAAGGTGATGAGGGCAACGTAAGAGGCAGCACAATGGCAGGTTTTAAGTTTCTCCTCCGCCGTATGAAAGCGCTTTGGAACCAGGAGCGCATCCACCATGAGATTGCCGAAGAGCTTACATTTCACATTGAACAGCGTACAGAGGAAAACGTTCGCCGCGGCATGCCGGCTGAACAAGCCAGGCACGAGGCGGAACAGCGCTTTGGCCATCTGACGCAACTGCGCGAACAGGGATATGAAGTCCGCGGGGGCGGCTGGATTGAATCGTTCCTGCAGGATGTGGTTTACGGTACTCGTGTGCTGCGACGCAATCCCGCGTTTACTCTCACGGCGGTGATTACTCTCGCGCTTGGTATCGGCGTGAACACTGCATTGTTTGCCATCCTCGAAAACGTACTGATTCGGCCACTGCCATACCAGGATGCCGGTCGGTTATTCATGGTGCGCGAAAAGGCCGGGCCTGATGCCATCCTCACCAAGCTTTCCGGTCCCGAATTTGACGACATTCACGATCAGGGCCACTCATTGGACCGTGTCGCGGACGTACTGCCGTATTTTGCGGAGACACTGATCGGTGAAGGCGAACCTCGCAACGTGATGTGTACGGCAATCACTTACGATTTCTTTCCCCTGCTCGGTATACACCCGATCCTGGGCCGCCTTTTCACGCCACAGGAATACCACATTGACGGGGGCGGTGTGATCCTTTCCAACCATTTCTGGAAGAAGCAATTTGGCGGTGATCCGCACGTCATTGGACGGGTGCTGAAACTGGGAAATGGAGAGGTTCCGGTTCTCGGCGTGATGCCAGATATGCCGGACTTTCTGCCGGAAACTGACGCCTGGATGAATATAGTTCCTGAACTCGAGTTCATGCACTGGCGTCAAAACAAGTTTCTGTCAGTGGTTGGCCACCTCAAGCCGGGAACTACGCGGGAGCAGGCTGAACAGGAGATGACGGCTATCCTGCGCAGAGCTCCTGGCCAGCCAGCCACGCTCGCCGTGGCGCTGGTTCCGCTGAAGGAGATTGTGGTCGGGAACGTGAGCTCGCAACTCAAGATTGCCATGGGCGCGGTGCTGGTAGTGCTGCTCATTACGTGCGTGAACATGATGGGTTTATTGCTGGCACGCGCTTCCGGGAGAGGCGCTGAAGTGGCAATGCGACTGAGTCTTGGGGCAAAGCCGGTCCGTATCCTGCGCCAGTTCATTACAGAAAATCTGATCCTGGTAACGATGGGGACCTGTGTCGGTGTGGGTCTGGCGTCCATACTGCTTCGGCTGGTGCGAAATTTCAATTGGGGCGATCTGCCGCGAACTACACAGATCGCGATCGACGGGAGAGTCATCGCCGCCGCTGTTCTGGCTACTCTGGGAGTGAGTCTGTTCCTGGCGTGGGGTCCCGCCAGCCTGTTCAGCCGCTTGAATGTGAATGCAGCATTGAAGACGGGCCGGGCCGCACCGCGGAAACCGCGTGCTTTCCGCCTGCTGGTGGTCACGGAGATGGGATGCGCGCTGGTGCTGCTGGTTGCTGCCGGCCTGCTGCTGCGGAGCTTATGGATGGCGGAACATGTTGATCCCGGTTTCAGGGCTGACCACGTGCTGAAGACATATCTGCGCACAAACTACTATGCCGCTGAAGGCGCTGGTTATTATGACCAGCTGCTCGAGAAGATTGGGGAAACTCCGGGAGTCAACAATGTGGCAGTAGCGGATTGCGTGCCAGGGCGGGGGGCAGCAATTTCAAGGGTGAAGTTTGACGATCGTCCCAATGATCCGGAGAAGCCGCTGCTGGCAGATGGTTGCTGGGCCAGTTCAACGTTCTTCACCACGCTGGGAGTGCGGCTGGAGCGCGGCCGATTGTTCAACGACCATGATATCGCCACATCACCAGCGGTCGTGATTGTGAACAAAAAGTTTGCAAGGGAATATTGGCCTGGTGAGAATCCGCTGGGTAAGCGAATTGCGGTTGGCTACACCGGGCCGGGCCGCAGAAGCACAGGCGCTGAACGGCTTCGCGAAGTGGTGGGCGTGGTAGCTGACATGAAATTACATGCGCTCGATGCACCGGGGAATCCGTCTCTTTACATGCCTTTCAAGCAGGACGAAACCAGTCACGATTACGCAAGTATGACCCTCTTCGTACGCACCGCGGGAGATCCGGTCTGGTTTGCGGACACGTTACGGCGTCAGATACATGCCGTAAGCCCGGATCAGACAGTGGGAAGCATCAGCACCATGGAAGATGTGATCTCTTCCGGCTTTTCGCAGCGACGCTTCAGCCTGGCGCTGCTTGGATCGTTTGCCGGGCTGGCGCTGTTGCTTTCCGCGGTTGGTCTCTACGGCACAATTGCCTACTCCGTAAGCCAGCGTACGCGCGAAATGGGTTTGAGGGTTGCACTGGGCGCAACCCCTCAAAACCTGCTTGGCTTGATTGTGAAAGAAGGGCTGGTCTTGGCCGGAGCCGGTGTGGTGCTTGGGATCTGCCTGGCGCCACTCTGCGCGCGAGCCATGCGGAGCTTGTTGTTCAGAGTGAGCACGTTGGATCCGATCACCTTTATTGGCGTCGCCATACTGCTAATCGCGGTTGCGGCCACAGCATCATTTCTGCCGGCCAGAAAAGCAGCTTTTACTGATCCTATGGAGGCGTTGCGAGCGGAGTAGAAAAAAAGGCCTTCGAGGCTGCTTTCGAGTCGTTTTTCTCGATTCCGGAGAGCGACTCACGCACCGTCCGGACGCCCGCTATCGTGCTAACATAATTAAGGAACCCTGCGCTCCCGCCTGGCAAGCCGGAATACCTTCGCAGACCCCAGAAAACCTAATGATTTCAGTCAGTAACGTATCCATGCGCTACGGCGCAAAAGTATTGTTTGAAGATGTCACCGCGGCGTTTACGCCCGGCCGGCGCTACGGCCTCACCGGTCCCAACGGAGCAGGCAAAACGACGTTCATGAACCTGCTTTCCGGCGCGCTTGAGCCGCAGAAGGGCAATGTGGTGCGTCCGCGGAAGCTCAGCGTGCTGCAGCAGGACCAGTTCGCCTTTGACGCTTATCGGGTGATCGATACCGTCATTATGGGCAACAAGCGACTGTGGACGGCTTTGGAAGAGCGCAACCACATCTATGAAAAGCCTGAGATGAGCAATGAAGACGGTATGCGGCTGGGCGAATTGGAAGGAATTGTTGGTGAAGAGGACGGTTACTCGGCCGAAAGCGACGCCGCCATTCTGCTGCAGGGTCTCGACATCGCGGACGATCTGCATGAACGCAAGATGAGCGAACTGCAGGGCGGACAAAAAGTCCGTGTGCTGCTGGCGCAGGCGCTGTTCGGACATCCGCAGGCCCTGCTGCTGGACGAACCGACGAACCACCTTGATCTCGATTCGATCCACTGGCTGCAGGATTTCCTGAACCGCTATGACGGCGTGCTGATTACTATTTCCCACGATCGCCATTTCCTGAACAGCATCTGCACTCACATTGCCGATATTGATTACGAAACCATCATCACGTACACGGGTGGCTATGACGAGATGGTGATGGCCAAGACGCAGATACGCTCGCAGATTGAATCGCAGAACGCGCAGCGGGAAAAAAAGATTGCTCAGCTGAATGAGTTCATTGCGCGCTTTGCCGCCGGCACACGTTCCAGCCAGGTGCAGTCGCGGCGCAAGGAAGTCGAGCGGCTTCAGGTAACGGAACTGGCCAAGTCGAACATCGCGCGTCCTTTTCTCAAATT
>Ga0134126_10011776_pt1 | contig 11042 bp, 10 predicted proteins | sample KB31752_FD_96881 | JGI IMG/M metagenome (GOLD analysis project Ga0134126, IMG submission 96881) | Terrestrial soil microbial communities with excess Nitrogen fertilizer from Kellogg Biological Station, Michigan, USA - KB3-175-2 | ecosystem: Environmental > Terrestrial > Soil > Unclassified ... | reverse complement strand
TCGGCGCGGACGCTCGGTAGCAGAAATGTCGTCTCGGCCTGGTTGAACTCACGGGAGATGCGTTGCATCTCGCAATCCGGCAAGGCCTCGCCCCCTTCTACCACTGCCAGTGGATTGCCGGTGAACGGGGTCTCGGCAAAGACATCCACTAGCCCCGCGATCAGCTCGGCCATGTCCACTCTCCAAAGGACCAATGAGTCATACGCATCATAAGACCGATATTTATCGTGTAAATGGCATTGTTCTAAGCATTAAGATGAATATAATTCATCATGCACAAGAAAAGCCTGCCGCCTTTGCTTGCTCTGCGGGCGTTCGAAGCCGTCGCGCGGCGGGCAAGCTTCAAGCGGGCCGCTGAAGAGCTTGCGGTCACCCCCACCGCCATCAGCCACCACATTCGGCAGCTCGAGCGCTTTCTCGGTTGGCGCGTTCTGGATCGAACGCCCCGATCCGTCGCTCTGACGCCGGACGGTGCGCAGCTCTTTGAAGCAACGCATACGGGCTTCGTCGAGATTGCTGAGGTAGTGGCGCGGCTGCGCGAAGGCCGTCGATCCAGCATCACGCTGTCCTCTACGGCAGCATTCTTCGGACACTGGCTCGTGTCGCGTCTCGAGAGGCTGCGCCGCGATCTTCCGGCGATCGACCTCAGGCTCCACACCTCCGATGAAATCGTTGATCTGAGGCCCGGCGGCGTGGAGGCAGCAATACGCTACGGCAAGGGTCCCTTCGTGAACTCCGCCCCGCTCTGCGGTGATGTGTTCGCGCCCGTCTGCAGCCCGAAGCTCGGAATCACTGCGCTGGCGGATCTACGCCAGGTGACTTTGCTCCACGTTGACGGCCGCCGCCGCCCCCAACCGCCGCCTGATTGGCGGCACTGGTGCGCCAAAGCGGGAGCCGCGGGGGTCGACACGGCGGCAGGTCAGCATTTTCCGGACAGCCTTCTGGCGGTACAGGCTGCAATCGCCGGTCAGGGGATCGCGATTGTCAGCCTCGTGCTGGCGCGAGATGCAATTGAAGCGGGGCTGCTCACCTTGCCGTTCTCAACCATGCTGGCCGGCGATTCCTACCACTTCGCTTGGGCCGAAGGCTCACAAGAGCGGAGTGCTCTGACGAGCCTGCGATGCTGGTTCACGCGAGAGCTGACAGAGCCGCACTGAGCGGTGGGATTGCTGCTCGAGAGGCCGCATCGCCCCAGAGTTAATAGGCAATGCTCATGCGGCTTCGTCCGGCGATCGCACTTTTCGTTTCCTGACAGCAAGTGCGGTTGCCGCGAGTGTTCGATGCCGTCAATGTACAAGCTCTTTTGAGCAACGACGCCTCGCAGATCTTGGAGTTTCACCAGGCGGGACCGCGCGGGTCCTCCAAGCATCAAGACTTCTGCATGATGCGCAACAACATGTCGCGCGTTGCCAGCACCGCAGCCCGGGTGGTGGCGCCCGCTTGCGCCGAATCGCCGCGCTTCAGTGCCTTAAAGAGCTTGTCGCGATGGCCTTCGACGGAGAAGCCTTTCGGGCACGATTCGGCGAGTAGATGAAGAACGACTCCGCTGCGCAACCAGACACTTCGGATCAGGTCGAGTAGTACGGGTCGTCGCGCTGCCCGGTAGACGCAGTCTTGGAATTCCTCGCTGATGAGCTGCTGTTGCTGGTAATCAGCCGTTTTCGCGGCTTTGAGCCGTGCCCATATTTTTTCCAGCTGTGCCAGCTCCTCCTTGGTGATGTTCAGAGCTGCATGCTCTGCAGCCAGTCCCTCGAGCACGGCTCGCAACTCGTAAATCTCGGCGATCAGTTCCGGCGTGATGCTGGGAACAAATGGCGTTCCATTGACAGGATCGACGCAGAGCACGTTTTGAGCCACGAGCCGGGTAAGGGCTTCCCTCACGGGCGTCGTGCTCACGCCGAGCGCCTTGGCGAGCGTACGAGTCGGCAAGCTTTCGCCAGGACGAAACGTGCCGCGCGCCAATGCCGCGCGGATACGCTCGTAGGCTACATCCTGCATCGACGTGTACCCGATCTGCTCTAGCTCTACCAAGATCATTCCTCAGATTGTTGCATGGAAGTTTCTGACGCCCGATCGACTGCGTCAAATATGATGTACCAAGCACCAGTCTATATTCGAGGTCAATCGGCGTACCCGAGGCTGCCTTTACTTGCACCCTCTCCTCGGCGCAGCCGCGCGAGCAGCTGCCTGAGGTCGGCCAGATACTCCTCAGCCGCGTCTGCTGCCAGCGGATCGATGATGAGTTGCACCAGGGGAGGGCGCTGCGTTCCCATGCAGGGCCAGCCGGCCGCCGTCAAACCGCCGACCACCGCTTCAGCAGCGACATCGACAGTGTCGAACAGCAAAATGCAAAGCTCCGTTTCCCAAGACTTCATGCCGAGGCTGCTCAGCCCCGCGATGAGCCGCTCTTTCGCTTCCATCGTGCGGCGGGCGTACTCGAGGTAGCCTTTGTCGCCGAGATAATGGAATGCGGCCCACGTCGCCGCTATGGCGGCGGCGGGCCGCGAGCCGATCACTCCTTCGCTCAGATAAGTGGCACTCGGCCAATCGCTGGCAGGGACATCGTGATATTTGAGCAGATCCTCGGATGCGAATGCGATGGTCGATGCGGGTTTCGGAGCGTACGCGTACTTGTGCAGATCCGCCGAAATCGAGTGCACTCCGGGCACGCTGAAATCCCACGCCGGCAGCGGGTAGCCGAGCCGGGCGACGAAAGGGGCGATATAGCCGCCCACACAGGCATCGACATGCACCCAGAGGTTCCGCTTCTGGCCCAGGGCCGCAATCTTCGCAATGGGATCATACTTGCCGTAAGGCCACGATGGCGCGGAGCCGGCGAGGGCGATGGTATTGGGGCCAATCGCTGCCTCCATCGCCTCGACGTCGGCGCGGTAGTCGGCAGCTACGGGAACCCGCGTCAGTTTGATCCCCAGGTAATGGCACGCCTTGGTGATGGTTGCGTGCACCGAGTAGGGTGCGACGAGCTCCGGTTCCCTGATGTGGGGGTAATGCTCCTTCGCCCACTCACGCGCCGCATGAATACCGCAAAACACGCTCTCGCTCCCGCCGGAGGTGAGCTGGACTCGCACGCCCCGCCTGCCGCCGCAAAGCAGCCCCGCAGCGATCGCGCGCACCTGCTCTTCCATTTCTCGCATGCCCGGCATGAACCGGCGTAGGAGCGCATTTTGAAAGAAGTAGACCGAATAGGCTTCCTTCATCACCGACTGCAGATCATCGGATCCCATCATGCAGTATGCAGTCATGCGTCCACGGCCGAACGTCGGATCTGCGGAGCGAAACTCATGGATACGCTCGAGAACGGCCGCTGAAGACAAACCTTCATCGGGCAGGCGATAGGCGTCGCTCATCATCGCGCTCTCCTCGGCGGTTTTGCTTGTATGAAGCCTTTGGGCAGGCCGGCACATCCGAGATGGCCGGAGAGATGAAGTTCGGGCAGCTGATCAGCTAGGAATGAGCGCACGTCCAGCAGCCTATGGAGATCGATTCCGGTATCGAGCTCCATGGCCTCCAGCATGAAAACCAGATCCTCGGTTGCGATATTGCCGGTAGCACCAGGCGCATTCGGACATCCCCCGAGGCCGCCGACGGAGGCGTCGAAGTAACGGACTCCGGCCCGCAGGGCGGCCAGGGCGTTCGCGAGACCAATGCCCCGCGTATTGTGAAAGTGCGCCCCCAGCCGTACTTTTCCCAATCTTCGTGAAAGGGCTGCGAATACCCTCTCGATGCGAGCCGGATCCCCCTGTCCGGCCGTATCCGCCAGAGAAACCTCATCGGCACCTGCATCGGCGGCCTCGAAAGCGATGGCGAAGAGGTCTGCATCGCACACAATGCCTTCGAAAGGACAGCCGAAAGCTACCGAAACTCCTACCTGAATGATGGCGCGATATCCTCGCTGCGCATACTCATCACGCCGATGGAGAATGGACTTGAGCTCGGCAAGGCTTTGAGCTTTCGATCGACGTAGATTGGCCTGACTGAAACTCTCGGTCGCCGAGATGATGCATACGAGCTTGTCGATCCTGGCCGCGAGGGCGCGTTCCGCTCCGCGTGTATTTGGAACCAGCGCGGATGTGACAATACCCGGCGTCGCGACCGCATGGAGGGCCACTTCCTCCGCGTCCCGGAACTGGGGGAGGTACTTCTCGGGAACGAATGCGCAGACTTCGATTTCGCGCAGTCCTGCGACCCTGCAACGATCGATCCACTCCTTCTTTTGCGACGTCGGCATGAAGCGGTCAATGCCTTGTAAGCCATCGCGCAAGCCTACTTCTCTAACGACGACAGCCGGCTGAACACTGTCTTCTCGAGACAACTCAGCCGTTCGTGCTTGCATCCGAAGGATCTCGTTCATGGCTCTGATGGGTAAGCTCGAGCCTGTATGTGCTCTCCGAGCCGCGGCGCCCGCCGTCGTACGGGGCTGCGCACCCCGTCGAACCGGAGCGGAAGGCCGACAGTGGTAATACCCGCATCGGGAATGACCTCTAGAATACGCAGGGCGGCGGTCTGCTCGTCAGACATGACTTCAGATACCGTGTGGAGCGGTGCGTTGGGAATGCCGCATGCGTCCAATCGCTTGCGCCACTCGAGGGTCGACCTCGTCAGAAAAACATTGTAGAGCTCGGCCGAGAGTGCGGCTCGATGTTTGACGCGCGCCCGATTGGTGCAGAAGCGCTCATCCGCCATCCAGTCCTTGCGCCCGATCACTCCGCAGAGCTTCTCGAACAGGGCGTCATTGCCCGCTGCGACCATGAGGCTGCCGTCACTCGTGGCAAATATCTCGTATGGAACGATTGCCGGCGCCCCAGATCCGTATCGCAAGGGATCGGCGCCGGATACGGAAAATTCCGCAAGCGGTACACCCATCCAGGCGAGGGCAGTCTCATATAAGGAAGTTTCCACGAGCCCACCTGAGGCTAGTCGAGCGCGCTCGAGCAGCGCGGCGAGGATGCCTACGACGGACCAGAGACCGGTCCCGATGTCGACAATCGAGACACCAATCCGCACGGCCGGCCGGGCCTCTTCCCCGGTGACGCTCATCAATCCGCCGTAGGCTTGCATCAGGGCGTCGTAGCCAGGGTGCGATGCCATGGGTCCCGTGCTGCCGAAGGCAGACAGACTGCAGTAGATCAGACCCGGTTTGCGCGCGGTGAGTTCGGCGGCCCCGAGGCCGAGCGCCTCGATGCTGTTGGGGCGCAGGTTCTGAATGAGCACATCAGCGCGCTCCACGATGAGCCGCAGCAGCATGTCGCGGCCAGCGCGCTCGCGCAGATCGAGAGCCGCACCGAGCTTGTTCCGGTTGAGCGCATGGAATAAGGGCGACGCGCCGTCCTCGAGCGGCTCTCCCCACTGCCGCGCCGGATCCCCGCCATCCGGGTGCTCTACCTTGATGACCTCAGCACCGAGCTGTGCAAGCACGAGGCCTGCATAGGGCGCGGCAACGCTGTGGCCGATTTCGACCACGACCGTACCTCTCAAAGGTGCGCTACTGGTCAATTCATTGCCTCCCGGGCATGCATTCGCCTTCGATGTAGCATTAGGCGCCCCGAAAAGCCGGCTCGCGCTTTTCGATGAACGCGCGCACCCCTTCGCGCCGGTCGTGGGTACCAATGAGCTGCCTATAGTCATGGAGTGCGGCGAGTATCCCGTCGTGAATATCCATCTCCATTCCTGCGCGGATGCTGTGCTTTGACAGCCTCACGCCCATAGGGCCGTTCGCGGCGATTCTAGCGGCCGTGGAGAGCGCCTCATCCAACAGGCGGTCTCTCGGGAGGACCCGGTTGACCAAGCCCCACGCGAGGGCCTCTTCAGCGCTGAAGGGCGTGGCTGCGCATATGAGCTCGATCGCTCGCCGCGTCCCTACCGCGCGGGGTAGGGTCTGAGTGCCGCCGGCGCCTGGCATAATCCCAAGGTGTGTCTCCGTCAGCGCAAACCGGGCGCCTGCTGTGGCGTATATGAAATCAGCCGCAAGGGCCAGCTCACACCCTCCGCCGAAGGCCGCGCCGTTTACGAGCGCAATCACCGGGAAGGGGTAATCGAGAATCGCGCCGATTACGCGCTCGACGATGGCGTGTTGCGCGGACCACGCCTCGTCAGTCATTCCGTCTCGCTCTTTGAGGTCGCCGCCGGCGCAAAACGCTCTGTCGCCCGACCCCATCACCAGGAGGCAGCGTAACTCCGCAGGGGGCTGCAGCATTTCGGTGAAGAATTGCAGCAACTCCTCGGCCATCTCGGTATTGATCGCATTTGCAACATGCGGTCTATTCAGCCTCAGCAAGCCGATATGCGCACTCGGTTGCTCGAAGGCTATGGTCTGGTAGAGCCTGGGAGTCATTGTAGAAATCGCGCCTCGATCTCTCTCAAAGACAAGTCCACATCAGTCGCGGCCGGCTTTGAGCACGGCATCGCGCGCGGCTCGAAATTGGTCATCGGCGTACCAGTTCGGCCAACTGTTGCCGCGCGCAAGCTGATCGCCGATGCGATAAAAGAAATGCAGATCCTGAAGGGCGCCGGACCAATCCCAATGGGGGTCGTAGGAATCCGAGGGCTGGTGATAGTGGAGCTCGTTGTAGACCTCCAAAGCGTGCTGCCCGAAGCCCTTGGGCTTGCCGATCACGTCCAAGCCCCCGCCGACCAACACGACGGGGACCCCGGCGCGTGCGAAGCTCAGAGTATCGGATCGATAGCGATCGCCCTGTTCGGGCTCAGAATCTGCAGTCACTACCCGGTGCTGGGAAGCCGCGACTCGACGGACGACGGCGGCGAGCTCGGTCCGATCGGCGATGAGTGATATATCGTGCGTCGCGCCGATCATCATGTTCAACGGATCGAGATCGATTTCCGCGACTGTCTTCGCCAGAGGATAGAGCGGGTGTGTCGCATAATATTCCGAGCCGAGAAATCCCTGCTCTTCTCCCGTGGTGGAGATGAACACTATCGACCGATCGGTTGGGCCGTAGTGCTGGAAAGCGCGTGCTAGCTCGAGGAGCCCCGCGACCCCCGACGCATTGTCGATCGCGCCATTACAGATATCATCGCCGCTTTTATCGGGAGGACAACGGCCGAGGTGATCCCAGTGCGCGGTGTAGATGACGTACTCATTCGGGCGGGTTTTCCCCGGAAGGACGCCGATCACGTTCTCGGAGGAGCCGCGCTTCGCCCGGACCTTGAAATGGAAGCTCGCCTTGACGTTGAGCGAAACTGCCTTGAACCCCTGTTTGGACGCTGCGTCCTCCAGCCGCTCTAGATTCCATCCTCCCGCTCGGAAGAGTTTCTCGGCCGCGGCATGGGTGATCCAGGATTCGAGCGTAGAGGGGAGGGGGCTCGCCAGCGAATCCCGGGTGGCGCCTGTGCTCGAGCTAACGATCGAGAAGGGATAGCCGGCTGCGGCGTCGCTATGAATGAGCACTGCTGCGGCGGCACCATGGCGAGCAGCCTCCCTGAATTTGTAATCCCAGCGCCCGTAGTACGTCATCGCGGCGCCGCCAAACTCGCCCTTGCCAAGCGGGTTTCGCCAGTCCGGATCGTTAACGAGGACGACGACGGTCTTTCCGCGCACGTCAGTCCCGGCATAGTCGTTCCAGTGATGCTCCGGCGCGTCGATGCCGTATCCAATGAAAACTACGTCCGAACTCTCGAGGTCAATCTGCGGTGTGTCGCGGTCCGTGTTGAGCGTGACGTCATGTAGGTAGGCGAAGCTGGCGCGGCCAGATGGACCCATTATCGTGAATTGCGGTTCCGGACTTCTCAACGTCTCCGTCTGCACCATTGGGACGGGTTGCAGGTAACTATCGCCGACACCAGGCTTAAGCCCTGCCTGCTTCATGGCGTGCACGATATAGGAGACGGTCTTGCCTTCGCCCGAAGTGAGTGGCGCGCGGCCTTCAAAGGCATCGCTGCTGAGGATCTGAGTATCGTGTTTGAGGCGCTGGAGCGAGAAGGACTCGGATGCCGCGGCGGTTGACGCAAGTACCACAATGATGAGGAGCCAAGCAACGTTGCGCAGCAATGTACCGGGAAGCGCTACGCCGGATGCAGAGGCTTTGACCATTAATAGGACCGCTCCATACCGAGCACGTGCTGAGCGACGTGCGAGAGAATGAGATTCGTCGAGATGGGCGCCACCTGATAGATGCGGCACTCGCGCCACTTGCGCTCAACGTCGTACTCGCGGGAGAACCCAAACCCGCCGAAGGTCTGCATTGCTGCCTCCGCCGCATGCCAGCACGCTTCGGAAGCGAGCAGTTTGGCGAGATTCGCATCTGCACCACAGGGCTTGCATGCATCGAAGAGTGCCGCGGCACGGCGCGCCATCATGTCGGCCGCCTCGAGCTCCGCGAACGCCCGCGCCAGCGGAAACTGCACCCCCTGGTTGCGACCGATCGAGCGATCGAAAACGACGCGCTGATTCGCATAGCGCACCGCGATGTCGATGAAATAGCGCCCATCGCCCACCGCTTCGGAGGCCACCATGGTGCGCTCGGCATTAAGCCCATCGAGAATGTAGCTGAAACCCTTACCTTCCTCGCCGACCAGATTGCAGGCGGGGACCTTGAGGCCGTCGAAGAATATTTCAGTGGTGTTGTGGTTGAACATCGTCTGCAGGGGCCGGATCTCCAAGCCGTGCCCGGCACTCTCTCGAATGTCGACCATGAACACGGAGAGGCCGTCGGTCTTGCGCCTGCACTGTTCCACTGGAGTTGTACGCGCAAGCAGCAGCATCAGGTCCGAATGCAGCGCGCGCGAGGTCCAGACTTTCTGTCCCGTGATGATGTAGTGGGCGCCAGCGCGAACAGCGCGCGTCTTCAAGCGAGTCGTGTCAGAGCCAGTGGTGGGTTCCGTGACGCCGAAGGCCTGTAACCGCAAGGTACCGGCGGCGATAGCGGGCAGGAATGCGCGCTTCTGCTCCTCCGAGCCGTGCCGGAGCACGGTGCCCATGATGTACATCTGGGCATGCCCCTGTGAGGCACTGCAGCCATGACGGTTGACGGTCTCGAGTATGACCGCTGCTGCCCGTAGCGGCAGGCCCCCGCCACCGTAGGGTTCAGGGATCAGCGCTGCAAGGAATCCCGCTTCGGTCAGCTCGCGGATGAATTGGGTCGGGTACGCATGCTCGTCCTCGAGGCGACGCCAGTACGCGCCTGGGTAGCGGGCGCAGATTTTCGCAACGGCATCACGCAGATCCGGCCAATCCTCACCGAGGGACACCGTTGCGCCTGCATTGAACATCATTGCTCGTAGCGGCCTCTCATATCGGAAACGCTGCCTCCGAAGCTACCTTGCTACATCAGATCATAAGATGCAATGTGTTGCAACATATTACATTCTAAAATCTAATCCATCCACCCGGGGAGATCAGTTTTGAAGCCATCGGCTCGAGCAGCATCTTTCGGGAATGGAGGTTTTGGTCGACCATCAATGCCTGACCCGTACTGAGCGAGACGACGCGTCGCCGGATTAAAAGCGTGGCAGATGGCGGCCAGGAGCCGACTTGCGGGCTCGGAGGTAGACTTCCAATAGGCGGACAGTCCCTGCCATTGAGTTAGAGCGCCATAAGGCGGAGTACTGCATCGTGTCGCTTTCGTTCGTACCATTTCTTTCAGTTCGTGACCGGATTCAGCTTTTTGCGCTATCCGCTACCGCACTACTGATCAGCTTCCTCGGCCTGCTGGCGCTCGCAGAGATCGTCGTGGTCCTGCCGTTGGGCTTCGACGCCGCCCTTAAGGCGTTACCGCATCTCTTCACCTTGGCTGTGGAAACATCGGGTGGACAGGACCTGTTCGTGTTCTTCTGGGCAGCCATCAGCGGCGTTCTCTTTGTCATTGGAGTCGGACGTCATGCATGGATGATTCGGGCTCGGCTGGTAGCAGTCGTCGCCGGAGCCATCAGTCCCTGGGTGGTGCTGGGCTTCGCGCAGTTCGAGGGTCATCTCTGGCCGTCGTTTCGAGAGACACGCGGTCCGCTGGATCGTCCGCTGATGACGTTGCCGCTGTCAGTTTTCGCGTTACTCACGCCGTGGCTAGCCGGGCGTGCAGCAAGACCCAGCGGACAAGCGGACACGGCTCCACAATGACGCCATGCCGCGGCTGATGCCGCGCTCGCGGCAGAGGAAGTCGTCAGTGCTTCGGCCAGGCGCGTAGGCAGGTCGGAGAATACAGATTGGCTGCTACATTGCGGACCTGCCCGCGGTCTGCAACCGGTCGGGAGCGGGCAAAGGAAGATCGCGGGTGCCCTGGCAGCCGACAATGCAAACGCGTTGAGTGAGCGATTGGTCAGCCTGGCGTGGACAAGCCGTGACCAACCGTACGTATGTGTGTTTCGACTGTCGAACTTAACAGTTTGGTGTGGGCACCTTGACGGCTTAGACCGAAGGTGATTGCAGCCAGTAGAAGATGGCGATTGCGCAGATCGCGGACAGGATGTACAGAGCCAGGGCGTATCCGACACGTAGCCAGGAAGACTGTGAGCCCCTCGCTCGGGTCTCCAGTGAGCCATTCGCCGAGGACAATCACGGGAAGGGCCATGATAAATAGCATTGCCCACTGAACGATCGAGAGAGGATACAGGGGCCGATGTGACGGCTGGATTTCGTCGATATTTCAGGTGTAGGCCCCCCAGGAACGCCGGCCCAGGGCGCGACTCATCGACACCTTGGGTCGGCTGGTCGCGTATCTACTCGAGTCCTGACCCCCAGCCATAGGACCTTGGGTCACAATGTAGAGCGCTCCGTTCGATAGCGTAAAGGGTCTGACTCGAAAAGGTGGTTTGTGTGAAAGCGTCCGCACGCAGTCTCTATCTCCTCGTCTTGTGCCTGTGTGTCGTCACAATCAGTCATCCCGTCCGGTCCGCCGCATATCCCGCAGTTACAATTCGCAACTCCGAAGTGCGGACCATCAAATCAGCGTCCACGGGCCGAAGCTACGATCTGTACGTCCGCAAGCCCGTCGACTATGACAAGAATAAACAGCAGAAGTATCCGGTTCTCTATCTGCTCGACGGCCAATGGGATTTCAAGTTGCTCGATT
>Ga0134126_10011775_pt1 | contig 11042 bp, 10 predicted proteins | sample KB31752_FD_96881 | JGI IMG/M metagenome (GOLD analysis project Ga0134126, IMG submission 96881) | Terrestrial soil microbial communities with excess Nitrogen fertilizer from Kellogg Biological Station, Michigan, USA - KB3-175-2 | ecosystem: Environmental > Terrestrial > Soil > Unclassified ... | reverse complement strand
GGTTCATGAAGCCCGGTTGGGGTGTTGCCCAGTTAAATGTCGCAGAGGTTTTGCAGGGAGTTCGGGCAGTCACTGATGCTGTGCATTTCAGACAGAAAGACGAAGAAGCATGGGGACAACTCCGACACGCACACGTAATGCTGACTGGTTATCAAGACATTGAGAAGCGGCACCGCAATGATTTGCGACGGCACTTGGCGACTCTCGCTGCGCGAAGAATCATTAAGTCAGTTAAGCACTGAGCGCAACAGGCCCTACTTCTCCCCCGGAGATTATTTTGAGCGTCTCTCCGAGGCACGCTGGACTCCCATCTGTTTCAACCATCGGCCTACGTTCTCTGGGTCGAAGCGCACCTGTCCACCGACACGGAATGAAGGAATCAATCCCTTCTTCGCACGACGGATGACAGTCAACCGGGAGATGCCGAGGAGTTCAGCCAGTTCGTCCGGTGTGATTGCGTTCTTGCGTGCAAGCACACGACTGGCGAGCGACATGTACCGCTGCGGATTAGGACTGTCGAGAATTGAACTCACTGTGCTCCTCCATTCCTGCTAAAAATCTCGTTCATCTTGGCCCGTGATTCTTTGCTTCGAGACGGTTTGAGATACCGCATCGTGCTCTCGATGTCGGAATGTCCGAGATACGACTGGACAGTCCTCAAATCAACACCAGCCCAGAGGCATTTCGTCGCGAACGTCGCCCGAAATTTATGCAGCCAGAAATCATCTTCGTTCAGGTCTGCGCGTTTTGCGACCGTTTTGAGGCAATCGAGGAAATCCAATTTGGGATTGCACCCGCTAGTCGGAAAGACCAAATTGCACGACTTGTCAGCCTGCTTCTTCCACTCCTTCAATCGCGTAATCAGGGTTGTTGGAACCGGAATTTCCCGTTCCTTGTACGCCTTCGGTGTCCAGCCTCTATCGGGCTTATGGCTAACGCGAACGGTCGCATGATTGGAATTGATGTCCTTCCAATATGTGTACATCACTTCCTGCTCACGCATCCCAGTCATGAGGAAGAACTCGAACCACAACCGCTCTTCGTCGTCGCACGCAGCGAACAGTGTGTCGAGTTCACTGTCCTCGTAAATCTCTGGCTCTTCCTCGGTGTACTTCGGCCAGTCGTTCCTCTTCATGAGTCCGCGAATTCCGCCCCATTTCAGGAAGGTCATCACGTTTGAGAATTTGTTCCAACAACTCCTCGGTGATTGGTCTTTGTCATCGCGGAGGAATGCCGCGTATTCGAGCAAGTCCTTACGCTCGATGTCTTCGACGTGAACCTTCTGACAAGATTCGGTGAAGTAATCGAGAGCGGTGGTGTACGCGGCCAGCGTCTTTGCCTTCTTTGTGAGTTTGATTTCGCCGAGGTAGTCAGCGATTGCTGTCTTTAAGACTCGACCCGATTTCCCGCTCCCATTCGTTTGGTCGGGCAAGACCGCGATGCCGCTGTTGACGGCGTTGAGTTCGGCTTTTTTCTGCTGGAGTCGAGTAGCGGCAACCGTCGCATCTGTGCCGACGACCTCACGCACCAGTTTTCCGTCCGCATACCAACTGATGTAATAGGAACCCTCCGGGCAGTGACGCTCTTCGCCGTTCAGCACGACATAACCCGCTTTGACCTTGCCGTTCCTCGTGAATACGACAGGGCAATACCGTCGCCCTTCGGGAGTGTTCACACGCTTAGTGAGATTAACGTTTCTATGCATTTGTCCCTTCCAGTGGGCTATTCAGGCGTGCTGGTTCGCAGCCCTGCCTTGTGCTCAATCAGATTTGGTATTTGGAGGCGACCCTATGAAAGTGATATCCAGAATGATATCCAAAGGTCTAAGTGATTGCAAATAAAAGTACTGGCGGAGAGAGTGGGATTCGAACCCACGATACCCGTTAAGGTATACACGCTTTCCAAGCGTGCGCCTTCAGCCACTCGGCCATCTCTCCGTGAGGGCGGGAACGTAGCTGGGTTCTATTCTACTGGATTCGGCTGAATGCACACGTCCTGGCCTCCACAACAGCAAAAGAACTTCCAGACACCGCAGTCAGTGCCGCGGGTAAGCTAAATCAGGTGAGTGCGAGCAAACAGATTCTGGTCGGAACCGCCGGCTTTTCTTACAAAGATTGGGAAGGAATTGTGTATCCGGCAGGATTGAAGAAGCGGCAGCATCCTTTGCGGTTCCTGGCACAGTACTTCGATTGTTGCGAAATCAACACTTCGTTTTACGGGCACATTCAGCCCAAAACGGGCAAGCAGTGGTGCGAGCTTGTAGCCGACGTGAATCCGCGTTTCGAATTCACTGCGAAGCTGTTTCGCAGTTTTACACACGCGCCTGGAGCGGTTTTGCAGTCGACTTCCGCGGCTACGATCAATCCCATTGCTGAGGACGCGGCGAATGCAAAGGCCGGACTCGATTCCCTTGCCTCGCGTGGGAAGCTGGGAGCGCTGCTGATTCAATTCCCGATTTCGTTCAAGAATACGGAGGAAAACCGTGTGTATCTGCAGACCCTGATCGAGCAATTTCGAGAATATCCGCTTGTGGTCGAGGTGCGGCACGCGACCTGGGACAATCCCGAGATCCTCGCGCAATTCGCGGCCGAGAAGGTTGCGTTCTGCAATATCGATCAGCCTCTGTTGGGTCGGTCGGTGCGTGGGACCGAGCACGCAACGTCAAACATCGGCTATGTGCGTCTGCATGGGCGCAACTACAAAGAGTGGTTTCAGTCTGACAATCGAGACGACCGCTACAACTATCTCTACACTCCCAAACAACTGGAGCCATGGAAGGAGAAGATCGAACGTTTGGGAGAGAAGGTCGAGAAGACATTCGCGGTGACGAACAATCACTACAAAGGAAAGGCTGCAGTGAACGCGCTTGAACTGAAACAGATGCTGAAGCGGGAAAAAGTGAAGGCGCCCGGTACATTGATCGAGCATTATCCTGAACTGCGCGATTTCGCGGAGTCGGGATAAAGATTGAACACGGAGCGGTCAGCCGATCCGACGCAGCTTCTCTCGAGTCAGCACTTCGCGGACGGCATCTTTCAACGCATTCAGAGAGTAGGCTTTCTGCACAAAGGCGTCGACCTGCTTGAGGATTTCTGGGGGAGGGCTGGTTTGTCCGCTCACGATGATCACTGGAACTCTGGGATCGAGGCTGCGCAGCTTGCGGATGAAACCTGCATCGCTCGAGGCGTTCGAGAACAGGTCAGTGATGACCAAGTCGAAGCGATCGGCGGCGAAGCGTTCCAGGGCGTCGGAAGGTGAGAGTGCGATCTGCACTTCATATCCCGCACGCCCAAGCACAATCTCGTTCAACTCGTTGATTCGAGGATCGTCGTCTACGCAGAGGATACGAGGGACTATCATTGCGTCTCCGCGAGTTGCATCTTCTAGAATGCAACATCTATTGCATAAGGGCACGGGCGTTCCCGATTCGGTACAGTTACTTTAGGACAATAGCCCCATTGTCCGAAAGGACATGTACCTCATTTGCAAGCCGCAGCTCTCACGCTCGGCTTTTGACGATACGGTGAGTCGAGCGCGCCATGCGGTTTCATTTGTGGCAGGAACTAGACTCGCTTTCAACCAATGCAGCGCAGTGATGAACACTTCTGGATCAAGCCTCCACTCGATTGAACTCGTTCTTCTGTTGCTGCTGCTCTTCGTGGCGGGATTCGCGTGGCTCGCCCAGCGCCTGAAGATTCCATATCCGATTGTGCTGGTAATCGCGGGCCTGGTGCTGGGCTTCATTCCGGGAATTCCGCGGGTCAGTCTTAACCCGGAGTTGATCTTCCTGGTTGTTCTTCCCCCGCTCCTGTATGCGGCGGCGTGGGTCACCTCGTGGCGAGACTTCGTCGAAAACTTCATCAGCATCGCCTCTCTGGCGATTGGTCTAGTGGCGTTCACGGTTTTTGCGGTGGCGGTCGTTATCCCGTGGTTCTTTTCAGGATTCGACTGGCGCATTGGCTTCGTACTGGGAGCAGCTGTCGCCACCACAGACGCCATTGCAGCGACGTCGATCGCGAAACGTGTCGAGCTTCCCAAACGCATTGTTGACGTGCTCGAAGGCGAGAGTCTGGTGAATGATGCCACCGGGTTGCTTGCGCTGGAGTTTGGCACCGCGATCGTAGTGTATGGACAAACTCCCAGTTTCTTTTCGGGAGTGGGCCGATTCGTCTACTTGGGCGGTGCGGGTGTCGCGATCGGAGTTGCACTCGCGATCATCGTCGAGTGGTTTGAACGACGCATTGATGACGCAAATATCGAAATTACGATCAGCATTTTCGTTCCGTACGCCGCATATCTGGCTGCGGAGGCTGTTCATGCATCCGGCATTCTGGCCGTCGTCGCTGCAGGATTATTCTTGGGCGGACGAAGTTCACGGTTCTTTTCACCCAGCGTACGCTTGCAGGCAAACGCTGTCTGGAACTCGTTGACATTTATCCTCAACGGACTCGTCTTCGTGCTGATTGGCCTGCAGCTTCCTTATGTGCTTTCGGGAATTCGCGAGTCATCACTGCCGGAACTCATCGGGCTCGGCGCGCTGTTCAGCGCTTTTCTGATCGCTCTGCGCCTTGCCTGGACTTTTCCCAGCGCATACTTCGCAAATTTCATGCGCAGCAGAATGCTGCATCGTCAGCAGCCAGTTCCTAACGCACGAGGCTTGTTTGTAGTTGGATGGACCGGGATGCGAGGCGTGATTGCGCTTGCGGCGGCAATATCTTTGCCGCGAACCTTGTCGAGTGGCGATGCCTTCCCGCATCGCAGTCTCATCATCTTTCTGACCTTCAGCGTAATTCTGGTGACGCTTGTTCTGCAGGGACTCACGCTTCCCGCACTAATTCGCGCACTCGGGCTTGGCGGTTCTTCTCGACCTCACACGCGCGAGGAGGAAGCGCGTCGTCTGGTTTTGGAGCAAGCGTTGGCGCATCTCGAAAAACGTCGGCAGGAGGACAAGCCTGAATTTGCTGGCACGTACGATGATCTGGCGCAGCACTATCGACAACGTCTCGCCAGTGTGAACGGAGAAGCGGAAGAGGACGTCAGCCCAGAGCAGTACCAACGCTATCTTTCGCTCTCGCGCGAGATGCTCGAAGTCGAACGCAACGCTGCGCTTGAGCTACGAAATCAGGGACGAATCGATAGCGAGATCGCTCGAGAACTGGAAGAGGAACTCGATCTCAGTGAAACGCGTCTGCGCAGTGCGATCAAACATCGGGATCTGCAAGCTTAAGCATCATCTTTCGAGGTCTCAAATCAGGAGCTTCCGATCAGCACGCCAGCAGCGAAGACAAGTCCACCGCCGATCAGCACCTGCACTGCAGCCGACAGCGGCGGAGTTTCCATGTAGCGGTGCCTGATCCACGTGATGATTCCCAATTCGATCAGGACAACGATGAAGGAAATGATGAACGCTGCCTGAAAGTTCGAGATGAGGAATGGCAATGTGTGACCGATCCCGCCGACGGTGGTCATCGCGCCGCAGACCAGTCCGCGCACCCACGGATGACCGCGTCCGGTGAGACTTCCATCGTCGGATAACGCTTCCGCAAACCCCATGCTGATGCCGGCTCCCAATGACGCTGCCATGCCAACCAAAAATGCGTCCCAACTATTTCTCGTAGCGAGTGCTGCGGCAAATACCGGAGCAAGAGTGGAGACGGAACCGTCCATTAGCCCGGCGAGACCGGGTTGCACGATTTGCAGGACGAATAGCCTGCGTCTTGCACGCTCCTCGTCTTCGACAACTTCAGGATGGAGCTTTTCTGTTGTGAGCTCCTGCGCGCGATCTTCGTGCGTGCGCTCTTCCTGAGCGAGGTCATCGAGCAGCTGGCGAATACTCGCGTCCTCCGTGCGTGCGGCGGCGCGCTCGTAGAAGCGTCGGGTCTCGACTTCCATTGCGCTCGCTTGCTTGCGCACGGCATCGAGTCCGAGCGGGCGAATCAGCCACACCGGCTTTCGCTGGACGAAGCCCTTCACATCTTGCCGACGAACAAGCGGAATGTGTTCGCCAAATTTCTGGCGATACAGATCGATCAGCCGATTTCGGTGACCCGACTCTTCTTCGCGCATTTGTGCGAAGACGCTGGCTGTGGCGGGAAAGCTTTGCTTTAAGCCATCGGCAAAATCGGCGTATACGCGTTCGTCTTCTTCCTCGAGCGAAATGGCGAGCGCAAGAATTTCTTGCTCCGAGAGTTTGTCAAAGCTCTTTACAGCAGTGCCTAGAAAAGGAGCCTTCATGACGGTTTTTGAACTTGGAATGGATTTACGCTAAATCTCTGTGACTTTGCTCTGAACCTTCGTGACCTTCGTGTTCGCTCTTGGTTTTTACCGGACGCGCGCAAGCACAAGCGTGATATCGTCCGGCTGCTCGTTTTCGCCGATCCAATCCTGCACGGCGGCGATCACGATTTCAGAAATGCGGTCCAACGAAAGATGGCGGCTGCTGCGCACCAGCTCCAGCAGGCGCTCCTCGCCAAACTCGCCAAATTCGTTTTCCGGCTCGGTCACCCCGTCGCTATAAGCGACGAAGATATCGCCGGGAGAAAGATGCACTTCTTCTTCTTCAAGGACGATTTCGGGAAAAAGCCCAACTACCAACCCGCCGGTTTCGAGCTTTCGCACTTCGCCGTTTTCGTGGATTATCAAAGGCGCCAGATGACCACCATTGGAATATACGAATTTGCGGGTATTCCCATCAAAGATGCCGAGAAATAACGTCGCGTACTTTTCCGGAGGCGTGCTGCTGTACAAATGGCGGTTTAGAAGCGAGAGTACTTCGGCAGGCGATTCGATGTTTCCGGATGCAACCGACCATCGCGGAACTTGAACGTTGTTGCTGGCCGAGCCGACTGCCGCCGCTCCTGCAGCAACGAGCTGTTCCCGTTCCGGAATGGCTCCTAATTCGAAGACGCGCACTGCAGAATGAATGGTCGCCATCAGCAACGCTGCAGAAATTCCTTTTCCGCTGATGTCGCCCACGGCGATGCCAAGTCTTTCTTCACCCAGAGCAACAAAGTCGTAGTAGTCACCGCTGACCGTACGCGCAGGCTTGCAGATGCCATGGAGTTCCAACGAGTGCAGCCGCTTTGGGTCGCGCGGGAAGAGCTGCGCTTGAACCTCCTGGGCGATTGCGAGTTCGTTTTCCAGCCGCTGCTTTTCTTTTTGTTCCTGCAAGAGCCTCTGCAGCGATTCGCTCATGGAATTGAACGATGTTTCCAGAGAAGCAAGCTGATCAGCGGATTGCACGCGAATGCGGTGACCCAGGTCGCCTCGATTGATATGCTGCGTGGCGCGATAGAGGGCGCCCACTGATCCTGTAATCGTGCGTGTGAGCCGCACTCCGATAATGAGCGCGATTAACTCGAGGATTGCGAATGCAATCGCGACAACCGCCAGCGCGATAAGAACTGCTGACCCAACTTCGCCCAGATCCGTAAAGACGCGGCTGTTGAGGATTGAGGGACGAGTCCTCACGTTTACCCAGGCCCGGCTCTGCTCTCCCGAAGCCCAGTCAATTGTCGGAAAGACCGAACCAAACTGAATCATGGGATCAAAGCGATAGAGCTGCGGAGGGTTGAAGCCGGCGCTCACCGTTGGTACCGGCGTAAGATTCTTGTTGTCACCTTCACTGAATTTGAAGGAAGCCTGGCTGTCCTTTCCTCCATCCGTCTGCTCGAAGTGATAAAGAGTGACCAGACCAAGATCCGGAACTGCACGCGAAAGCAACTCCGGAGTTATTGGTACGAGCATCACCACTTGCAAGCTACCGAATGGCGCTCGCGTTTGCCGGTAGCTGCGGATGAAGAACTTGCGATCGAAGGCAATCAACCCGCTGGCGTCGCGCGAACGATCGGCTAATTGTGCCGGTGGGGCATTTCCATTCACAAGCTGCAGCGGTCGGCCGTTCATCCATGCGGCGATGGTCCAATCCGGAAATCGCTGAGTGGGTCCCAGGAGTTCGAGGCTGGAAAGATGAAGCGCACCGGTCGACTTTATCTGCAGCGCATCTGAAATTTCCAGCGAGACCGTCGAGTTCAGCGTATCGAGACTCAGAACCTCGGCCTGCAGGTCGCGATGAACGAGCATCGTGGTGAGCTGATTGCCGAGGATGTATCCCGCAATGACGGCCATTGTCAGAATCAGCACAACCGGAATCACGCCGATGAAAACATAGGTAACGATCAACCTGTTACGTAGTCGCCAGAGCAGTCTGTGTCTGACCCAACGAATGAGCAGCCAGGTTCCGGTGCAGATGGCGACGAACTCAAAAAAGCTGGCCCATCCCGAGAACGTTCCTGACCATTTCGGAGATGGAATGGCTAGCGCCAGAATCTCGGAGATGACATACAACCCAACAACCCAGACAGTGAAGCGCGCAAGGCCGCTGCGAGGGTAAACACCCCACCCCATGAGGCGGCGCTTCACACTACGGAGGAATTGGTCCATGGACGACTGCTCTAGAGCAGATTATATGAGGATGGAGGATACCTCACGCGCGCGCAAAACGATAAACTGCGCTCCTCCGAGCAGCAGGAGGCCAGAAATGAATGCCCAAAACATCAGGGTGACTGAGAGGGCAAATGGTCCGTACACTTCCGGAAAATCGAGCCAATGCAGTGCGAGGATATAGAGGTATTTGCTGAACTCCCAGATCAGACCGGTGAGAACTGCGCCCGGCACAACGGATTTCGCCCTGACTTTTCCATTGGGGAGCAGCCAATAAATCAGGAAGAACATGGCAATGCTGGCGGCGAAGGCGAAGAACTTCATGATTAGAAAACCGATGCCGCGGAACAGCAGATTCTCCTTGGATCCGAAAATCGCCAGCAACCACGTTTGATTCTTTGCGGTTATCGCCACAGAGATCAGCGCCAGAAGCCCGCATCCGGCGGCCAGCGCCAGCGAGACCGCCTGATTGCCGAGGTATTTGCGATTTGTCGTGAATCCCCAAACCTGGTTCAGCGCCACTTCCAAGGGAACAAATACGCCGGTCGACGAAACCAGCAGCATGGCTAGTGAGAACAACCTCATGCCACGATGGGGGGTGAGTGCGACGACGCTGCGCACGATGAAATCCTGGCCTGCCGGCAAGTAGCTTCGCAGCACTTGCAGCACGACGTCGTACATCATCTGCGACTGGAACACCTGCCGCGTAACCGTGAGCAACAGGATCACGAACGGAAAGAACGACAGAATCACGTTCGCCGCCACGCTGAAGGCGAAGGTATGCACCTCGGTGTGCATCAGATATTTCGCCGTTTGACGCAGATATCCCGCGTTCTCCGGTTTCCGGAGTTCCGATTCGATGCGCAATCGCAGCTTCCGAGTGATCTTTGTCTCGGCGACTGTCGGAGTCGAGGCGGCGATACCAGGCTGTGGCGTAGTGGACATCACTAACCAGAAGCGTAGCAGAGCAGCAGCAGAGAGTCGCTCAGGAGTTTGGGTTACGGAGGGTTTTTCACCACGGAGATGCGCATAAACCAATTTTGCTGTTGTTTTATGAGGCTGAAGTGTGCAGCGACATGGGCGAACCGAGAAATGCCGAATCGATTTGGCATTCGAATAGGCGGTAATCATGCGCGGTTACTGTGCACGCGCGTAATTAAAACGTTTTTTATTATCGTTTTCGCAAAAGTTCTGCTTTACAAAATCGTTTGTCTCTGAATATCATGCCCTTCGTTTGTATGCAGTATGCATGTCGCGTAACGAGCTCTTCTAAAACGAGTAGAGATTTTGCACGACAGGTTTCGAGGTTGAGGTTCTTGTTCGCTGTCGCAGTCGATAAAGAAGGACGACGCCGGTTTTGCTGGGACGAAAGCGCTTGCAATCGTTCGCGGCGAAAGCGGCTTTTGTTTTTTCGGCTGAGCGCGAGCGAGACTCACCTCTTCAACTCGCTTCGTTGGCAGTCTTAGGAGAACCAGCCTGGGGAACCATCGGGGGAGATTTTGATTCGAGGCGAAAGGAGTTTGCGTGAGTACTACTAAGGAGAAGGGTACAGTGAAGTGGTTCAACGGAGCCAAGGGATATGGATTCATCCAACGCTCCACTGGCGAGGACGTATTCGTCCATTTTTCCGTGATCCAGGAAAACGGCTACCGCACTTTGAATGAAGGCGAAGTGGTTGAGTTCGAGCTGCTGAAAGGTCCCAAGGGACTGCAGGCGTCGAACGTCGTGCGCGGCAACGCGTAAGCCATCCACCCCAAACGTCTTCCCTTCCAGCGATTCTGTTCTACTTCGTGCGAGAACAGACAACTGGAAGGGATTTTGTGTTTATGGCGGCGAGAACGGCGAACACAAAGGTCACGAAGGCAACCCATGAGGTCGCCAAGAAATCTTCGTGATCTCTTCTGTTTCCCTCGTGACCTTCGTGTTCGCCGTTTCCGGAGGTCTATGCCGCTCTTCTTGATCGCGACTTCCCGCGCGACGAAGCTGCGCTGCGACGCACCGGGCGCTCTTCTTCCATCTCGGCTCCTTCTTCTTCCATGCCGAGGTTGTCCGGCTTCAGTTTGCGCGAGATCGCTTCCAGCTTTGTTTTAGTTTGCTGCTCTTCTTTAAGGTTCTGATTCAGCAGACGAATCGCCTTGGTCAGATCCAGTTGCTTTGCCAACTCGATGAGCGAGTTGTACGCGCAGATCTCGTAACTCTCGACTTTGATTGCAGCGCCTACGTCGAAGATTGAGAGGATGTCGGCTGCCGGCTCCTCTTCTTCTTTGAATGAATTGCGCTCTTCGAGCAGGCCTTTCATGCCCTTGCACTCGGTCTCTTCGGCTTCTTCGACGATTTGCTCAAAAATCTGCTGCAGACGCTCAACCTGTTTTTCAGTTTGAGCCTGATGTGCCTGAAATCCTTTTTGCAGTTGGGGCTCATCGCCATGATCTTCAGCGAGCTCGCCCAGCGCTGTAACCAGCTTCTGTTCGGCATCGAGCATGTCGGTGAGTTCGTGGATGAATAGCTCCTTGGCGCTTTGCATGGTTGTCCTCCGGTACCAGAGCTAAGTAAGATGCGAGTCAGAAATTCCGAGGTTCGCTTCACCCGCGCCGACCAAG
>Ga0134126_10011774_pt1 | contig 11042 bp, 9 predicted proteins | sample KB31752_FD_96881 | JGI IMG/M metagenome (GOLD analysis project Ga0134126, IMG submission 96881) | Terrestrial soil microbial communities with excess Nitrogen fertilizer from Kellogg Biological Station, Michigan, USA - KB3-175-2 | ecosystem: Environmental > Terrestrial > Soil > Unclassified ... | reverse complement strand
CCCTTATCCGCAAACCCTGGTGTCGCCCCCGCCCCTTATGTCAGGATGGCAGCCGCTCTTCCGCGGAGGACCGATGCACAAGCGCACGATATATTGCCTGCTCGCATTCATTGCCGCCACGCCCCCGCTTCTCGCGCAGTCGCAATCGCAGGCGCCCGCGGCGCCGCGGACCTTCACCCTCGAAGCCACCCCGAAGACGGTCGCCTGGGGCTATTACGACGCAGCCGCCTCACCCGTCCTCCGCATCCATTCCGGCGACACCGTCGTCTTCGACACCGTGCTCACCAATAGCCCCGCCGGCCTCGAACGCGCCGGCGTTCCCCCCGCGCAGGTCGAACAGAATCTCCGCGACATCTACGCCCAAGTCACCAATCGCGGGCCCGGCGGCCACGTCCTCGATGGCCCCGTCTATATCGAAGGCGCCGAGCCCGGCGACACCCTCGAAATCCGCATCCAGAAAATTGATCTCCTGATTCCCTACGCCTACAACGCATTCGGCCCCACCAGTGGCTTCCTGCCCAAGGACTTCCCGTACCGCAAAATGAAAATCATTCCGCTCGACCGCGATCGCATGGTCGCCACCTTCGCCCCGGGCATCGAAATCCCGCTGCATCCATTCTTCGGCAGCATGGGAGTCGCCCCGCCGCCCTCCTATGGACGCATCAATAGCGCGCCCCCGGACCTCCAGGGCGGCAATATGGACAATAAAGAACTCGTCGCCGGCGCCACGCTCTATCTCCCCGTCTTCACCCCTGGCGCGCTCTTCGAAATCGGCGATGGCCACGCCGGCCAGGGCAACGGCGAGGTAGACATCACCGCCATGGAAACCTCGCTCAAGGGCACCCTGCAATTCATCCTGCGCAAAGCCACCAACCAGAAATATCCGCGCGCGGAAACCCCCGCCGACTACATCAGCATGGGCTTCAACAAGGACCTGGACGAAGCCACCCGCACCGCCATCCGCCAAATGATTGATTTCCTCGTCGCGGAAAAGCACCTCACCCGCGACGACGCCTACATGCTCATCAGCGTCGCCGGCGACGTGGACATCACGCAGCTCGTAGACGGCAACGTAGGAGTCCACGTCCTAATGCCAAAATCCATCTTCAAGAAGTAGTGCGGCCGCACACCGGTCGTCATCTGTAGGGGCACAGCAGCACGCTGTGCCCGCCGCTCCGATCGCCGGACGCCCTCTCCGCACGAAACGTACCCCCAATCGGCCCAGCACCATCCCCGGTTTTCCACACATTTCCACAAGTACCAGTTCTTGCGAATTTCCCGCCCTCGTGCCATCTTCTACACTGGCGGTTTCTTCGCCATGGGAAGTGAACGCAAAGGGGAGGCAAGACAACGCGAGGCGCAGCGGCAGGCCGAGAGGCAGCAATCCTAATCTACGGTACGGGGATTAGAAATGGGCTTAACCCCCGTATTTGCAACACAAATTCCGTTCTAATATACGGTACAACGCACGCCCAGGAATTATGTGCTCGAAAAAATCCCTGGCGGACAAGGGCAGCTTCCAAGCCGGCCAAACTGCAAAGGTCCGCTCGGGCCGCCGTGTGCAGTCACTCCCCTCAGGGACATGCCCGCCCAGGGTCTTCCCCGCCACTCCATCGCAACCGGCCGAAATCCTCAATCGCCGATTCCCTGTACCCGCACCCCGAAGGAACCCTATCTCGCCGACCATCGCAAATCGCCCTGATGCTTTTTCGCCGTCCAACTTTGTTGCAATCCGCACACACCTCATTTGCTAAAATGAGCGCCCATGAAAAACGAAACCCCTGAATCGCGCCGCATGAACCGTTCGCTGGTCCAGACCGATCCCGAAATCGCCGCCGCGGTCCACGACGAACTTCGCCGCCAGTCCACGTCCATCGAACTGATCCCCTCGGAGAATTTCGTCTCCGAGGCCGTCCTCGAAGCGATGGGCTCCGTGCTCACCAACAAATACGCCGAAGGATATCCCGGCAAGCGTTACTACGGCGGCTGCGATTTCGTTGACGTCGCCGAGCAACTCGCCATTGATCGCGCCAAGCAGCTCTTCGGCGCCGAGCACGTCAATGTGCAGCCTCACTCCGGCACCCAGGCCAATATCGCCGTCTATATGACCGCGCTCCAGCCCGGCGACACCGTCCTCGGAATGAATCTCGCCCACGGCGGCCATCTCACCCATGGCCATCCGCTGAATTTCTCCGGCAAGACGTACAAGTTCGTCGCCTATGGCGTGACGAAGGACACCGAAACGATTGACTACGATGAGCTCGACCGCCTCGCCCGCGAACACAATCCCAAAATGATCGTCGTCGGCGCCAGCGCGTACTCGCGCATCATAGATTTCGCCCGCATGGCACAAATCGCGCAGTCGGTTGGCGCGATGCTCTTCGTGGATATGGCCCACATCGCCGGATTGGTCGCCGCCGGCGTGCACCCGAGCCCGGTGCCCCACGCCGATTTTGTCTCCACCACCACGCACAAGACGCTGCGCGGCCCGCGCGGCGGCCTGGTTCTCTGCCGCGAAAAATATGCAAAGGACCTCGACCGCGCCACGTTCCCCGGCATTCAGGGCGGCCCGCTGATGCACATCATCGCCGCCAAAGCCGTCTGCCTGAAGGAAGCCATGGAGCCGGAGTTTCGCGCCTACCAGCAGCAGATCGTCGCCAACGCGAAGGCGCTCGCCGCGGGCGTCGCACGCCGCGGATTCCGCATCGTCAGCGGCGGCACCGATAATCATCTCTTCCTGATCGAAATTCACTCGCGCGGCATCACCGGCAGCATCGCGCAGCCCGCCTTCGACCGCGCCGGCATCACCATCAATAAGAACGCGATCCCCTTCGATCCCCTGCCGCCCATGAAAGCCGGAGGCATTCGCGCCGGCACGCCCGCCGTAACTACGCGCGGCATGCGCGAGCCGGAAATGGAAAAAATCGCGGGCTGGATCGCCGAAGTGCTCGGCCATATCGGCGATGCTTCGGTCGAACAACGGATTCGCGCCGAAGTGGCCGGCCTCGCCGCGAAATTCCCCCTCTACGCCCGCCGCCTTGAAGCCGCCGAAGCGGCCACCGCCGCCCACAAATAACATGCCGGCAAATCCCGCGGGTCTAGCGCTCCGCCGCCGCGAGCGAACCCATGCGCCTGCCGCTCATCGGGCGGTGCTATATGACGCGGATCTCCAGCTCGGCCGCTTGCCCCTCGCGGATCGCAAATGCGCGCACCGGCCGCCGTGCATCTTGCCGCGGCGAAAGAATGAAATACGCGGCCTCGGGATAATACGCGCGCTCGATGTCCGTCGGCGAAGGCTCGTTCTTGCCATTCGGATGCGAATGGTAGATGCCCAGCAGCTCCAATCCGGCAGCGCGCATTTCTCGCATCAGGCGGAAGAGCTCGTTCGCCGCGATTTCATAAGTCGTCGCCGGCTCGCGCGACGCATTCGCAGCGGAAAGAGCGTGCGTGATTTGGCCGCCGCGTCCCGCAAGCAAACCGCAGCATTCTCGGCTCGCATCCTCGCGCGCGTGCTCGATCATCCGCGCAAGAATCTCGCGCCCTACGCATACAGGCTCACTCACGGCCAGAGTCTACACCGCCGCGCGCTCCCAGGCGCCCCGCTGTATACTTTCAGCGAGCGGCATCCCCGCGCCGCGCAAGAGACACCCGCATGACGCACTCCGCCATCGTCGTCCACTATCACGAGCTTTGGCTGAAAGGCGCAAATCGCCGTTTCTTTCTCGGCAAGCTCTTCACGGCGCTCCGCCAGGCGCTTGGGGGCATCCCCGTGGCGCGCATCGAGCAGCCCGGCGACCGCTTCCTCGTGCGTCTCGGCGAGGGCGCCTCGGTCCAGGAAGCCGTCGAACGCATCGAGCGCGTTGCCGGCGTCGCGTATTACGCCGTGGCTCGCCCCGCCGACCAAGAGATGGAAGCCCTCTGCCGCGCCGCGTGGGAAGAAATCGAGCCGCTGCAATTTCGCACCTTCGCCGTCCGCGCACGCCGCAGCGACAAGGCGTTCCCCCACGGAACCATGGAAATCGAATCCACTGTCGGCCGCCGCCTGCTCGAAAAACTCCGCGAATCCGGCCGCGATGTCCGCGTGCAACTGAAAAATCCAGACGTGACCTGCTATATCGAGATCACGCCCGGGCCCGCTTTACTTTATGCGCGCAAAATTCCGGGCGTCGGCGGCCTTCCCCCCAATACCGCCGGGCGCATGACCTGCCTGCTCTCCGGCGGATTCGATTCCGCTGTCGCTGCCTATCGCATGATGCGGCGCGGCGCCCATTTGAGCTTCGTCCATTTCTACGGCACCGGCGCGCTCCCCGGCGAATCCTCGCTCCACGTTGCGAGCGCCCTCGCGCGCCAGCTCGTACCCTGGCAGTTTCACGCCAAGCTCTACCGCGTGCCCTTCGACGCGATTCAGCGCGAGATCGTCCGCTACGCGCCGGAAGCTCATCGCGTGCTGCTCTACCGGCGCATGATGCTGCGGATCGCCGAAGTGCTCGCGCGTCGCGACCGCGCCCTCGCCCTGGTTACCGGCGATAGCCTCGGCCAAGTCGCGTCGCAGACCTTGCGCAATCTGGTTTCCGTGGACGCCATCGCGCGCATGCCCGTGTTCCGGCCGCTCATCGGCGCCGATAAATTGGAAATTATCGAGACGGCTCGAAAAATCCGCACCCATGATATTTCCGCCGAGCCTTTCCACGATTGCTGCCCCGTCTTCCTGCCGCGCAACCCGGCCCTTTACGCTTCGGCGGAGGATCTCGACGCGGCCGAGGCGAATCTCGACGTACCGTCGCTCATTGCCATGGGGCTTCGCGGCACCACACTCGAAAAAATGATCTACGCCGGCGGCCGAGTCGAATCGGAAGAGCCCAAGCCGCTAGCGCCGAAGGGCGCATCCCGCGCCGCCCTCGCCTGAGCGATTTATGCCGGAATCAATATTCGTCTTCTTCCGCCGCCTTCAACCGTGTCGTTTTCAGCGTGATTCGGAAATCGCGCGAGCGGGCATCCGCCAGAATGGCGCGGCGAATCTCACCCGGCAACTCACCCGGCCCGGTCACCCCGCTCAAATCGCGCGGGAAATGCTTGATGAAGATCGCCGCCAGATGCGCCGTTGCATACGCGATAGGCGTCGAAGAATGGCCCGCGCGGCGAATTTGATACAGCGAAGGAAAGCTCGCGTCCCAGCGCAGCAGCAGCGGCTGATCGCCTTTCGCGCCCTGCACCAGGACGGCGGCGGCAAATCGCGCATTCGCGAGTACACCGTTTCGGATCAGCAGGGCCACCTGACGGGGCGTCGGCGTCACGGGAAATTGCTTGCGCTTCATTCCCTGCGAGCGGTTCAGCCGCCCTTGCCGCTGCCACCGGCGGAGGCGCTCGAAATCGCTGCCCCCGATTTTTGCGTCCACGTCGCGCACCGTCACGCCGTAAGGCAGCATGCAGACCTCATCCTGCGCTGCCAAATAGACCGGCGTCTCGCCCAGCGGCGGCGGAAAGCGGAATTTTTCGCGTTCGCCGAAGCGGCGTTCCAGCGCAAATCGCCCCCCGCGATAGACTCGCGGCCGCGAAATCGCTTCGTCGTACGCCCCATCCGCCGACCACGTGGAAACCGTATTCTTGCTGTCGGTTCCTTCGTAGAGCCGAATGCGAATCGAATCCACGCTATCCAGCATTTCGGCCCCGCGCTTCGCCAGCAGGTTCGTCAACCCCGGAGCAGCACCGGTGCAAATCAAGGCGGCACGCTTTTTGGCAGCGAAGCGCTTATGAAATCGGTATTGCTCTGGACGAAAGGGATTGCGCGTCAGGTGGGCGTTCAAATCCAGATAATGCGCGCGAATCCGCAGCGCGGCGCGGAGCACGATCTCGTTATAAACGGCCGGCGAGGCATTCACGATCAGTTTCGCCCCGCGCGCCGCGCGAACAATGGACCAAAGGTTCCGCGCGTTGGCCTCGAAAATCTCGATCCGGCTCTTTTTCCCCAGGAAACGACGCGCGCGCTCCACATCGCGATCGCCGCACCACACGGTGTGGCCCTGGCGGGCCAGCAGTTGTGCCAGCAAGGAGCCGGCGCCGCCCGCTCCCAGAACAAAGATGCGCATCGGGCGAAAACTCTATCATATTCGCCGCGCCGGGCCGCTTGCGGGTCAGGGGCCGCGTTTCTTAAAACGCGAGTCGCCTCAGAAGGTTTTGTCGGTATCAATCAGCAGGGTCACCGGACCATCATTCACCAGTTCCACGGACATGTGCGCCTGGAAGACGCCGCTCGCCACGCGAATCCCGAGCGCCCCGAGCGCGCGAAGAAACTCCTCGTAGAGCGCCCTGGCCCTTTCCGGCGGCGCGGCTTGGATGAAGCTGGGCCGCCGCTGCCCGCGAACGTCGCCATACAGCGTAAATTGCGAGATAGCCAGCACGGCCCCGCCCGATTCGATCAGCGACCGGTTCATTTTTCCGCTTTCGTCGTTGAAGATGCGAACGTTCACAATCTTCTCCGCGAGCGCAGCCGCCGCCGCGGGCGTATCCTCTCGGCCGACGGCGATCAGCGCCACAAGGCCAGCTTCGATGCTGCCCGCCACGTCCTCCCCGGCGCTCACCCGCGCCCGGGTGACGCGCTGCAACACAGCCCTCATACGGCCTCGCTTTCGAGCTTCGCCTTCACGCCGGGCAAAATAGCCCAAACTCCTTCCCGTGGGCAAGAATCTCTGGTAGCATTCTTACTTCTCGCAGGGCACCTTCGTTCGCTGGGAGCAACACAGAATGGCACTCGCATGTGAAATTTGCGGCAAAAAGCCGCTGTACGGCAACATCATCAGCCACGCGCACAACGTCCGCCGGCGCCGGTGGAATCCCAATTTGCGCCGCGTACGGGCTGTCATCGGCGGCGCTCGGAAGCAGGTGCGCGTCTGCACGGCCTGCATTCGCGCCGGACGCGTTCGCAAAGCCGCCTGAAGGAAATCCTTGCCTCCACACCGACGCTGGAAGCGATCCCTCGCGCTTTTTACCGCGCTCTTCGCCTGCGCGCTCGTCTGCGGCTGCAGGCGCGAAGCCGCGCCTGGCCCGGACGTTTGGGCCACCGTCAACGGTAAGCGGATTCTCAGCTCCGAGGTCGAGAAAGCCTTTCGCTCCCGCGTGAATCCGGATGCGCCGGAACCGTCGCACGAGGAAGCTCTCTCGCTGAAGCTCAATATCCTCGATCAGATGATCAACACCGAGACCCTCCTCCAGCGCGCGAACAAGATGAACCTGCTGGCCAGCGACGCCGAAGTCGAGGAGAAGTTCACCGCTTCCAAGAGCGCCTACACCGAGGATGAGTTCCAGAAGAAGCTTTCCGAAGACGGCCTCACCGTGGACGACGTGAAAAACGACATCCGCAAGCAGCTTTCCATCCAGAAGCTGCTCAATAAGGAAGTCGCGGCGAAAATTTCCGTCAGCGAGCAGGACATCACCAACTATTACAACCAGAATCATTCGCAGTTCAACGTCACCGAGCCGCAATTCCACGTCGCCGAAATCGTAATCACCCCGCGCCCCGATCCGAACATCCACAATCGCAAGAACGATAAGGCAAAGAACGAAGCCGAAGCCGGCCGAAAAGCCGCCATGCTCGATCAGAAACTGCGGGCCGGCAATGCCGCCCAGGATTTCAGCCAACTCGCGATGGACTATTCGGAAGATGCGACAGCCTCTTCCGGCGGCGATCTCGGCTTCATTCCCGAATCCGGCTTGAACAAGGCGAATCCCGCGCTCAAGAAAGCGGTGCTGGCCATGAGGCCCGGCGACGTGAGCCATCCGATTCCGGTGAACGGAGGCTATACGATCCTGAAGCTGATCGCCAAGGAACCCGCGGGGCAGCGACAACTCTCCGATCCGCAAGTGCAGCAAAGCATCCGCGACCTGCTGCACAGTCGCCGCGAGCAACTGCTTCAATCCGCGTACCTGGCCGAAATGCGCGATGAAGCGCACGTGACAAATTTCCTCGCGCGCCAGATACTCGAATCCGCCGGCGAACTCCCCGCTTCGCACTGATTCGCCCGATTGGGCAATCCGCATAAGGAGACGCAAGAACGCATGGCGCCGCCCGAACAAGATCACTGGAAGCGAGCCGCCGCCGAAGCCGCCGCTCGCATCGTCGAGCGGAACACCGTCGTCGGCCTCGGCAGCGGATCCACGGCCGCCCTATTCGTCGAGGCGCTCGGCCGTCGCGTGGCCCGCGAAAATCTGTCCATCATCTGCATCCCCACTTCGGAGCGCGCCGCCGAGCAGGCTCGTCGCCTGAAGATCCCGCTCACCTCGCTTGCCGGTCACACGCAAATTGACGTGACGGTGGATGGCGCCGATGAGGTCGAATCTGGCACCTTGAATTTAATTAAGGGACACGGCGGCGCGGCGCTCCGCGAAAAAATCGTAGCCTCCGCCAGCAATCGCCTGGTGATCGTCGCCGACGAGACGAAACTCGTCGAGCACGTTGGTGCGCTCGTATCCGTTCCGGTCGAAGTCGTCCAGTTCGGCTGGCAAGCGACGGCCCGCCATCTCGAGCAGATGGGAACGCGGCCCGCGCTGCGGCTCCGCGATGGCCAGGCGCCGTTTATCACCGATGGCGGAAATTACATTCTGGATTGCGCATTCGGGCCGATGCTGAATCCTTCGGATATCGCGCTGAAGCTCGATCAAACCGTCGGCGTGGTCGAGCACGGGCTGTTCCTCGGGATTGCCACGCAGGCGTTCATCGGCGGCCGCGATGGCGTGAAAATCCTGAAGCGCAACGCCAAGCCGGGCGCGCCCGACTCGCCTCGCCCGACGGCAAATTCGTGAGGACGCAAGGCAGCGTTCCCCGAATTCGCTTCGTCAACCCGATGGAACGTATCCAAGAGTTCTCAAAGATAGGCGGCGAAAAACAGTTTCGCAGTTTTCGCGCAACTGCTCAACAGGACGGGTGCTCACCGCCGTTGCGCCGAAACCCGGACCACTGTCGTAAACGAAAGCGTCTTCGAGTTCAGTGCGCGCTCGACCCGAGCCAGATCGAAATTGTGGGTGCGAAGAATCTCGAGGTAGCCAGCTTATCGCCCAGGCACGGCTTATGGTCCGCCTGGAGTTTGTAGCCATGGCAAGTTCCACAAATACACTCGAGGTTTTCACGGCGGTCTGGATTGCCTGCTCTTAATCTCCGGATGAGCCTTGCCGGTACGATGTGGCCCGCGTGCCGCCGAACATCGGATTGTGTGAAATCTATCCCATAGGATACGACCTCGCACGTTCCACGCAACGCAGAAGCTCGATGTTTCTTCCATCCGTTCCGCGAAGGGCGCGGCCCAGGCCATTTTCGCTCCACGCGGCTCCAGCGCACTGGTCTCTCCTGAATACTGAAACGGGATCCACAGTAGACGCATCGGCGGTGGCGATACGAGTTGTGACCGCGATAGACGGTTTTCAGCACTTACGTCCGTCTGTCTCCGCAATATGGACAGCGCATCCGCACACCACTCCTTCCTTTCGATACCAGCACGGAGAACAACAAGCCGGCAAACGAACTGCAACTCGTGGGCGCTTCGCGCAGGGACAGGCAGGCCAACTCGCCAGGTTTCTTGCAGTCGGTTTCTGTTAGGATGGGGTACCCGCTTGTTCGGGGCACCGCGAAAGAACAATCATGCCCACGCATTACATTGCTGGATTGTGAGTTCGTTTGCTGGAAAGCTATGGATTGGAACTGCGACCGGAGGCAATAAACCGAGTGGACACAGCGAAAATCGTTCGAGAGCTAGACGCCGAAATTGCGAGACTTACCTCAGCTCGCAAGATTCTTAGTGGATCGAATGGGACCACACAACCTAACCGCTCAACTAAGCGAGCCGCAACCGCGAAGGCTCTGCGGGCAGGGCACGGGAACAGACTCAGCGCAGCCGGCCGCAAGAAACTATCCCAATTGATGAAGAAGCGATGGGCCGAGCGCAAGAGGCAGGCCGGTTCGAAAGCGAAATAGACTTCAGAATCCGCGCTGACGAATATAAGGTTCCACACGTAAACACAGGATTTTCTATGGTCGCCAACGACCTGAGCCTGCGCTCCAGAATCGCTCGTAACGGTTGCTGGAGCAGCGCCGTTCCATACAGCGCACCTTAATTTCCTGGACAGGCATGCGTCGAAGGTCTCAGCGAAACAAAAACTGAGAGCTGCCACAGGGCAGCTAACCCTCCGTCTATCTTGCGATCTGTCCGCACGAAGATTCCCGGAGGTGCGGCTTTGACATTCTTATATAGGTTGCTGCGGGGATAGGCACTGCAAATTCGTCGTGTCGGGTTTCAGACATGTGTATGAGTCGGCGAACGCTGGCCGCGCTTTTTCGTTCCAGGTACCCCGTGGTTGGCAGCGCGTCTTCCAGGATGGAATTGAATTCTCCGCCAGCTCTTGCTCTACCGGTTGTCTGCGCCAGCACCTGTGCTACGAGATGGGAAGCGCCTGCGGGCAGGACTACTCCCATGTACTTCATTGCGGCGCCTTGCGAACCACGAGCCGAGCCCAGCATTGAAACCATGCTAGTTACAGCTAAGACCATGGGGAAAAAACCCAGAAGGAACCAGAAGGCCAACTCGGCTAGACATTTGTCGTAGGAAAACCGAACGCGCGCCTCCTCACATTGGCAAAACCTTTCTGATTACATGCAGGAGAGGAACCGGATACACTCCTAGCCAAAGCACCAGAATTGTCAGAGCCACCAGAACGTAGCTCCCACTGATTGCGTGCGGTTCGGCATGTGCTGCTTCTTCGCGCACGTGGGCGTACATCGTGACCACAATCCTGAGGTAGTAGAACAATCCGATTACGCTGCTAATGACCAGGATGAGGATCAGCGCCCAAATGCCTGCGGAAGCGCCGGCGGCCACCACATAGAACTTCGCCAAGAATCCAGCGGTTACGGGAATACCGGCGAGAGACAACAACATAAGCGTAAAAACGCTTGCCAGGATCGGTCTCCGCCAGAACAGTCCGGTGTAGTCCTCCAAGGTATCGGCGTCCCGTTTTTCATCGGAGAGAACAGTAACTACTCCAAATGCACCGATCGT
>Ga0134126_10011770_pt1 | contig 11044 bp, 8 predicted proteins | sample KB31752_FD_96881 | JGI IMG/M metagenome (GOLD analysis project Ga0134126, IMG submission 96881) | Terrestrial soil microbial communities with excess Nitrogen fertilizer from Kellogg Biological Station, Michigan, USA - KB3-175-2 | ecosystem: Environmental > Terrestrial > Soil > Unclassified ... | reverse complement strand
TGACCGCCAACAAGACATTGATACGGATGAACCTTCAAACCGATCGGCCCTCCATCCGCTGATAAAATCCAAGATGCGCCGGGATGGCGGAACTGGCAGACGCAGCGGACTCAAAATCCGCCGGGCTTCGGCCCGTGGGGGTTCGACCCCCCCTCCCGGCACCACTTTAGAATCATTGCGATACAAGAAATCAGCCCGCCACTTCGGCGGGCTGATTTTTGCCTGGTGCATGTTTTGGTGCATGTTCGTTAAGCAGCTCTGGATGAAGTGCTCGTTTTCGGTGGCTTTTTCCGCACGATGCGTTCTACGACCGAAAGCTTGTGCTGCGGCGATAGGTGCGCGTAGCGGGCGGCCATGGTGATCGTCTTGTGCCCGGACGCTTCCTGGATCTCTTTAATCGTCGCGCCCTCCATGGCCAACCAGCTACAGAACGTATGGCGGTTGGTATGCCAAACCGCGCCGATGATGCCGGCCTTCTCTAGGCAGGGCAGCAGCCAGGAGCGATTGTCAAACCGGAGCGTCTCTGCCTCACGCGGAAAGACTCTGGCATTGGGGCGCACCTTTGCAGGGCGCACCGACTGAATGGCCTCGACCGCATCTGCGTTCAGATGAACTGTGCGGGTATAGCCGTTCTTCGTCTTGGTCAGCTCGATCGCCATACGATCAAGGTGAACTTGTGACCACTCGCAGGTGTATTGCTCGGAGAGCCGCATGCCGGTGTGTACCGACACGATGAACTCGGCGAGGTGCTCAGGGAACAATTCCGAGATCACTTCACACATGCGGTCATATTCGTCGTAGGTGAGGAAGCGCAGGCGCCCTGGATTCTCTTTGCGCTGCCGGACCAGGCGCGCCGGATTCACGTTGACCTTGCCATTGCTGAGTCCCTCTCGATAGCGCAGGCTGAAGAATGCCTTGTACCGATTGGACGTGGCAGGAGACTTGCAGTGCTTGCGCAGCCAGCGCTCAAGCTCCTGCGGCGTCAGTTCAGACGCAGGCTTCGATCCGAGTGATTTGCGCACGATCTCAGCCTTGCTGATGTAGTTGCGCTTGTCTTTGTGGTGGGCGACGAACTCGAGCGCGTCATCGATCAACTCTGAGATGGTGACGACCTTCGTGCTGCGCAGCTTGGGCAGCTTGCGGCCGATGGTGGCGTCGGCCTTCCGCACCTGATAGAGAGCCATGGCGTCGGACTTCCGCCCGACCTTCTCGCGGTGCTGGTTGCCCTGTACGTAGTAGTTGATCCACCACACGCCGCTACCTGAGGGGCGCTCGAAGAGGCCCCGTGGATTGGTTTTCTTCTTCATGGAGTTAAATCCGTGGTGCCTGTTTCGTCAGACTGTAAGAAATCGTAAATCCGACGGAACAGGCACCTGTTGAAATTGAGGATCGTGAGACTAGGAGGCGATGGGGCCGTAGTGATTCATCGATGCGAAGCGCACCAGCTCGCTGTGCGGGATCAGGACCTTGCGACCTTTCCGGCGAGTCTGGATCAGCTTCGAGGCGATGTAGTAGTCCAGGGCGCGAACGCTGATGGACAACTGACGCGCGGCTTCTTCGCGGCTGTAGAGCATACGATGACAGTCGGAACTGGACTTTCGGTGGTTGATGACCACAACATTGTCACCACCAGTGCTGCGGGCAACGCCGGTACCGCGATTGCTATTGCTCAAGATGCTTCTCCTGTGGATGAGGCGGGGGCCGACTCGAGAGGCCGGCGAATTCTTGACTGGCTTGGCATACCGGAAACTCGGACAATGCAAAGCGCAACTTCACTCGACTATGGTCTGCGGCAATGCCACCAATACCTAATGCTTTGGTATAGAGGCTCACCGCGCCCAGGAGAATCAGGGATACACCTTAGTTCCACCGATTCTCTCCGCCTGGCGGGACTCGGGAGGCGGATGCTGTTACGGATCCCGGGCGGCAGGCGTCACATCTTGCCGCAGGTGGCGAAGGCCCAAATACATAGCCAACCTCCAAGAACCGTCGCCCTTCTGAGCGACGGGAAGCACCCGCGCGATATGGGTACCGCTATGATTAGTGTCTACAATGGCTTGCTTGAGGCAAAGACATAACTAAGTGGTTTATTAATGAGTGGCTTGCAGTCGATGCCAAAGGCGGCCCAGATTGGCAGAGGATGCACCGGTGCCTTCAATTGGAGCTACGAAGCAACTGGATCGGGCCACGAAGCTCCCCGAGAACCGAGGGCGTGACCGCACGGGTCGAAAGGCTGCCAAACCCTTTTGAGACGCCTTTACCGGGCCGTTCTCTTCCTGGGTGTCGCCTTACCACGCCCAGACTTTCGGCCTGGGTGTCTGGCTATTGAATCCGCCATGGAACGGAGGGCTTTCGCCTTGGCCGAGAGCATAGTCTTCGCGGCCGAAAACCGCAGCTCGTTGTACAGCTTGGCGATTGGGGGTGTCTCATTGATGTCCAACGCTGGCTCCATGGCCTCGATTGATTCTTCGATCCTGTCAGCCGACTGCATCATGTAATCAGCCGCACGCCGGGGATTACCGTCGGCCGAGATCGCCAGGAGAGCCACCCTCAGATCCGCATCGACATCACCGCTTCCGCCAGCCTCGAGCAGGGGCAACCATCCATCCCTAAGAAGCCTCTTCCCAGATGCACTGACCCGGTAGTCCCTACGCCTCCGCGCACCGGGTTTCCCCTGAAACAGGAATCCCGCGTCCAGCAATCGCTGAAGCGCGGGATTCGTTGCACCTTGGGAGAGGCTGGCTAACTTCTGCATTGCGTAGGGTGTCGAGACGCCTTGATCGACCAGCGTAAGGATGAAGAGGTCGAGATCAGCCCGGCGGCGCTTGTCAGAAGTCTCAGACATGTGCCGCCAGTATACGGGGCAATAGCCTCAGCCTAAGCTTCCCGCGGCGACCCGCGCGACCGGCACGCTGCTGATAATTGGCCCTTCCAGGCGGCATGTTGCGCAGGGCGACGCCCGTCAGTGCCCCGATATCAATACCAACCTCCATCGTCGTCGTACTCGACAGAACGTCGATTGCGGCGGCCCTGTTTGCTTTGGCACCTAAGCTCGGCGCGACGTCCTGGAACAGCAATTCGTTCTCTTCGGCTTTCGAGAAAACATCTTCATTCTGAGGAGCATTGAGTTGAGCTGTATGTTCGGCGGCGATCAAAGCCATTGGTTCGCGCGGTGGATGTCCGAGAGCGGCTATCACAGGACGGCGATAGTATCCCTTTCGTGCGAGGAATACCGGATCACTATCAGGATCGAGGTTTGCAACTTGGTCGCTTCCGCAATCGAGGCACAGCGTATGACCGGGTATGGGTCGATGAACGGATTTGCACACTGGACACCGAGACCACAGTCCGTCGAACAGTAAGGTCAACTGATTGCCGCGAAGCTGGTACTCCCCGCTATCAGAAGTAAAAATAGTCAGGAGTTCTGGTGTCCATTTGTCATTGAACACTTTACGGGCTTCTTTGCCCGTAATGACGATGTCCATTGCGGCAAACTTGTCCGTTACGCCCAACTCCTGGGCGATCAGGCGCTGCGACTTGCCAGCCTCCACACCGAGCTTCACTCTCTCGCGGCGCTCGACAGGCCGTAGCTTTTTCTGTCCCCGAGGGCCTACTTCGTCGCTGCCTCCTTGTGATCGGAGCCTTCCATCATGCGTTTGTGCCATGCACCACCCGTGCACTCAAAGGGATAGATGGGGTATTTTGCTCCGTTGATCGGTGTCGAGTCGCAGAAAACTTATTGCCGTGGGGGTTCGCCGCTGCTATAGTTTCGGTCTCATCCAGAAACAAATCTTTGGGCCGCGCTAACCAAGTCTGAGCAAGACGGAGAGCTGCCACATGTACGGCATTCCCGAGATAAGGGTCACAACTGCCTTGCAAACACCTTGGCAGCGCGGGAAACCTTCTAATCCTCAAACGGAGTTGGTTGACCATTTGGTTGCAACCGGCCTCGACTCCATAAACGCTCAAACAGATCTTTCCAGAGGATGATTGCCTTACGACAGACTACGCACCGATCATATTGCGCGTTGTTGACGAGAACGGACAAGAATTGTTTAGCCAGTCAGTCCCGTTTGAATGGGAGATGGACGTTGAGGACCTGATGGAGCGAGCATTTGTACTCGGCCAAACGGCTGCCAGCCCGGATCCTCTTCCGTTTGCCCTACAGTACTACGGGTACAGTGAGTCGAGTCAATACCCGGGCTATTTGGGATATGAGCTTGAAAGCATTGCTGGCAAAGCAAACAACCAGAGTTTCTATTGGCAGCTCTCTGTGAACGGTGTTCCGTCCAACGAGGGCGCCGACTCTGTCCGGCCGGCGGCCGGATCGACTGTCACTTGGGCATATACGTCCATTGCTCACCAAACCGGCGATCTGCCACCTCGGCACGCAGTTTTGAACTCGCTCCGGGCCAAGCGAAGCACGCACTAAATGCTATAGACGGTTCGACTGGGAAAGACCAATGGCATTCTTTCGAGCGGAGTCAAGAGCCCTCGCACAGCGGGATGAGACTGTTTCTTCGCCCCGCAAACTCGTCTTGCAGGGTCGAATTGCAACATTGGATGCGAATGGCCGTGTTGTTCCCGAGGGATACGTTTGTATCGATAACGATGTCATAGCGGCGGTCGTGGCTATCGAGAATGGCATCCCAGCCGCATTTGCGCAGGCGCCCCGCGTACAGACAACCGGGACAATCTACCCCGGCTTGGTAGAGCTTCACAACCACCCGGCGTACAACGAGGTTCCGCTATGGTCCGTTCCGAAGCGTTACCCGAACCGCGACGAATGGATGAAGGATCCGCTCTACATACGACAAGTGCGCAATCCTGCGACGATCTTGACGCATCATCCTCAAGAGATATACCCAAAATCGGTCGCGCGATTCGTTGAGTCTCGAGCATTGTTGGGCGGCGTAACGACAACCCAAGGGCTCACTTTCAGCTCGCTTGGCAACACAGTCGACTACTACAGGGGGCTAGTGAGGATCGTCGAATTTGCCTATGGGCCGAATTGGCCGACGGCAAACGACCATATTCCCAACTTCACTTCGTTTAGCAGTTTTCAGCAATACTACGCACCACTGATGAATCAACCCCTAACAAGGGCAATCATGCACCTTTGCGAGGGAACGGATCAGGGAACGCGGCAGCTCTTTACCAACCTCATCGATCCGAGCGGCCAACCCTTGATCGGTTCAAACTTGATCGCAATTCACGGGACCGCGCTTCGAGAAGCGGAGTTCTCTTCCCTAAAGCTCGCTGGCGGGCTCATATGGTCTCCGACGAGCAATTTCCTGCTCTACGGCGAAACGACTGATGTAAAGACCGCAATTGCATCAGGCGTCGTCGTTGCGATTGGGTGCGACTGGACGCCGAGCGGGACCAAAAACTTGCTTGGAGAACTCAAAATCGCCAAGCTGACCAGCGCTCAGTTGGGTGGTTTATTCACCGATGAACAGCTCGTACGAATGGTCACGACGATTCCCGCGAAAATGATGGGTTGGGATCAGTTCTTGGGTTCGGTCGAAGTCGGGAAGCAAGCAGATCTTCTTGTAATTGGAAAGAAGGACGGGGATCCCTACTCTGCTCTCATCGCCTCAACCGAGAGCGATGTGGCGGCTGTATTGATTGGCGGGAGAGTTCGTGCGGGGCGGGCTTCCCTAGTAGACCCTGGAACGCCGGATGTTGAACTGATTCATGTCGCCAAGCAATCAATGGTCTTGGATTTGGTTAATGGCCCTGGCGATCCGTTGGCTAAGATCACGCTGCAGGGCGCGATCGCCACTCTGTCATATGCCCTTGAGCACTTGCCGGACTTGACGGAAACCTTCAAAGAGGGACACGCCGAACTGCGTGGCACTTCAGGAAGATTCCGGATCCAGTTGGAGGTGGGTGAGCCTGAAGCGTTAGCGGCGGTCTCAGGGGACTCGCCGATCGGCCCGGGTGATGTTGATCGCATGGCCCTTGATCCGATTACAGCAGTGGACGATTCCACATTCAACAATCGCCTCAAGAAGAACATCAACCTTCCACAGTGGTTGAAGGATGAACTCTAAGAAGCTGGGTTCTAGTCAGCGCTATATAGATCTGTGTAGAGCCGACCGAGGACGACAGTGTGGAGGGCCGGCAGGTAATCGACAACCAGGAAGGATGAGATCTACCGGCCAACAGGGAGATCTCATCCTTCCTGGTTGTCGATTACCCCAGCCGTGTCGTATTTCATCATGTCGCCCGTGGTCTGGCACGCCTTACCACACACGGAGCGTCAGTTTCCGAGTAGCCGGTGATACGGGAATTGGTAAATATGCGAGGCTCGCGCGGAGGGTGTAGGAGGAGGTCCTATTCGATTCGGCGGCTCCCGCTTCGACGACCATTTCGCATCTAGAACCGTCCGTTTCATCCGTTATGCTGCAAAGCAGAGGGGATCAAAGATGGTCCGACTACTGTTTTTAGCCGCGCGGTCTTACAGAATTCATTGACATCTACACTTGGCGCTGGCACCATTTGCTTGAATCCAACCAGATCTTCAAGACCTGACCCCGCCTCGCCTCGAATTGGCTCGTGGTGTGGGTGCTCTGAACCAGCCGAGTTCTTAGGTGAACCAATGCATCTCAGATCGTCCTTTTGTGTGCTCGTTTCCGTGACTTTGGCATCTGCGACCCTGATCGCTCAACAAGCCAACAACCAGTCATCGCAAGCCCCGCTGATAACCCAGACTGTCAATGAGGCTTTGCGGACACAGTTGACGCACAATGTCCATCCTCTAGCTCGACTTGAGTATGATCGCGGCGAAGCGCCGGCAGATTTGCCGCTGGAGCGCATGCTGCTGGTGTTGAAGCGGAGCCCCCAGCAAGAAGCAACCTTGGAACAACTGATCCAGAACCAGCAGAATGCTCAATCGCCTGAATATCACCGGTGGCTGACGCCGGAGCAGGTTGGCGAACGCTTTGGACCGGCCCCATCCGACGTTGCAGCCGTTACCCAGTGGCTTGCCTCCAGACGTCTCCAGGTGTCGCGGACCAGCAAGAGCGGTCTTTTTATCGAATTCTCCGGCAGCGCTGCAGATGTTGGCCAGGCCTTTGGAACATCCATCCATAACTATGTCGTGAATGGTCAGCAGCACTGGGCGAATGCTAGCGATCCGACGATTCCTGTTGCGCTGGCCCCCGTGGTGGCCGGTGTCAATTCGCTGCATAACTTTCAAAAGCAGGCGCAGAACGTACCTTTGGGAGCATACTCCGCGTCCAGCCATCGGCTGGCCTCACCACAGCCTATGTTCAATGTCGGCGGCAATCCGACAGAATACGCCGTCTCCCCGTACGACTTCGCGGCCATCTATGATCTGTTTCCGCTTTGGAACGCAGCACCCACCCCGATTAATGGCAAGGGGCAGACCATTGCCATCGTCGGGCGCAGCGATGTGAACCCCGCCGATGCGACAGCGATGTGGAGTTACTTCGGGCTTGATGGCACGCATGCTCCCGAGCCAAAACTTGTTGTCACATACAACGGCCCGAATCCGGGCAAGACGGATGACGAAGCCGAAGCTGACATCGATACACAGTGGTCGGGCGCGGTAGCCCCCGGGGCCACGATCAATCTGGTGGTCTCTGCATCCACCACCAGTACCGACGGGGTCGATCTCTCCGCTCTTTACATCGTTGACAATAACCTCGCAACGGTAATGAGTGAAAGCTACGGAGCGTGCGAGAAGAGTATGGGTAGTAGCGGCGTGCAGTTTTATGGATCACTTTGGGAGCAGGCGGCGGCGCAGGGAATCAGTGTATTTATTTCGAGCGGAGACAGTGGCGCGGCCGGTTGCGACGATCCCAGCCGACCGGCCAGGTCCGGCCTACAGGTGAACGGAATTGCTGCGACTCCTTACAACGCGGCTGTCGGCGGGACGGATTTCAGTCAATACAACAACTGGTCTGCATACTGGAGCTCGACGAATAACTCTATTACCAAGCAATCTGCCTTGGGATATATTCCGGAAACGACTTGGAACGACTCGTGCACGAATGGAGTTGTGTTGCTCCTTGGAGGCAATGTTAATACAGAGACGAACTGCAATAGCTCATCCTTTTCGTCATTGTTAGACAGCATTGGCGGTGGAGGTGGCTTCAGTACTGCATGGCTGAAACCCGTATGGCAGACAGGGACCCTCAGCGACAATGCGCGCGACCTGCCGGATATCTCGCTCTTTTCCGGCAATGGGTTTTTCAACAGCTACTATCTGGTTTGTCAAAGCGATGCACAAGCTGGCAGCTGCCAATACGGTGTGCTTCAGGGATTCGGGGGCACCTCAATCTCTTCTCCTCAGTTCGCGGCTATCATGGCGCTGATCAACCAAAAGACCGGCTCGGCTCAGGGCATTCCAGGACATACGCTTTATAAACTTGCCGCACAGCAGCCATCCGCGTTTCACGACATTCCGGCGGGATCTACGATCGCCATGCCTTGCTTCACCGGAACACCCAACTGCACGACCAGCAGCACCGGGGACACATATGGGGTGCTTTTCGGTTACAACACTGCTGCAGGATATGATCTCGCCACCGGCCTCGGATCAATCGATGCAGCGAAGCTCGTGAACCAATGGCAGAGCGTCTCTTTTAGTCCCTCCACCACCATGCTGTCCGTAAATGGGGGCTCAACTGTCAACATCATGCACGGAGCATCGGTCCCTTTTAGTGCCACTGTCTCTCCGTCCGGGGCTACGGGCGAAATAGCACTTATGGAAGCCCCAGGAATCCCGGGTGACCCTGGAATTGCTGCGTTCGCGCTGAACTCCGGCTCGGTCAATTCGACCGCCTTTTTGCCCGGCGGAAGCTACAGCCTGCTGGCACATTACAGCGGGGATTCAACCTACGGTGGCAGCTACTCCAATACGGTTCCGGTTGTTGTCTCGCCAGAACCGAGCAAAGCCATGGTCAACCTGGTTACGACCGACGTGAATGGAGTTCCCATAAGCTACTCAGCTTCGAATGCAACTTACGGCTCGGGATACTGGATCCTTCGCGTTGATGTCGGGGATGCAAACGCGAGCATCTCTCCTGCGTCGGGAATCTCTAGTCTCTGCGCCAGCCATAAAGAGAGCTGCCCAACAGGATCAGTCACGCTCAAGGCAGCCGGAACCCCACTCGATAATGTTGCTATATCGCTCAACAATCAAGGCTATGCCGAGGTTGCAGCGCCGCCACCAGCCGTCTATTCGATGACCGCAGTGTATCCCGGTGACGCCAGTTTTTCGGCCAGCACCGGGGCGGGGAATTTCACAATTGCGAAGGCGCCAACCACCGTATCCGCGAATGTGGTTGGGCCACCGATTCAGTTTGGCAGCGGAAATCAGATCACAGCAAATTTGAGCACAATGAGCAACGGCGTAGCGCCAACCGGAACATTTCAGTATTACCTGGACGGCAATCCATTCCTCGGACCTCAAGGAATCTATGGAAGTGGTGCATACTCCGGAATCATAAATGGAATAGCTCGCTACGCCTACGCGACTACATACTCTTCGGTCGCATTCACAGCTCTAGGCAATCACACTCTAACCGTAAAGTATTCAGGAGATGCAAATTATGCAACCAGTACGAGCGCAGCGACCAATTTCACGGTGACGCAGGCCAAACCCGCGATCTACCTGACAGGTTTCGGGTCTCCGGCCCAGAATGTCGTCGTGGGCCAAGCTGCAACAGCGTCAGTTTCTGTCTATGGCTCGAATGGCTTTCCGCCGACTGGAACCGTCACATTCTATGACGGCGGAACAGCGATAGCCGGGACGGTTACGTATTCCAGCTCGACAGCATACGGCATCTTGAATGCGACCATAACAGCGACATTTTCCACGGTTGGCACACGCACAATCACTGCAAGCTATTCCGGCGATGCGAATTATTTGGCCGCACCCAATTCGGCTTCTCAGATACTGTCAGTGCTGGGGCCGATAAATCTGACACCGTCAGGTCCAATGATCATAAGTAGCCCAGGTCAAAGCGGCTCAGTGACGCTGACGATTACACCCAACGGGGGGTTCGCCGGATCATTATCGCTTGCCTGCGCCGCCGATCCAAAAGCCAGTGAATCGGGCTGCAGCTTGACCAGCGGAAGCACTTCAGGCTCTGCTCTCCAGATCAATGTCGCCGGCCAAACCACAGTCACCTTGAATGTCACTACGACCGCCTCTCACCCAATTGCCAAACTGGATGCCGCGCCGTTCGGAGCCGCTGCCACAGTCGCGATGGCAGGCGCCCTTGCCCTCTTATTGCCCGTGCGCAAACGCTACCGAAACCTCGGCCTCTGCGGGATTGCAATCGTGATGGTATTGGGCCTGGGAGCGTGTGGAGGTGGTTCGAGTGGCTCAACCGGAGGTTCGGGCGGCAATGGAGGCAGCAACAGCAACATCGACCCCGGAACCCCATTGGGGACCTATACGTTCAACATCGCAGCAACGACGGGCAGCGGTACAAGCCAGGTTGTGCTGAACACACCCTTATCGGTCACCGTTAACTGAAACTCACGTAGGTCGAGTCTTCTGTACTCGGGTGTATTGTCGGCTATTCGGAAACTGACAGCCAGCGCTCGGAGACCTTGAGGACGTCCTCAACCCTGGCAAACTGCATACATCGATGTATTGACGAGCAGAACATGCGTAGAATGAGCCCGTATTCAACGCAGATATTGCGTAGATTATGCTTGCTTTTAGGTCGAATAAGGACTAGATTCGACGCAGATGATGCGTAGAAAACAAGCCGGTATCTACATCCACGAGCAGAGCGACTGGCCGGCGTTTCGTTGGGATGACAAACGCATTTCCGCACGCCTTGTCGATGCGCGGCACCGGCAGGGCCTTCTTTTAGGCCAGATGAAAGGGCTTGGCTTCCAGTTACGGGCGGAGGCTGTGCTAGATACCCTCACCGAGGATGTTCTCAAGTCGAGCGAGATTGAAGGCGAGTCCTTGGATCGTGGTCAGGTCCGTTCTTCCATCGCGCGCCGCCTCGGGATCGATATTGGCGGATTGATTCCTTCGGATCGCGATGTC
>Ga0134126_10011768_pt1 | contig 11045 bp, 10 predicted proteins | sample KB31752_FD_96881 | JGI IMG/M metagenome (GOLD analysis project Ga0134126, IMG submission 96881) | Terrestrial soil microbial communities with excess Nitrogen fertilizer from Kellogg Biological Station, Michigan, USA - KB3-175-2 | ecosystem: Environmental > Terrestrial > Soil > Unclassified ... | reverse complement strand
GCATCCAGCGGCTTCAGGATGGCGTCCCGGGCCGCGACCAGGTTCTTGTAGGCGGCATAAGCCGGGCCCACCAGGCCGGAGAAATAGTCCTCGGCCTTCTTGTAGCGCGCCGCCATCTCCCGGCCAAACTCGCAGGCCGACTGGTACTCCTCAGCGTTCGTCACTTTCAGGTTGCGCGCCTGCTCGACCAGCGCCAGAGCTTCGGTTTTTACCGAGTTGTCGACCACTTCCCCTTCTACTGCTGCGGTTGCCATTCGATCCTCCGTAAAATGAACCACACCATGCCGGACCCAGCCACGCCCCACCTGGCCCAGCCGAACCCTACCGAATCAAACCTTGCCCAGCCTAACCACACCTTGCCGCACCTAGCCCAGCCACGCCAAACCAGACCAGACCAGACCCAGCCACGCCCAGCCCGGTCTTGCCAAGCCCAGCCAAACCAAACCACACCCAACCAGACCTTGCCCGACCACACCCAACCTCGGCGGACCCTGCCCTGCCAGACCAGACCTCAATCCGTTTGCTTGAACTCGGTTACCACGAATCGTCCGAAAGTAGGACGAAAGTCGCCGACACCGATCAGCCGCCCCGCGCTCTGCACCACCTCGTTGAGCAACTGGGGCGTAACGTACTCGGGAAGGTTGCACATGAGCGGAACCGTCGATTTCCATCCCGAGTGCAGCGCCGGACGATGGCGGGTCAGTCCGTTCCGCTGTACCGTCACCCGGCGACGGTCAATGTATTCCGGCTGGGTGAACGGCTCCCCTAACTTGTTGGTCAAGACGCACAACTCCTCCAGGCCGACAATCGCCGCCTTGAAAAGGTCCATCGCGCTCTTGCGCGGACTGCGCGGGTCCTGGCGATACCTGGCGGCGTTGATGATGGACATGCGCAGGTATTCGCTAGGCAGGCAAATGCTGCCGTCCTCGTTGCGGTAGAGGTACGATTCCGTGTCGTCCTCTTTTTTGGCCCGCGAACCCTTGGCCGCTTTCGCTTTCGCGGCCACGCCATCTACCGACCAGCGGTGGAACAGGAAAGCCGATGCGCCCTCGATAGTCACCTGCACAATGTAGGGAAGAGACATCTCCAGCGTGTCCCGTCCATCGTTGCTCACTGCATTTAATTCGACTGCCGTTGCCATAGAGTTAATCCTTTCTCCTACGTTGTACCCACTGGTTCCGATTGTTGGACACTCTGCGGCGGCTTACGTTCGCCCATCTTGGCCAGCCAGTAAATCGCCTGCGAGCCGCAGAAACCGCAGGTTCCCTCCCGGCTGGGCCGGGTGATCATGTCGCAGTCCAGACACCCCACGGCTTGCTTGCGCGGGATCACCCCAGTTTCTCGAAGGCAAACCGCGTCTTGATTTCAGTCGCTAAGAACTTCCCCTTGGACTCGGCCGCCATGAACTCCTGGAACACGCCGTAAGGCACGTCGGAGTAGCGATAGAGACTTCCGCCGTGTTTGAACCGCACGAACAGCGAACCCGACTCGTACCCGATCTCCGACACCTGCGAGCTCTCCACCGGGGTCAGAGCCACCGAAACCGCTTCATCGGCCATCGTTGCTCTCCTTTCTTGAACATTTAAGTCCCTCACCAAACCACACCCAGCCGGGGCATGCCGAACCTTGCCGGAGCTTACCCAGCCTTACTCAAGCCTTTGCCTTTATTCCTCTTCCATGTTTCCAACGCTAGAGCCCAGGCCCATACATCCCGATCCCGAGGATTGTCGTAGGTGTAAACCTTGTAACTGCCGTCCGGTTTCAGTTGGACGACCGCTCGGCCCCACGGACCGGAGTCTGGCTTGGGCTGAGTTTCGGCATAGGCACTCAACTGCACCGGCCAGCTGATTTCTTCGTCGAGGCAGCATTTCAGATCAATGATGAAAGGGAACTTGCCGGCCACCTTGCCCCGCAGGTCGAAGGTGTATCCGAACTGCATTTTGTACGCGGTCCCAATGCCGCTCACTTCGGTCTGTGGCTTTCCATTCACCACATCCAGCACGAAACCGGAGTCCTCCATCCACCGCTCGAACGCGACAACGCGCGGAACGGCTTCCTCGTGCACCGTGTCCCAATCCAAAGTGTCGCCGCGCGCGATGATGTGGCAGGCGAAGTGGGCGGCATCGCCCAGGTCGCGCTTGTGCTCCAGCACATCTTCCTGGACGTGACTGTAGTCAACAATGCCCACCGCCGAGAGCACTTGCGTGACCGAGGGAATTACCACCTTGCTCTCGTTGTAGTAGACGTGGCCGAGGTCGGCGTAGTACCCGCCGGGAATGGCAACCAGCGGTTCGGATTGTGCGGCTGTGCTCAACGTCCCTCCGCTTTCGCGATGGCGTCTTGTACTAGCTTCCAGGCGTGCCGTGGAATCGAGCCGTTATCGTTTTCCAGATTGCGAAGGGCTTCCAACATTTCCGGGGCCGAGGCCATCAGTATGGCGTTGGCCAGTAACTCCTCGTTCCGCAACGATGGAACACTGCAATCGTCATAGACGCAGGCGTAGCTCTCTTTCCGCTTGCCGGGAAACGGACCTATTTTGTGGCACACGCCAACGCTTGTAGTGACCGTCTCTAGCTTCCACGGTCCCGCTGTATGCGTCATGCTGGCACCCCTTTGAGCCGCTCCTGCAGCTTCGTCACCCGCTGATTCAGGGTCAGTTCCACGCCGTCCTCTTTGGCCGGCGAACCCAGCATGTCGAGAACCGAGGAAACGAAACTGCCTTCCGCCAGGCGATTGGCTTCCCGCTGGTTGGCTTCCGCGATCTGGGCGGCGATTTCCCCCAGGAAGGTCACCGTCGCCCGTTCGTACACCCCGGGTTCCTGCTTTCCCAGCAGGTCGGACCATCCTTCGGCGATGCTGCGGATTTCCTCGGCGGTCATGACCTCACCTTGGTCAAACCGCCCTGCAGGTACTTCTCGATTTCCGGGAACAGCGTCTTGGGAATCTTTTTGGCGCTGTCGATGTTCCACTTCTGCTTGAGAACTTCGTGCAGCCTCTCCTCTGACTTCTCCGGCCAGATCGCCCGCCCAATGGCGAACAGCTTCTTGAAATTGGTGGCGTACTCAACCGGTTCGGAAGCGGTTTCGGCCTTCTTTGCCCCGGCCGGGGGAAACAGTTCGGCGCCTGTCGGTTGTTCCGGAGCCGAGGCCGGTTCCGGCAGTTTCTCCGCTACCGCCTCGGCCTGGTTCGCAGGCTCCCCGGGTTCTGGTTCGGGTCGGGGTTCAGTGTGGGCCTCCTCTCTGGCCGCTTCCGGCCGTTTGATTTTTCCGTAGTTCTCCACAAACCGAACTACATCTTCGTAGACGGATTCAGGCTGCGCAGGAATCAATCTGGCGGCCGCGATTCCGTGGTGCTCCCGCATGTAGGCGCTGATGGCCTCTCCCGGGACGGAAAAGTCCCTCGCCAATGCGACGAGCGCTCCTAACTGCTCGCGGCTGATGAAGCCGTTCGTGCTTGGTTTCGCAGTTTGCGGCTCGGTGCTGATGTCCTCCATGTCCTGCGTGAACAAACCGCTGGAGCGCGTTGCCGACAAGGTGGCGTCGATCTTGGCACGCTTTTTCCCCATTTTGAGGATGGTGTTCTTGAGCGTGGGAATGTCCTCGTTGGGCACCTGCCCGACCGTCTGCTCCATGATGGATGGATCGTTGTCGCGGAACTTCGCTCCACACCCACCCTTTTTGGCGTAGCACAGCCAACCGCCGCCGTACTCTTCCTTGCCCTTGATGATGGAGTCCTTGCCGCACTGAGGGCAGACGCGCTGTGCTTTGCGCCAGCGGTACTTCGATTCATACGAGTTGCAGGAGCCCATCCCGGTGGCGACCAGGCTGCCATCGCGCTTCGAGCGCAGCATGCACTTGATCTCGTAATCGAACAGGATCGGGATCGCGTTCCAGTCCTCGGTGCGCTGCACGATTTCGTAATCATCGGCCAAGCCGTAGAGTTCGCACAGCTTGTCGGCTCCCGGTTTCAGCAACGTGGGCTTGTCCGTGCCTGGAATCGTGCCAAAGTCCTCGCCTTCGACCAGATAGCCGTGAACAAACTCCTGAAATTGGGATAAACGTTGTTTGGCGACGGCCAAGTCCATGACCGGCATCAGCATCAGCGAAGTGCTCTCGGATTCATTCCAGTTATCGGTTGCCATTACGCTTTCACCTCTTCGTGAATTTCCTGATAGAAGTCCTTCTGGGCGGCGTGGAACACGCTCGCCATGCGGCGCACAAAATGCGGCCTCGGGGGCGATATGCCCAATTCCCAGCGATGGATGGAGCGGGCCGTGGTGCCCACTCTTTTGGCCAGTTCCAGCCGCGATAATCCCGCCAGAACCCGCAGCCGCTCTAGTTTCCCGCCATCAAAGACCAGACTCATAACCTTCCTCGGTACGCTTTCATCTATACCACCGCCACCCCGGTCCAATCCTGTACGATTTTTCCTAATTTGTCCTTTTTTGTCTCTACCATCTCGACTTCGTTTGCCTACAGTGACTTAGGATGGCAGAGTAAGTCAGCAACATGCGCAAGCCGCTCAAAAACAATAAACGCTGGATGCGCTCCATCGCCCGCCGGGGTGGCCAGAACACCCTGGCCAAGCTGGGCCCGGAGCATTTCCGCGCCCTGGCCGCCAAGAAGCGCGGCATGAAGTACAAGAAGAGAAAACCCAAACCCCCATGCGACAGTGGCAAACCGTCGACGAAGTAGCCCTGGAACTGCGGTTGCGCCGCGACGTGGTGCTGCGCCTGCTCCGCCAGAACATCCTCCTGGGAGTCCGGCTCGCCCAGGGCAAGAACGTACAGTGGAGGGTCTATCCCCCGTCCGCCCGCATGAAACAACTGCTGCTCGAGCGCGAGGAGTACTACCTGCACGTTCCCCTGTTCTCGACCGCCGAGGTCGCCCGCGTGCTCAAGGTCAAGGCCTGCACCATCCGCAAGCTGGTGGAAATCGGCAAGCTCCGCCCGACGCTGGCCGGCAAGGGCAAGCCCTCGTTCTATGCGGCGGCGGAGGTGCGACGGTTTTTATGGCAGCGGGAGCGCAAGCATCGCCGGGGAAAGAAGTTCTTCAGCCCCTGGCTGGTGGACTTTCTGCGCTCGGCTTTGGCGGAGGATGAGGAGCCCAGCGTCCAACAGTTGGAACGCTTGGTCGCCCACGTTATGGCCTACCTGCCGGAGGAGGAGCGGCTGCCGCTCATGGCCACCTTCTGGAAGCATCTTGGGGGGATCAACGAAATTCTCAGGCGGGTGCGGGACGCGCGCTCTTAACGCTTACCCCGGAGTACCACAAAGCGAATCCCTACCAGCCCAACAACGACCATCAGCCACTCAATTACAAATTTACAGTCCATTGCGCTTTCCTGGGGCTTTCAGCCTAGTTCGGCGCCCGGCGGCGGAAAATCTCTTCCATGATCCGCAGCCGCATTTCCTGGCCTTCGGCAATCGCCTGCAGCCGGCTCAAGGCTTCGGATTTTTCGCCCGCCCACTTGTCGTGGCCTCTTACCCACTCTTCGAGGATGTTCAGTCGGGCAGTGGACGACTCTTGGATGGCCTTACTGGAGGCGTTCAGAACTTGCAACTGGCTCAGAAGTTGGTCGTGAAGCACCGAGGCGGCCTCGTATTTGGCCGTCCACGAGCTCAGGTCTTCCAATTTACCCTTCATTTTCCCCCATCCCACCAGCCATGAGGCGGCGGCGCCCAGGATGGCGGAGAGTGCGGGGATGATCCCCTCGGACCACGATTGGCTCATTGTTCCCCAGATTGATCTCTCGTGCTTCTTTTAACTGAAAATGCTTTTACCTGCCGAGAGTCCCAGCCTGGAGTTTGCCCTCTATGGCGGGTTCATCTTAGCATGGGGGCAACGCTTTTCCGCCCATCAAGTAGAGCCAATGCACCGACTTTTGCACCTCGTTTGGCCTCGCGCCGCAGGGCCATCTGCGCCCGCTCTGCCTCGGTATGACGCTTCTTGTGCAGCCGGAGATGGATGGCTTTTACCACCTTGAGAAGCCGTGGGTGCGGACTGTGGTATTCCCGTCCGCAGCTGGCGAGGGAACAGCGGAAACGGTACAGGCCAGGCAGTACTTGGTCAAAGGACGAAGCAGGCATACAGTCGAGAGCTCCTTGGGGGGGAGGGAACGCCCGCTATCCTACGCTCGCAATTCCGGGGCAGTCAATCGAAAGTTGCCCAAAAACGCAACTAATTATGTCGTAGCTGGGATATAACTCGCCGACGGTCGTACCTTAGTACGCCAGGCTGGGTGGTTCGTCCGTCTTCCTCGGCGGCGGCGGTCCGATCTCCTCCCGCCGGCGTTTCGCTTCCCGCCTCTCCCGCGCCTGCTTCTCGTGGCCGGTTTCTCCCGGAGGTCCGCCGATCGCGGTTTCGGCCATGCGCAGCGGACTGTAGACGTGGGTCATGTAGCGCCAGGTCTGCATCCAGCGCTTATGCCAGGCGCTGGAGAACTTGGAATCCTTGTCCTTGACCCAGTCGTTCAGCATCAGGTCCACCCCGGAGAGCGCGTCCCCGAAGAAGGGGCCGGCGGCCGCCTTCCAGGCCGGGATGTGGTACTTGAGAATCTCGCTGACCATCTTCACCATGCCCAGGCCGCCGTGGAAGCTCAGATTCTCCAGTTCCCGCACCGCCAGGTTCTTCGGCCCGTAGTAGGCGGGATTGGTCAACTGCTGGATGCGCTTGGGGTCGCCGTGGGCGATGCCATACAAATCCGCCAGCACTTCGTCGCCTAAACTGACGCCCGCCAGGAACATCAGCCAGGGGCGGAAGTTGCCTTTTTTGGCCTCGTTGTAGAGCGCGTCCTTCAAGAGCACGCCGTTGCGGAAGGCGGTGCGCTGCAACAGCAGCGTGGTCTGCATAAACGCTTCCACGAACTGGGTCTTGGGGTTGGCCTTGGGATCAATCGACCAGCCCGGCGGGATCTCCGTCTGGTCGTAGCTGAACTGGGTGCGCTCGGCGTTGCGCTTGGCGGCGGTATCGTAGTCGCGGTCCTGCCAGCGCCCCGCTTGAATGGCGGCGTCGACCTGCTCTTTGCCCAGCCCGAATTTCTCTCCCAGCGAACGGCGCCAGTAGGAGTTTTGCGGGTCTTTGAGCAGGTTGGGCAGGGCATACTTCTCAATCAGCACCCGCGCCGTCTGGTCGGCCACCATCCGTCCCCACAGGTGGGCCATGTGGAACCCGTACCAGCGCAACGCCCGCTCGGCGACTCCCCCGCCGCCCATCTCGCGCAGCAGTTTCTGCCACGCTCCCTGCAGGATGGCTCCTGATTCGAGCGATGCCCGGTAGGAACCTTCGTAGTCGAACGCGGTTTTGGCGAGCCCCTGGAGGAGCGAGCGCATGTTGGCGTACATTCCGGCTTTCACCGTCTGGCTGAAGGCCGGGAACATGGAGAACGGCATCTTCAACAGCACCACGGTATCGGTGGTAAACCGCTGCCAGCCGCGCGCCCAGCGGTGCACATGCTTGGGCGCCAGCAGTTGATCCATGATGGCTTCGACCGTCTGCCGGTCGCGCGCGTCCTGGATGCCGTCGTAAATCTTGCCGAACAGCTTGCCTCTGCGCTGTCCAAAGACCTGGGTGCGGGCGATGACTTCCCCGAACTGCGAGGCGTAGCGCAGCAGGTCGACCGGGTTTTTGGAGTAGCCCGGCTCATCCCCGGCGCGCGGCTTCTCGATCTGGCCCTGCAGAGGATGGTCGCGCCCCATGGTCAGCAGCAGGTCCTCGGCTGCCGGCCGGGTCAGGCCGCGGCTCTCCATCAGGTATTTCACCGCGCGCTCTTTGCGGTGCATATCCCGCCAGTGGTCGGGCGGGTAGAAGTGCGGGTAATAGGACGGATTGGCCTGCTTGTTGCGAAACGAGAGATAGCGGTTGTTCCCCAGTTCCAGCTCGACATCCTCGTCCGCCAGGCGCTCGCGCGCTTCGTTGAACAGGCTCCGCAACCGGTCGCGCATCTTTAGTTCGGCGTCCGAAGCCGGCTCGGCTTTGCCTTCGACCAGGTCCACCAGGCGCTCGTAGCCGGCCAGGTTGCCGCTTTGGATGGCGCCCTTCTTGGTCATGAAGCCGTGCTCGGTCATGAAGTCGAAGAATTTCACCGCCAGCTCGCCGCCGATGGTTCCGGAGCGCTCGTAGTAATCCGGGATCATGCCGTCGGCGATTTCCTTGCCGGCGTTGCCGCCCAACTGGCGAATGATTTCCCGGCCGTGGGTCAGCATTACCGTCTTGAGCCCCACGCCGGCCCACTGGCCATGCTCGCCCAACTGGGCGACGTCGTGGCCCATCTGGGTATTCTTCAACTCTTCGAGCGCCATGCGCATCTTCGATTGCGCTTCCGCCTTGGGGGTGGAGATGGGCTCGCGCAGGGCGCCGCGAATCTGCTCCCCGATGGCGCGGGCGGCGTCTTTGCGCTCCGCCGGCGCCATCTCGGCGATGGCTTTCTGGACTCCCGGATCGGAGGTTCCCGGGGTGTCGGGAGGTAGTCCGCCGGCAGCCAGCCGTTCGGTCGCGTCGGTGGCGTAGACTTGCGCCTCGCCGACCTCTTCCGGGGTGAATCCTTTGACCGGGGGCTCGTACTCGTCCTGAAACAGCTTGACCACGGCGGGATGCGCTTCCTCGCCGGGATACTTCATGCCCTGGTTTTTGGCGTTGGCCGCAGACTCGACCGGAATCTCCGTCCAGTGCCGGATGGGAGACTTTTCCACCTTCTGGGCAAACTCGTCGAGCTTGGAATCGTCCTCGTTGCCGAACTCAAAGGCCAGCGCGTTTTCGATGTCGCGCATGGACTTGGTCATGGCGTCGCCCTGGTGGATCCCGGACACCATGGCGCGCAGCGATTCGAGGCGCGGCGCCACCTTCTGCAGGATTAGCCGGACGTCGGGCTTGGAATCGGAGATGAGGATGTGCGCGTTGACGTTCGATTTGGTGCCGTAGCGCCACGGCCGTCCCAGCGCCTGGTCGAAGGCCATGCCGCTCCACGGCGGCCCGATATAGACCACCGCCCGCGGCGCGTCGCCCTGGGTATCGTGCAGCGATACGCCCACCCCGCCGGCGCCGTAGGTGGCGTAGATGTGCTTTTTGTCGTTCATCAGGAAGGCGTCCTTTTCCGCCTCCCGCTGCGGCGTGTGCGGTCCGGAGAAATTGGCCAGGTTCTCCTCGCCAAAAGCCTCTTTCAGCGCGTCGACCACCGAGGGCAACGGCGGCAGCAGCTGCCGGATTTGCCCGTGGAAAGCCTCTTCGTCGGGGCGGATCAGGGGCTTCCACATGTCCGCGACCTCGGCCTTGGTCTCGGTGAAGAAGATGACCTTCCAGCCTTCCTTCTCCAGTTTCTTCCCCAGTTCAATCGCCTGCGGCAGCCGCTGCCGCTCCAGGTAGGCTTTCATGTAGTTCATGGCCAGGCCCTTGACGTTTCTGACCATGCCCCAGTTGCGCCTCTTCTCGTAGTAGGCCTGCGCCATCTGAAAGGCGCGGCTGATATTTGAGACTCCCTGCCGGGTCTCTTCGGTCATGGGCACAATCCCGATGTGGGATTTGTAGCCGTCCATGATGCGGTCGAGGTTGATGTACTGGCCGCGCTCGATCATCTGCTCGCGCAATTTGGCCAGCTTGCGGAACGCGGCGGTGCCGCGGTACTGCCCGGTCGCCGGGTCAATGGTGATGCCAAACTGCTCCGCCCAGGGATCGAAGCCCATCTTCCGCCACAGTCCCAGCTTCTCCATGTGGCCGATTTCGAGCGGGGTGTGGAAAGGCGTGGCCGAGATATACACCAGCTTGCCGGCGCTTTCTCCCAGCGCGCGCGACAAGTCGCCGTTTTTGGTGGGCCGGTACCAGCCGCGAGCTTCCTGCACCTCGTCCATCAGCACCATCTTCCAGGGATGGTTCTTGAGGTTTTCCATCTCCCGCGCTTTCGCCCAGGTGATGACGTAGGTGCCCGGCTCCGCCGGCATGTCGCGCCCTTCCGGGAAAGCACGGATGTTCAGGCCGAAGTCGCGTCCCACCGACACCCAGCCGGCATCGCCATGAATCAGCGATTGCGAGGGAGTGATGACCAGGTTGAAGTCCTCGGGCCGCGCCGTCTGCGACAGGATGGCCGCGCCCATGAACGTCTTTCCCGTTCCGGTCGAGGTCGCCAGGATCACGGCGTCGTGCTGCGCCAAACCCGAGAGCGCATATTCCACCACCTCGGGCTGGGCGTAGACCAGCATGCGGCGCAGCGAATCGGGAATTTTGACCGAGGGGATGGGCGCGTTGGGCGGCAGCCGCAGCCGTTCCACCTTCTCCGCCCACTCGGACGCGGAATACGCCGGCGCCCCGCGCGGCCGTTCCGGCTCGTCTATTCGGGTGGCGGGGACATGCGGGAGAGCAGTCGCAGATCCTGCAGGTCGCGCGCCTGCTTTTCCAGCTTGTCGTTCAGTTCGTACTGGTCCTCCGGCGTTTTCCAGCCGTGGCTCAGGGGCGGGTCGGGCAGGCTCAGCTGCTGCTCCAGTTCGTCCAGCGTTTTCACGCCCATTAGCCGCATCAGCTTCTCTTCGCTGGGCAGGGGCTCGTTTTTCTTCACGGACTTCTCCTTCCGGCGTCCACAACACGATTTCGGCGCCCGGCGGCGGGGTCAGTTCCCGCCGTCCAAACAGCGGCGTTTGCGCGAGGATCTGCGCCTTCTTTTTCTCGAGAGCGGTTAAGGCCTGGCCCACGCGGTAGCGCTCGGCCTCGGTCAGCCGCGGGGTCCGCAGGCGGCCTTCCAGTTCCTGGATGCGGCGGTTGAGGTCGGGAATGGACTCTTCCTGAAAGAGCGCGTTTTTGTCCTTGGGGACGAAGTCGGCGTAGAACTTGCCGTCGCGGGTTTCGTAGAGTTCCAGCGCCTTGATCTGCTCGCGGTTGGTTTTGGCCCACTCCACGGCGGACGCCTGGTCGGGAAACACGCGGGACACGGGCTCGTCCTTGCGGGTGATGCTCTCGCCGCCAGTGGCAATGCGGCGCGCCGTCGCCCGCTCCGCCTTGGTCAGCAGCGGTTCGCCCAGGGTTTCCTCGACGGGCTTCGGTTCGGGAGCGGGGGGAGGGGTT
>Ga0134126_10011765_pt1 | contig 11046 bp, 16 predicted proteins | sample KB31752_FD_96881 | JGI IMG/M metagenome (GOLD analysis project Ga0134126, IMG submission 96881) | Terrestrial soil microbial communities with excess Nitrogen fertilizer from Kellogg Biological Station, Michigan, USA - KB3-175-2 | ecosystem: Environmental > Terrestrial > Soil > Unclassified ... | reverse complement strand
GGGCAAACTGGCAGACCGTCGAACGGTATGTGCAGCGGCAAGGGCAGCCTCACGACGATCTCCGGCAGCTCCGAATGTTTTAGTTCTGTGATACCCCGCAGCTTGCTGCGGGGAGCTTCATTACAAGGCCGCGCGTTCCCTGTATTGTTCAGGGGATAGGTGTGTTAAGTTTACCAGGGCTCTATGTCTCATTCAGTTTTCATCTGCTTGTGGAGCGCCAACGCAAATCTCTTATGCGCCAGATCAACGGCGTCTACACCCAAGCGTTTAACCGCCGTCACAGTCGGGGCGGCCACGTGCTGCAAGGCTGTTTCAAGGCGATCGTGGTGGACTGGGAGCTACCTGCTGGAGTTCTGCCGCTATGCCGTACTCAATGCGGTGCGGGCCAAGACAGAGCTGTACAGCAGCTACTTTCCTGCCCAATGGTCCTCCAGTTTCTTGGAAAGCCTTACGTCATGCTCTGCCGATTGACTGGCCTCTCCGTGCAACGGTAATGTCATTCGGTAAGGACAAACCCATGGAGCCGACGCTCAGACCAGGTACGGTGCGGGATGCCGAGGCGTGTGGACGAATCGGCTACGAGGCATTCAAGGCGATTGCCGAGCAGCATGGCTTCCCGCCGGATTTTCCATCTGCCGATAGAGCAGTGGGACTTCTCTCAAAGATATTGACGCGTCCCGATGTGTATTCAGTTGTCGCTGAGCTTGACGGTCAAGTCGTCGGCAGCAACTTTCTCTGGGAAGGCGATCCCATCGCAGGGGTAGGTCCGATCACCGTCGTTTCGACCGCTCAGAACGCCGGTATTGGGCGCAAGTTGATGGAATTCGTGCTGACCCGTGCCAACGCTCGCCGTCAGATGGGAGTCCGACTGGTCCAGGCTGCGTACCATAATCGCTCGCTTTCCCTGTACTCCAAACTCGGGTTCCAGGCGCGAGAGCCTCTGTCAATCCTACAGGGACCGCCCCTTAAGTTAGCGCTGAACGGTTATCATGTACGCAAAGCGATCGTACACGATCTTGCGGTGTGCGATGCATTGTGCCGCAGCGTGCATGGACATGACCGCCACGGCGAGATTGCGCATGCCATTGACGATGGAACTGCAACAGTCGTTGAGCACAGCAGTCGGATTACCGGCTATGCCACAGGTCTTGGTTTCTTTGGCCATGCGGTCGGCCTGACGAACGAGGAGATTAAGGCATTAGTCGGCGCTGCGCCGACCTTTACAGGACTAGGATTCTTGCTGCCGACCAGAAACATGGAATTATTGCAGTGGTGCTTGAATCACGGTCTACGAATAGTCCAACCTATGACGCTCATGAGTCTCGGGCTGTATCAGAAACCTGCCGGTTCCTTTCTCCCTTCCATCTTGTACTGAACGCTCTACGTCTCCATCATTTCCAACCTGGCATCGAATTCATGTCCGCAGGCCGTGCAGTGGATGCAGTCTGATTCGACGACAAATTCATCGGCTCGAATCCCCATGCCTCCGCAATCCGGACAGCGGGCAAGGTGGACCCTCTCATCATTCACCGTTTCGTATTGGGTTCCACGAAGGCAGTAGACCGGTTTTCCATCGAGTAGCCAGGGCCGCCCTTGTTTATCGACGACCGGCAGGACGAGATAATGATGGTTGACGTATGTTTCAAGGTCCTGCCGATTCGTGAAACCGTCTTTGATTAACTTGCCTCCTAACGCCTCGTAGAGCGCATGTTCTTTCACGATCGCCTTCGTCGGCCCCATAGCGACCTCCCCTCGTTAAAGTTTAGAACGATCCAGCGATTGGTCATGAGCGCACACCCATCATTCCGAGTTTTACAGTTTCACCAGGACTCCCCCTTTTGCCCACGGATCGAATCAACACCAAGGCGTTACGCAGCTCGTTTGGTGATGATTGAGTGGTCTGGATGCACGTCACCCGGTCCGCCGACATCGTACCTAGATGTCTGTTGGTCCTCGTCGTCATTGGAAGAGAGTATGCGTATGCACGTAATCAGCATCACCACCAAAGTTGCGAGGCCGATGACGATTCCCCAATATGCCCATGACATAGGTCACCCCGCTCGCGCCATGCGACGCGAGTCCTTCGTGAGATTGCGAATACTGATCTCCGCCGTGGAATCGCATCAGACGTCTGAACGTCGTCCGGCTTTCTTGGTGCATGCGGACGACACCGAACCGTCCTTGCGCGAACGCGGCACGGTACGAGGAGAGGGCCCGTCTGGTGAGGAACGTACACCCGGCAGGTCCAGACCGTTGGAACTGTGCTCCACGGAGAACCATGAGCACCACCTCCAGAATGAGGCGGTAATGAAAAGTTACTATCAGCTTACGCTTTGAAGAATTACCAGGTCAAGGGGCTGAGCCATACCGGAGAGCCGTACCAATCGATACTGTCTGCATTCAGATCCACCGACCCTCCATGCGTCTTCTTCGCAATAGACGTGTTTGCCCGAACACAGTAGAATGAGGACGCTTCTTCCCCTCATTGATCATACTCAATGCTGAATAAGGGGTCCGCATGATCGTGATACAACCAAACCGTATCTTTCTGGCGGTAGTTTATCGGCATCGCGAACAACAAGCAGGACGAACGCGGTAACAAAGATAGCGATCCTAATGGAGGCGTCTATGAGAGATATGCGTCCACGAATTATGATGGTACGACCCATACTATATGCGCTTATCCTCTTATTAGCGGCAACACCGGGATTTGTATCCAGTGAATCAGGACATTTGATCTCGACGACACCGGACGGCAAGATCGATTGGACGACAGGAATCGCCACGGCTCGTGGAATCGGAATTCCCCCTAAGGATTCCGCAAGCCCTCTGCAGGCCAAGGAAATGACTCGCAAGGCGGCATGGAGCGTGGCTCTGCGTAACCTCTTGGAAGTCGTGAAGGGTATCCATGTCGATTCGACAACTACGGTCAGCAACTATGTCACCACGAACGATGAGGTACGGACACACGTCGATGGTTTTGTGAAGGGGGCTCGACTCATCAAAGAACAAGAAATGCCGGATGGATCGGTTGAGATCACAGTGGAGATGACGCTGGGCAGAGAGTTCTCCAAGCTGGTCATCCCACAGGTGGATCCCAAAACTGTTCCTCTGAGCCGATATCAAAAGAAGACCACTAGTCCATTAAAACCTTATACGGGGCTCGTGGTGGATGCCAAGGGACTAAGCGTCCATCCGGCTCTGGCCCCCCGATTGCTGAATCAGCAAGGCGAGGAGGTGTATTCGGTCGCCTACGTCGATCAACAAGCCACCATAAAGCATGGAATTGTCCTCTATGAACCAGATCTTGCGAGCGCACAATCGAATCCCCTTGTCACCAACACCCCTCTGACGATTAAGGCGTTACGGGCAGAAGGCGCGGATCTGTACATCAGTGATGCAGATGCCCAGACCCTTCATGGCGTACCAAGCTACTTCAAGCTCTTGAAGCAGGCCAAGGTCTTGGTCATCCTCGACCAACATCACCCTTAACGCCAGGGCACGAGAGCTGCCATGCATGCCAGATATTTCATCGCCATACTGTCTGGATTACTCACGTTGTTCGGCCATCCTATGTTGGTCGGCTTGTCTAGCGTCGCCTACGCGGAGGGGGTAAAGAGTTTAGAAACCGTTCGGGGTCATGCGTGCTATGAATTCGGCGACGACCAGACACCCGCCTAAGCCAGACGCGACGCCATGATAAAGGCACAGGAGGACGCTGTTCGAAGTCATGGAGTGTTCGTGAAATCATCTTCTCAGATCAAGAACTTTCAGCTGGAAGAAGACATCATCCAAACGACCAGCGCCGCGATGTTGCAGGAGGTCACTGTCGAGAAGGAGGAGCGCAAATCTCAGGAGCTTTGCATCACTCTCCGAGCCAAAATCTCGCCGATTTCCGTCGAAGATATGATTAAGCAGAGAATTGCGGCGAAAGAAATCGTTCAGGAGGCTCGGACCACGCTCGTTCCAACTCAGCCGAAGTTCGGCCTGAAGATCTGGACGAACAAACCTGACGGGCATTTCACCGAGGGTGAGAAACTCATTGTGTATGTGCAGTCCGAGCGGGATGCCTATCTCAAGCTGGACTATTTCCAAGCCGATGGGACTGTCACACATCTCGTGCCGAATCTATACCGAGGCCAGGCCTTTATTGCCGGCGGGAAAACCTATTCGTTCGGCGATGAGACAAGCCCCGAGCAGTACGTCATCAACGAACCCTATGGCGCAGAAACCATCAAGGCCATCACGGGAGCCCAACCATTTGAAGCCGCAGTGGATGAAGCCAGCGCAACCGGTGATAGTCGAAAGTACTTAGGCCGGCTGCGGGGCATTAAAGTGGTGGCGGCAGCTTCTTCGGTGGAACTGAACACCGAGAGTCGAACGGTTGCGGAGTATAGAAAGAGCCTCCAACGCATCGCCCCCTTCCTTAAACTCAAGCTCCCGGAACGACCTCCGACGACCGATCCCCTCCATCCCCCCCGAGGATGCTATGTCGTTCCATCAAAGCCAGTCAATGATGGCAGGAACGACGCCCAATAACTCGGATGATCGCGAATGGGCTCACTGGAGATCTTCTGTTGGGCTCGTTGAAGTGCGAGCGCCTTCGAGATCGTAGATCCTGCAGCTGTCTGTAAAATTCGTGAACCAATTGAGAAGTCGCTTCGTGGTCGATCAACCACAGACTGGCCAATGCGCTGCGTGCACCGGCCTTGACCGCGATGCCGGCAAGCCCACGAGCGGCCCGATCATCTCCCACAGCGGTTTCACAAAGCTCGCTAGAGTTCGATCGACGGATCGATGGATCTTAACCTGTTGTCCATGAAACCCGGACCAGCTCAAGTGACCTCCATTTCATGAGTGATCCCATGCGGAATATAAAGGTTCGGGAGGACCAGCCGGGCGCCTCCCCTTACGGAATCCCAACTACTTTGACAGGCCGACGGCTCGAGAGAGTCACACCGTTCCCCAGCTGACCGTCCAGGTTATCTCCCCAGCAGGATACGGTGCCATTGGTCAAGCGCGCGGAGCTGTGGCCGCCGCCAGCGGCGATGGCGGTCACGCTGGTCAGTTCGATGACCTTCACGGGAATGGAGCACTGGGCGGTCCCCATCGCGCACCGGCAGCACGACGTGATCCGCCTGTTTCGTCGCCACGAGGATACCAGATGTGCCGGGAGTCTTTTCTACAGCATTATTCCCATTTGACCGGAGCCTTCGAGATGGGCGACCCCTTTTCATCTCCCCAACTGCATGCAACCAGCCCAATTTATTATTGTGGATCAAAGAGCTCTGGGGAGTCTAGAACTAGACTACTTGAGCCTGTAAACTCAGTGTGCGCGACGTTCTGCCCTCCCAGGATCAATACTTGTCCATTTGGCAGGAGGGTGGCCATGTGCCCCTGCCGCGGAGTGTTCAGAGAATTCCTTGTTGGTTGCCAGATGCCTAAACCGGGGTCGAAGAGCTCTGCCGACGTGGTCGAATTGGTGCTATCTTGTGGTGGACCCGGCTGCATCGATTTAAATGCACCTCCAGCCACCAAAATCTTGCCATTGGCCAACAACGTCGAAGAGTGACGCAATCGAGAGAAATTCATTGGACCGGTCACTGTCCAACTATTAGAGCTTGGATCATAGACGAAAGCATCGCGAAATGTACTCAAAAAGCCGCTAGGATCCCCCCGCCCGTCACGAGCACTTTTCCCGTAGGAGGGGATGTTAGGGATGTTGCACGAGAAGTGAGCAAAACCAGCTGCGTAGTAACCGTACTATTGCTACCCCAAGCATTAAGACCTGGATCATAGACTTGAGCCGCTGTCCCCGGAGGTGAAATAGTCACCGCTAGCGTCCGACCAGCCTCCAATGCGGTAAGGCTCACGGGACTCGGGCCCGCAATAGAAGTCCATAATCCCAGAAAAGAAGAGGAGGGGCTTCCTTTGATGTCAAACACTTCCGTGGTAGTGGAAGTCGATACTTCTCCGCCTGCCACCAGGATTTGGCCGCTTCTTGAACCACCCACGAGCTTTATTGCCTGGTGCCCTCTACGGGCGGAGTTCATGGCTCGACAGTTCGTAAACCATCTCTGTGGTCGATTCGGATCGTAGACCAAACAGGTTTCTGTGGCCGCTGGCGTTGTGCCGCCTGAGGTAGAGGCAGTTGTTCCGCCTGCGATTAAAACTCTGCCGTCATCCAGCAGAGTAGCCGTATGGCCGGCACGCCCGACTGAGAAAGGTAGCGGCAATTCGTCCGCCCAGGTTCCTGTGTTTGGATTAAACAATTGTACAGAGGCAAGAGGTTGGTTACTTTGATCTTGCCCTCCCACAACGAGCACCTCACCCGTGTGATTGCCCGTCGTCAATTGCGTGGCAGTGTGGCCAAACCGAAGGTGTCCTGACGCAGTCGCGGAGATAAACGCACCAGGAGCGCTGTCCTCGATACTTAATAAAACTGGAGCAGACGCGCTTCCCGCGGATGCGGATAAGGTAAGTGGCACGCTGCCAAGGGGGGAATTTTTACTCGTTGTGACTACCAGTTGGGCAGTGCCCCCTGCAGGGGTGGCTGTGATAGTCGAAGGAATCGTGCAAGTTGTCTGTGGAGGACAACCCGCGAGAGTCAGTCCTACTTGGCTCGAACTACCGCCCTGAGATTTGGCGGTGAATGTATATGTCGCGGTAGAGCCGGCCGTAGAGGCAAAGTTCAACAGCGGAGAAACAGTCAGTAAGACCCCACTGTTGCTTCCGGGCAGTGCTCCGCTTGGAGGGAGGATATTCACGCCTAGATGAATGGTCTTCCTGAACGGGCTGCCTGATTGCGTGCCTATAACCGACAGAACCTGAATCCCTGGAAGAACAGATGCATTCGCCGTGATCGTAAGGTCAAAGGAAGCGCCAGCTGTCGTCGGTTGAACGGTGCTCGTACTGAGATTGCAGTCGAAGTTGTTGGGACAGTCGCCCGTCAGGTCGACTGGAGACGATGAGAAGGGTGACAAGGCCTTAAGTGCGAAGGTAGCCGATTGGTCGGCCACCGTCGTGATTAGGGAAGATGACGACGATACAAGAGCGAGTTCAAAAGGGGCAGAAAGACCTCTACCACCGGCTACTACGATAACCCCAATGGTTCCCATTGCTCCCCCATAGCTCGCCGTGATGTTTGCCGGAGTCAGACCAGAGCTGGTGCCGGTGATGAGTCCTCCCCCTTCTACTGACGCGATGTTCGGAGCGTCGCTCGAGAAGGCGATGGTGTCGAACGCGATGGATTCTTGGCCGGGCGACATGTTTCCTAACACCTGCGCCATATTGACTTTTTGTCCGGAACGTATTGTGAGATCAGTTGGTTGAAACGAAAGGCTGGTAAAACATTTGTTGACGGTAACAGCCATAGTGGTAGTTTCTGTGGACGAAACCGTTATATTGTTTTGCGAGCCTTGATAAGACGCTGCTCCTCCAAGGGTGGGAGAACCATTTACGACCACCTTATAGCCCCCACCCACGGGTACCCCGGTCACTGTTCCTTCGCCTGACTCACAACTAAAGCTCGCGCTGGCGACTAGGAGATCAGAGGCATTTATTACGTCGACACGCATCACACCGATCCCAAGATTGGTACAATTGATCGTTGGCGCTCCAAGAGCCGCCAACAAAGAACTAGGTTGTGAAGAGGCGGAGGATGGTTCTTGCTGTGGAAATTGCACACTCACTGCAATATCACCATGTGTCGAGTCGAGACCGTTTGTCGTGGGTTGCTGCTCGCCCGAACAGCTGCCGATTGCCAACGAGGCCAGTACCACGAGAATGAGGTGTGGCTTCAGAAGCGAGGCACGGCGTTCTAAACGACAGTTGTTCATACTCTCTCCCTCATGAGCAGTGACTCTTGGAGTTTCATATTTATCACTCATCACGGCTCTACCACGTCGCCTTGACATTGCCTGGTCCGGCAGGCGCGGAGCTACTGCCGCCGCTCATCGCGGCCGCCGCCCCAGCGGCGGCCCCTGCCACCACAACTCCCACGATCGCCCAGAACCACCATTTCTTGTAATAGGGCTTGCGCTCTTGAATGACCTCCACCTCTTGCATCGGCGGGAGCTCCTGATGCCCCTGGCTCGCCACTGGCGTAGATACCGGGGTCTGGGTCGGCTGAGCAGACCCACCGACCGGAAGGGTCAGTTCTACCCCCAGCACAAGCGCCAGTAGCAGTGCAGTGGCACGCAAGGCACGCATCCATGGTATTACTGGTATTGCTCTGCATGCGGTCTATATGATTCACCTGCCGATAATAGAATAAGGCACAATCGTTTCCACGACATCCGCCTCCACGGTCGCCAGCGTCGCATAGAACTCCGGCAAGGAGACGGTCCCCTCGGTCCCGACCGGCAACGGCAACACGACGTGATCTGCCTGTTTTGTCGCCACGAGGATAAAAGCCTCGGACGTGTGCGGATAACCGGGCGGCAATTCCATTACCAGAGCCACGCCGGTCGGGGGAAACGTCCCGTGCTCTGACGCCTCCAGTCGTAAGGGCAAGCCCATCCAGGGTAGGCGGTCGTAGGGTCGCACACGATCATCCGCCGTCAAGTTGAAGACCATGATCTCAGCCTGTCGCGTACTCGTCACGTCGAGCCTCGCCTTCTCGCCGGGGGCAAAGGTCACCTTGTTCACCGTCGCCGTCACTGTGAAGCCAGGATCATGGAGAGTGGCAAGGGGCCGCACACAGACCCTCAACGTCACGCGATAGATCGGAATCGACGCTTCGTTCGCTTTCTTCTGATATCGTTCCTGGTCCCAACGCACCACCTGTTCCGACTGCACATAGCCCTTCGTCAGCGTCTTAATGAAGTCACTCGCTACCATAAAATCCCGCACAAGCGTTTCTGCGCGCACCTCTATGCCCACGGCCTGCTCAATGGCCTGCGCCCGGGCCTGACGCAACGCCAGCAGTTTGGCCTCTTGAGGCTTGAGCAGATCACCGGACACCACCCCCATGCCTTCTGCCCAGATGCAGTCGGCACCATGGATGGCCATTGCCGTCTCTGAAAGAGCACCAAACGCCATTGTCAGCACCGTCAGTTGGAGGACCGGGACGAGACCCACAAACCCTCCCTCATTGTTGTTTGTCCCACAGCGCAAACTTCCCACGGATCTGTGCCGGCCCTGGCCGCAAACTGGGCGACTGTTGCACGTTCTGGAGCTTGGCCTCGTCCTCGACTTTGGGGCCCACATAGTCATAAATGGCGGCCAGATCTTGCTGGCCATCCAGCAATGCTTTGAGCCAGTAATAGGTGAAGAGCCCGTGCAGTTTGGCCTTGAAGACTGTACTGATCTGGGTGTTCTCTGCAGCCGCCAGCACCGCCAGATGTCGTGAGGCCAGCACCGGGTCCTCGATCTTGGCGACAGCCGGTCGGACTCCTTCCATCATGACGGAGCGTCCACCTTGCCCAGAGAAGCAGGAATCCAGGGTCACCACCACTTGCTATTCGGCCAATTTGGCATAGAGCATCTTCGTCGGATAGGCGGTGTTGAGCAGGTAAGCCGGATCGCCGTCGTGCGGCACCAGATAGGTCTCACCGGTCGCCGGATTCACGGACCCATGGCCGGAGTAGTAGACGAGCACCAGGCTATCGGCCTGCACGTGGTCCGGCAACCAGCGCTCCAGGGCTAACCGGATCGCAGCCTGGGTGGCTCGCTCGTTGAGAAGCACCTCCACATTGCGCGGGGCATAGCCGAGCGCGCGCAGATAGTTCGCCAGCTGTTCCGCATCGGCGCGAGCGTGCCGGGCCGGGATCAATTTCTGATACTTTTCGATGCCGATGACGAGCGCGAGGTCGTGCGGACGCGGGATCACCGCAAACTTCGGCAGGGTGGTATCGACATCGGACAGCGTGCCGCCGACGTCATGCTCCACGAGAGTGCGCAATTTCTCTTCAAGCCGCGCGGTCGCCTGGTTGCCGTAGGTTTTCCACTCAGGCCGGATCTCGCTCACCAGCGCCAGCCGCCATTGCTGATAGGCCTCTTTGTCGTAGCCGCCTTTGGCTTCGAGCGTGGTTGCGAGGTTCTCCCGCGCGGTCAGATTGTCAAGGTCTTGACTGAGCACAAGACGAAATTCCCGTTCCGCTTGGGTATAGCGTCCCTGCTTGTGGAGCAGGGCACCGAGATTCAATCGGGCTTCGATCAGCCCAGGATTGGCCTCAAGGGCGGCGACGTAGGCCGCAGATGCCTCATTCAACTGCCTACGTTTGGCCAATGTGACCCCCTCCTTGAAATGGGCGACATCGGGCGAAGCGGCGCAGCTGGCAGCCAGGAGGCCGAGAAGTGCGGCACATGCGAGGGAAAGGGCAGCTCTCGAAGGGACGTTAGTGTATCGCGTCATTGTGGGCTTCTTTCTTGTCTAGTCAAACACCGCTCCTTTGGTTTTCACGACGGATGCTGTTGCCTCTTTCGAAGGCTCTGTCCGCATCGCAGCTGGAACCACGAACCCGTTCATTTCATCTCATGTTGAAGACCGCCCTGTTGCGGCGCCTCGTCCACCTCGACGCTCAGTAACGTGCCGGCCGATGCGGTGATCATCGAGTCGGCGTCCTCACTGTAAGAGATCCCTTGCCTGCATCGCTCGGACGACTGACCGCGAGACAAACTCTTCCCTTCGCCACCTCTAGGATTTGCTTGTTCCTTACCGTCTCGGCAATCCTCACTTCCGATAACTCACGCATCGTCAGCAACGAATTCTGGCCCACCAGGAGCCCAAGGCTTGAATCTTTCCCCGTGGAAAGATGGTGAGCAGGACGAGCGCGGCGGCGACGATGTGATGAATGGATGTCCTCATGTTCGCCTCCAATGGCGGGATGTAACAGTAGTGGATCGACTTCAATTCGCCAACCCCACTTCAGCTTGAGGAAGAAAGACCCTGTTGACACATGCGAAATAGCCTCGTTCTATCTAGGGCGTGTCGTCAATTAGCGGCCTGAGCGTTTTCCGGATTCACACAGGAAGCGTATTGTGCTTCACTGTTCACAAGCCGATGGAGGGGCTTCTGAATGGTGCGACGCTATGGGCTGCGGG
>Ga0134126_10011764_pt1 | contig 11046 bp, 8 predicted proteins | sample KB31752_FD_96881 | JGI IMG/M metagenome (GOLD analysis project Ga0134126, IMG submission 96881) | Terrestrial soil microbial communities with excess Nitrogen fertilizer from Kellogg Biological Station, Michigan, USA - KB3-175-2 | ecosystem: Environmental > Terrestrial > Soil > Unclassified ... | reverse complement strand
TCCCTCCGGCACGACGACCGCCACTCCGCGTAGGTCTGCATCTGCTGCAGGCGGCGCTTGCGCAGGTCTTTCTGGAATTTCTGCTTCTCCGATGCCGACTCGATAATCTCCGCCAGCGGACGCATGCTCACCGCCTCAATCTCGCCGCTCTCCAGCCGCCGCACCGCCTCGGTCTCTTCCAGCTTCTGCAGCAGCCCGACAAGTTTCCGCGCGTTGATCCCCGTTTTCTCCACGATCTTCTCGCGCGGCATGGGCCGCTTGTGCGCCACCACGGCGTTGTACACAGCCTCCAGCCCCTCCGAGTCCACGTGCGCCGGACCGGTCTTGAACTGCTGCGCCGAAATATCCTCCGGCCGATAGAACAGCACGGCCTCCGCCGGCTCGCCGTCCCGGCCTGCACGCCCGATCTCCTGGTAGTACCCATCCAGCGAGTCGCTCACGTCGGCATGGAACACGAAGCGGATGTCGGCCTTGTCCACGCCCATGCCGAAGGCGTTCGTGGCCACGATGACCGGCACCTCGCCGTCCATGAACTTGTTCTGGATCTCCTCCCGCTGCTTCGCCTTCAGCCCGCCGTGATAAAACAGCGCGGGAACACCCATTCGCTGCAGATCGGCAGCAATATCCTCGGCGTGTTTGTGGGTGGCCACGTATACAATTCCCGGCTTCTCGGCGAATTCCACGCGTCGCAGCAGCGACTCCCATTTGTCGTCCTGGTTGGAGAACTGGTCTACCCGCAGGGAGATATTCGGCCGGTCGAATCCATGCACCAGCACCCGCGGGTTCCTGAGCCCCAGGCGCTGCACAATCTCAGCGCGCGCTTCCTTTGATGCCGTAGCCGTCATGGCCAAAACCGGCGGATGCCCCAGCGCCTCAATCACATGCGCCAGACCCAGGTAGTCGGGTCTGAAGTCGTGACCCCACTGGCTGATGCAGTGCGCCTCGTCAATCGCAATCAAAGACACGCCGGCCGCTTTCAGCCGCTCGACCGTCTCCGGCTTCCTCAACTGCTCCGGCGCCAGGAAGATGTACTCTACCTTCCCCTGCTCGATATGATCCAGCACCTCGCGCTGTTCGACGGACGACAAAGTCGAGTTCACCACCGCCGTCGCGTCCAGCTTCGAGGCGTCGATCGAGTCCGCCTGGTCTTTTTGCAGCGCGATCAGCGGAGACACGATCACCGTCGAGCCCTCAAGCAACGCCCCGGCAATCTGGTACACCGCCGACTTGCCTGACCCGGTGGGTTGCACGAGTACCGTGTCGCGCCCGTCCAGCAATGACTGGATGGCATCCTGCTGGCCGGGGCGAAGCGATTTGAATCCGAGCAGATTCTTCGCTGTGGATGCGATGTCGATGACGATAGGACCTGTTTTAGGCATATGGGTTCTACTTGTCTATATGTGGATGCCCCGTCGTGTCGGTACCGTCGCGTGGGGCCTCGGGCAAGCTTTGCCGGGGCGGGTTTCGGAAGGAACCGGGGTCTGACCGGGCAGCGTCAGACACTTGATTCGAAGCAATTTCACGTCCGCGCGATGCTTGCGGCTTCAAAGTAGATAATTCGATTCGCTAAAGACCTTCCTCCGGGGAGCCCTTCCCGCTGCAACTTTCGTGAAAGTTCGGGAAAGCGACACCCGCGCTATAATCCCTCATCAACCACGATCGCGCCCACGGAGTCACTTATGAATCCACTTGTACTGATCCCCCTGGGGATCGTCGCCATCCTTCTGCTCTCTCTGGTTCTCGGCAGCTTCTTTACCGTGAGCACCGCGCAGGTCGCCGTGGTCACGCGTTTCGGCAGGTTCCTGCGCGTGGCCGAGCCCGGCCTGAACTGGAAGATGCCTTATATCGACAAGGTCTCCGGCACGGTCAGCCTGCGCGTCAACCAGATCAGCCTGACCATGGAGACCAAGACCAAGGACAACGTCTTCGTCACCATCCCCATCTCGGTGCAGAACCGCGTGCGGCCGGAGAAGGTCTTTGACGCGTATTACAAGCTGGCCAACCCCTCGCAGCAGATCCAGTCTTACGTCGAGCAGGTCATCCTGGGCCACGTTCCCGGCATGACTCTCGATGAAGTCTTTGCATCGCAATCGTCTATCGCCCTCGCGGTGAAGCAGGAGCTCGACGCCGACATGGCCGCCTTCGGGTACGAGATCGTCAACGTCCTCGTCACCGACATCGTTCCCGACGCCAAAGTGAAGTCGGCCATGAACGACATCAACGCCGCCCAGCGCGAGCAGGTGGCGGCCAACGCCCGCGGGGAAGCGGAAAAGATCCTCGTGGTCAAAAAGGCCGAAGCCGAAGCCGAAAGCAAGGCGCTCCAGGGTCAGGGCATCGCCAACCAGCGCAAGGCCATCATCGAGGGCCTGCAGACATCGGTCGAGCAGTTCCAGAGGGCTGTGGAAGGCGCCACCGCGAAGGAAGTGATGCAGCTCGTGCTGGTCACCCAGTACTTCGACACGCTGAAGTCGATTGGCGAAAACGACAAGACCAACACCCTGTTTCTCACCCACGCTCCCGGCGCGGTGAAGGATGTCTCCGACCAGATTCTCGACTCCATGCTTGTGGCCGAACGCGCCAAATACTAGCGGATCATAAACTCGCTGATCCCAGCCAAGCTGTCGCTCTAAGACCCGTATGGCGCCTTCGGCGCCGCACGGATCCGCGAATCCGCGATTGTTTCCATTGGACATTCCAAAGGTAGCCTGCTACCTTCTTTGCAGTGTCCAAAGGAGAGCCGCGTGGGCGAGAAGAAATCAGAAGTGCTGCAAGGGACCCTGGACCTGATGGTTTTGAAGACGCTCTACGCCATGGGGCCGCTTCACGGGTTCGGCATTGCGCGGCGCATCGAGCAGGTGAGCGACGGTGTGCTGGACCTGAACGAGGGGACGGTTTACACCGCGCTCCTGCGGCTGCAGCAGCAGGCATGGATTGTGTCGAAGTGGGGGACCAGCGAGAACAACCGGCGGGCACGTTTCTACTCCATAACCCGGGAAGGCGCGAAGCAACTGGACCGCGAAACCCAGAATTGGGAGCGGGTGGCGGGCGTGATGGAGCGGGTCCTGAAACTCGAGAGGCAGGGGTGAAGCGATGCGAAAGCTGCGGATGCTGTGGGCGAGAGTGAAAGGCCAGGCGGCGCAGGGGCGCGAAGAGGATGCCTTCGATGAGGAGATCGGCGAGCACATCGCGCTGCTAGAACAGCGCTTCGCGGCACAGGGAATGAACGCGCAGGACGCGGCACGGGCAGCGCGGCGGCAGTTCGGGAACGTGACCGGGCTGAAAGAGCGGCACCGGGCGCAGCGAGGGATCTTGTCGCCGGCGGAGTGGTGGCGCGATGTGCGCTTCGGAATGCGCATGCTTGCCAAGCGCCCTGTTTCAAACGCTGCCGTAGTCGTGGCGCTTGCTCTGGGCATTGGCATGAACACCGCGGTGTTCACGTTCGTGAATGGAATCCTGCTGCGGCCGCCGCAAGGGGTCAGCGACACAGGAAAGATGATGGAGCTGTGGCTGAAGAATCCAAAGCAGACCGGGCCGCAGAGCTACCTTCCTTTCAATTACCCCGATTATGCGTACTATCGCGATCACGTTCGCTCGCTCGATGGCCTGCTGGCGTTCGATGGGGATGGTGTGGACGTGATCTGGAATCGCGCCGGGGCAGGCCAGATTCTGAATGAGGAGGGAGTCTCTGGGAATTTCTTTTCGCTGCTGGGAGTGAATGCAGCGGTGGGGCGCGTGCTGTCGGCAGATGACGATCGCATCGACCATCCGCGGCAGGTTGCCGTGCTGAGTTACGCTTGCTGGAAAAACAAGATGGACGCCGACCCAGCTGTGTTGGGACGTACGCTGATGCTCGACGGAGAAGCGTTCACGGTGGTGGGCGTCGCGCCGGCAAAATTCACGGGTCTGATGGTGGCCACGGAGCCGGATATGTGGACGCCCCTGTCGGCGCAGGAAGTATTCACCCATGACAAGCGGTTGACGAGCCGCGACAGCTCGTGGCTGATCGTAGCGGGAAGGATGCGCCGGGTAGCCGACCGGAAAAACGTGCAGGCCGAAATGCACCTGATGGCAAAACAGTTGGGGCTTGCGCACCCCGAAGACAAGGAACTTCAGGATGCGGAAGTGTTTCCGATGACGCTGATGCCTGGCCCGTTCCGCGGATACGTGTTCGCCTTTACGGGCTTGCTGATGATCGTTTTTGTGCTGGTGTTGCTGATTGCGTGCACCAATGCGGCGAGCTTGTTGCTGGCGCGGGCGACGGGACGGGTGCGCGAGATGGCGACGCGGGCGGCACTGGGCGCGGGACGTGCGCGGCTGGTGCGGCAGATGCTGGTAGAGAGCCTGATGCTGGCCGGCCTTGCCGGCGCTGCAGGGATTGCGATTGCGTGGACCACATCGCGGCTGCTGATGCAACTGAAGCCAACCAATCTGCCGATCACGCTTGAGATTCCCATGGATTGGCGCGTGGTGTTGTTCGCGGTGGCGGCATCTCTGGCGACCGGGGTGGTGTTTGGCCTGGCGCCGGCGCTACGGGGAAGCGCGGTGGAGGCGGCGCGAGTGCTGCGGGAGGAGTCGCAGACTGCGGGCCGGAAGAAGGCCCGCATGAGGAATGTGCTCGTGGTCTCGCAGATGGCGATGTGCGTGGTGCTGCTGGCCGGGGCAACCCTCTGCGTGCGCAGTCTGAGGAACGCAAATGCCATCGACCCGGGATTCGACACGCGCCATATCGCGCTGGCGAATCTCGATCCCGGGAGTCTGGGTTACACGCCGGAGAAGGTAAAGGATTTTTACGCGCGCCTGCTGGATCGTGTGAAACGGCTGCCGGGAGTCAAGTCGGCCAGCTATGCTGCGTTTTTGCCGCTGGGGACGTCAAGGCAGACAGGAACCGCGGGAAAATTCGTGGGCGACGACCCGCATGCGATTCCCATATCTGTTTATCGCATGGAGCCCGGATTGCTGGGGACGATGGGAATTCCGCTGCTGCGGGGACGAGACCTGACCGAGAAAGAGGCCGACGCTGCGACGCCGGACGGAGTGGTCATCAACGAATACCTGGCGCGTCGCTTATGGCCGGGAGAGGACCCGGTGGGCAAGCGGCTGGCGCTGAGCGGAGAGAAGACAACGAGTCAGGTTGTGGGCGTGGTGAAGAACGGCAAGTACCGGACGCTGGGGGAAGGGCCAGTTGCGGCAGTTTTTCGCGGCGAGCTGCCGCCGGCGCGGACATTGGTGGTGCGCACGGCGGGAGACGAGCAAGTCGTCCTCGACGAGGTGCGGCGCGAGGTGCCGGCCGGTGATCCGCTGATGACGACGACGCTGGTGCAGACCATCGGCGAATTCATGGCATTGCCGCTGTTTCCCGCGCGGGCTACGGGATGGCTGCTGGGTGTGTCCGGAATCCTCGCGGTGGTGATGACTTCGATTGGGCTCTTTGGCGTGATCGCTTATGTGGTGTCGCAGCGAACGCACGAGATCGGCGTGCGCATGGCGCTCGGCGCGCGGCGCAGCGATGTGCTGAAGATGGTGATGGGCCAGGGACTGCGGCTGACTGGAATCGGGCTGGGAATCGGGCTTGCGGTGGCTCTCGCAGCGGCGCGCCTGCTGGCTCCGCTGCTGTACGGCATCGGTGCTGACGATCCGGCAACCATGACGGCGGTGGCAACGGGACTGGCGCTGATCGCCCTCACCGCGTGCTACTTGCCTGCCCGAAAAGCCATGAGCGTAGATCCGTCTGTGGCGCTGCGATACGAGTAAGCGGCAGATCTGCTTTGCAGCCTCACCCAGGCAGTATCCTCGCCACCAAACGCGCCAAGCTGGCGGAAATAGGAAAGGCCCCCGAGAACGGGGGCTTTGTCTCAGGATTGTTGACCCGCGCTCTCCGGATCGCCATGGTCCGGAGATGCGGAAGCGGGACCTAGCGAATGCTTGCCGTTGGTCCGGATGTTGGAACCCCGATCACCTCGCCCGACACCACAAGCTCTACGCGGCGATTGCTCTGCCGGCCGCCTGAGTTGTCGTTTGAAGCTACGGGAGACGAGTTGCCGAAGCCGCGAGCACTTACTGCTTCGGTTGCCACGCCCTGGTTTACGAGGTAATCGCGCACTGCCTGTGCGCGTCTTTCTGAGAGCGTCTGGTTCCGGTCATCGTTGCCGACGTTATCGGTATAGCCGCCGACCTCGGTGTTGAGGCTGGGGTAGGAAACAAGGATTCCAGCCACCTTGGCCAGCTTCTCTCTCGCGCCCGGATTGAGTGTGAACTTTCCGGTATCGAATAGCACGTCAGACATGTTGACAATCAGGCCGCGCGCGCTGTCGCGTGTCTGCAGGATTTCGTTCAAACGGGCTTCGAGCTGGGCGCGAAGTGCGGCCTTGTCGCTGTCAGCCTGGTGCACGTTTTGCTCGGCAGTCTGAGCCGCCGCGCGGGATTGATCGGCGGCCGCGTTGGCAGCGTTGATCTGTGCCGCTGAAGCTGCCTGGTTGGCCGTCATATCGGCCTGTGACTTGTCCGCCTGCGCCTGGGCTGCTGCGGCATTTGCCTGGGCGGCAGCCATATTTGCCTGCGAAGTCGCAGCGTCGGCACGCGAGTTGTCCGCCTGCGCCTGGGCCGTGGCGGCATTCACCTGGGCAGCAGCCATATTGGCCTGCGAGGCTGCCGCATCGGCTTGCGCCCGTGTGCTTTCCGCCTGGGATTGGGCCAGGGCGTCCGCGGAGCTCTGACGTTCCCCGTTGCGAGTGGCTTCTTCCACATTCTTCACCGCGATGGCCCGCGCATCTTCCGCGGTCTGCACTGTTTCCCGCGAGGTGGCAATCAGTTCTTTCTTGGAAGAGTGCTTTTCCGTGGCGTATCGGTCAGCCGTATCCATGAGCTTGACGGCATGTTGATAACTCTCGGCGGCATACTGCTCCGCACCTTCCGATTGAGCGATGCGAACCGCGTTGCGTGCTTCCATAAATTCAAGAGGGAGTTTTGCATCGAGGACCACGGGATCGAATTTATAGCCGGTAGGAATGTACCCGCCGCGGCCGACTAACTCATATTGGGCGTTCACTGCCTCGACGGTACCTTTCGTATCCGAACGCACCACATTCTCAAGAACCACCACATCGGATGGCTGGCGAACCGCGTAATACGGTTCGGCCGTAACGATCATGGCAAACGCCTGCAGATCGGTGGTCACGTTAATCTTGCTGCGGTGGTTGCCGCCCACCAGAACCTCACCGAGATTGACCGCCCTGCCCTCAGGCGAGATGGCCCAGAGAACATAGGTGAGGTACTCGGTTCCGAAGGCCGTGGGCTTTTGCAGGTCGGAGAATTCCGCTTCGATGGCCATGGAACCGCGCTGGCTCTTCACCTCGGCCACACCGCCGGCGGAAGGCATCACGGACGTACCGGCGAAGTTAATCTTGGTTTCGCCGCCGCGATGCTGATACTTGACCGCCTGCACGGTACGCGTAGTCATGTGGACGGCAAACGGCCGAGTCGGACCGCTCGTGCCTTCCGGCGCGGCGGCCTGGCCATTGGCTTGAGACAACGCGCTTAGACTAACTGCAATTCCAAACGCAAATAAGATCCTGGTATTCATGATTCCCTCCTGCAGGCGGTAGCCGCCTGGCGGATTAGACTAAGTTGCTGAGTTCTAATAAAGGCTGTATTCGACTATGGGAACGACTTAGCTGAGTCGATTCTCCCAACTTATCCGATGTGTATTCTTGAAAACGAGTGGAAGATACCGAAGATATTCAGGAGCCAAAGCACCACGGCGATGATCACCACTCCATTGAGGATCGACTTGATGGTGCCCTGCATGGGGATGAAGCGATTCACAAGCCAGAGCAGGATGCCTACGACGATGAGCGTGATCACAATATTGATAAGCGGCATTGTTTTCTCAATTCCCGGATCCTTCCCGGATCCGTCCCGGCGACTGCACTTCATACTGAGATGTGCAGGGCCGGGATTGTTCCTTCAGGGAACGTGTACTTACTTCGTTTCGGCCACGGCGCTGGTGTGAGCCGCAAGGGCAATGGCGTGGAGAAAGGCCCGGGTAGACTGCGGAGCCTGAACCTTGCCACCCAAGGTAGCGCGGAACGAACGGTCGCGGCCGTAGATGGCGCGGGTGGAATCCTTATCCTGCTGCACGATGGCGCCATTGAGCGAGATGCCGGCGAATACACCCCTGGAGCGCGAGTAAGTGAGGATTTCGGAGTCCATCTTCCAGTCAGTGCCGGCGGAGGCGTGACGGCCAACGGGGCCGGCCGAAGCGGAGGCATCGGCGCCCACCTTGAATTTGCTCGAGAGCATGTGCTGCAGGCCGTTGTCGTTCATGACCAGCATAACCACGTCAACGCCTTCCACGCCGATTTGCAATCCCCAGCTTCCACCGCCAAGAGATACAAATGCCGGCGCGCTCCAGCCTTCCGAGGTGCGGCAGCTGGCAACGCCGCGGCCATGCTCAGCCCCGATCACGAATCCGCCCTTGAGGAGATGAGGAATGACAACGATGCATTTTGCATTGCTGAGAACCTCTTCTGGAATTCCCTTGTCGGGTGTGATGGTCATGGCGGAGAGAGTGTCAGAGGCCATGGCAAGACGCTCGAGCGAATCCTGGCGACCGGAGGAGGCGGACAGATTTGCTGCCGTCAGCGCCAGGGCGCCAACCACAAACATAGAAGTAATCTTCATGTGTCTTCCTTTTGCAGGTAGGGCGAGCTAAGGGGGGACAGATGTCAGGTGGGGCTGACTTAGCTCAGAAACCAAGAGGGAGAGGACAAGCGAATCTTCTCCACACTCACCATAGCAGTATCAACTTAGAATCGAATGAGCAGATTTGCTCACGTATCGTTCACTTATCCAAGGTACATAGAGCGGTGTATCCCAATCGAGCTTAGGTGTGAACTATTTTTCCATGCCTATCTCGACGGCAGATGCTGCGCCACGCGCGATTCTCGACGTGTATTTCCCGCTCAGCCGTGAAGGCGCAGCGCCGCATGCTTTCCCCTTCGCAATCGTTTGGGGGCTGTGCTCGTTCGCTAAAAATCCATGTGCCAGTTGCCGCCGCTTCGCGCGCACCTTGCCCCCTCCCGCTCCAGCGTGTTTAGACTGGAGCCGGACCGGAGCACGCCATGGCCTACATCCTCGCCCTCGACCAGGGCACTACCAGCTCGCGCGCCATATTGTTTGATCAGGCCGGCGCCATTGCCGCCGTGGCGCAAAGGGAATTCCAGCAGTTCTATCCCCAGGCCGGCTGGGTCGAGCACGACCCAATGGAGATCCTCACCAGCCAGATGGCCTGCGCCGTTGAAGCATTGGGCAAAGTCGCTGCGCGCCCCCGCGACATCGCCGCGATTGGGATCACGAACCAGCGCGAGACGGTCATTGTATGGGACCGCGCAACCGGACGCCCGATCCATCCCGCGATCGTCTGGCAGGATCGCCGCACCGCCGCCGCCTGCGCGCAGCTCGAAGCCACGGGCGCCGGAGACGACATCTCCTCGCGCACCGGCCTGGTGATCGACCCTTACTTCTCCGCCACCAAACTCCGCTGGATCCTCGACAACGTTCCCGGGGCGCGTGCGCGCGCGGAGCGCGGCGAACTCGCCTTCGGCACCGTCGACTCGTGGCTCATCTGGCACCTGACCAGCGGCCAGCGCCACGTGACCGACATGACTAACGCCTCGCGTACGCTGCTTTTCAATGTCGTCGAAGGCCGCTGGGACCCGGAGCTACTCCGCCTCTTCTCGATCCCGGAATCTCTCCTTCCCGACGTCGCCTGGTCGAGCGAGCGCGTGGGCGAAGTCACTACCACCCTCGGCCTCGGCGGCATCCCCATCGCGGGCATAGCGGGCGACCAGCAAGCCGCCCTCTTTGGCCAGCTCTGCTGGCAGCCCGGCGAAGCCAAAAACACCTACGGCACCGGCTGCTTCCTGCTGCAGAACATCGGGACGAAATTCGTCCGCTCGAAACACAAGCTGATCACGACCATCGCTGCGAGCGCCCAGCGCCGCCTCGAATACGCGCTGGAGGGCTCCATCTTTATCGGCGGAGCCGTGGTGCAGTGGCTGCGCGACAATCTTCGCCTCATCGGCTCCTCCGCAGAAGTGGAAGCGCTGGCCGCCGGCGAGCCGGACGCCGGCGGCCTCATTTTCGTTCCAGCGTTTGTTGGTCTGGGCGCGCCTCACTGGGATCCCCACGCCGGTGGCCTGCTTATCGGCCTGCGCCGCGATACGCGGCCAGGCCACATCGCTCGCGCCGCGCTGGAAAGCATCGCCTTCCAGGTGGCGGACGTATTGCAGGCTGTGCGCAGCGAGATTGGCGAACCCCTCGCCGCTCTGCGCGTCGATGGCGGCGCCGCGGTCAACGACCTTCTCATGCAGTTCCAGGCCGACGTGCTCGGCGTCCCCGTCGTCCGCCCGCAGGTCACCGAAACCACCGCCCTCGGGGCTGCCTATCTCGCCGGCCTGGCCACCGGATTCTGGCACAGCCAGGACGACCTGCGCAGCCTCCGCGCCGGCGACACCCGCTTTGAACCCCGCATGGACCGCCCGGAAGCCGCCGCCCGCCTCGCCCGATGGCAGCGTGCCGTCGACCGCTCCAAAGCCTGGACCGAGTGAAGTGCTTGACTCTTTCCTTCAAATCTTGGGCCTATGAACCGTGAACTTCGAACTCTGAACTGGAACTGAAGGAGGCCGATCATGCCGACCCAATGCACCCATGTCGCAGATCACGTGAAGCACGTGCATCCCCACAGCCACGGCTGCGAGGACTGCCTCAAAACCGGCGACACCTGGGTCCACCTGCGCATGTGTCTCGAGTGCGGCCACGTCGGCTGCTGCGATTCATCGAAGAACCGCCACGCCCGCGCACATTTCCACTCCACGCATCACCCCATCATCGAGTCGGCTGAACGCGGCGAAGACTGGCGCTGGTGCTACATCGACGACACCTATCTCTGAGTCCGCTGCCGCGATTCGACGGGGAGGACCTTTCGCGCCGCGCCGGCCCGAATGTTACCCTGCTGCGGGGCTTGAAAACGATTACTTGCAATGCGCG
>Ga0134126_10011763_pt1 | contig 11047 bp, 9 predicted proteins | sample KB31752_FD_96881 | JGI IMG/M metagenome (GOLD analysis project Ga0134126, IMG submission 96881) | Terrestrial soil microbial communities with excess Nitrogen fertilizer from Kellogg Biological Station, Michigan, USA - KB3-175-2 | ecosystem: Environmental > Terrestrial > Soil > Unclassified ... | reverse complement strand
GATCGAGAACACGCCGCCAACGGTGGTGCTGCTCGATCTGAATCTGCCGGACAGCCACGGCAGCGAAACTTTCCGCAAAATTCTCGATAAAGCCCCGGGCGTGCCGGTCGTCATTCTTTCCGGGCAAGACGACGAAGTGCTTGCCATGAAAGCTATCCACCAGGGGGTGCAGGATTATCTGATAAAAGGGGACCTGACCAGCCGCAGCCTTGAGCGTTACATGCGTTATGCGGTCGAGCGGCAGTCGCTATTGCGCTCGCTCGAAATGAGCCGCAAGCAGCAAATCGAATTCAAGAACCAATTTCTCTCGCACGTTTCTCATGAATTGCGGACTCCGCTCACCTGCATTCATCAGTACGCGTCGCTGTTGTTTGATGGACTCTCCGGCGCAATTTCTCCGGAACAGCGCGATCACCTGCAAGTCATTTTGAAGAGCGTGAATCAACTTCACGCCATGATCCGCGATCTGCTCGAAGCTACACGCGCGGAATCGGGTAAGCTGCGCATCGAACCTCGTTGCCTGGCGCTGGTTGATCTGGTGCGGCAAGCCATTGCAATGGTCCGTCCTATGGCTGTCGAAAGCCGGATCACGGTGGAACTGGAGGCCGATCCTCACATCCCGCTGATTTATGCAGACCCGGACCGGGTGCTCGAAATTCTAATCAACCTGATCGACAACGCGGTCAAGTTCACGCCGCTTGAAGGATCAGTCAACGTAAAACTTAGCCAACAAGAAACTGACCCGGAATTTATTTACATCACGGTCAGTGATACTGGCCGTGGTATTTCCGCGGAGGCCCTCCCCCTCATTTTTGAACGTTTGTATCAGGACCCGGAATCGGTCGACGGTAATCGCTCCGGGCTTGGTTTAGGACTTTACATTGCCAGAGAACTGGTGAACCTGCACGGCGGCCGCATCTGGGTAGCAAGCCAGCCCGACCAGGGGACAACTTTCACATTCAACCTGCCGGTCTATTCTTTGGCGAAGCTGTTGGCGCCAGTGATCACGCATGAGCAGCGGCTGCGGGAATCGATAGTGTTAGTTCGCGTCGATCTGAAGCCTCTGTCGATTCCGTTCCGGGGAAATTGGAAAGAAGTTTGCCGTGAAGCCCTCGACCTGGTGCGCCGGTGCGTTTTTATCGATAAAGACCTGGTGCTTCCCGCCATGGCTACCAATGGGCCGGAAGATACGTTTTACGTGGTCGCGTCGACAGATATGGGCCATGTCGACATCATGATTGCGCGCATTGTCGAACAGATCAACGTGCTCACGCGCGTGAGATCCACCGGCACGGTGTATGCAACAGCGCGTCCCGTCGAATTTGCTGCAATGCCAGAAAGTACTCTCGAAAACCAGGTGGCAGAAGTTGCGCGCGTAGTCACCGCCCTGGTCCTCAATGATCTCAGAAGCGTGAACGGTTTTAATCCAAAGGAGAACCATGCAAATGCAAACTGAAAACGAACAGATTGAAGCCTCCAGCTTGAACCGAGCAAAGATTCTTATTGTGGATGACGACCCAGAGCTGCGAATGGCCTTGAAGCTGCGCCTGAGAGCGAACCACTACGAAACCGTCAGCGCCTCAGATGGTTACTCGGCCATTGCACTGGCGCAAAAGGAGCGTCCGAACCTGATCATCCTGGACCTTGGGTTGCCTGCGGGCAACGGGTTCATCGTCCTGAAGCGGCTGCAGGAAAGCGATACGCTGTCGCACATTCCGGTGATTGTTCTCACCGCGCGCGATCCTCAGGGTAACGAATTGCGCAGCCTGGATTCCGGCGCGACTGCGTTCTTCCAAAAGCCGGCAGATAACAACGAATTGCTGCAGGTCATTCGCGCCAGCCTGCAGTCGGCCTCGGCGTGGGGGGCGACTCTTCCTTCGTGAATCGTGCGTCCCGAGTCGTCATACAGACGTTGCTTGCAACGTTCAGGCTGAAAGGAGCGAACATGCAGCTCGAACCCCGGAGTTCGGCAGCGTCCGCGCAAGAACATCGCCCCGAGCGGCGTTATCAGCGGCATTTCCTCAGCGCGCCAGTGGCCACGTGGGCCCTGCTGAACTCCGGGCCGCAGGTCACGCGTGGCCTCACGCTTGAAATCAGCCTTGGCGGACTTTCGGCGGTTTTATGTGGTCCACCCAAACGCGGCGAGCGGGTTTCCGTGCGGTTGAATCTACTCAACGTCGCATTCGAAACTCTCGCCATCGTTCGCCACAGTTCTCCGGCTCGCACCGGCTTTGAATTCCTGGAGCCTTCGCCGGAGCTCCTGAGCAGTATTCAGAACTGCATTCAGGGCGCGTCTCTGCCCTTGTCCTCAACCCTACAGCACTGAAGTTGTCTAGGGCCTGATTCCACTTACGGGTAGCACTCATTTGTTGTACCTTCGGCACCTGTTATCTATATCCCTGGTTGGAAAACCGGCGGAAAGAAGTAATAATCCTTTCTAGACAGGAAGGATTACCGAATGGCAACCACCGCTTCAAAGCCCGATGCTTCAATCGCTGGCGGCAGCTTTTTGTTGGAAACCCGGCCGCCGGAGGAAGTGTTTACCCCGGAAGATTTCAGCGAACAGCACGTCATGATCGGGCAGACCACGGAGGAATTCGCGCAAAAAGAAATCGTGCCCAACATTGAGAAAATGGAGCACAAGGATTTTTCCGTCACACGCGATCTGCTGAAAAAAGCCGGCGAGCTGGGACTGAGCGGAGTGGAAATTCCCGAAGCCTACGGCGGCATGGAACTCGATAAGGTTTCCGCAGCCGTCATTGCCGATCACATTGCAAAATACGCGGGCTTTGCCACTACCTGGGGCGGACACACGGGAATCGGCACACTGCCGCTGGTGTATTTCGGCAATGACGCGCAGAAACAAAAATATCTGCCCAAACTCGCGGCGGGAGAAATTGTCGGCGCATATGCGTTATCCGAGGCTTCATCGGGGTCAGATGCGCTGAATTGCCGCTCCCGCGCTACGCTGTCGTCGGACGGAAAGCATTACATTCTCAACGGCGAAAAAATGTGGATCACTAACGCCGGGTTTGCCGACCTGTTCACTGTCTTCGCCAAAGTGGACGGCGAAAAGTTCACCGCATTTCTGGTCGAACGCAACTTTCCGGGATTTTCCGTCGGCGCGGAAGAACACAAAATGGGCATTCGCGGATCGTCTACCTGCCCCATTATTCTCAACGACTGCAAAGTGCCGGTTGAAAACGTCTTAGGCGAAATCGGCCGCGGCCACATCATCGCCTTTAATATCCTGAACATCGGCCGATTCAAGCTTGGCGCCATGTGCGTAGGCGGTGCGCGCGAATCCCTGAATAACGCAATCGGCTACGCCAAGCAGCGCAAGGCCTTCAAAAAAGTTATCGCCGATTTCGGTTTGGTGCGCGAAAAGCTGGCAAACATGGCCACGCTCATCTATGTCGGCGAGTCGTTGGTGTTCCGCACAGTGGGCATGATGGACGCAGCCCTTGCCGTTATAGACAAATCCGCCAGTGATGCAGGCAAGAAGACTCTCAAGGCGATTGAAGAGTATGCGGTCGAGTGTTCGATTATTAAGGTGTGGGCGTCGGAGATGCTCGATTATGTTGTGGATGAGACTCTGCAGATTTATGCCGGCTATGGCTTTGTCGAGGAGTATCCAGCGGAGCGAGCGTACCGTGATGCCAGAATCAACCGCATCTTCGAAGGCACGAACGAAATTAATCGCCTTATCATTACCGGATTTTTGCTGAAGCGGGCTATGGGCGGGCAGTTGCCATTGATGCCAGCCATCAAACAGCTCATGGATGAAGTACTTTCTGGAGCATCCGCAACTGGAGAGTTCGAGAGCGTGCTCGCGGAAGAGCAGAAGCTTGTAGCTGCCGCTAAAAAGCTGGGCCTGTTCGCCGCCGGCGCCGCCACCCAAAAGTACATGATGCAAATCGAGCAGCAGCAGGAAGTGATGGGTGCGATCGCCGATATGGTGATTGAGGTCTATGCCATGGAATCTGTGTTGTTGCGCACTATGAAACTTGCATCCGCTCAAGGCGAAGGCGCCGCTGCGATCCCGGTGGCTATGACTCGCGTTTATCTTTCCCAAGCGATGGACAAAATCGAATCGTCGGCCCGCAAAATTATTGCCGACGTTGCCGAAGGCGACATGCTACGCACTCAGATGGCAATCCTGCGACGCCTGGCCAAGCACGATCCTGTCAACACCATCGGCTTGCGCCAGGAAATTGCAGAAAAAATTATTGAACGCGGGCGATATGGCGTAAGCTGATTTCGCGATTAAATTCGCGAGATCACAATGAAAATATCGTTATGCCTGATTGCCGCTTTTTCGCTTGCTCTCTCTGCCTCAGCCCAGACCAGCGCGGCTTCTGATCCTGATTCCGCGACTTTCGATCCAGACGGCACTGCGCACATCACCCGCGTTGTGCCCATGCCAACGACCGTCAGTCCCGAAGCCGAGCAATGGCTTAAGGAGATTGAACATGAGGGCCCGCAGTCCAAAGACCTGGCAGAAATTCGCAAAGGCACTGACGAATGGCGCAAGCGCGATTCAGCCGAAGCGCTGCGTCTTTACCCGGTGAAAGTCGAATCGAAAAATATTGCCGGCGTCCAGACCGACATTATCACTCCACTCGAAGCGCCGGACGCAAACGAGAAGCGCGTCCTGATCAACCTGCACGGCGGTGGATTTATCTCTGATTCGGGATCTTTAATCGAAGGAATTCCGATCGCGTATCTCACCAAGATAAAAGTGGTTTCCGTCTATTACCGACTGGCGCCGGAAAACCCATTCCCAGCGGCGGTCGAGGATGTGGTCGCGGTGTACAAAGAACTTCTTAAGACTTACCAGCCTCGCAGCATCGGAATTTTCGGGACTTCGGCGGGCGCAATCTTAACTGGCGAAGTTGCGGTGAAACTCAAGCAATCAGGCTTGCCATTGCCCGCCGCTCTGGGAATATTTTCTACGCTCGCAGATTTCAGCCGCCCCTCCGACTCGCAGCAGCTCTTTGCTTTAAATGGCTTCTCGGGAAATGTCGCTCCCGAGGCTCCTGATCGTCCCCACGACGAAAGATACGTGGGTAAAACCGATCCCAAGGATCCCGTACTCTCCCCGCTATATGCTGATCTTCACGGCTTTCCGCCCTGCCTGCTGGTGACCAGCACTCGCGATCTTCTTTTGAGCAACACCTCGATCTTCCACCGCGCGCTGTTGCGCGCCGGCGTGAATGCGCAACTAATTGTTTTCGAGGCCCTGCCGCACGCGTTCTGGTATCACTTCCAATTACCCGAAAGCAAAGAAGCACTGCAGATCATGGCGAATTTCTTCGATGAAAATGTTGGGAAATAAAATTATGATTGTGGAGCAACGGGCACCCCTGCCCGTCTCCTAGCAAGGGTAGGGCGGACGTCAGTGTCAGCCCACTCGCCTTATTCCGTTACCACCATCTGATAACTCACAAATGCTACCGACTTGCTATCCGGAGACCATGACGGCACATTGATCGTTCCCTGGCCGCCAAACAATTTCGCCAGCGTGATGATCTTCTTATCATCGAGCGACATCAATCGCAGCATTACATCTTTGTTTTCCGGATGTCCCGTCACGTCTTTTTCGTAAGTCAAAAACACCATCCACTTTCCGTCCGGTGAAATATGCGGAAACCAGTTGTTGTAATCGTCAGTAAAAACCTGCTCCTGCCCGCGGCCGTCAGGATGCATCCGCCAGATTTGCATGTGCCCGGTGCGCTCAGAATTGAAATAAATGTACTGCCCATCGGGCGAATATTCCGGCCCGTCGTCGAGTCCCTTCGCAGTCGTTAACCTAGTTTCGTCACCGCCGGTTGCCGGTACGGTATAGATGTCGAAGTCGCCATTTCTCTGACCGACAAACGCCAGCGTCTTGCCGTCAGGAGACCAGCCGTGCCAGTACGATGGGCCGGTTTCCGTCATTCGGCGCGGAGTTCCGCCGCCGATCGGAAGGAGGTAGACCAGTGAATCGTGCATCGCACTTCCATCCGCAGACTTCGTCTCCTGGGAATTGTCGCTGATCGCCAACTGGGTCGAGTCAGGCGAAATGCCATGATCATTGTTTATTTTGTCGGCGAAACCAGTGTTGATGATTTGTGGCTCGCCGCCCGCGACCGGCAATTTTTCAAGATGTCCGTTGCGATTGAAAATAAAATATGAGCCGTCTCGCGACCAGTTAGGTGCTTCAAAGCGGTTCGGCGCAAGATAGACAGCTTGCCGAATGGTGGTATCGATCGCGACTGTTTCCAGGCTGCTGTAAGCCACGGACTGAACCGCATCAGCGCTTATATTTTTAATCTCGAGGTTAGAAAAAGTAGCCTGCTCGGTCACATTTTTGTCGTGCGAACAAACTCCAATTCCGGCATAGATGTCTCCATCAAGAGGAACGCGTACCGAGCCGCCGGCGAAGTGAACATCACTTCCCTTCTGGGCAAGCGACATGTACACATATTTTCCAACGCGCGTAATCCGCAGGCGCGCCGGCGCCGACATCTTCGACTCGACTTCGCTGGTTGTTCCACCCTTTTCATCGCGAAATTGCAGCGAGGTCAGTCCATTCCCGTGTAGCGCCACATCGGCATAAACCGAGTCGGCGTCGAGCGACTGCCGCAACATCAGCACCGCCTTTTTGTGCTCGTTGCCCTCAGAATTGGGGAAAGAAATGTCGGCAGAAATTTCCATGTCACCGGAAATTTTTTTCCATGCAAACTGAAATGCGTCCGCGGTGGCCCACATGTTCTCGCCGCTGCCGATCAGCGTGTACGCGTTTTTCGATGAGTCGTAGGTCGTCGATCCCGAATGCAGCACCGTACCAATATCCGCGTGTTCGGTAAAAATTCCTAGCGACTGAGCATGGCAAACAGGAATGGACAAGAATGCCAGCGCGAGAACAAGCGAGCATTTCCTCATAGGTTTTCCTTTCGAGATCTAAAGAGAAACTAGAAGTTTTAGAGTGCGTCGCGCAGATTGTCAATCAGCCACTTCGCGCAGGGATTCGGGCCCGAGCAGAAAATAGATATGTAATTTCTTTCACTATCCCAATGACACGCTGAGGAGCCTTCTTAGGTGTAAACTGCTTATCGATAGGAAAATTTCACTGCGGCCCCGTAGCTCAACTGGATAGAGCATCAGACTTCGGATCTGAGGGTTGGGGGTTCGACTCCCTCCGGGGTCGCCAGAATCTAAAGGCTTTTCGCCTACTGTCCCGCGAGAGGCGTCTTTGTCTCCAGGTTTTGCCTCAGCTTCTAGCTTCTTCGGCAAGCCAGGATCCCACAAACTGGAGAGGCTTCCCAGATTCAGGATTGAGCAGATTGAATTTCTGCCTGTTTATGCACAGCCTGTTCCAGCCCAACATTTCGAACGCAAAAGTTGTGAATTCCCCTTCTTAATGTGCGGGTTACAACCATTGAGAATGGCAGATTCACAACCCATGTGCACTGATTTGCACAGTAGCAAGCAGTTCGGAATGGCAAATCCACGCTAAGTTCCTTATTTTCAGCAAATCTAAGGGTCATCTACTTTGGTAACTCATATGCTAAGTAGAACTCGTATTTCTGCGGAAACGTTGAGGACCGGTCCACCGCAGGGCCATGCAGGTTCTCACGCAAAGATTTACCGGCTAACCCCAATCAATGGGATCGATTTTGGAGGAGTGTTTTATGAGACGAGTATTTGTGTTGGGACTGTTGGCTCTGGCGCTACCCACTTTGGCGCTGGCTGACAGTATTACAGACTTCGAAGGCTTTGGAACATCGGCAGCGGGAACTGCCACGATAACCGGAACCGTAACCAGCGGTCAATCCCTGAACATTACGACCGCATTAACCGGGGTTAACGGTGTAGCGACAAGCGGAACGATCAGTTGGAATACGGGTGCATTGACTGGGAGCGGTAGCAGCTTCACCTATTCCGGAGGCAGCCTAGCCATTATGTCCGGGGCCACGACCCTGTTTAGCGGGACATTTTCAAGCTCTACGCCTGGAACTGTAACCGTCACGCCGGTTTCGATTCTGATTTCCGGAGTCCTGGCTAACGGCGGCGGAACAGAAACTATCACGATCATGAAGAGCGGTGCCTTCAGCGTAAGCGCGGACATCGGCGTGGTCACTACGCCCGAACCCGGCACGCTGGGATTAATCGGCACGGGCTTAATTGGTCTGGCCGGACTCGCCCGGCGTAAGTTACGCCCTTAAGATTGTTTTCTCTCCTGCCAACACTACTTGCCTCAAAGCCCTGCTCATACGAGCGGGGCTTTTTGTTGGTCCCGTGGATCGCGCAAGCCGACGGTTCCTATCCGCACCAAAGGCAGATTACTCGGGTAACCGCTCTTCCAGTGTTCCTCATTGACCGACACTTCTATCCTTTTTAGAGTCCTAATAGAGGGCTTTCATGAAAGACATCCACGAGGTTTTGCGGCGCAAGCAGGCCAAGTACGCCCAACTCGGCAAACAGATTGAGATGTTGCAGCAGGTGGCCGAAAAGTTGCGCGAAGTTGCCCCTTTGCTGGCCGAGAACGACGATGATGATTCTGCCATTCTGGCCGATGCCGAAGAAGCTCCAGTGGCATCCAAAGCCGCTGCCGCAGGCGCACCGGGACCGGGACAGACTGCAGCCGCGAAGGCGCCGGCGCGTGGGGTTTCCCCTCGCTGGCCGTAAGGCTGCCTTTTCGCCATGTCATTTCGCGCACTACTGGTTTCCAAAGATAACCAGGCCGTGGAAGCGCTCACGCCTGTGTTGTCGAATTTTGGCTTGACCGTTCACCGCTGCTTCTATCCCGATGCGCTCTGCCTGGTAAGCGAACAGAGATTCCATGCCGTACTGGTCGATTTTGACGATCCGCATAGCGCAACTTTGACGTTTGAAAACCTGTCCGCGGCGCGCGGTCGGTTGAAGGCTGTGACTGTGGCCCTGCTGGCCGACCCGTCCAAAGTGCGTACCGCCTTTCAAGCCGGTGCAAACTTCGTCATATATAAACCAATTAATGCCGAGCAAGCCGAAGGCACGCTGCGCGCTGCTGCCAGCCTGATCCGCAGCGAGCGCCGCAGTTCATTTCGTGTGCCGGTACAAGTGCCGGTTATGTTGACCAGCAATGGCGACGAAGCCTCGATTCCTGGCATTCTGCTCGACTTGAGCGAGGACGGTATGGACGTGCTGGCTTCACAGCCGCTTTATTGTTCCGCTGTACTCCACGCGCGTTTCATACTTCCCGACCTGCTCTCGGACCTTGAACTTCCTGGCGAGGTGGTGTGGGCGAATCCTAACGGGGAATCTGGAATTCGTTTCGCAGGGGTATCGGAAGAAATGCGCGGAACACTTCGCACGTGGCTGGCTGACCACGCCCGGCAGGCGCCGCCCCAGGAGCCCGCGCCGCGTCCCGATTGCAAAGTTACCGATCTGAGTGTTGGCGGCTGCTATGTCGAAACGATTTCTCCCTTTCCAGAAAGAACTCACTTGCTGCTGAATTTCCGTGCAGCCGGCAATGAACTCGAAACTTCAGGGCTGGTGCGCGTCATGCATCCATCACACGGGATGGGTATTGAATTCATCACGGCAAACGCAGATCACGCCAGAAAGATCGATCTCTTTATCCGTTCGCTGAGCACCCAGCCTGATTTGCTGGCCGCGCATCGGCCTTTATCTTCCGCGCAAGCTCAGCCCGCGCCGTCATCCAACGTGGAGGATCCGCTGCTCGAGCTTTTGCGGAATCATGAATCCTTGACTCACGAAATGTTCATGGAAACATTGCAGAGCCAGCGCTCCGGGCAAATATTGGAAACGCAGTAATTTCGTTTGATTCTAGAGACGGTGCGAGCAACGTCTCTACGATGACTTCCATTTATTTAGAAATTCCAGAAGATCTTCCGGACCCAGCGCGCGAGCACGCTCGAACTCTCCATTTTTTTGGCTATAAAGTAGCTGGCCGGAAGCGCTAAGCACAGCCATTGCAGGAATTCCGCGCTTCATTGGCACTTGGTATTCGTTCATTAAGTCCTGGTTCTTGTCGCCTTGGCCGACATCGACATGCACCACCTCATAGTTCCGCTTTAGCGTGGGAGCAATGTCTGGGCGCTGCAGAGCTCGGTCCAAAACATGACAGTCATAGCACCAATCGGCACCGAAAATTACCAACACGCGTTTATGAGTTTTTGTGGCCTCTGCAAGTGCATGGGTAATCTCCTCGCGTGCCTGACTGGCCGGAGGATACAATTTTGCATCAAGGGACATCGGCTGTTCCAGCTTGAATGCGTCGGTGCGTTGAACTGCGACAAGCTTCCATTCTTCCGCCTGTTGCTGCCACAACTGCGATTCGATCACATACAGGGTGCGGCCCGGAGGCGCGGTCTTGACCGTCGCTTGAAATGTGACTTGTTGAAGTCCGGGCTGCGGCGTGGTCGAATTCGCCACTTTCAATGAGAGCTGAGTGGCCCGCATTGCTTTCCAGAACTCCGCATCGTCGGCTGCGGAAATATCTGCTGAGGTCTTGCCGACAACGGTAATGCGGGGTGCAGGATCAGTGCTGTAGAGCTCTTTCAGTGCACTACTTCTAGGACTGATCACTGCTGCTTTCCACCGCACGAGCGCGGCAAATGACGGCGCAGGCTGAGCTGCGTACGTGTTCGTGAGCGAGACAATACCAATCCAGAGTAGAACAATTGAATACCGCGCCGATTGCTTCATTAAACCAATCACCCTTCCATCAGTATAAAGATAGGGATGCCTCAGGCTTCGGACCCTAAGTCTCTCAACGTGTAACTACGTCAGTAATCGGGTAAGGAGGGTATTGCACCTAAGATCAGGCAAGGCATCATAATTAGTGTGCTCGGGCGTGTTTGTCCAGGGTGTTCTCCCACCGGAAAGAGCCGCATCCGTGTACCCGAATGCCAGTCCGAATTCTCATCGCCGATGATGATGCCGCCATCCGCCGTCTGCTGCGCAGATTAATCGAAACTCACGGAGATTGGACGGTGTGTGCCGACGCACGCGATGGGCACGAAGCTGTAGACAAAACCGAAGAACTTAATCCCGACAT
>Ga0134126_10011762_pt1 | contig 11047 bp, 12 predicted proteins | sample KB31752_FD_96881 | JGI IMG/M metagenome (GOLD analysis project Ga0134126, IMG submission 96881) | Terrestrial soil microbial communities with excess Nitrogen fertilizer from Kellogg Biological Station, Michigan, USA - KB3-175-2 | ecosystem: Environmental > Terrestrial > Soil > Unclassified ... | reverse complement strand
GACGGATTGGGAAAAGGACACGGCCGAGGTCAAGGCCGCCAAGCTCCGTGTTTCCCCGATCGCCAAGGACGTGATGGCCGCGGAATAGCCGCCGTCGGCGCGGCGATGACGGATGCGGAAATCAACGACGCCCTGAGGGCGATAGGGCTGGCTGCGCCCGGCGAGATGCCGCGTCTGACACCGCTCTCGGGCGGCGTTTCTTCTGAAATCTGGCGCGTCGATCTCGCGCGCGGTCCGATCTGCATCAAGCGGGCGCTGGCGAAACTGCGCACGGAACGGGACTGGTTCGCGCCGGTCGAGCGCTGGTGTTACGAATATGCCTGGTTCGAGGCCGCCGGCGCGATCGTGCCCGGCGCAGCGCCGCGCCTCCTCGGCGCTGACCCGGCGCGGCGTTTGTTCGCGATGGAATTTCTCGATCCTGCGCGTTATCGGCTTTGGAAGACGGATTTGCTGCGCGGTGAGGCCGATACGCGCGTCGCCGGCGCGGTCGGCCGCCATCTCGCGGCGATCCACGCCGGCACGGCCGGGCGGCGCGACGTCGCCGACCGCTTTCGCAGCGACGCGATATTTTTCGCGATCCGGCTCGACCCGTATCTCGGCGAAGTGGCGCGGCGCCACCCCGATCTCGGAGCGCAACTGCATGCCCTGATCGACCGGACCGCCACGACGCGGCTGGCGCTGGTTCATGGCGATGTCAGTCCGAAAAATATTCTCGTCGGTCCCGACGGCCCCGTCTTTCTCGATGCGGAATGTGCCTGGTATGGCGATCCGGCCTTTGACGTCGCATTCTGCCTCAATCATCTGTTGCTGAAATTCATCGCGTCGCCGGAAGCGGCGCGCGATCTGTCCGCGAGTTTCGCCGCGTTGCGCGATTCTTATTTCGCGGGCGTGTCGTGGGAGCCGCCGGCCAATGTCGAATCCCGCGCCGCCGCGCTGTTGGCCGCCTTGCTGCTGGCGCGGATCGACGGCAAGTCGCCCGTGGAATATGTGACGGCGGAACGTGATCGAGATTTTGTCCGGCGCATCGCGCGGCCTTTGATCGTTTCGCCGCCCGCGCGGCTGGAGGAGGTTCGCGCCGCCTGGGAAACGGGGTTTGCTGCTCAATGAAAATCCTGTTCCACGACGTCGCGGGACCGTGGCTGCAACGGCAATTTCGGGACATGACGGCGTCAGGCATGAATGTCGAATGGATCGCGCCGGACGACGATGCGGGCTTCCAGGAATTGCTGCCGGACGCCGAAGCGATCTGGCATGTCCTGCGGCCGCTCGCGGCGGAGGACATGGCGCGCGCGCCGAAGCTGCGTCTCATTCAAAAGATCGGCGTTGGGGTCAACACGATCGATCTCGATGCGGCCCGCGCACGCGGCATCGCGGTGTGCAACATGCCGGGATCGAACGCGCAAGCCGTCGCGGAGATGACGCTGTTGCTGATGCTGGCTTGTCTGCGCCGGTTGACGGCGCTCGACCGGGCGGTGCGCGACGGCAGGGGCTGGGCTCTCGCGCCGGATTTTCGCGAGAATTTCGGCGAAATCGCGGGCCGCATCGTCGGCCTGGTCGGCGTCGGCACGATACCGCGCCGCCTGATTCCGCCATTGCTGGCGCTCGGCGCGGAGGTGATCTACACCGCGACTGGGCCGAAGGCCGACACGCCGGCTCGCTTCGTGCCGCTCGACGATTTGCTCGCGACGGCCGATATCGTCTCGCTGCATGTGCCGCTGACGGAAGCGACGCGGGGCATGGTCGGCGCGGCGCAGCTCGCGCGGATGAAACGCGGCGCCATTCTCATCAACACGGCGCGCGGCGGGCTGGTCGATCAGGCGGCGCTGGTCGCGGCGCTGCGATCCGGGCATTTGGGCGCCACCGGCCTCGACGTCTTTGCCGAGGAGCCGATCGCCGCGGACGATCCGCTGCGCGGAATCGGCAATGCAATCGTGACGCCGCATCTAGCCTGGCTGACAGACGGGACATTGACCCGCAGTCTCGCGATCGCGGCCGAGAATTGCCGTCGGCTTGCGGCCGGCGAAACGCTGCTGCACCGCGTCGTGTAAGTCGTCAGAAGGTTTCCTGTGCGTCGTCGACGATCAGCGACGTGCCGGAGGTCGCCCGTGCGGCATCCGAAAGCAGATACAGCGCGCCGCCCAGCACGTCCGCGGTGCTCATCAGGCGGCGGCGCGGAAACCGGGCGATCTGCTTTTTACCGGCGTCGGTGCGGAACCATTCTTCGTTGATCTCGGTCTCGAAAAAACCGGGACACAGCGTATTCACGTTGATGTTGTGTCGCGCCCATTCCTTCGCGAGCCCGCGCCCCATCATCACGACCGCCGCTTTCGACACGCAGTAAGGTGTCAGGCCCGGCAGCACGCGCAATCCGCCGACCGAGCCGATCAACAACACACGGCCCGCCGGAGCCGAAGCCTCGGGCTGCGCGATCAACCGCCTGGCGCCTTCGCGGACGGTGATGAAAACGCCGCGGACATTGACGTTCATGATCGCATCGAAATCCGCCGCGGTAATGGTCGTGGACTGTCCTTCGCGATTGATACCGGCGTTGGCGACGATGGTATCGACGCGGCCGAACCGCGCGTTGGCGGCGTCGTATGCGGCGACAATCGAGGCTTCGTCTTCGACGTCACAATCGAGCGCCAATGCCGTGCCGCCACTCTGCTCGATCTCCGCGACCAGCGCGGCGAGACGGTCGCGCCGCCGCGCCGCCACCGCGACGCGCGCGCCCGCCAAGGCGATGGCGCGGGCAAGTCCCCGGCCAAGCCCGGACGACGCGCCGGTAATGAGGGCGGTGCGGCCCGCCAGCGAATCATCGCTCATATCGAATCTCCCCTAGGAATTGGCCGTCGCGACGCCGAGCTCGGCCCGGACCAGCGCGGTTCCCGCAACCATCGCCCTCATCTTCGCAAAGGCGACGTCGCGCATCATGTACTTGAAGCCGCAATCGGGCGCGATGGTCAGCCGCTCCGCCGGCACATGCGGCAGGGCACGCCGGATGCGCGCCGCAACGGTCTCGGGCGTTTCGACCGCCGAGGTCGACATGTCGATAACGCCCAGGATGATGGTATGGGCGGGCAGGTCCCGCAGCACGGCGCAATCGAGTTTGGACTGTGCGGTTTCGATCGAGATTTGCCGGACCCGGCATGCCGCCAGTTCCGGAAGGAACGAGTACGCGGTCGGCCGGTCGTGCTGGATGTAGGAATAGCCAAAGCACAGATGAACGGCGGTGACGCCGTCGACGCCGTCGAGCGCGCGGTTCATCGCGGCGATGCCGTATTGCCGGGCCTTGTCGGGACGGGCCTGAAGATAGGGCTCGTCGATCTGGACGATGTCGGCGCCCGCCGCGAACAATTCCCTGATCTCCTCGTTCACGGCGTCGGCGTAATCGCCCACCATCTCATCCTCGGCGCGATAGAAATCGTTCTGCGCCTGCTGGGCCATCGTGAACGGGCCAGGCAGGGTAATGCGAATCGGCCGGTCGGTGTTGGCGCGGAGGAAGGCGATGTCATGCGCCATCACTGGCTGACGCCGCGCAATCCGGCCGACGACACGCGGCACCGGATTGCGGCGGCCGGTCCGGTCGATGGCGGTGCCGGTCGCGGTCTGGTCGATGCCGTCGAGCGCATTGGCGAACTGGTTGGAATAGCTCTCCCGCCGAATCTCGCCGTCGCCGACAATGTCGAGCCCGGCGCGCTCCTGATCCCGGATCGCGAGCAGCGTGGCGTCGTCCTTGGCCTGGTCGCGAAACGCCGGTTCGATGCGCCATAGCTCGTCGGCGCGGACGCGCGGCGGCAGGCGCTTGCCGAGCTTCTCGCGGTCGATCAGCCATCCGGGCTGAGCATAAGAGCCGACAAGACTGGTCGGCAGCAGGGGCAGGTCACTCAGTTGTGTCGCCATCGAATCCAACTCTCCCCGTCAGCGCCGGGCCGGACTTGGCGACCGGTAGCGCGGTTGATCGATCTCGACCCTGGCAAGGGCCGATCGTTTCAAATGTTCGAGCAGGCCCGGCGTCATTTCGTCAAGCCGTCCCGCGCGCAGCGCTTCGCACAACGCGGCGTCAAGCGCCTCGAGCCCGCCGTCCTGCCCGATCAAGGTCCGAAGTCTCTCGACCTCTTCGCGGTCCGCGCGCGCCGCGAGGGTCAACTCCCGCCGAACGATAGAAAGCGCATTGGCCGCGACCCGCGTCATATAGGCGTCGCGCCCGGCGGGTGCGGCGGCCAGACCGCCGAGAAACCGGGTCACGGCGTCGAGAATTTCGTCGATCGGCGGATCGGCCATCATGCGAGCGACTCCAGCAGCACGATCAGATCCAGTTCCGCCTCGCTGGTGCGGCGGCCGATCATCAGCCGTTCCAGCGCACCGTCTTCGCCGGCGCGGCCGGCCGCCACCATCATCTGCGTCATCACAGCCCATTTGAGCGAGCCGACCGCCTGCCAGAACAGCACGCGCTCAAGATCGATGCGGTGCCCGCTTTCGGCTGCATAGGCGTCGAGCAGCGTCTCGTAGTCGCCGAACCCGCCGACCGGCAGATCCGGCGCGCCGAACCGCCACGAATTGACGCACAGCCAGCCAAGGTCTTCGGCGGGGTCGCCGAGATGCGACAATTCCCAATCGAGCACGGCGGCGACGCCGCGCTCGCGCTGAACCATCAGGTTGCCGTTGCGGAAATCGCCGTGAACCACGACGGGACTGGCGCACAGCGGCGCGCGGCGCGACAGCATGCGAAATCCCAATTCGAGGATCGGCCGTTTCAGATTCATGCGGCGATAGATCGCCTCGTAGCGCGACAACTCGGTTGCGGCGTCCGATACGGCCACCGGGGCCGCGGCAGGCGGGATGGCATGGATGCGCGCAAGGATTTGGCCGCATTGCGCGGCAAGCAGCTGCCGGGCGGCAGCGAAGGTTTCATCGGCGACGATCTTGCGCCCGCGCGTCTCGCCGGCGATTGCCGTCACGATGTAGGCTTCGCCGAGTCCGTCATCGGATTCGCACACATGGATGACTCCGGCGACGGGCACGTCTTGCCGCGCCGCCAGATTCAACAGGCTCGCTTCGGTTGCGAGCGGATTCGACGTCGAGAAAATCCCGCCGTCACGGACCTGGTCATCGCGCCGCCGTAGGATCATCCGCGTTTCGTGGCCGGGTTCGCCGACCGCGAACGCCCAGGTTTCCAGGCTGGCGCCGCCCGACAGCCGCGCGAGGTCGCGAATCTCGCCGCCGCCCGGCCGCAGCGTCGGCGCGAGACGTTTCAGCGCGGTGGCGATTTCCCCCGGATTCATGCCTGACGGTAACGGGACGATCCATTGCGACGCGCCGCGATGCTACATTGTCCCGGGGCCGGGCGAAACAGGAGGCGGAATTGGACTTCGACTTGCCGGCGGAGCTAGTCGCGTATCTCGGGACGCTCGACCAATTCATCGACGCGGAAATCGCGCCGCTCGAAGAAGCCGACGATAATCGGCGATTTTTCGATCACCGCCGGGAACATGCCCGAACCGACTGGGAGCGCGGCGGCCTGCCGCGCGCCGAATGGGAGGCGCTGCTCGACGAGGCGAAGCGCCGGGCCGACCGCGCCGGCTTTTTGCGGTTCTCGCTGCCCGAGGAATATGGCGGCCGCAACGGATCGAACCTCTGGATGGCGGTGATCCGCGAGCATCTCGCCGCGCGCGGCCTCGGCCTCCATAACGATCTGCAAAACGAACACTCGATCGTTGGCAACTTCCCGCAGCTTCTGATGTTCCGCGATTTCGGCACGCCGGCGCAACAGCGCGAATTCATTCCCGGCACGTTCGACGGCACGCGGATCTGCTCCTTCGGCCTGACCGAGCCGGAGCACGGCTCCGACGCGACGCATATGGACAGCCGCGCGGTGCGCGAGACGCGAAACGGCGAGGCCGGCTGGCGGATCGATGGCGAAAAGATGTGGACAACGGGAATGCATCGCGCCAGCCACTGCATGGTGTTCGCGCGCAGCGCCGGATCGGGCGGCGACGCCGCGGGCATCACTTGTTTCCTGGTTCCGGCCGATGCGCCGGGCGTCAAGATCGAGGAATATCTCTGGACCTTCAACATGCCGACCGACCATCCGCGCGTCAGCTTCACCAATGTCTGGGTCCCCGACGACGCGGTTCTCGGTCCGGTCGGCGGCGGTCTGTCGGTCGCGCAGCATTTCGTTCACGAAAACCGCATCCGGCAGGCCGCGTCGAGCCTCGGCGCCGCGTCCTATTGCATCCGGGAGAGCGTCGCCTATGCGCGCCGCCGCGCGCCGTTCGGCCGGGCGCTTGCGCAAAATCAGGCAATCCAGTTTCCGTTGGTGGAACTTGCCACCCAGGTGGAGATGCTCCGCCTTCTGATCCGCAAAACGGCGTGGGAGATGGATAAAATCTCCAAGGTCGCGGTCGAGCACACGCTATCGGACCAGGTCAGCATGTGCAATTACTGGGCGAACCGCCTGGTCTGCGAGGCCGCCGATCGAGCGATGCAGGTTCATGGCGGGATCGGCTATTCGCGGCACAAGCCCTTCGAGCACATCTACCGCCATCATCGGCGCTACCGCATTACCGAAGGGTCGGAGGAAATTCAGATCCGCAAAGTCGCCGCGTTCCTGTTCGGCTTCGCGGGGCCGAACCGGAACCCCTCGAAGGAAGCGTCGTAAACCGGCTGCCGCTTCAATATGGCCTCACCGCGCTTTAGGGGCTCAGGCGGTGCCGGCCTGGCCGAGATAATGGTCGATCACCACCGGATCGGTCTGGAGCGCGCGGCTGCCGCCTTCATGGAGCGTGCCTTCGCGCAGATAGGGGCCGGAATAGCCGCCATCGGTCCCGACAGCGGATATTGCGCGCCGATGACGACCTCATCGGCCTGTGCTGTTCCCGCCAGACCCAGAAGCAGGGCGCCGCGGAACGCGGCGATCAGAGTCCGTATCATGTTTCCCTCCCGAACCGGCTCCGGGATGGTTCCGGGCCGCGTTTTCGCGATCGTTGCAAAAGGGTTTGCAAAATCCCGCCTGCCAGTCAAAAACAATCGCCACTTTGCACGATTGCGTCCTTTGCAATAGTGACGCCGCAGGGAGAGACGCCGCCGATGGTCGATACGGCCCGTTTGTTTCGTCTCGATGGCCAGACCGCCCTCGTCACCGGCGCGGCCAGTGGCCTCGGCCAGGTCATCGCCGAAGGTTATGCGGCCGCGGGCGCGGAAGTGATATGCGCCGATATCGAGGCCGTTCGGCTCGATGGAGTGTCGCGCGGCATCGCGGAAGCGGGCGGCAAGGCGACGGCGTTGACCCTCGATGTCGCGGACGAAAAATCGGTCGAAGCGGCGGTGGCGCCGCTACGCCAGCGGCGACAGCGCATCGACGTTCTGGTCAATTGCGCGGGTGTCGCGGCGATGCCGGCCCGCACCCATGAATTGAGCATCGCCGACTGGCACCGCGTGGTTGCGATCAACCTGACCGGGACGTTTCTCATGACCCGCGCGGTCCTGCCGATGATGCTCGGTCACGAAGGGTCGATCGTCAATCTGGCGTCCGTGCTCGGCGCCGGGGGCGGCTATTATCCGGGATTTCCAAGCACCGGGCTGCACTATGCCGCGACCAAGGCCGCGATTGTCGGCCTAACGCGGCAACTCGCGGCCGAATACGCCGCCGACAATATCCGCGTCAACGCGATCGCGCCGGGCTGGCTGTTCGGTACGCGGCTCGGCGACTATCGCCGCTCCAAAATGAGCGACGACGAACAAAAGCGGTTTCTCGCGGAGATCAAGGCGCGCATTCCCATGGGCCGCACCGGCGCGCCCGAGGAAATTCTGGGCCTCGCGCTTTATCTCGCGGCGCCGGCATCGCGGTACGTCACCGGCCAGCTCGTCGCCCAGGATGGCGGCTGGACCGCCTGTTGAACGGGGAGGTCGCAATTCATGGCCAACGCATCGCATCTTCATGTCGATCATGTCGGCAGTCTGTTGCGGCCGGCGGCGCTGCGCGAGGCGCGGATCCGCCTGCTCGGCAAACACGATGCGGACCACAATCTCGGGCCGCATCGCAACGCCGAGCTGACGGCGATTGAGGACGGGTTTGTCCGCGACGCGGTAAAGCTTCAGGAGGATTCCGGCCTCTCCGTCGTGACAGATGGCGATTATCGGCGCCGAAGCTGGTGGACCGACTTTCTGCTCGGGTTTTCGGGCCTGCGGATTTCTTATGACGGCAAGACCCCGATAACGCTGATCAACGCGGCGGGCGAAACGCGGCCCATCGCCGGATTCAAGATCGAAGGCGCGATCCGGCCGCGCGAAAGCACGCTCGCGAAATCGTTTGAATTTTTGAAATCGGCGACGTCGCGCACGGCGAAGGCCACGATTCCCGGCCCGCCCATTGTCCATTTCCTGCGCGATGCGGATTTCATTCCGGCGGTCTACAAGGACATCGACACCTTCTGGGCCGATCTGGTCGCGGCGTACCGCGTCGAGATCGCCAAGCTGGCCGCCACCGGCTGCAAATTCCTTCAGATCGACGAATGCATGCTGCCATATCTGTGCGACCCGCGGCATCGGAAGATGTCCGCGTCGCGCGGCGACGATCCCGACACGTTGATTCAAACCTATGTTCGGGTCATCGACGACATCGTATCCGAAAAACCCAAGGACATGATTGTCGCCATGCATATGTGCCGGGGCAATATGAACGCGTTCTGGGGCGGCGACGGCGGCTACGGACCGGTGGCGGAAGCGGTGTTCAACATGTCGAACATCGACGCGTTTTTGCTCGAATATGACACGCCGCGCGCCGGCGACTTCACGCCGCTGCGGCATGTTCCCAGGGGCAAGCAGGTCTTGCTCGGCATCGTGTCAACCAAGGACGCGCATATAGAGGACAAGGACGCGCTCAAACACCGTGTCGACGAGGCGGCGCGACATCTTAACGGTGCCCAGCTCGGCATTTGCCCGCAATGCGGTTTTTCAACCAATCTTTTTGGTACCGACTTCACAATCGACGTCGAGCGCCGCAAGCTCGAACTCCTCGTCGAGACGGCGGCGGAAATATGGGGCGGCTGACACATGGGTACGAATCTGTTGCTGGTTGGCAGCGTGCCGCTGCGGACGGTCGAGGACGTGATGACGATGTTCGGCGGTGCGCTCGGTGCCCACCTCCCCGCGATTCCGGACGGCGAGGTCGGCGAGCGCCGCTCCTGGGTGTTGCGCCTCTCGTATCAGATCTTCAACGGCCACATCGATCTCGACACGACCAAGCGGCCGGCGCGCGCCGCCGACGGGCGCGAGCAGATGATGCCGCGCGATCGCTCCGACGTCTGGCAGTTTCAGGTAAAGGACGGCGTCGAGCGCGTGCTGTTCGGCAATCCTGGCTACCGGCTCGGCTACGCCAAGGACGCCGTCACCTCGTATTTTGTTTTCAAGACGCTGCGCGAGAAGGGCGTGCTGCCGAAAAGACTGCGCTTTCAGATTTCGATGCCGATGCTCGATAGTGTGGTGCGGCCGCTGACGTTTCCCCGCGCCGGCGACCTGGCGAAGATTCGTCCCGGCTATGAGGAAGCCATCGCCGCCGAGCTTGCGGCGATGCTCGATTTCATCCCGGCGGAGGACCTTGCGATCCAGTGGGACCTCGCCTGGGAGGTCACTGCCGTCCACGACAATTCCGACGATCCGGAATCGAAGATTGCGACCCACATGCCGCCGATTGCGCGTTTGTCGAAATTGCTGCCTGACAATGTCGCGCTCGGTTTCCATTTTTGCTTCGGCACGTTCGGCGGCTGGCCGCGTTTCTCGCCGCCCGATCTCGGCCGCACGGTCGATCTGGTCAACGCGGCCGTCGCCGCGGTGCCGCGCCGGGTCGACTGGGTTCATATCCCGACGCTCGACCGCGCCGATGACGATTTCTATCGGCCGCTGGCGCGGCTCAAGCTGGGTGGAGCGCGGCCCTATCTCGGCATGATCCATTCGATGTCGACCTTTCAGCCGCGGCTCGACGCGGCGCGGAAGCACCTGTCCGATTTCGGATTGGCCGCCTATTGCGGCTTCGGCCGCAACGCGCCCGAAGAAATGCAACGCACCCTGGCCGATCATCTCGACGCCCTCAAGATCGCGGGGCTGGCGTGATGGAACAGCGTCATGCCGGCAAGGTCGCGGTCGTCACCGGTGCCGCGTCCGGCATCGGCCAGGCGCATGCGCTGCGCCTCGCCGCCGAGGGCGCCGCGGTCATCGTTGCCGATGTGCAGCCGGGCGACGCGACGCTGGGCCAGATCGAGGCGTCAGGCGGGCGCGCGGCGGCAATCCGTTGCGATGTCGCCGATCCCGACAGCGTCGCCGCGTTCGGCGACCGTGTCGAAGCCGCGTTCGGCCGCTGCGATATTCTCGTCAACAATGCCGGCCTGATCCCGGCGCAATCTGTCGAGCACATCACGTTCGCCGAATGGCGGCGTATCATGTCGGTCAATCTCGACGGCGTGTTCCTGATGACGCAGCGGTTCCTGCCCGGCATGCGGGAGCGGAAATGGGGACGCATCGTCAACATGGCGTCCAACACGTTCGGCCAGAAGACGAAGGGCCTCGCGCATTACGTCGCCAGCAAGGGCGGGGTGATCGGCTTCACCCGTGCGCTGTCGGGCGAGGTCGGGCAATACGGTATCACCGTCAACGCCATCGCACCGGCGATGACGCGCACGCCCGGCACAGAGGCGCTGCAGGACAATTACGCCGGCATGACACAGGACGAGCTTTACAAATTCGTGATCGGCAAGCAGTCGATTCCGCGGCCCAGCGCGCCGGCCGATCTTGCCGCGACGCTGTCGTTCCTCGTGAGCGATGACGCCGCCTTTATCACCGGGCAGACCATCTATGCCGATGGCGGCGTGGTGCGGGTCTAGGCGATGAAACTGATCGACGTCCATGCCCATCCGATTCCGCAATTCTATCGGGAGGCCCTGATCGCGGCCGGCCGTGGCCCGTCAATCAGCGGCGGGTTTCCGGCGTGGTCGCCGGAGGCCGCGCTCGGACAGATGGACGAGAACGGCATCGCGGCCGCCATTCTCTCGGTGTC
>Ga0134126_10011761_pt1 | contig 11049 bp, 8 predicted proteins | sample KB31752_FD_96881 | JGI IMG/M metagenome (GOLD analysis project Ga0134126, IMG submission 96881) | Terrestrial soil microbial communities with excess Nitrogen fertilizer from Kellogg Biological Station, Michigan, USA - KB3-175-2 | ecosystem: Environmental > Terrestrial > Soil > Unclassified ... | reverse complement strand
TACATCAATCATGTCGTCTCCTGGGGCTGCGCCCCGGGACCTGATGGCAAAATCGCCGCCAGACCTCGTGCCCGATTCAACCACAGCCCGCAAAGCCCCAGCAAGCCGCCGACTTGAACCCACACGCCGCGCCCACTACACTTCCGCGCCCCGCCCGCGATCGTCCCGATCGCCCTGCGGCGGGTTCCCAATGGCTATGTAGCTCAGCTGGTTAGAGCACAGCACTCATAATGCTGGGGTCGGTGGTTCGAGTCCACCCATAGCCACCAAACGCAGTCCGTAGATAGCCAAAGCCAGCCGGCAGACCTTGCGACAGCGCAGATGTCGTGCCCCCTCGGCATCGCTGCGCTACCTCCAAACCGACGCGGCCTGCCTCCAGGTGGCGGTAGATATGACGGTAGCTGGCGCTCTTGGAAGGTTACCGTCAGGCCTTGGGGCCTGCGATCAGTCGAACGACTGCCATTGGCAGTCCTTACCTTCCCCATCGTCGGCAAGCGCGCCCGGATTAACTGTGGGCGCAGATGGATATTGCGCACACGGGAAGGGTGCTCGCCCGAGGTGCGACGTTGCCGATGTTGCGGCCAACTGCCACCTGTCTTACGGTTTCGCAGTTACCAGCGCGGGATTTCCCCGCTACAGCAGCGTCAACCGGGGAGTGCACCTTCCGGCGGCCACGGTATGGCCAGGACAACGACAAAGGATACGCACGCCACCCATGAACCAAACCTCGCTTTCCGCGCTCATCTTGTCCGTCGCCGATCTGCTTCGCGGTGACTACAAACAATCCGAATACGGCCGTGTGATCCTGCCGTTCACCGTGTTGCGCCGACTGGACTGCGTGCTGGCAGCGACCAAGCCAGCAGTGCTGGCCGAGCTCGACGCCAAGACCAAGGCCGGCCTCAATCCCGATCCGTTCCTGCTGCGCAAGGCGAAGCAGTCGTTCTACAACACCTCGCCGCTGGATCTGCCCAAGCTGCTGGGCGATCAGGACCACATCAGCCAGAACCTCTACGGCTACATCCAGGGTTTCTCGCTGGCGGCGCGCGACATCTTCGAACGCTTTGATTTCCACACCCAGATCGAGCGGCTGGCCAAGGCCGATCTGCTGTATCTGGTCACCGAAAAGTTCGCCCACTTCGACCTGCACCCGGACGTGGTGGACAACACCCAGATGGGCCTGGTGTTCGAGGAGCTGATCCGCAAGTTTGCCGAGCTCTCCAATGAAACCGCCGGTGAGCACTTCACCCCGCGCGAAGTGATCCGGCTGATGGTCAACCTGATCTTCATCGAGGACGACGCCGCGCTCGGTCAGGGTCATGCCGTGCGCACCATCTACGACCCCACCGCCGGCACCGGCGGCATGCTCTCGGTCGCCGCCGAGCACCTGCGCGAACACAACCCCGACGCGCGGCTCACCTTGTACGGGCAGGAGCTCAACGACGAGTCCTACGCCATCTGCAAGGCCGACATGCTGATCCGCGGCCAGGACGTGGCCAACATCACCCCCGGCAACACGCTCAGCGAGGACGGCCAGAGCGGCCAGAAGTTCGACTACATGCTGTCCAATCCGCCGTTCGGGGTGGAATGGAAAAAGGTCGAGAAGGTGGTGCGCAAGGAGCACGAGGAGCAAGGCTTCGCCGGCCGCTTCGGCCCCGGCCTGCCGCGCGTGTCCGACGGCTCCATGCTGTTTTTGATGCACCTGATCGCCAAGATGCGCCCGGCCGTGGACGGCGGCAGCCGCTTCGGTATCGTGCTCAACGGCTCGCCGCTGTTCACCGGCGGCGCCGGCAGCGGCGAAAGCGAAATCCGCCGCTACGTGCTGGAGAACGACCTGGTGGAGGCCATCATCGGCCTGCCCACCGACATGTTCTACAACACAGGCATCGCCACCTACGTGTGGATCATTTCCAACAAGAAACCAGCCGACCGCAAGGGCACCGTGCAACTGATCGACGCCGGCAGCTTCTGGCAGAAGATGCGCAAGAGCCTGGGCAGCAAGCGCAAGGAGATGAGCGACGACCACATCGCCACCATCACCCGATTGTTCGGCGACTTCGCTGAAGCCGAACTCGCCACTGTGTTCAACGCCGCCGGCAAGGAAGTCAGCCGCCAGGTGATCGCCGCCACCGAATTCGCCCCCGAACCGCCCGAAGGCGGCAAAGTGAAAGTCGCGCCGATCTCGCGCATCTTCAAAAACGAAGACTTCGGCTACACCACCCTCACCGTCGAGCGCCCGTTGCGCGACGAGCAGGGCAAGCCGGTGCTCGGCCAGAAAGGCAAGGCCAAGGGCAAACCGCAGCCGGATAGTTCACTGCGCGATACCGAGAACGTGCCACTGGGCGAGGACATCAAGGCGTACTTCAAGCGCGAAGTGCTGCCGCACGTGCCCGATGCGTGGATCGACGAGGGCAAGAGCAAGGTCGGTTATGAGATCCCGTTCAACCGCCACTTCTATGTGTTCGAGCCGCCGCGCGACCTGCACGAGATCGACGAGGAGCTGAAGGGCGTGTCGGCACGGATCATGGCGATGCTGGGGGAGTTGGCGGAATGAGTGTGTCTGTAATAGTCGCCGTCACCCCATCCGTCACTCCTAAAGCGGGGCTCTCAACAGACGAATGCCTGGTCATCCAGCGGCTTCGCTCGACACGGTGCATGCCATGAGTCTGCCGAGGTATGCGGAGTACAAGGACAGTGGAGCAGGGTGGCTTGGGGAAGTGCCAGCGCATTGGTGCATAAAGCCGATGAAGGCTCTTGCAAGTCTTAATGACGATGTCTTGACTGAGGCGACCGCTCCAGACTTCGAGCTCTCTTATGTCGACATCGGTAGCGTCAGTCTCGGGACTGGCATTGAGCGAACTGAAGACTTTCTTTTCAGCAATGCCCCTTCACGTGCTCGCCGATTGGTACGCGATGGAGATGTGATCGTCTCGACGGTACGAACCTATCTGAAAGCGATCGCACCAATAGTGCACCCACCGGAGAATCTTGTCGTTTCAACGGGCTTTGCGGTAGTGCGGCCGAACAGCCTGCTGGATTCTGGCTTCGCAAAATATGCACTTCAAAGCGAGCCATTTGTTCACCAGGTCATCAGTCGTTCGACGGGAGTGAGTTATCCCTCGATAAACGCTTCCGACCTTGCTCGGATTGAGTTGGCTGCGCCACCCAAAGTCGAGCAATCTGCCATCGCCGCCTTCCTCGACCGCGAGACCGGTAAGATCGATGCGCTGATTGCCGAGCAGGAAAAGCTGCTGACGCTGCTGGCCGAAAAACGCCAGGCTACCATCTCCCACGCCGTCACCCGCGGCCTCAATTCCAACGCTCCGATGAAGGAATCCGGGGTGCAATGGCTGGGAGAAGTGCCTGCGCATTGGGAGGTGATTCCGCTGCGCTGGTATTCGCAATGTAAGAGCGGCGATGGCATTTCAAGTTCAGAGATCGAGGCAGTGGCTGGATCGGCATATGGAGTTCCCGCGATTGGCGGTAACGGCAGAATGGGCTTCGCCACCTCAAGCAACATTGGCCAGCCAGTCCTCGCGATTGGGCGTGTTGGTGCTCTTTGTGGCAACGTCCACGTGGTGCGGCCGCCTGCCTGGATTTCGGACAATGCATTAGCCCTGACTCCGTCGGGCGAGTTCCACTTGGACTATCTCGCACACACGCTTCGCAGCCGCAATCTCAACGACATTGCTTCCAAGACGGCGCAACCACTCATAACGGGAACGCAAGTCGCAGATCAACGCATCCCACTTCCGCCTCTGACTGAACAGGCGTCCATTGCCGTATTTATCACTGATGAGGTCATCCGGCTTGACAATCTCACAGCAGAAGCTGAGCGTGGCATCGCTCTTCTGAAGGAACGCCGCAGCGCCCTAATCACCGCCGCCGTCACCGGAAAAATTGATGTCAGAGGGATGTAGAGCGGTGGACAGCGGCCTCTTTTTGCTTTCGGATTTTTCGTTGCCGATCACGCGCGAAAGCAATCCGTTGCTGCTGCCCGGTCCTGTTCCCGGCAATCCTGTCGTCTTGCAGCAATTCAGCAACGTCGAAAAATGGCGCCAGTACGTGCTCGGACTTCAGTTGCAGGGACAGCCTCCGCAAGCGATTAGGAGCAACTACGAACGGATGTTGCGGGTGCTGTTTCTGGCATGGCTCGATGCTTCGGTCGTCAAACTGGCCGAACTTGCAGCGCTGGCGAGCCTTGAGGCCGCAATTGGACGCCGGTATGACAAGAAATTTCGCGGGTTGGAAACTGCGCTCAAGTATCTCATCGAAGAAGTAGGCGTGACCGATGCCGACTTGCGCACGTTTCGTGAATCGGGTGGTTCGGTTGTCGGTAACTTGTTGCGCAAACCTCAGAACGGCGGCTCGGCGCTCAGCGAAATTCGTAACCGCCTCGCGCACGGCGATCCCTTCGAGATGATCCCTTGGGGCGGTCTCTTCGAAGTGGTTCGTGATCTGGTCGACTTCATGTACCCAGACGCTCCGAGTTCATGATTGACCATCTCTGACGGAAAACGGGGAGAAAGCATGAGCGATATCCAGCTGTTCCGCCTGACCGGCGGCGATGCGGTGGAACTGTCCAGCCGTGCCGTAGCGGTCGAGAAGCAGTTGCAGTCCCTGATCGAGGCGCAGATGCCGACCTTCCTCGGCGTGCGTTTCCTTGCCAGCGAATACGCCACCGGCAAGACGCATCGCGGCCGCATCGATTCGCTGGGGCTGGACGAGAACGGTTGCCCGGTGATCATCGAGTACAAGCGCCACAGCAACGAAAACGTGATGAGCCAGGGCCTGTTCTACCTGGACTGGCTGCTCGATCACCGCGCCGAATTCCAGTGGCTGGTGATGGAGAAGCTGGGCAAGGACGTGGCCGACGAGATCGACTGGACCGGCACCCGGCTGCTCTGCATCGCGGCCGACTTCACCCGCTACGACCAGCACGCCGTGCAGCAGATACCGCGCAATATCGAACTGATCCGCTACAAGCTGTTCGGCGATGACCTGCTGCTGCTCGACCTGGTCAACGCCGTGACGGTGGACGACGCCACCACGGTCAAAGAGAAGCACGTGGACGCCACCACGGCCATCAAGACAAAGCCAGTCGGCAAGGACAAGAGCGCCGAGGAGCAGTTGGAACAGGCGCATCCGGAAATCCGTGAACTGTATGAAGCCGTCTCCCGCCAGTTGCTCGCGCTCGGCGACGACGTGCAGGAAAAGCACCTGAAACTGTACGTCGCGTTCCGCCGACTGAAGAACTTCGCCTGCGTGATTCCGTACAAGGACAAGCTGCTGGTCATGCTCAAGTTGAACCCCGACACGGTCGCGTTGGAAGCGGGCTTCAGCCGTGACGTGCGCAACATCGGTACCTGGGGTACGGGCGACCTCGAACTGTGTTTGCGTAACCGCGCCGACCTGCAGCGTGCGTTGCCGTTGCTGGAGCGGAGTTACGGTGAGGGTTGAGACAGGAGACGGCCATGACTATTACTACCTTGTCCAGCGAAGCGTTCGATCAGGACGCCGGAAGTGCCATGAAGGCCGCAAAGCATGGCCCGGTGTTCATCACCGGTCGCGGTCAGCCAACGTATGTGCTGCTCAGCATCGAGGAATACAGCCGGCTCACCGGCAACCAGCCAAGCATGGCCGGATTGCTGGCGATGCCGGATGGTGACGCGGGCGATTTCGATCCGCCGCACCTGCGTGGCCGGCTCCGTGGCAAGGGCAGAGTGCGTTGGCGTGCCTGCTTGCTTAACTTGGCTAAGATACCCGTATGACCCGAGTCGCTGTCAGTCCTGACCTGTTCCGCTGGGCGCGTGATCGCGCCGGGCTGGATCATGTTGACGTGACGGCACGGTTTCCCCGGTTTGAGGCTTGGGAAACGGGCGAGGTGCAGCCCACGTTGCGGCAACTGGAAGGTTTTGCGCGTGCGACCCATGCGCCGGTGGGCTATTTCTTCCTGCCAGTGCCGCCGGACGAACCGTTGCCGATCCCGGATTTCCGCACGGTGGCCGATCGGGCGATCGCGCGGCCCAGTCCCAACCTGCTCGATACGGTCTATGCCTGCCAGCAGCGACAGGACTGGTACCGCGATCATGCACAGGTAACGGGACAGACGCCATTGCCTTTTGTAGGCAGCCTGACCACGGCCGCGACGGCGGTCGAAGCAGCACGGCAACTTCGTGACGCATTGGGTTTCAGCGTGGAGGCGCGCCGCGCCTGTGCGACCTGGACGGATGCGCTGCGCGCATTCATCGGGCAAGCCGACGAGCTGGGCGTGATGGTGATGGTCAGCGGCGTGGTGCTTAACAACAATACGCGCCACCTCGACCCGCAGGAGTTTCGTGGCTTTGCGCTCGCCGATGCGCTGGCACCACTGGTGTTCATCAATGGTGCGGACAGCAAGGCGGCACAGATGTTTACGCTGGCGCATGAGCTGGCGCATCTGTGGCTGGGTCAGACGGCGCTGTCCGATGTCAGCGCCGAGCGCACGTCGGATAACGCGACCGAACGTTGGTGCAACGAGGTGGCTGCGGAGTTGCTGGTGCCGATGGAAGTATTCCGCGCCGAACGGATGGCCGGTGAGTCGGTTGCCGAAACATTGAAACGCCTTGCGCGATATTTCAAGGTCAGTTCGCTGGTGATCCTGCGGCGCATGCTGGATGCCGGCTGGATCGACCGTGCAACATTTTTTGCCTGCTACCGTGATGAGATGGAGCGTCTGCGGGATATCGAGGCGCGCGGAGCCGGCGGCGGCGACTTCTATCGGACCACGGCCGCCCGCGTGAGCAAGCGGTTTGCGAGGGCACTGGTGGAAAGCACATTGGAAGGTCGCACGCTGTATCGGGATGCCTTCCACATGCTGGGGATTGCCAAGACGGCAACGTTCAACGAGCTGGGACGCTCCCTGGGATTGCCGACCTGATGGCCTATCTTCTCGACGCGAACGTCTTCATCCAGGCCAAAAACCTGCAATACGGCTTCGATTTCTGTCCCGCATTCTGGGATTGGCTGGAGCGGATGAACGCGCAGGGCAAGGTTTTCAGCATTCGTCAGGTGGGTGACGAGTTGCAGGCTGGCGAAGACGAGTTGGCTGTATGGGGAGACGCCCGCGGTGATGCCTTCTTTCTTCCGCCGGACAATGCGGTGCTCGCTGCCGCGCCGCGACTGAGTGCCTGGGCAACTGGGCAGGACTATGCACCGGCGGCGGTGAATACGTTCCTGCAAGTGGCTGACTATTGGCTGGTGGCTTTTGCCACTGCCCATCAGCACATCGTGGTCACACACGAAGTGCCCGCCAATTCTCCAAAGAAGATCAAGATACCGAACGCCTGTGTGGGGCTGGACGTTCGCTTCATGACGCCGTATCAGATGCTGCGTACGGAGCGCGCACGTTTCGTTCTTGGGCCTCTTGCTACCGCTTGAGTTGCCTGATGACGATCGATAGATGTTGCCTGAAAGGCAACGTTCGTCGCCTTTCAGGCAACAGTTTCGCCGGCATGGGCATCTGAGCGTTGCGATGGCTGTTAATTTCACTAACTCCCTCAACTGAAATTAACAAATGTCGTTGCCGTTTTGCGAAATAGTCGTTTCATCATTGGGCTGGGGCAAATGAGTCTTCATCAGGAACGTCACTTCGAAACGGAAATCTGCGCGGACCTTGCCACGCAAGGCTGGCTCTACGCCGAAGGCGACGCCGAGCACTACGACCGAACGCATGGTCTGTATCTGCCCGACCTACTGGCGTGGATCGAAGCGACCCAGCCGGATAGTTGGCAACGTCTCACCAAGACTCACGGTCCCGCTGCAGCCGAGCGCATTGCCGAGCGCGTGCGCAAGAACCTCAACGAGCGTGGCACGCTGGAGGTGCTTCGCCGGGGCGTGGAGATGCTGGGGCTGAAAGAGTCTCTGTCGCTGGTGCAGTTCAAGCCGGCGCTGGCGATCAATCCGCTGATCCTGCAGCATTACGCGGCGAATCGGCTGCGCGTGGTGCGACAGGTGCGGCATTCGCCGAACAACACCAAGGACGCGCTGGATCTGGTGCTGTTCGTCAACGGCATCGCGGTGGCCACGGTCGAGCTGAAATCCGACTTCACCCAGAGCGTGGGTGATGCAGTGGACCAGTACCGCTTTGACCGTCATCCGCATCCGAAGGGTGGTGTGGCCGAGCCGTTGCTGGGTTTCCCCGGTGGCGCGCTGGTGCATTTCGCGGTGAGCCAGGTCGAGGTGATGATGACCACGCGGCTGGCCGGGCCGGCCACGCGCTTCCTGCCGTTCAATCGCGGCAACCACGGTGCGGCCGGCAATGCGCCGAACCCGGACGGCTTTGCCACGGCGTACCTGTGGGAAGAGGTGTGGGCACGCGACAGCTGGCTGGAGATTCTCGGTCGCTACCTGATCGGCAAGCGCGACGACAAGAAGCAGCTCACCGGTGTGATCTTTCCGCGCTACCACCAGCTCGACGCGACACGAAAGCTGGTGGCCGATGTGCTGGCCGAGGGCGCGGGGCAGCGTTACCTGATCCAGCATTCGGCTGGCTCCGGCAAGACCAACTCGATCGCGTGGAGCGCGCATTTCCTGGCCGATCTGCACGATGCGCAGCACAGGAAGATGTTCGACAGCGTGCTGGTGGTGTCCGACCGCAACGTGCTGGATGCGCAGCTGCAGGAAGCGATCTTCGATTTCGAGCGCACTACCGGCGTGGTGGAAACCATCACCAGCGAGCACGGCAGCAAGAGCGCGCAGTTGGGACAGGCGCTGAAGGATGGCAAGAAGATCATCGTCTGCACCATCCAGACCTTTCCGTTTGCGCTGCAGGCGGTGCAGGAACTGGCTGCGACCGAGGGCAAGCGTTTCGCGGTGATCGCCGATGAGGCGCACAGCTCGCAGACCGGCGAGGCGGCGGCCAAGCTCAAGCAACTACTGAGTGCCGAGGAGTGGGCCGAGTTACAGGACGGCGGCGAGATCGACACCGAGGTCCTGCTGGCCGCAGGTATGGCGGCGCGTGTGGGCGGCAGCAAGGGCCTGACCTATGTGGCGTTCACCGCAACGCCCAAACAGAAAACGCTGGAGTTGTTCGGCCGACCAGGGCCGGATGGCCTGCCGCAGCCGTTCCATGTTTACTCGATGCGTCAGGCGATCGAGGAAGGCTTCATCCTCGACGTGCTGAAGAACTACACGCCATACAAGCTGGCGTTCAAACTGGCTCATGACGGCAAGGAGTACGACGAGTCGCAGGTGGAACGCAGCGCGGCGATGAAGGGAATCATGCAGTGGGTGCGTCTGCACCCTTACAACATCGCGCAGAAAGTGCAGATCGTGGTGGAGCACTACCGCGAAAATGTGCAGCCGCTGCTGGAGGGCAAGGCCAAGGCGATGGTGGTGGTCGGCAGCCGCAAGGAGGCCGTGCGCTGGCAGAAGGCGATCCGCGCCTACATCGCCAAACAGAACTATCCGCTGGGCGTGCTGGTGGCGTTCTCCGGCGAGGTGAACGACCCGGACAGTTACCCGCAGGCGGTGACTGAGACCAGTGCCGACCTCAACCCCGGCCTGAAGGGTCGCGATATTCGCGAGGCCTTCGCCAAGCCCGACTATCACTTGCTGCTGGTTGCCAACAAATTCCAGACCGGCTTCGACCAGCCGCTGCTGTGCGGCATGTACGTGGACAAGATGCTCGGCGGCATCCAGGCGGTGCAGACGCTGTCGCGCTTGAACCGCGCCCATCCGGGCAAGGAAACCACCTACATTCTCGACTTCGTCAACGACGGCGCCGAGATCCTCAAGGCGTTCAAGACCTACTACGCCACCGCCGAACTGGAAGCGACCACCGATCCCCACCTCGTCTTCGACCTGCGAGCCAAGCTCGATGCCAGCGGCCACTACGACGATTTCGAGGTGGAGCGCGTCGCCAGGGTGGAAATCGACCCGAACGGTACGCAGGCACAGCTGAGCAGCGCCATCGCTCCCGTCGCCGACCGTTTGCTCAAACGCTACAAGGCGGCACAGCAGGCCAGGGCAGCGGCACTCGACGAAGGCGACGACAAAGCCGCCGATGCCAGCAGGGATGTGCTCGATGCCTTGCTGCTGTTCAAGAACGACATGAGCTCCTATGTGCGCCTGTATGCGTTCCTGTCGCAGGTGTTCGACTACGGCAACACCGACATCGAGAAGCGTTTCATCTTCTACAAGCGGCTGATCCCCTTGCTGGAGTTTGGCCGCGAGCGCGACACGGTAGATTTGTCCAAGGTGGTACTGACGCATCACACGCTGCGCAGCGCGGGCCGGCAGCCGATAAACCTTAAAGATGGCAAGGGCGACTACAAGATCCCGGCGATGGATGCCGTGGGCAGCGGCGCGTTGCAGGACAAGCAGCACGCCTTGCTCGCCGAGATCATCGAGAAGGTCAATGGCCTGTTCGAAGGTCAGCTCAGCGATGATGATCAGCTGGTCTACGTCAACGGCGTGCTCAAGGGCAAACTGCTGGAAAACGAAACCCTGATGCAGCAGGCCGGCAGCAACAGCAAGGAGCAGTTTGCCAACTCGCCCGATCTGAGCCATGCCCTGATGCACGCCATCATGGATGCGCTTGAAGCCCATACCACCATGAGTAGCCAGGCACTTGGCTCCGAGCGCGTACGTGACGGCCTCAAGGACATTCTGCTGGGGCCGGCGCAGTTGTATGAAGCACTACGTGCAAAAGCGCAGGGCAGCGCTGCCATGCCTTGATTGTCCCCAATACATCAGGCAACGAAAGCGTACGGATCCGCTTCCACTTCCATGGAGAGCCCGGCCTGGCCGATGCTGATAAGGCCATGGCGGGGCGAGCGTGGCGTTCGCGTGGTGCGGGTACTGGCTGGGACAGCGATCACCTCCTCACGTTGATGGCGATGCTGAGGTGAGGATTCTGGACATGCGCACGCCACCTGTAGAATGCCCCCATGCACATCTTCAAATCCTTCACCCTCGAAGCCGCCCACCGTCTTCCCAACGTCCCGCCTGGCCACAAGTGCGCGCGGCTGCATGGCCATTCCTTCCGCGTCGAGATCCACGTGGCGGGCG
>Ga0134126_10011760_pt1 | contig 11049 bp, 9 predicted proteins | sample KB31752_FD_96881 | JGI IMG/M metagenome (GOLD analysis project Ga0134126, IMG submission 96881) | Terrestrial soil microbial communities with excess Nitrogen fertilizer from Kellogg Biological Station, Michigan, USA - KB3-175-2 | ecosystem: Environmental > Terrestrial > Soil > Unclassified ... | reverse complement strand
GCCGAGCTCGGCAAGACCGTGGGCGACGATTTCCGCGAGGGCAAGATCACGCTGCCGGTGGTGCTGGCGGTGCGCGCGGGCAGCGAGGCCGAGCGCGCCTTCTGGCGGCGCGCGCTGGAGGATCTCGATCAGCGCGAGGGGGATCTCGCCCATGCCATCGAGCTGATGACCCGCCACGGCACGCTGCGCGCGACCTTGGAGCGCGCGCGCTCCTATGGCGAGGCGGCGCGGCGGAGCCTCGCCCTCTTCCGCGACGGGACGGAGCGCCGCGCCCTCGACGAGCTGGTCGATTTCTGCCTGGCGCGCGGATATTAGCCGCGCCTCGCTCGCCGTCGCTGCAGGTCGAGAGTGCGTCCTTCGACAAGCTCAGGATGAGGACGTTTCTTTATGGCCCCTGGTTGGGCCATTCTCGATCTCCTCATCTTGAGCCTGTCGAAGGACGCAAGCTGGACGTGCCGGCTTCCCATCGCGCCCCATTGGCTCTTGCGGGTGCTGCCGCAACGCAGTATATCGCCCGGCGCCGGAGTGTAGCTCAGCCTGGTAGAGCACTACGTTCGGGACGTAGGGGCCGGAGGTTCGAATCCTCTCACTCCGACCATTTTTCAAGCGCTTGGCCCGGTACCTCTCGCAAGCATCCCGTTAACGAAAGAGGGCCGGGGCTCTCGCGGAGCAATCAGGCGCGGCGGAACGTTAGCCGGCAGTTTGCTCGCCGCTGTCGCAGGCCCTGCCCATTTTCACCGCCCTCTCCTTCCTGTCCGCGCTTTCCGAGACTGCCCTGTGGCTGCTTTTGGGCGTCTTCGCGTTCTATGCGCTCTACATCCTGAAAGTGCGCCTCGGCATCGACTTTTTTCCGGACTGGGGGCTGCACCTCTACGGCCCGCGCAGGCTGGTCCGCTGGCTGCTGGCAAAAGCGAAGCGGCTGGTGGTTTCCACCGGGCGATGAAACCAGCGTCCGGGCGCGTTCTTCGACAGGCTCACAACGAGCAAGAATGAGAATGGCCCCTGTCGGGGCCACCAGGAGTTTTCCTCACCCTGATCTTGGCGAAGGGGTGCGGGCGCGGCTTGCCGCTTTGGCCGGACGTCGCCTGCCCTTTGCGCTGCGGGGTTGCCTCGACCGGCCTGCGTGCTTCTCTTCGGCGAGCAGATGGTCGAGACGCGCATTGACGCGCCGCAGCGAATGAGAAAACACCTGCTTTTTCGCCGCGAGACCGCGCTCGCTGGGAGGCTCGGCCGCCGTGTTGCGGGGGTCGGCTTTGCCGCGGCGCACTCGGCGGCGCTGGCTGACGATGTCTCGCGCCCGCGCCCGCCGGGCGCGCAGCCAACGCGCCAACTCGATCAATTGATCGCGCGACAGGCTTCCCAGCGCGGGATAATGGCTGCGTGCGACGGGGTCTAGCTCGTCCTCGCTCAGAAGCCGGCGCTCTGCGGCAATCGGCATCGCCATCGCCACCCTCCGACGCGGCGGCGATCAGGCGGCGGCGTCGCGCAGCGCGCCTTCGCTCGCCTCTTCGATGGAGATCTCGACGATGCGGTCCACCGGCTGACCCAGGCAGCCCCAGTCGGCGATCCTGGGATCGCTGCGCAGCAAGCCCGGCAGCAAGCGCTCGGCATGGGCCGCGCTCTCCGCCGTCAGCTCGACATCAAAATAGGTCGTGCGCGCGCAAGTCAGCCGAAACTTTTGCGGCATAAGCGAACTCCCCTTTTTGGCGATCCGGCCGCCTGTGTGTCGGTCACGGGCGGCGGCGTTTCCCAATAGTATTCCTGCCTATTTCAGAGGCAAGCACTGCTTTGGCACATGCCGCCGCCCCATTTCGCGCGAGACGCGGCCCGCGGGAGGTCAGGGCTCCGGCTCGGCGCGCGTGCCCCGGAACTTGTCGCGCCAGAAGCGGATCGGCCGCACCACGCGGCGGCGATAGAGGATCGGGAAGGGATTGCGCGTCGGCGGCGCCGCATAGGCGCGCGCATTGTCGATGACCGCGGCGCCCATCGTGTCGAGCGCGATGAATCCCACCACGTCGCTGGCGCGCGGAATGCGCCGGGGGCCGCTGACGACGATGGCGAGATTGCCGCCGCGCCGGGCGAGCCGGCCGATGACATCGAACATCGCATCGATGGGACGGGCGAGGACGAAATCGGTGCGCGCGACATCGCCCAGCGTCGTGCCGCCCTCGCGCGCCTGCCAGAGCTTGAAGCCGGGATCGAGGCGCAGATAGCCCTTGAGCCGCGCGCCGTCGGCAATCATCAGATAGAACGGCGCACCGGTCTCCTCGAGCGAGGTGATCGCCTCGTCGAGCGGCTCGCCCGCCTGGCGGCGCTCGAAATCGGTGGCCATAGCCTTCTCGGCATGGCGGATGCGGTAGGTATTGGCCTGCAGCGCGTCGGGTACCTCGTGGCCTTTCTTGACGAGCTTCAGCGTATAGATGCTCTCCGGCAGGACCGAGCGCCTCACCGCCAAGGCAAGCGTGACGCCGACGATCATCGGCACGATCACGTTGTAGTCGCGCGTCAGCTCGAACACCATGACGATGGCAGTGATCGCCGCACCCGTGGTGCCGCCCAGCATGCCCGCCATGCCGACGACGCAGAAATCGGTGACGTCGACCTCGAGGCCGGGCGCCACCAGCGAGGTGATCGTGCCGAAGACGCCGCCCAGCGCCGCGCCGATCACCAGCGAGGCGGAGAACACGCCGCCGCTGCCGCCCGAGCCCAGGGTGACGGTCGTCGCCAGCACCTTGGCGGCGAAGATGAGAGCGAAGAGCCCCAGCGTCTGGACGTCGCCGCGCAGCATGTCCTGCAGCGCGGCGTAGCTCGGCCCTTCGACATAGTAGTAACCGGTCAGCATCATCATCGAGTAGGCGAGCCCACCGACGAAGAGCATGCCGATCATGTGCTGCATGTAGGGGTTCGGCGAAAGCCGCGCGAATTGCCTCTCCGACCAGCCGAGCAGCGCGATCATCGACCAGGCGGCAAAGCCGAGCAGGATGCCGAAGAGCACGAAGGGCACCAGTCCCAGCGCGCCCGAGATGCGCAGATGCGCCGACATCACGGTCTGCACCAAGAAGGTCGGCTGCAGCCCGTAATAGAAGCGGGTGACGAAGGTGCTGGCGCCGCTGGCGATGGTGACCGGCAGCAAGGTGCGGGCGCTGATCTCCGGCATCATCAGCTCGATCGCGAAGACGATCGAGCCGAGCGGCGCGTTGAAGGCGCCGGCGAGGCCGGCCGCGCCACCCGCCGCGACCAGCGTCATGCGCTGCCATTGCGAGAGGTTGAGGAGCCGCGCCGTACGCGACGCCAGGGCGGCGCCGATCTGGACGATCGCCGCCTCGCGGCCGACCGAGCCGCCGCTGGCGCTCTGGATGCCGGCGGCGAGCGATTTTGCGAAGGCGGAGACCGTGCGTACCCGCCCCTCGCGGTAATAGATGGCATCGATGATGTCGGAGACGCCCTGGCCGCGCCGGTCGGACGGCAGCGCGCGGATCAGCATGATCACCGCGATCCCGCCCACCGCCGGCGACAGGATGACCAGCGGACCGAGCCAGCTCGCCGGGGTATGCAGGTTCGGGTCGTAGTAGAAGGAGAGCGTGCCGAGGAAGAAGAGATTGTGGACGGCGGCGATCACCGCGCGGAACAGCACCGAGGCACCGCCCGCCAGCACACCCACCAGCAAGGCCACGAGCGAGAGCCCGGCCAAGGCGATCGGCCGCCCTTCATGCCCGTGATCGTGCTCGCGCTGCATGCGCTTTAAGCCTTTCGTCTCCGGCACCGATGCGGCACCGGCCTCCGTGCGGGGCGGGGGCGCAGCGTCATCGATTTGCCGGGCTATCGAGGCGGTGCCGGCTCGTCGCGCTCCGCCTCGCTCCGATACGAATTAAACCATTGCAATGTGGCAAGAATGAGTGAGCCAATGCAAGAGCGACTCGGCGGGAAATTGCGCTGCGACGGGGCAGCGCAGCGCGCGCGGCGCGGCCTCGTGCGCCAGCGCCGGGCCGAGCCGCGCGCTGTGGCGCAAGCTGCCGCGGCTCCTTCGCCGAACAGCGGAAACGCCTGCGCCGCAGCGCTTGCTGCGATCGCTCCAGTGCGCAAGCACGGCTGCGGCGCAGCGCAGCGCGCGCGGCGTCGACAATCGCAGTTCACCGCCTCGATGTGCTTTCGCTTGGCGATCGCGACAAGGCGTCGGTAGATTTCCTTCGCCGCGGTGCGCATGTAGCGCGCTCGCGGCTGTGCAACCAAGTCGACGAAACCGGGGGCCGCTCAGCAATGGGCGGCCTCTTGTCGTGCAGGCTTGCCTCCGGATGAACTCGGGTGAGCACCCGATCGACGTCGCCGCCGCGCTTCACCGATCATCGAGCCGGCGATACAGGCATGCGCCGATCAGCGAGGCCGCGCGGCTTCTGCCGAGCGTTTCGGCCCCTGAACTGGATATACAAATGTTTTCCGTAATTAGCGAAAACAAAAACTATCGTTAGCGACTCATCAATAAGTTCCATAGACTGTGAGCGTATGAAGCCGAAACGCGAGCACAGGCGGGGAATGCCGCTGCTTCGAGTGAGGGAGGTCCTGCTGCTTTTGGCCGTGGGCGCGCTTGGCGCCTGCGCCGGCCCAGAGCACAGCCCCCCGGTCGCCGTCAACTTCCCGCCGCCGGCCCTGTCGACGCAGCCGCCAGCGCCGGAAAAGACACCCAGCTTCACCCAGGTCGGCCTCGCCTCGTGGTATGGCAGCGATTTCGCGCATCGCCACACCGCCAGCGGCGAGCGCTATGACATGTATGATCTGACCGCGGCGCACCGCACTCTGCCGCTCGACACCATCGTCAAGGTGACGAACCTCAACAACAACCGCTCGGTGCTGGTGCGGATCAACGATCGCGGGCCCTATGCCCACGGCCGGATCATCGACGTCTCGCGCGGCGCCGCCCAGGCGCTCGGCATGATGAAGGCCGGGGTCGTCCCGGTCCGCATCGAAGTCTACGGCAACGATCAGTTCCAGACGGTCGCGCAGTACCGCGGCGAGTGAGCGGGCGCTGATTGGCTGCGCGGGACAAGCCTGCGCACCACAATGCAGACGATGCCCGCTTCAGACGAAATCCTTTCGACACGCGATCGGCTGCACTTCCATCCAGCGTCCTTCGACAGGCTCAGGATGAGGTAGGTTTTTTTATGGCATAAAGAAATTTGGCCTCATCCTGAGCGCGAGCGAAGCGGACAACCCGGCCGACCGCTCTGCGGTCGGCCCCGGAGGGTTCGATCGCAAAGCGATCGACCGGGTTGTCCGAAGGACGCACGATGCTGAGGCCGCGATCCGATCTGCGCAGAACGCGCCCTAGTTCGCCGTGTAGCCGCCGTCGAAGACGAACTCGGCCCCGGTGACGAAGGCCGCCTCGTCGGACGCGAGATAGACCGCCATTGCCGCCAGCTCCTGCGGCGTGCCGAGGCGGCCGAGCGGGATCATCGCCTTCATCGCCTCCCGCATCCGCTCCGGATTGCGGGCTTCCGCCAGCATCTGCTCCACCATGGGCGTGTCGGTATAGACCGGGTGGATGGAGTTGCAGCGCACGCCGTTGCGGCGATGGGCGCAATGCATCGCCACCGATTTGCTGAGCAGCCTGACCCCGCCCTTGCTCGAGCAATAGGCGGCGCTGTCGCGCGCGCCGATCAGGCCCGCGACCGAGGAAATGTTGATGATCGCCCCGCCGCCCGCTTTGGCGATGAGTGCGATCGCGTGCTTGCAGCCGAGGAAGGGGCCATCGAGATTGACGGCGTGGATGCGGCGCCATTCCTCGAGGCTGGTGCTCTCGACCGTGCCGCGCGTCCCCACGCCGGCATTGTTGACGAGCGTGTCGAGCCGGCCGAAGGCGCTCGCCGCGGCGGCGAGGTTGGCGATCCACTGCTCCTCGCTGGTGACGTCATGGGCGAGGAAGATCGCCGCGCTGCCGATGCGGCGCGCCGCCTCCTTGCCGCGCGCCCGGTCGATATCGGCGATGGCGACGCGCGCCCCTTCCGCGGCGAAAGCCTCGGCCATGGCCCGGCCGAGGCCGGACGCGCCGCCGGTGATGAACGCCGCCTTGCCGGTGAGCCGACCCGCCATCCTCTCCTCCCCAGGCCGCGCGCCGCTCAGACGGTCGGCAGCCGATACTCCTTGAACTGCTCGCGCAGCCGCGTCTTCAGCACCTTGCCCGTAGCGCCGTGCGGCAGCTCCGTCACGAAGACCACGTCGTCCGGGAGCTGCCATTTGGCGACCTTGTCGCCGAGGAAGGCGGAAATCGCATCCTTGCTCGGCTCGCGGCCGGGCTTCGGCACGATGACGAGCAATGGGCGCTCGTCCCATTTCGGATGGGGCAGCCCGATCACCGCCGCTTCGGCGACGTCGGGATGCCCCATCGCCGCATTCTCCAGATCGATCGAGCTGATCCACTCGCCGCCCGACTTGATGACATCCTTGCTGCGATCGACGATGGTCATGTAGCCGTCGGGATCGATCGAGCAGACATCGCCGGTACGGAACCAGCCTTCCTCGTCGAAGGCCGCGGCAGTGGCTTCCTCGTCCTCGAAATAGGCGCCGATGATCCAGGGACCGCGGACGTAAAGCTCGCCGGTCGCCTTGCCGTCATGCGGCTGCGGCTTGCCGTCGGCGCCGACCACCTTCATGTCGACGCCGAAGAGCGGGAAGCCCTGCCGCGTCTTGAGCGCGAGCTGCGCCTCCCTTTCCTCGTCGAGATGCTTCGCCTTGGGGAGCGCCAAGGTCCCCACCGGGCTCATCTCGGTCATGCCCCAGCCATGGATGCACTGGACGCCGTATGTCTCCTCGAAGGCCTCGATCATCGCGCGCGGCGCGGCCGAGCCGCCGACGGTGACGCGCTGCACCCCGTCGAGGCGCTTGCCGTTCTGCTCGAGATAGTGCAGGAGGCCGAGCCAGACCGTCGGCACGCCCAGCGACAGCGTCACCTTCTCGCTCATGAAGAGCTCGTGCAGGCTCGCCCCGTCGAGCTTCGGCCCGGGGAACACCAGCTTCGCCCCCGACATCGCCGCCGCATAGGGAATGCCCCAGGCATTGACGTGGAACATCGGCACGACCGGCAGGATCGAATCGCGCATCGAGATCGCCACCGCATTGGCCGAGCACACGGCGAAGCTGTGCAGCAGGGTCGAGCGATGGGTGTAGAGCGCGCCCTTGGGATTGCCGGTGGTGCCCGAGGTGTAGCAGAGCGAGGAAGCGGTGTTCTCGTCGAATTCGGGCCATCTCATATCGGCGCTTTCGCCCGCCAGCAGATCCTCGTAGCAGAGCGCGCCGGGGAGGCTGGTCTCCGGCATATGCTCCCGGTCGGTCATGACGACGTAATGCCGCACCCTCGGCCATTCCGCCGCCATCTTCTCGGCGATGGGCACGAAGGTGAGGTCGAGGAACAGCATCCTGTCGTCGGCATGATTGACGATGTAGCGGAGCTGCTCGGCGAAGAGTCGCGGATTGAGCGTGTGACAAATCGCGCCGATGCCCGAGACCGCGAAATAGAGCTCGAAATGCCGATGCGTGTTCCAGGCGAGCGTCGCAACACGATCGCCGAGCCCGATGCCGAGCCGCCGCATCGCCTTGGCGAGCTGCCGCGCGCGGCGCTCCGCCTCGGCATAGGTGTAGCGGTGGATCGGCCCCTCGACGGTCCGGGTCACGATGGCGGTGTCGCCGTGATACTCGGCGGCGTATTGGATGAGCGCGCCGATCAGCAGCGGGCGGTCCATCATCAATCCGCGCATGCTCGCTCCCTCCCCCTCGGGAATCCTTGGTTGACGGGAGCGGCTATAGCGAAAGCCGCACCCGAGCGGCAATCACAAAAGGCGCGCGCGGCCGGCGCGTGAAAACTGGTGCCTGCTCGCCAAAAAAAGAGCCCCGCCGGCGGGGAAGGCCAAGCGGGGCGACAGGGGTTTCGGGTCGTCGTATCGAACGGGACGATCTATGCCAGAACCGCGCACGCGATGGTGTGGCAAAGAATGGCCTCGCGACCCCGCGCTGCGCCGTTCGACAAGCTCAGGACGTGTGAAGGCTGAAACTACGTGGTGCGTCCTTCGACGGCTCGTTGCGCTCGCGCTCAGGATGAGGCAAGTTTTTTTGTGCCACGAAGAACTTGCCTCATCTTGAGCTTGTCGAAAGACGCAGGGCGGATGTGTCGCCAGTCCCCCGCACAAATCCGGCAACCACGCAGCAGCAGCTAGGAGCTCGTCATCGTCCGTTGGATGATCTCGACGAGATGGGCCGCGCGGACCGGCTTCTCGATCACCTTGCCGTATTGCGCGCCCTTCGCCGCATCGATGAATGCCGTGACGTAGATGATGTGGAGACGCGGCCGCATGAGCTTCGCTTGCACGCCGAGCTGCACGCCGTCGAGGCCTGGCATCATGATGTCGGTGATCATCAGGTCGATGTGGCGATCGGCGAGAATGCGGATAGCTTCGTAGCCATCCCGCGCCGTGACGACGTTGAAGCCGGGCTCCCTGAGTATCTGGGCGACGACCTCGAGCACCAACGGGTCGTCATCGACAATAAGGGCTGTATACAAACCGGCCACCCCCGGAAAACGCCTGACGCTGTGCATCGATCCAGATCGGCGATTGCGTTGATACCTGCTTCCGAAGCGGGACGACAACCCACCCAAAAGGGGGCGGTCCGGGAACCGGTCGCGTCAATCGACGGTTAACCCGCTGCCGCCAAAATTTGACAGAGGGGCGAGGGGGATCGATGGAGCTTCTGGCCATCGTAGCGAGCATTCTGATCGTCGGCGCTGTGGTCGGGCTGGTGCGCAGCCTGCGCGAGGAACGCCGCGAGAACCGCTTGCCCTGAGCCTTTCCCCTCCGGGGGGTCTGCTCCTCCGGGCGAGCCCGTGCTCTTGCCCGCTTCCACCACAGAGACGCGCTGAGCCCGCCATCGACGGTCAGCACATGGGCGCGTCAGCCACCCGATGCTCCGAAAAGCCGTGCCGAGGCGAGCCGCGCGCCGTCGCGCAGCGCCGCAAGCTTCGCCCAGACCACGTCCTCGGCCACCCGCCCCATGCCGGCCGAGGTGTCGAAGCCGCAATCGGTGCCGGCGATGACGCGACCGGGATCGCCGAGCGCGCGCGCCGCCCGCTCGATGCGCTCGGCCACGACTTCGGGGTGCTCGACGAAATTGGTCAGGCTGTCGATGACCCCGGCGACGATGATCTGGTCGTCTTCCGGCGGCAGTGCGGCGAGGCAGCGCAGCTCATGCGCATGGCGCGGATTGGCGAAAGGCAGCACGAAGCCGCCGACCTTGGCGCGCCGCAGCAGCGGCCAGATCGCCTCGAGCGGCACGTCGCAATCATGCGGCGCCTCGTAATTGCCCCAGCAGACATGCATGCGGACCCGCTCGCGCGGCACATCGGCGAGCGCCAGGTTGATCGCCGCCACCACCCGCTCGACGAAACCCAGGAAATGGCCGAGCGGCCGCTCCATGTAGGAGACGTGCCGTTCGAGTGCCAGATCGGGGCAGTCGAGCTGCAGCAGGAATCCGGCGCGGATGATGGCGTCGTATTCGACTTTGAGCGCGGCGGCGAGTGCGGCGAGATAGGCCTCCTCGCTGGCGTAATGCTCGTTCAGCACCGCGGCGGCGACGATGCCCGGCGAGGGCGCGGTGAGGAACGGCTCGACGAAACCGCCGCCGCAGGCGTCGAGCGCGTCGCGGAAATCGCGGCACTCGGCCTCGACCAGCGCCGGATCGAGATAGCGCACCTCGCCCACCGCCTTGGGTGGCGCGAAATTGCTCACCGCCTCGCGGGTCGCGAGCTGGCGCTGCATCGCCGCCTTGAACAGCGGATAGCGCTCGACATCGCCGCGCGGCGAGCGCTGCCAGGCGCCGCCGAAGCCGCTGAGGCGATGGCGCAGATAGAGGAAGAAGCCCTCGCGCTGCTGCTCGCCATTGTTGCCGATATCGATGCCGCAGGCGATCTGCTGCGGAATGACGGCGCGGAGCGCCGCTTTCCCCGCAGCGGCGAGCTCGGCCTCATCGACGCCCTCGCCGCGCGCGCGCCGCGTATAGAGCCGGGTGAGCGCCGCCGGGCGCGGCAGGCTGCCGGTATGCGTCGTCAGGATCCGCTCGGCGCTTGCGCGCATCGCCCCCTCCCCGATCACTTTCACTTTACCGCCGCGCGTGCGTTGGACAATCCCCCGACGATGCGGCATCGTCCCGGCCCGGTGAGCGAGGAGCTCTCAGCATGACGCCGTGGCGTGACCGCGCCGGGCGGTTCTCTCCCCTGAAAGCGGCGTGCTTCGCGGCGCTCTTCCTTCCCGGCATCGTGCTCGCCGAGGAAGAAGCGCGCGGGCTGCTCGGCGCGCGGCCGATCACCGAGATGATCCACGCGAGCGGGCTCTGGGCGATCCGGCTGCTGCTGCTGTCGCTGGCGGTGACGCCGGCACGGCAAGTGCTGCGGCTGCCGCGGCTTATCCTGCTGCGCCGCATGATCGGCGTCGCCACCTTCTGCTATGCGGTACTTCACCTGGCGCTCTACGCCGCCGACAAGATGTACGACATCGATGCCGAGCTCTCCGAGATCCTGCATCGCCTCTATCTCGCCATCGGCGCCGGCGCGCTGGCGCTGCTGCTGGCGCTGGCGGCGACGTCGACCGATGGCATGGTCGCGCGGCTCGGCGGCAAGCGCTGGCAGGCGCTGCAGCGCAGCGTCTACCTGATCGCGATCCTCGCTTCGATCCATTTCTTCCTTCAATCGAAGATCGACGCGACCGAGCCGACGATGATGGCGGGCTTCCTCCTCTGGCTCATGGGATATCGCGCGCTCGCCTGGCGCGGCGGCACGCCGCTCGCCACGGCGTCCGCCGCACTGCTGCTGTTGAGCCTCGGTGCTGCGCTCGCGACCGCGCTCGGCGAAGCCCTTTATTTCGGCCTCTTCACCGGCATTCCCGGCCGCTTGGTGCTCGCGGCCGATCTCAGCCTCGCCGCGGGTCCGCGGCCCTGCTGGATCGTGCTCGCCGCCGGGCTTGCGGTTACGACCGCGGCCGCGCTCCGCCGGCCGGCGGAGCCGGCGCTCACCCG
>Ga0134126_10011757_pt1 | contig 11050 bp, 12 predicted proteins | sample KB31752_FD_96881 | JGI IMG/M metagenome (GOLD analysis project Ga0134126, IMG submission 96881) | Terrestrial soil microbial communities with excess Nitrogen fertilizer from Kellogg Biological Station, Michigan, USA - KB3-175-2 | ecosystem: Environmental > Terrestrial > Soil > Unclassified ... | reverse complement strand
TGCATGGTGCAGCTGAAGCACGCCTACGACGACGTGACGAACGTCGCGGCGGAGCACCGCGACCTGCTCGAGCTCATCGCGAAGGGTCCGAAACGAGCCGCTCTGAAGATGATGAGCGAGCACATGGCGATCGCCGTGCGCGACCTGACGGACGGCTAGCGCGCCCTACTGCGACAGTCCGTCGGAGACCGGCACGTCCTCCGGCTGGATCTCATAGCCGGCCGCCTTCGCCTGGACCGCGATCATCGCGGCGAAGTCGGTGTCCGTGTAGCCCTCGTCGATCACGTTCTGGATCAGCTCGCGGCAGCGCTCGGCCAGCGGCAGCGAGGCGCCCAGCCCGGCCGCGGCCTCGAGCCCCAGGTCGAAGTCCTTGCGCAGCAGCAGCGGCGTGAACGTGGGCCTGAAGTCCAGGTTCACGAACGCAGGGGTCTTGTAGCGCGAGAACGTGGAGCCGAGCACGCTCGAGTTCATGAAGTCGAGGAAGTCGTGGCGTGAGACGCCGCCCTTCTCCGCCAGCACGGTGATCTCGGCGAGCGACTGCGCGACGATGCCGAGCAGCAGGTTGTGGCAGAGCTTGACGAGGCGCGCGCTGTCACCGTCGCCCGCGTACGTCACCCCGTCGCCGAAGAGCTCGAGGTACGGACGGGCGGTGTCGAACGCCTCGCGCGGGCCGGAGGCGACCACCGTCAGCCGTCCCGCCTTGACCACCTTGGGGTTGCCGCTCACCGGCGCGGCCAGCACGGAGGTGCCGCGCTCCGCCGCGTAGGCACGCACGCGCTCGGAGGCGTCCGCGGAAACGGTCGACGAGTCCACGAGCACGCTTGGCGCCCTGCCGTCGCTCGAGAGCACGCCCTCCTCGCCGGTGGTCACATGCAGGAAGTCGTCAGGCCCGGCCATCATCGTGAACACGATGTCCCGGTCCCCGAGCGCCGCGGGCGAGTCGACTATCTCGGCCCCCAGCTCGGCCAGCGGCTCGGCCTTCTCGCGGGTCCGGTTCCAGACGCCCACGTCGCAGCCCGCGCGCAGCAGACGCGCGGCGAGCTCGTAGCCCATGCGACCCGTCCCGATCCAGCCGATTCGCCTCTCGTCCGTCCCCATCGGAGACCAGCCTAGCAAACGATTGCAGCCGTTTTAAGTCCCTATTTAGCCTATATATCAACGCTTGACAAGAGCGACGCCGGACCGTATTTTGCAATCGTTTGCAGTCTGGCAGCCCGGAGGAGGAACACCGTGAGACGGTTCCGCGTGCAGTTGGCGTTCGGCGTCGTGGTCGTGCTGGCAGCCACACTCACCGCCTGCGGGGGTAGCGGCAGCGGCTCGAGCTCGGGCTCGAGCACGAGCAGCGCCGCGGCGAAATCCGGCAAGCCGCTGGTGATCGGCGTCTCCCTCTCCCTGACCGGCGACTTCTCCGACCCGGGGCAGGCCGCCAAGCGCGGCTACCAGCTCTGGGCTGACCAGGTGAACGCCGCCGGCGGAGTCAACGGCCGCCCGGTGAAGCTCAAGATCGTCGACGACGCAAGCAGCCCGAACCAGGTCGTCACCAACTACCAGAGCCTGATCACGCGCGACAAGGTCGACCTGGTGGTGGGCCCCTTCTCGACGCTGCTCACCGGTCCGGCCGCCACCGTGGCGCACCGCTACGGCTACGCGCTGGTCGAGCCGGCGGGTGGCGGACCGAAGGTCTTCGCGCTGAAGCTGAACAACGTCTTCTTCGTGCAGCCCGCCCCCACGCTGAACTGCGGCGATCCGTTCGTGGCCTACATCAAGACGCTGCCGGCGGCGGACCGGCCGAAGACCGCCGCCTACGCCTCGCTCGACGACCCCTTCTCCTCCCCGATCGCCGACCGGATGCAGAAGCAGTTCGAGGCGATGGGGATCAAGACGGTCTACAAGACGATCTACCCCTCGGAGACCGGCGACCTCACGCCGGTCGTCGAGAAGATCGCGGCGGCGAAGCCGGACATGGTCGTGTCAGGCACACAGTCGCAGGACGCATACAACCAGGTGAAGGGCATGGTGCAGCTGCACTTCAACCCGAAGTTCCTGTTCATGTCCAACGGCGCGAGCTCACCGGTGGAGTTCCCCAGCAAGGTCGGCAAGAACAACGTGGAAGGGATCTTCAGCTGCGGCGACTGGTTCCCGACGTCGAAGTCGAACGGCAACGCACAGTTCGTGTCCGCCTACAACCAGAAGTACGGCGGCACCCCACTCGACATCGACTCGACCTCGGCGGAGGCCTACGCGGTGGGGCAGCTCATTCAGGCGGTGGCGAAGAAGACCGGCAAGGTCGACAACCAGACGATCATCAGCCAGCTCCACCAGGGCACCTGGCCGAGCGTGGAGGGCAACATCAGTTGGGACGCGAACGGGTCCCCGCAGGGAAGTGACATGCTGCTCCAGTGGGTGACCGGCAAGCTCCAGCCCGTGTTCCCGCCCGCGGTCGCGCTGGCCCAGCCCATCCAGCCGAAGCCCAACTGGGGCAGCGGATAGCTGTCGGGCGTCGTACGGGAGGCCGGCGTTGCACCTGCTGATTCAGGCCTGCATCCTCGGGCTGCTGGCGGGTGGCGTCTACGCGCTGATGGCCAGCGGCCTGACGCTGGCATTCGGCGTGATGAAGGTGATCAACGTGGCGCAGGGCGCGATGATCGTCGCCGGGGCGTTCCTCAGCTACACGCTCTTCACCAAGCTGCACATCGACCCGTTCGTGTCGATCGTGCTGCTCACGCCGCTCATGTTCCTGTTCGGCGTGGTGCTCCAGCTCGTGTTCATCCGGCCGCTGCGCGCGGAGGAGCGCGAAGAGCTGTCGCTGCTCGTGACCTGGGCCCTCGCGCTCGGGATCGAGGGCCTCCTCAGCGTCATCTACAAGACCAACTACCGCTCGACGATCACCAGCTATGCGGACAGGAGCTGGAGCGTGCTGGGCTATCGGCTGTCCGAGGTGCGCGTGTTCGCGTTCCTCCTGTCCGCGCTGATCATCGCCGGGCTCTACGGGCTGCTCACCCGCACGGAGTTCGGCCGCTCCGTGAGGGCCACGGTGCAGAACCCCACGTCGGCGCGGCTGCTCGGGGTGAACGTCGAGCGCGTGTCCGCTTTCGGCTTCGGGCTGAGCCTGGCCACCGCCACGGCGGCCGGCGCGGTGTTCGGGATGATCCAGCCGTTCAACCCGGGCAGCCATTACGACCTGATCTCGCGGCTGCTCTCGATCATCGTGCTGGGCGGACTGGGCAGCCTGGGCGGGGCCATCATCGCGGCGCTGTTCATGGGCGTGGCCGAGGCGGTGTTCTCGGCCGAGATCTCCCCCACCTGGTCGTCGTTCACGTTCTTCATCGTGCTGATCGCGATCCTTCTGCTCCGGCCACAGGGGCTCTTCGGCTCCACCGAGCGAGGGGCGCTGTGAGCCGGTTGACCAGAGCCGGGCTCGTGCGCGCCACGGTGGTGTTCGGCGCGCTCACCGCGTTCCCGTTCGTGTTCTCCGCCCAGTGGGTGGTGAACATCGCGCTGTTCACGCTGATGTACGCGGGCCTGGCGACCTCGTGGAACCTGCTCGGCGGCTACTCGGGCTACCTCTCGCTGGGCCACGCGGCCTTCTTCGGGATCGGCGCCTACGCGATGGCGATCCGCTTCACGCACGTGGGCATCGGCGCCGGCTACAAGCCATTCCTCGTGCTGCCGCTCGTCGGGATCGCGGTGGCCATCGTCTCGCTGCCGATCGGCTGGATCGCCCTGCGGGTGCGCGCGGCCACGTTCGCGATCGTCACGCTCACGCTGCTGTTCGTAGTGCAGCAGCTCGCTTTCAACCTGCACCACCTCACCGGCGGCTCGCAGGGCCTGGCGATTCCGCCGCCCACGTTCCCTGCATCGACCTTCGACAACCCCTTCTACTTCGCGATGGAGGGCGCCTTCGCGCTCGCGCTCCTGATCTGCTGGTGGGTCCGCGACTCGAAGCTCGGGCTGATGCTGTTCGCGATCCGCGACGACGAGGACCGCGCGCAGGGAGTCGGCGTGCGCACCACCGGCGTGAAGCTGATCGCCTTCGCGGTGAGCGTGGGGCTCACCGGCATGATCGGCGCGATCTGGGCCTACTACATCGGCTTCATCTACCCGCAGTTCGCGGTCGACCCGCTGGTGACGATCGGCGCAGTGCTGATGACGTTCCTCGGCGGCAAGGGCACGCTCTGGGGTCCCGCGCTCGGCGCCTTCATCCTCGTGCCGCTGCAGCAGTACCTCGCGTACAAGCTCGGGGCCAGCGAGCTGTACCTGCTCGGCTACTCGGCCGTGTTCCTGGTGATCATGCTGCTGCTCCCGCGGGGGATCATCCCGTCGCTGAAGGACCGGCTCGCGCGGCGGCAGGCGGCGGCCGGCCCGCCCGGCGCGGTGACCGGGGCCGTGCCCACGCCGACGCAGGGGGTGCCTGCGTGAGCGCGCTGCTCAGCGTGGAGGGGCTGCGGAAGCACTTCGGCGGCGTGGCGGCCGTGAATGACTGCTCGCTCGAGGTCCGCGAGGGCACGGTCACCGCGCTGATCGGGCCGAACGGCTCGGGCAAGACCACTGCCTTCAACCTCATCACCGGGTATCTGCGCGCGGATGGCGGGCTGGTGAGGTTCGCGGGACGCGACTTCCCGCACCCGGACCCCACCCGGCTCTACCGCGCCGGCCTCACGCGCACCTTCCAGCAGGCGCGCGTGTTCCCCCAGCTCACGCTGCTCGAGAACCTCACGGTGGCGATCAGCCAGCCCTGGCGGACGCTGCTCGGCCGGGCGCTCGGCCGCGAGGATCGCGAGCGCTCGCGCGAGCTGCTCGAGGAGTTCGGCCTCGCACGCCTCGCCGACAGCAGGGCCGGCGACCTGTCGTTCGGCCAGCGGAAGCTGCTCGAGTTCGCCACGGTGCTGATGGGCCGCCCCCGGCTGGTGCTGCTCGACGAGCCCACCGCCGGCGTGAACCCGGTGATGGTCGAGCGCATCGAGCAGCACGTGCGCGACCTGCACGCCCGCGGCCTCACCTTCCTGATCGTGGAGCACGACATGAACCTGGTCATGCGCCTGTGCGACCCGGTGATCGTGCTCGACGGCGGGCGGCCGATCAAGCAGGGCGCGCCGGCCGAGGTGCAGCAGGATCCGGCCGTGCTCGACGCCTACCTGGGGTCGTGAGATGACCTCGCTGACGCTCGAGGGCGTGGTGGCGGGCTACGGGCAGGGCGACATCCTGCGCGGAGTGGACCTGGAGGTGCCGGCGGGAGCGGTCACGTGCGTGATCGGGCCGAACGGCGCGGGCAAGTCCACCATCCTGCGCGCGGTCTCCGGCCTTCTGCGCCCGCGCAGCGGCACGATCTCGCTGGACGGCGAGGGCCTCGAGTCGCTCGGCCCGCGCGAGGTGCTGGAGCGCGGCGTGGTCCACGTGCCCCAGGAGCGCAGCCTGTTCCCGCAGATGACCGTCTGGGAGAACGTGCTGATGGGCGCCCACGTGATGGGCGACCGCTCCTACGCGCGGCGTCGCATCGACGAGGTGGCCGAGCGCTTCCCGATCGTTCGCGAGCGCAGGCACAGCAAGGCCGGCTCGCTCTCGGGCGGCGAGCAGAAGCTCGTGGAGCTGGCGCGAGCGCTGATGCTGGACCCGCGTCTGATCCTGCTCGACGAGCCGTCGATGGGACTCGCGCCGAAGGCGCGGCACACCGTGTTCGAGACGATCGGCCGGATGAACGAGGACGGCCGCACGGTCCTGCTGGTGGAGCAGAACGCGCGCGCGGGTCTGGCGATCGCCCAGCACGGCGCGGTGATGGACGCGGGCGTGGTGAAGTTGCGCGGGCCGGGCAGCGCGCTGCTCGACGACCCGCGCGTCGGCGCCCTCTACCTCGGCGCGCCGCCCGACCGCTCTGCGGCGGCCGCGGGAATCGCGCCGGGCTCGCACGGATAATCGGGCGACATGCCCAGCGTGAAGCTGAGTGACGTGGCCGAGCGCGCCGGGGTGCACCCGGCCACCGTCTCGCGGGCACTCAGCGACAGCACGAGCCACATGGTCAACGCCGCGACGCGCGAGCGCGTGGTGGCGGTAGCTCAGGAGCTGGGCTACCGCCCGAACCCGATCGCCCGCAGCCTCAAGACCAACCGCTCGTTCACCGTCGCGGTGCTGGTGCCCGACATCACCAATCCGCTGTTCCCGCCGATGGTGCGCGGCATCGAGGACGCGCTCGGGCCGGCCGGCTTCACCGCGCTCGTGGCGAACACCGAGAACGACGAGGAGCGCGCGCGAACCGCGCTCGAGAGCATGCGCGCCCGCCAGGTGGACGGCTGCATCGCCGCTACGGCCACGCGCGACGACGGCGTGCTCGCGCAGGCCGCCGCGGAGCTGTCGCTGGTGCTGATCAACCGCCGCATCGCGAGCCACGCCGTGCCCGCCGTCGTGGCCGACGACCGCAGCGGGATCCGCCAGGCCGTGGAGCACCTCGCCGCGCTCGGGCACGAGCGGATCGCGCACGCGGCCGGCCCGCAGTGGGCATCCACCGGCGCACTCAGGCACGCGGCCTTCCTGGAGACGCTCGCGGCCGTCGGCCTCCGGCCCGACGAGAGCCTGATCCGCTTTGCCGACGCTTTCACCGAGGAGCAGGGCGCCCGGGCGCTGAACGACCTGCTGGATGCCGGCGCCGAGTTCACGGCCCTCGTGGCGGGCAACGACCTGATGGCGCTCGGCTGCTACGACGCGCTGGCCGAGCGTGGGCTGCGCTGCCCGGATGACATCTCGATCGTCGGCTTCAACGACATGCCGTTCGCCGACAAGTTCAACCCGCCGCTCACAACGGTTCGCATCCCCCACTACGAGATGGGTCTGCGCGCGGCCGAGCTGCTGCTCGAGCGAATAGCCGAGGACGGCGGCGCGCCGGCCGGCGACGTGGTGCTCCCGGTGCAGCTCGTCCAGCGTGCGTCTACTGCGCCGGCGCCGGGGCGCCGTCGCTAGTCACCGGGTCCGCGAACGGCGAGCGGTTCAGGTTCGATTGGGTCTCGCGCACGCCGGGGAGCTGACCGCGTGACGTGTAGTAGTGCTCGCGGCCCGCGATCATCAGCTCCTCGGCGGGGAAGCGCGTGATCACCTCGCAGCCGTCGGCCGTCACCACGAGCTGCTCCTCGATCCGCGCCGCCGACCAGCCGTCGGCAGCCGGCCAGAACGTCTCGAGCGCGAAGACCATTCCCTCCTCGATCGTCTCGGGGTGGTCGAGCGACACGAGGCGGCTGATGATCGGCTTCTCCCAGATCGACAGCCCGACGCCGTGGCCGAACTGGAGCGCGAACGCGGCCTCCTCGTTGGGGAAGCCGAACTCCTCGGCCCGCGGCCAGACGCTCGCCACCTCGGCGGTGGTCACGCCAGGGCGCACCAGCGCGATGGCGCGGTCGAGCAGGTCGCGGCAGCGCGCGTAGGCATCCACCAGCGCGGGCGACGCGCTGCCCACCGCGAACGTTCGGTAGTAACACGTGCGGTAGCCGAGGTGCGAGTGCAGGATGTCGAAGTACGCCGGGTCGCCCGGGCGGAGCGCGCGGTCGCTGTAGACGTGCGGGTGCGGGCTGCAGCGCTCGCCGGAGATCGCGTTGACGCCCTCCACGTGCTCGGAGCCCATGTCGTAGAGCTTCTTGCTCACGATCCCCACGCACTCGTTCTCGCGCAGGCCGGGCGCCAGCTTCTTGTACAGCTCCTCGTAGGCCGAGTCGACCATCATGCAGGCGGTGTCGAGCAGCGTGATCTCGTCGGCCGTCTTGATCACTCGTGCGCGCTGCATCAGCTGCTGACCGTCGGCGATCTCGATGCCCGCTCGCTGAAGGGCGAACCACACGGGCGGCTCGATCACGTCGACGCCGAGGGGCTCGCCCAGCAGGCCGCGCGCCTCCAGCTCGCGGCGCACCTTCTCGGCCACGTCCTCGGCGCGCCCGCTCTCGGGCGACATCGCGCCGCGCATCGTGGAGATCCCGGCCGGCGAGCGGCCTTCGAGCCACGGGCAGTACCTGTCGTGGTGCCGCGCGGCGGAGCCGAAGTCCCACACGATCGGCTCCGCGCCGCGCATGAGCAGCGCGAAGCGGGCGAGCTTGTCCATCGCCCACGTGCCGATGTGGGTCGCGGTGATGTAGCGGATGTTCGCCATGTCGAAGCACAAGAGCGCGCCGAGCTCCGACTCCTCGAGCAGTGTCTTCACGCGCGCGAGCCGTTCGCGGCGCAGGCGGTCCACGTCCACCCGCTGCTCCCAGTCCACCGTGTTCAGGCCGAACGTGCTGCCCATCCTGCAAACGTTTGCAGCCGGTGGCGAAAGAGTCAAACGGGGGACGGCCGCCGCTGTGCGGCTAGCGCCCCTTCCACTCCGGCGCCCGCTTCTCCGCGAACGCCGTGGCGCCCTCGCGGGCGTCCTCGGAGGCGAAGACCGGCCCCGAGATCTCGTCGTTGAGCTGCCAGGCGTCCGGCTCGTCGATCGACTGCGCGAGGGACACGAGGCGCTTCGAGGCCGCCAGCGCGAGCGGCGCGTTGGCGGCGATCGTCTCGGCGAGCGACAAGGCCTCGTCCAGTGCCGTTCCCGGCTCGACGGCGCGGTTCACGAGCCCGAGCTCATAGGCGCGCGCGCCGTCGATGAAGTCGCCGGTCAGGGCCATCTCCATCGCCAGGTGGTACGGCACGCGGCGTGGGAGGCGAAGCAGCGCGCCGCCGGCGGCCACCAGGCCGCGCTTCACCTCGGCGATCCCCAGCCGCGCGTCGCTGGAGGAGACGATCAGGTCGCACGACAGCGCGATCTCGAGCCCGCCCGCCACCGCGAACCCCTCGACCGCGGCGATCAGCGGCTTCTCCGCCGCCCGCCGGGTGATCCCCGCGAAGCCGCGGTCGCCCACCCACGGGCGCTCGCCCGTGACGAACGCCTTCAGGTCCATGCCAGAGGAGAAGCCCTTGCCCGCGCCCGTCAAAACGCCGGCCCGCAACTCCGGGTCCGCGTCCAGCGCATCGAGCGCATCCGCGAGTCCCTGCGCCAGCGCGGCGTTCACCGCGTTGCGCGCGTCGGGGCGGTTCAGCGTCACGAGCAGGACGTGCCCGCGACGCTCCTGGAGGACCGGGTCGTCGCTCATCGCGCCCGGAAGCCTGCCACAGCGGGCGCGACTACGCCGCGATCGCCTCGCGCGCCCGCGTGACCAGCAGCAGGGTGTCCAGGACCTCCTGCAGCTCCATGCGGAGGTTCTCGTCGCGGAGGCCGCCGTCCGCGTCGAAGCGCTCGGGCGCATGCCCGAGGGCGAGGTCGGCGTCCACGACGCGCGCGCCGGTGGCGCCGAGAACCTTGCGCAGCTCGGCCTGAGCCCACACGGCACCGAAGGCGCCGCTGCTGGCTCCGACGACGGCAACCGGCTTGTTGAGGAAAACCCCGGAGCCCGCGGGGCGCGACGCCCAGTCGATCGCGTTCTTCAGCGCGCCCGGAATCGAGTGGTTGTACTCCGGGGTGGCGAAGAGCAGCGCGTCGGCGCCGGCGATCGCGGCGCGCAGTCTCGCCACGGCCGCCGGCGCGTCAGCGCCATCGTCGTCCTCGTCGTACGGGGGGACGTCCTTCAGGCCGTCCCAGATCTCCACCTCCACGTCGGCGGGGAACAGGTCCACCGCCGCGCGCAGCAGCTTGCTGTTGTGTGAATCGGCTCGGAGGCTTCCCGAGATCGCGAGGACCTTCATCGATTACTCCTTCGCGAACGCGAGCTCGGCGGTGATGGTCACCGCGTTGGCCAGCGCCTGCTTGCCGCCGGAGAGCGGCGCGTTCCAGTTGATGCCGAAGTTCGTGCGGTCCACCTCAGCCTCGAGATTCAGGCTGATGCGCTCCGCGCCGTTGTACTCGGTGGTGTCGCTCACCGTGCCGCGGGCGATGACCGGAAGGGTGGTGCCCTTGATGGTCAGGTCGCCGGTGACGGTGATCTTTTGCCCGGATACGCTGACGTCCGTGGAGTTGAACGTGATCTGCGGCGTGCGCTCCGCGTCGAAGAAGTCCGGCGACTGAAGATGGCCGCTCAGGTTCTCCTCCTGGACCTTCACTCCGGAGACCGGAGCGGATCCCGTCAGGCTCGCGCTACCGTCCTCGCCCACCACAAGCCTGGCGTCGACCGGCGAGAAGCTGCCGCGGAACGTTCCGGCGATGTACTTCACCGCGAACCCCGCGTACGTATGAACTGGATCGAGATTCCACGTCCCGGCGGGAAGGGCACCCCGAGTTGTCTCTGTCGTGCTCAATTCAAAACCCCCTTGAGATCGAGCTATATAGTTGACTTGTCAACCATCTTAGCGACTGATACGTGAGTAGTCAACTATTGAGAGATCAAGAGAGTAGCGCCCTCGAGATGTGGGTGCGGCTCCTGCGTGGCCACGCCGCGCTGCGGCGCATCGTGAGCGCCCAGCTGCAGGGCGATCACGGCCTCAGCGTGAACGACTACGAGACCCTGCTCCTCCTCTCCCGCGCCGACGACGGGCAGCTGCGCCGGGTCGACCTGGCCGAGGGGCTCCAGCTCACGCCCTCCGGGATCACCCGGCTGCTCGACGGGCTCGAGGAGCTCGGCCTCGTCTGCAAGGGCGTGTGCCCGGGCGACGCGCGCGTGAGCTACGCGGTGATCACCGACGCCGGCCGCAAGCGGCTGAAGGAGGCGTCGGCCAGCCACACCGCCGCGATCCGCACGATCTGCGAGGAGCGCTACTCGGAGGTCGAGCTGAAGCAGCTCTCCGAGCTTCTGGCCCGCCTTCCGGGCGCCGACAGCGGCAGCACGGAGGAGTGCTCGCCGGGCGATTAGCGCCCTGGATCGGCGAGACTGTCCGGCGTCTGGCCCCGAGGAGAGGAGCAAGCAGATGCGGATTCGCGCCGCCGTGCTGGAGGAGTTCGGGTCGCCGCTGGCGGTCCAGGAGGTCGACCTGGGCGCCCCGAAGGCGGGCGAGGCGCTGGTCAGGCTCGAGGCCTGCGGCATCTGCCACACCGACATGTACACGGCCTCCGGCGCCGACCCGTCCGGCTACTCGCCAACCGTGCTCGGCCACGAGGGCGCCGGCGTGGTGGAGGCGGTCGGCGACG
>Ga0134126_10011755_pt1 | contig 11051 bp, 13 predicted proteins | sample KB31752_FD_96881 | JGI IMG/M metagenome (GOLD analysis project Ga0134126, IMG submission 96881) | Terrestrial soil microbial communities with excess Nitrogen fertilizer from Kellogg Biological Station, Michigan, USA - KB3-175-2 | ecosystem: Environmental > Terrestrial > Soil > Unclassified ... | reverse complement strand
TCTTGAAGGAGAAGTCCCGGCTGGTGGAATTGTTCCAGGACACGGGGCACCGCGTTGAAAAGTGGCTGGAGTCATCTGAGAAAACTTTTGAGTTCGCGTGCACGGCCCGCACCCGGTTCGCCAGGAGCAATTTCCAGACCAGAAAGGAGATTCTTGCGGCCATCGGATCGAACCTGATCCTGAAGGACAAAATCCTTTTGATTGAAGCCTCAAAACCGTTCTTGATACTTAAAACATCCTTGTCCTCTGCCGAAGGGAAAACCGGGCCAATCGAACCTGAAAATATCCGCTTATCACATAGGCGAAAAAGGGGCGGTGCCCCTCTTTCTCCAAGACGGCTGGGAGGGCTGGGCGACGTTCGAACTTTTGGGCTAAAAGAAAGGAAATTGGTCAGGTCAGTATACCACTTCTTTCGAAGCTTAAAGAGGTGCCCGTGCCCGGATTGTGAGCGGGAGCGTTTATTGTATACGGCAAGCTTAAACTAGCCTGCTAAATTCAAAAGGAGTAGCAATTTGCCGCTGTTGGCAAAGTTCGCGCGGATTCGGTGATTTTACCCAGTCGATCTAACGGCCGCGCAGAAATTCGAGTTGTTCGGCTGTTTCGGCGACCCCCATAGCTTTGTTATACGCTCGATACATGAGGGCTGTGGCGTCTGGATGATCAGACGCGTGAATCATGAAGTACATCGTCTTACCTCCCTCTTTCTTTTCGAAAATAGGGAATGGTTGCGCATAGGCGTAACCGAGCTCGGTGCAAAAGCGTTCACTTGCATACTTCGCCCTATCCACGCCGCGTCGCTTCAAAAGTTGATTCCAAGTCGAATCCCCCCACCACGTTTTGAGGCGCGACTCTTTGTCGTTCTTGAGCGCTGCGACACTGCGTTCGAGCCATCCATGCGGAAGAAAGTAAAAAAGTTCGATCTTGTTCCCCTTTTTCTTATGACGTGCAAGCATTTCAACTGATGCCCAATCACACTCAAACGTCCGCTGGTCGAGAAGACAAAACGTGGCCTCTTTCTCGTTTATCGGATTCTCCGATAGGGCTTTTGTGATGTTCAGGTTGAAGTCGCCAGGGTAAATTCTGACAGTTCGCTTCGGTTCTTTCTTCGTGCGTGGCGGCTGATTTGATTAAAGACGTGACGCAACTTGTTTCGCTCTTTGTCATGTGAACTGCGGCAAAATGTCGTGATCGAACTTCGTGACAAAATTCGCTCTCAGCATGGCATTCGACGGGGTGCGTAAGTCTACAAGATAGCTCTTAAAATGCGCTATCATCGCAGTAATCAATTGATGAGCATCGATGACCAGGCGGTTGTGTGTAGCATCGTAATCAAACATCTTGGGCCTGTTGCCGCCGATGAAAACTCTCTTGCTGGTCATGCCGACGTGGAAAAGGCCGCAACGCGCACCTTCGTAGAGCAAATCACGAACGTTCGAACAATCAGGGTCTGTATCGTAGCCAATACTCCCAGCGAAATGATCGAAGCCGTCACGGAACTTCTTGCCGGCCTGCTTGTGATCGACACTCCCTACTTTGTATCGTGCGAAAACCTCGAAATAGGAGAGCGTAATGTAGAGCGCACCGAACCCGCCGTGAGTGACATTGTGGTAACACGCTAATCCAATCGAGAGCTGCCAACCCAACACGCGATCCTCAAAGATGCGGATCTTCTCGTCGAGCGTAAGCGGAAAGCTCAAATCGCTCTTCTTGATTAAGGGTGAAACCCAATGTTCGCCGTTCGTGAGTGCCATGTTCTGTCGCCGAACACTACTATTCAGCCGAAGTCAGCCGCGCTCGAGATAGGCTGAATGAAGTCCTCTCATTTTCGCAGTTGCACAATACCCACGGAACACATTACCTCTAACTCCTGGGTCCCGAAAGCGTGTAAAGTATTATTACTTCGACCCACGACACTTGTTTATGATTTTCTTCAAAATACTTTTCTTACCGCGACCGCGGGACTCATTCTCCAATTCTCGAACTTTCCGAATTCTCTCAGCGGACCAACTTTCAGCCCAACGAACTCTGTTTCGAGTGATCCAGTAATGGGACCGACACGCATAATCCCAATTTCCAATCGACGGATACAGGCTAATACTCTCGCCATCATAGGTAAGCTGCCAACCTTTTCGTGAGATGTTTGTAACGACCTCGTTTCCACAACCACAACAACAATTATGAGAAACAATTCCAAATCGGATTGAAACGTAAAGAATTCCGTCCTCGAGCGGCCGAGGCATGGTCTCAACGAATTTATGCTGCAGTTTCTTCATTAGTGAGCATGTTCGGACCGATCGTGTAACTACACTCGTGTTCATGTCGGTCATCATCGTAAAATCCAAAATATTTCTTCCAACGGATTACTGCGAGCACGGCGTTCAGTGCATTGAGTTCAGCAATCTGTATGTTACTTGCATAGAGTTCATCATCTCCTTGGGCCTTGACCGGCACTTTCTCGACATGCGACTTATAGTCGGGCGTCACGGTAATCGTGTTCACCATACCGACTAACTTATCAGATGCAACTTCCACTCCGAGACCGGTGTCAAGAAATGGAGTACCGCCGTTCACCAGAAAAGTAACCAGCTGGGCCTTGTCAGGCCCGGGATCCATGCAAAGAAAAACAAAATTCATGCCGGTGAGCTTGGCCACATTTGCATCGGTGACGCGCTCTGGGTGCGGAGTGACCCCCTTATGTGCGCGAGAATACATTTCCGCGAGGTAATTGACTTTCAACATTCGACCGCGGAGTTGATCGCGTGTTGGCGTGCCGGGCGAGCGATAGGAGTTGTGCAAAGAATATTCATCGTCATCAAATAGATGGATTGCCTTGACGGGCGTTTTCGCCACCAAGTCCAGAACGTATGATCCAGTGCCGCCCAGCCCGACAATGGCAATTTTTAAGCCTTTCAACTTGTCCGTGATCGGTGTGATCTGCGCACGAGCAGAATTTGTATCAAGAAATACGAAAGGCGAATCATCGTCTTCGCTTTCGACGATCCTGCGGGTTTGGGCCGTGGCAGTTGGATCTAAAACCCGGGCTTGATCCGAAAGCACGTCGACATATCTTCGGACTTTCTGTTCATAATCTATGTCTGCGGTATCTGGCTTACTTGAGAAGTGAACCTTTGCAACAATTCCGTCAGCCAATTTGAAAATGCCCTGCCTGTTGACGATTCCTTTAATCGGAGTTCCGTCAGCATAATGCGGTTGCTCGCCGGCAAAATAAGCCTCGTGATTGGGGGGTCTTCCCGTAGTTGTATCTGTTGCCATGGTCAACGCAAAGATGAGGGTTCCTCGTGCGACCGTCCGTGTAGCGGTCACATACGGGACACTTGATACAAGCAGGTGCGCCTTCTTGATGGACAGCTCGAAGCCGCCCTCATGTAGGCGCTTCAGGTCTGGACTAGCCGCAATAATCTCTGCTGACTGCACCATTTACTGTTATGATCTAACCGCCCGAACGACGGTAAAGACCATGCCATCGGTGATTTCAATCGGCTTGTCCCCCTTCGTAAGAGTACCCTCGTGCTTTTCATTTTTTCGGAAATAGGTAACTTTGTAAGTATTACCTTCGAAATCCGGATTCGGATACGCCAAAGCTACAACTTCCTCGTATGTGAGCTTACCTTTGGTGACGGACTCTTCGCGGCCATTCACAAAGATTTTTACAGTTTTAATCTGGCCAGGAGCCTGCGGCTCCTGTGTTTGAGTGTTACTCATATTGTTTTTAATGAATTTTAGCGGGCAGTACCGACGTTACCACCCCTTGAATAATAAAATCGTCGGTCACTACAATTGGTTTATGCTTCTTGTTTGTCGATTTTGGTCTCAGTAGGACAACATCCTTCTCACGATGAAGCTCCTTCACGGTGGCCTCATCATCAATCAGCGCAATCACCCTGTCTCCGTTGTCGGCCGTAGCCTGCCGGCGGACCAGAACCAGGTCTCCATCATCGACCCCAGCTTTGTTCATGGAATCTCCAACTGCACGGAGCAGGAAGTATTTCCCACCGGGCCGGGCCAAGCTGGTAGAAACCGAAATCCGGGCCTCGATGTTCTGTTCGGCCAATAGCGGCGCTCCGCATGCTATGTTCCCAACAAGTGGGATTTCCACCGTTCGCGCGTGGTCTCCCGCTTCCGGCAAATCTTTCCTGAATTGGAGGTCTCCGTCAGGTTTCCGCTTAAGCCAACCTCGCTCGATAAGATCATTGAGAACGAGAAATGCGGTACGGGGCGATTTATAGCCAAGCGCCCGCGCGAGATCACGAACCGATGGCGAACGACCTTCATTGACGATGCTGTTCCGAAGATAGCGTAGCGCCTTAAGGTCCTTTTCGCTAAATTGCTGCTTTGTCATACTTACCATACAGATCGTATCATACCGTTTACCGGGATGCAAGTCCCCTGTTAAAAGGATATATTCTGTCGCTTAGATGCGCAGTGTGACCTGTGATTACTTACCTGCCTTGATTTGCCGGGCAATTTCACGTGCAATGATTTCAACCGAATCTTCTATGTCCTTAAGTTTCTCGAAAATCTTCTCCAGATAATTTTGACGCTTCATCAAGCTGGAAAACAACTGCCTATACCATCTACGAAAGGAGCGCTTTTGCGCCGTTCTGTATATTTTTTCCATACACGTTCACAATAAGCGCTGGAAGCACACAGGCGAAGACACCAAACCATGCCGAAGACGGCAAGTTTTGGTTAAGATTCTACTCGATCAATTTGTGACTTTACAGGTCCAGTCAGGATAGTTGTCGGCTTTGTGCCGGTTGTTTTCCCATTGAAGAGGTTGTAGATTTGAAAGTTCATCCCCGCCCCCTCTGGCAACCGGCTGGATGTGGTCGACCTCCCAACCCCATCGCTCCGTCTTTCCGTGCTTATCACGTTGCATGCTCGCCCCACATGCGTCCTTGTGGAAGCTGGGGTACCCGGGCTCCGGCGTGCCTTTTTGCCACACAGCTTCAATCGTCGCCTCATCAAAAGGCTCGCCTCTACCATTCGTATTTGGATTTCTCGCCATATTATTTTTAGATGTGCATTTTCTTTGAACCGCATTTGACTTCAGGGTCCGATTAACGTCCCTCTCATGTTGTAAGGCGGTCAGAATCGAAAATTTTCCGCGCTTTTGGAAAATTTTGAAATATCGCTGGCAATTAACCATACTGTGCCCCAAACACTTGATCCATGGCGAGTCTGAGTCCCGATCTGCGGGAATCACTATGCCGCGAAAGCGACGACATGTGGCGGCTGCTGACGAAGCAACTTACCTATTACGCCGCTGGGCTTTTGCGAGCGCGACGATGGCGGTGCCTAAGCACTGGCGTAGTCCCGGACGGACACAGTGCAGACAGCATCGCCGCCGAGGCTATTGCTCAGTTGTTCACTGGGACAAGCTGGAAGCCAAAAGGAAGTCCGTATGCTCCTGACGAGCTGCGATTCGAATTGATGCGACTTATCCAAAATATCGTTAGGAACCTAGCCCGTCGGAAAGAGAATTCTGAGGTTTCAAACGAACCCGACCTGACCCATAGTGACGAGGAACTGACCGGCGAGACCTATTTCAGCAATTTAGCAGGGCCAAGCCCTCGCGCCGACGAAGAGGCTCAACGAAACGAAGCCGGATCCCGACTTAGAGAATTTCAGCAGGAATTCAGAGCGTTCGTTGGATCTGATCAACGCCTCCAAAATCTCTTTAATGGTATCTGCACTGGAATATTGAAGCGAGACGATTTAGCTGTCCTCTTAGAGGTTACTCCACAGGACGTGACGAACGCGCGGAAACGTCTCGACCGTAAACTCGTAGAGTTCGCGAAGAGTCGACCCAATTACCCTGAAGTATTTATCCAGGAGGTAACAAATGCCTGAAGGCAAATCACCACATAATTTTGAGGACCTTCTCCGAGCCATGAACGCAAGCATTTCCGAGGATTCCAAAACTGTCTTCTCTCTTCCAGAGGGCGAGCTCGACAAACTACTTGCCGAAGAGGAAATTGATCCGAACGCGGCCATCGTAAAGGTTCATCAAATTTTATCGCGTGCACGTGCACAGCTCAAGTCCGTCAAGGCTGGCGCGAAGAGTGGTCATTTACCTATGAGGCGGCCAGCAGTGAAAGCTTTCAGAGAAAGCGTTAATCTTTTCTGGACCCATCCATCGCTCCGCATCTTAAAAAAGGAAGACCCAATCACCTATATCTGCGCGCGAGCGAGCGAAGTTGCTCTTGAAGCGATGCAAGCTGGTTGGTCCGGGCCGCCGTTCGACCCCGCAAAACTGGCTCAACACCTCGGAGTGCGCGTTATACCGAAAGAAGATGTGACGGACGCTCGCACGATCCCGCTGCCGAACCGCCGCCTACAAATCGAATTCAATCCGAGCAAACCCCAAGCTCGGGTTCGCTTCTCTGTCGCGCACGAGTTGGCACACACCCTTTTCCCCGATTGTCATGAATCGATTCGGCACCGCCTTTCGGTTGCCGAAAGGCAGGCCGATGACTGGCAACTTGAGATGCTTTGCAATCTCGCAGCAGCCGAATTTCTGATGCCAGTGGGTAGTTTCCAAGAACTCAAAAAAACCGACGTTAGCATTGACCGTGTCGTTGAGCTGCGGAAGACATTCGAAGTCTCAATGGAAGCGGTTTTGTTGCGCGTAGTCCGTCTGACAGAGACACCGTGTGCCATGTTCACTGCTTCGCGGAGAGACCATGGCCCTCATCGCGACAGGTATAGCTTGGACTATACAGTCGGCTCTCGGAACTGGTCTTTACCGATGGCTAGCGGAGACCTCCTACCGAAAAAAAGTCTCGCAGGCCAATGCACGGCTATCGGGTATACTGCGAAGGGCGAAGAAGAGTGGACATCCGCGGAAGGCGAAATTCACGTGGAGTGCGTGGGCATTCCGCCATTCCCAAGTGAAACCATTCCGCGTGTCGTCGGCATCGCACGTCCATCGAATCCAATGGCGATTGAATCGCCAAAGATTGCCTTCCTTGTCGGTGACGCAACGTCACCTAGAGGCGACGACCTTCGAATCATTGCGCATGTGGTCAACGATAGAACTCCGAACTGGGGTGTTGGATTCGGATTGGCTGTCCGTAAGAAGTGGCCCGGAGTCCAAGAGGCCTTTCAGAAGTGGGCGATGGAGGCGCCACGTTCGCTAACACTCGGCAACGTATTTCACACTGACCTAGACCCACGAAACACCGTCTTTCAGATGGTGTGTCAGCACGGCTATGGGGCTTCACCGACGCCACGCCTGCGCTACGCGGCGTTAAAGACCTGCTTGGAGCAATTAGCGGAATTCGCTATAACGCGCAACGCCAGCATCCACATTCCGCGCATTGGTGCAGGCCAAGGTGGAGGCTCTTGGGGACTTATTCAACAGATCATCGACGAAGTGCTATGTGCACGCGGCCTACGGGTCACTGTTTACGATTTGCCTGATCAGCCACCGCCGAGTCAGACCAGTCTGTTCGATTCTCGCACGGATTAACAAATCAATAAGGTGTCATGCCGAAGAAAATCGTGATCCTGTCTGGTAGCATCAGCTCTGGAAAAACAACCCTTGCCGAGAATTTGGTTTGTCGGTTTGGCATCACGCTCCTGAAAACGCGCCAATTTCTCAAGAGGCGTGGCTCTAACGTGGCCTCGGAAAGAACCGCGCTTCAAGAATTCGGTGAAAGGTTGGACAAACGCACGAAGGGCGCTTGGGTGTGCGAAGACTTGATCGAAGCGGTGAAGCCATTGGCCGAGGATGCGATCGTCGTTCTGGATTCAGTTCGAATACCGGGGCAGGTAAACGCAATTCGGGAAGCCTACGGCCAAAGAGTGTTCCACGTTCACCTACGCGCCGGTATCGAGGAATTGCGCATTCGATACGCAAGACGACCAACTGACGAGATCAAGGAGCTCGCTTCGTATGACGTCGTTCAGGCGAATGCAACGGAACGCAAAGTTCCTAGACTCGCAGCCTTTGCCGATGTCGTCATCGATACCGATCGCTGCACGGCGCAGGACGTGCTCATTCGTGTTGCAAGCCACCTTGGCCTTTTTGGTCGTGAATATCTCCGGCTTGTGGATGTCGTTGTTGGTGGACAATACGGCAGCGAGGGGAAGGGACAAGTTGCCGCGTATCTATCGCCAGAGTATGACTTACTGGTTCGCGTCGGTGGCCCAAATGCTGGGCACAAGGTTTGGGAGAAACCAAATCCGTATTCCTTCCACCAGCTTCCGTCGGGAACCAGAAGGTGCGAGGCCAAACTCCTTATCGGTGCCGGCGCGGTCATAAATGTTGAAACGATCTTAAGAGAAATTGCCGAATGTCAGGTTGACCAAGAACGATTATCAATCGACCCGCAGGCGATGGTCATCAGCGCCAAGGACAAACGGGACGAACAAAAGTTGGTTGAGCGCATCGGATCAACCGGCCAGGGTGTTGGCGCGGCTACCGCAAGGCGAATAATGGGTCGTGGCAGTAACCCAAAAGTTCAGCTTGCTGAAGATGTTCCCCAATTGAAGCCTTTCACAACTAAGTCCACCCGAGAAGTGATGGAGGCTGCTTACCAGCGCCGATGTCGAATACTGCTCGAAGGCACGCAAGGAACAGGGTTAAGCCTGTATCACGGTCACTATCCACACGTCACATCAAGAGATACGACAGTGGCTGGATGTCTTGCGGAGGCGGGGATTTCTCCAAATCGGGTGCAGAGGGTCGTGATGGTTTGCCGCACGTACCCAATTCGTGTTCAAAACGCCACGAAGGGAACATCGGGTTTCATGTCACAGGAACTTAAATGGGAGGAGATTGCTCGTCGGAGCGGATATACCGCTGACGCGCTTCGCCAGGCTGAGCGCACGACTACCACCAAGAGGCAGCGAAGGGTTTCAGAATTTGACTGGAATCTACTAAGGACCGCCGCATCCCTCAACGCCCCAACGGACATCGCCCTCACTTTCGTTGATTATCTCTCCAAGGAAAACTCGAAGGCGCTGAGATTTGAACAACTTAAGCCAGAGACTATTCGCTTCATTGAAGAGGTAGAGCGTGTTGCTTCCGCGCCGGTGACACTGGTTTCCACAGGTTTCAATCTGCGTAGCGTAATAGACCGTCGTATGTGGTGAAACGATGGACTCGGAACTATTCATTCGGACCTTTCCCAGACTCTATCACATGGCCCATCATAAAGCTCTGCCCAGCATACGCAGGCACGGACTTTTGAGCACGACCGCTTTGCTTGATCTTTTCGCGGTTAACGGCGCCAAGAGATTTGAGATTGAGACAAAAATGCGCCGGGAATCCGTCTTAATCCGACACCCGGTTCACGGAACGGCAGTAATTCGAGATCAAAAAGCGATAATGAATGACAATCGTTTGGAAAAGGCACTCGGAGGGACTTCGACAGCAGCTGAGTTCCATCAACTACTAAATTCTAAAGTGTTCTTTTGGGTAAACTCGGATCGCCTTGATACGCTTCGAAATGCGGCGGAGTATCGCGGCGAACCCCAGTTGGTATTGATTTTTGATACGCGACGCTTGTCAGCGGCCTACGGCAAACAAATGATGTTATGCCCGATGAATTCAGGAAGTTGTAAGCCCATGCCTCATCCACGAAGCCCGGAAATCTTTCGACGCATTTCAGGCTACGATTTTGAATTCTGGCGCAGAAAAAAAGGGAGCCGCGCAAAAGCCGTCGTCGAATGCACGGTAGATAAGGCTATTCTCGATGTGGATCGCTTCATTATCCAAACGGAGATCATTGGTGGCTAGCGTCCAGTTGTTGCGCCCCTCTGAATTCGTCACGATTCCACCCGCAAACATTTTTACTCACTCCTCGCGCCACGGCGGCTTTGCACAATTAACCCAAGAACTCTGGAGGAATCCAGGAGACGAAAGTGGATACTTGGCATTTGGGTGTCGGCTTTTTATTTTCGTCGACTGGATGATATCACATTATTGATTCTGCGGTATTGTTGACACATTTCACAGATGATGCACGATGGAGAACCGTGAACTACGTCGAGGAATTGAGGCAAATGTCCGCAGCAGAGTTGGAACGAGAGTTGGCAAGAAAGATTGCAGACACGGCACACGATCTGGCCGACGAAGAGGCGGTAAACTCGGAAATTTGCTGCACAAACACTACCGGATGGGGATTGGACACGTTCGACATTCTGGATGTGGATCTCAAACACGCTCCTGACGAGGTGAGGGTAAAGATACACTATCAGTTGCGCGGGGACCAAGATTCCGAGAAGTCATTTCACGGAACGGAAGTCTTTGGAGAAGCCAATGCCATAATTGACGTGGACGGTGAGGTTTCATACACCGCTCTCTCGGCCGAACGAGACCTTGGCAACGACGAGTATGAAGTGGTCGAAGGAGAAGAAATGTATGAAAGAGCAGATGCGCCGGTGCTCATCGTCGACATAAACGATAAGATCAAGAGCTATTTTGCGAAGCACCCTGAAAAGCTCTATACCCTGGACCCTCGCAAGTTTGAGGAGCTTATCTCGGAAATTCTAAAGGACTTAGGTTTTGATACTGAATTAACATCAATTACAAGGGATGGAGGTCGAGACATCTACGCTTGGGTGAAAACTGCGGTGACGTCGTTTCTTATGTTCGTGGAGTGCAAACGCTGGAATCCTTCTAAGAAGGTGGGAATATCGGTTGTCCAGCGGTTGCATGGTGCTGCTAAGACTGATGGAGCGCATAAATCCATGATAGTAACGACTTCATTCTTTACGAAAACTGCCCAAGACGAACAAAAGAAGATCCGCCGGGAAATGGAGTTGATCGACTTCGATAAACTGAAAGTCATGCTCCACAAATACCATTGAGTTCAGCGGGCGTCACCTTTTTGGTCTAGGCGTCCAGCTTGTCACGTCCTTGAGTTCTTCAGATGTAACCTCTGCCCGCCACGCTCTATCTTCGTCCACGTACTTCGATATCGCACACACTCACGAATGTTTTTACCCACTTCTCACCTCACGTTCTACATACATGGTATGTAGGGGCTGACGCCCGTTACGATTGACTTCCACGGCTT
>Ga0134126_10011754_pt1 | contig 11052 bp, 6 predicted proteins | sample KB31752_FD_96881 | JGI IMG/M metagenome (GOLD analysis project Ga0134126, IMG submission 96881) | Terrestrial soil microbial communities with excess Nitrogen fertilizer from Kellogg Biological Station, Michigan, USA - KB3-175-2 | ecosystem: Environmental > Terrestrial > Soil > Unclassified ... | reverse complement strand
TGCTGAAATGGGCCGGCGGCAGTGGCACGGGCCGCAACAGCGCTTAGATAGCCGTAATGCTGTAAAACGGGGTGGCTAAGCTCTCGGTCTCCCGGTATGAGAGCGCCTGACAGCGCCAAAAGGGTACCGTCATGGCACCGAAAATCTTCATCGACGGCGAAGCCGGCACGACCGGCCTGCAGATCCTGCAGCGGCTCGCCGGCCGCACCGATATCGAGGTCATCTCGATCGATCCTGCGCGGCGGAAGCAGGCTTCGGCGCGCAAGGAAATCATCAACCGCGCCGAAATGGTCATTCTCTGTTTGCCGGATGACGCCGCGCGCGAGGCGGTCTCTTTCATCGAGAACGACACAACACGGGTGATCGATGCCTCCACGGCCTATCGGACCGCCGAGGGTTGGACATACGGCTTCCCCGAGATGACGCGGACGCAGCGCGATGCGATCAGAAGCGCCAGGCGCGTCTCCAATCCAGGCTGCTATCCGACCGGCTTCATCGGCCTGGTGCGGCCGTTGACCGACGCCGGGATCCTGCCGGCGAACTGGCCAGTCTCGGTCAATGCCGTCTCCGGATACTCCGGCGGCGGTCGCAAGATGATCGAGGAGTTCGAGGATCAGGCGTCCGCGAGCTTCACCAAGGTTCCGTATCGCATCTACGGGCTGACGCTTGCTCACAAGCACGTCGCGGAGATGACGGCGCATGGCGGCTTGCAGCATCCGCCGATCTTCGAGCCGTCGGTCGGCCGCTACGCGCAGGGCATGATCGTCGAGGTGCCGCTGCCGCTTTACGCGCTGCCGTCGGCACCAAAACTCGGGGATCTGCACGCCGCGCTGGCGAAGGCTTATGAGGGCGAGCGCTTTGTCGAGGTCGCAAGCCTTAAGGAGGCCGCGTCTCTCACGACGCTGGCGCCGGAGAGCCTGAACGGCACCAACAGGATGAAGCTCTACGTGTTCGGCTCCGACACGCTGCAGCAGGCGCGGCTGGTGGCGCTGCTCGACAATCTCGGAAAAGGCGCGTCGGGAGCGGCCGTGCAGAATCTGAATCTGATGCTGGGGCTCGATGAAGCTGCCGGCCTCACCGAGCGCTTTGACTGGTCGACGGCGCCGGCGAAGGGACTTGAGGCGGCGGCGAGCTGATCTCGGCGTCGCGGGCTGCCTGCCAGGCTGAAAGCCAACCGGTAAATCGTCCGCTGTCGCGCGCGCCGCCATGCCAGGCGGCGGTGACGGTCCCGTTGTCGGCGACCATCAACACCGCATCCAGTCCCTTCGAACGTCGCAGCGTGTCGATCGCCTGTTGCGGCGTTTGCGCGATCGGACCTGCGACATTGAACGAGGTGTTGACGGACATCTCGACGCCGATGTGGCGCCCCAGCGCCTTGAGGTAGGCGTAGATGAGGGGATCATCCGCTTCACGCACGATCTGAATCCGGCCGGTGCCGTCGGCGTGGACGACGGCGGGGACTTTCGCTTTCGCGTGCGGCTTCGAGCGCGCCGTCAGCACCATGTAATTGTAGGCGTTGAAGTCGGCGTCGGAGGCGCCGTCGAGCAGCTCGAAACAGTCGCCCGCCGCTTCCAGCGTCGCCATTGGTGCGAGCGGGCGGATCGCCTCGCGATATTTGACGCGCGCGTTGAGGTTCTCGCGCGCCTTGGCGTCGCTGGGGTTGGCAAGGATCGAGCGGTGGCCGAGCGCCCGCGGTCCTGTTTCAGCCGCGCCCTGGAAGATTGCAATCACGCCGTTCTGCGCGACCATACAGGCCATCAGATCGGCGATCGCCTCGCGCCCGGCTGCGTTCGAAACATCGCCGATGCGCAGCGAGGCGATATCATCGGCGTCGAGCGCGATTTCGATCTCGCTCTGCGTCGGCGCCTCACCGCAATAGAACGCATGCGTCATCGGCGCGCCGCGCGGACTGCCGGCAAGATGTGCGAACCACCAGGCCGCGCCGATGGTGACGCCGGGGTCGCCGGGCACCGGCGGCACCCACAGATGCAAACATGCCTTGCGTCCCTGGTTGGTGGCGAACCAATCGGTATCGAAATGTTCGAGCAGCCGCATGTTGCCGACCGCATTCAGCGCCACGCCGCCGGTCAGGACCAGCCGGTTCGCGCCCGTGAGACGCAACAGATGATCCACGATATGGATCATCGCGTCCTCAAGGACGAGCTGGGTCGCCGCCGCCTTATCGAGCCGCTCCTGCGTATCCGGCCGGTGCTTGATGTCCTCGACGCGCAGCACCGCGTCGGGATTCCAGAGCTGCTCGGGCCTGAGCGGCTCGCCGAGAATCTCGATCAGCGGCGCCTTGTAGGGGCGATGCGACGGATCGAGGTACCAGTTGGCCATGGCCCGGTTGAGCTGCACCTTTCCATTGGCGCCAAGCTGCAGTACGTCCTTCAGTCGCGTGTAATACGGATTGGTGGCGCGGTTCATGTCGCCCCAGGCAGAGGCGCCCATATAGCGCCCCTCGCTCGATAGCCAGGTCCAGCCGCCCTGGGTCGACGAGATCACGCTATAAAACATGCCGAGTGAATCGAAGATGCTGCTGTTGCAATGGAGCAGGCGCATCTCGCCGCTTTCGACGACGTAGAGCGAGATCGATCCGATATCTCCGGTGCCGTCGAGCACGGCGACGGCGACCGGCTCGTCGTCATCGGCGAAGGGCGAGGCGGCGTACGAGAACCAGGCGTGGTTGTCGTGATGCGGCATGCAGATCAGCTCGATCCGGTCGGCAAGCCCAAGCTGTCGCGCCAAATACTTTGGCGAGCGCGTCATCTGATCGAGCCGCCTGCGGTCGAACGCGGCCGGCTGTTCGATCCGCGTCAGCGCAAAACTCTGCGGCGCCTCTTCCACGAGCGTGCGCGCGAGCGTGCCGGCGAGCGCAATATAATCCCAACTCGTGAGCCAGGCGTCGATGTCGCCGCTATCGCGCCCCATGCCGCGCAAGGTTGCGACCATCGCGTCGATCGATTGCTGCGGATATTCCGTGGTATGCTTGTTGCCGGAAAAGCGTTCTTCCTCGTTGTTGAGAATGAGGCGCGGGCCGTGGGCCTGGGTGACCTCGACCAGCGCGACACCCGAATTATGCGTACCGGGAAGTCCGATGCCGGCAAGATAAACGGTCTCGCCGCGCGCCAGCTTCTCGCGCGTCTGTTCGATGCGCCGGTCGGCAAACGCCGAGCCGAGCGGATGAAAGCCCGCATGTCCCATGGTCCATGCGGCGAGCTTGCGGCCTACTCGAAATCCGACCTCGCCAAGCCCTGGATGCCGTGGGCCGGTTCGTTTCCGCACCAAATCAGTTCCCCCTTTGCTCGTTTGCATCAACCATACTTGGCCGTCGGCAACAATGCCGTTTCGCGCTGCGGAAAAGGGTTGGACGAAGGCAGCGCTTGCCAGCGCGGACGCGGCTTGCGAGACTTCAAGCACAACAAAACAATAATCAATCGGGAGAGAACTATGCTGGCTGCCTCGACACGCCTGATTTCGCTTGCTGCGTTTGCCGCCGCCGCAATGCTTGCGACCAACGCTCATGCTCAAAAGAAATACGATGTCGGCGCGAGCGATACCGAGATCAAGATCGGCAACATCATGCCTTATAGCGGACCCGCCTCATCTTATGCGGTGATCGGCAAGACGGAGGCGGCCTATTTCAACAAGATCAATGCCGAGGGCGGCATCAACGGCCGCAAGATCAAATTCATTTCCTACGACGACGGCTACAGCCCGCCGAAGGCGATCGAGCAAGCCCGCAAGCTCGTGGAAAGCGACGAGGTTCTTCTGATCTTCCAGGCGCTCGGAACACCGTCCAATTCCGCGATCCACAAATACATGAACGCCAAGAAGGTGCCGCAGCTCTTCGTCGCCACCGGCGCCACCAAATGGGGCGATCCGAAGAATTTCCCGTGGACCATGGGGTGGCAGCCGAACTACCAGAGCGAGGGACGCATCTACGCGAAATACATCTTGCAGCATTTCCCCGACGCAAAGATCGCCGTGTTCTGGCAGAATGACGATGCTGGGCGCGACCAGGTCAAGGGATTGCGGGACGGCCTCGACGACAAGGCAAACAAGATGATCGTTGCCGACAAATCCTATGAAGTGAGCGATCCCTCAATCGACTCCCAGATCGTCGCGTTGCACGATTCAGGTGCGGATACCTTTTTCTCCTGGGCGGCTCCGAAGGGGTCTGCACAAGCGATCAGGAAGGTCGGAGAACTCGGCTGGAAACCGCGTTTCTTTCTGGCGAATGTGTCGACTTCAGTGGCGGGCGTGCTGAAGCCGGCCGGCCTCGAGTACGCCAAGGGCATCATTTCCTCAGCCTATCTGAAGGATCCGACCGACCCAGCCTGGAAGGATGATCCGGGCGTCAAAGAATGGCAAGCCTTCATGGATAAGTACTACCCGGACGGCGACAAACTGAACAACAACAATGTCTATGGCTACGCGGTGGCGCAGACGTTTGTGCAGGTGCTCAAGCAGTGCGGCGATAACCTGACCCGCGAAAACGTCATGAAGCAGGCGGCGAATCTCAAGGACTTCTCAAGCCCCGTGATGCTGCCCGGGATCAAGATCAACACGAGCCCGGACGACTTCTTTCCGATCGAGCAGATGCAGCTCATGAAGTTCGATGGTGCGGCCTGGCACCTGTTCGGCGACGTCATCACCGGCGAAGTCGGTCACGCGGCAACTCATTGATCAGCGCCAGTGTGGATCAGCCGGCGCTCAGTCTCACGCCGGCACGCAGAAATTTCTGGGGATCGACGGCTTCGCCGTCGATCCGCGTTTCGTAATGCAAATGCGGCCCGGTTGAGCGGCCGGTCGAGCCGACCTCGCCGATGACCTGGCCGATCTTCACGATGTCGCCGACTTTCACGTCGATCTGCGAGAGATGGCCGTAGCGGGTCGAAAGCCCGTTGCCATGATCGATCTCGACCATGCGTCCGTAGCCGCCGCTCCAGCCCGCATTGACCACCTTGCCATTCGCGGTGGCGCGCACGGGGTCACCCATTTGCGCGCGAAAATCGAGGCCTGTATGCATCGCGGGCCGGCCGAGGAACGGATCGGTGCGCACGCCGAACCCCGAAGTGAACTCGACCTCGCCGACGACGGGTTTGCGGTAGGGCACCAGCCTGAGCGCACGGGTCAAGCGGTCCATCTGCGCTCGCGTGATGTTGATGCGATAAAGCTCGCGATCGAACGTACTCGCATTCGCCGGGAGCTTGACCGGCACGAAGGGGCCGCCCATCGGCGCGCGTGGCGTGGCGGCTTCAAGTTGCGCCGTGTCAAGGCCGAGATCGGTGATGACGCCGCGCATCCGGCGTACGCGCGATTCCATGCCGTCTTCGTAAGTGTTGAGCGCGGCGAGCTGGCGGCTCTCGACCTGATTGAGCGAACTCTGCAGGCGGTCCAGCGCATTGTCGACGCCCTGATTTTTGGCCAACTGGCTTGGTGGAGGACCGGTGAGGATCGGCGCAAGCGATTCCAACCGCGCTTCGCGATCAGGCGGCGCCACGAAGATCACGGTGTCGCTGATCGGGTTGGGCTTGGGTGTTCCGGAGTTCGGTTCCGACGTCACGGGGCTACGGGAAGGCGCGGTTGGCCGGATGGAACCGGTCACGTCCGGAATGGTGCCAAGCGCGGTGGCGCGTGCTTCAAGCGCCGTCTGGCGGCGCATGATCTGGTCGAGCTTCTTGTCGAACTGCTCCTGATCCAGCAATTGGCGGCTTGTGGTGCGGTCGACCTTGGCGCGCAGCTCGGCGATGCGGTCCTCATAGGCGTATTGCATCTCGGCCTGACGCGCGATCAGGCGGGTCAGCACATCGTCACGGAACCCAAAATAGGTGGCTGTCGCCGCCGACCACATGCCGAGACACGTGACCGTGCCAACGACGATCCAGAACACCACGGGCCCGAACCGGACCTGCTTGCCGGCGTGCGTGATGGTGTAGCCGGACTCCGCCCGCGCTGACACTGCGTCCGCCGCAGTCGGCGAATGCGCTAGAGCCCTGCGCGCAAAGGGCCGGCCGTGATCGTGGGGATGATGCTGCGAGTACTCGGAATATTGACCGGAACGATTCGACATCGGCACTCCCGCGCCGGTCGGAGCAACATTCCGTACGGCTTAAATCGCAGGAGGATTTGACCCTTACATGGTTAATTTTCCGGAAATGGCCTCCGTCCTAGCTAGAGCGCCCGGGCAGTTGCCAGCACCTCATCCGCATGGCCATCGACCTTTACATTACGCCAGACCCGGACCACGCGACCGTCCGCGCCGATCAATACCGTCGTGCGACGAATTCCGAGGAAGGTTCTGCCATACATGGATTTTTCGCCCCAAGCACCGTAAGCCTCCAGCATCTGATGCTTTTCATCAGAGATCAGCGGAACGGAAAGCTTGTGCTTGTCGCGAAAGCGCTCCTGCGCGCCGAGCGAGTCGGCGGAGATGCCGAGGACCTCGGTTCCGGATGCCGCGAACGCCGTCTTCAGTCGCGTGAAATCAATCGCCTCCCTGGTGCAGCCGGGCGTATCGGCGCGGGGATAAAAGAACAGCACCAGTTTCTTGCCGACGTAGTCCGAAAGCGCGATCAAGCCGCCGCCATCGCGCGGCAGATGGAACGCCGGCGCCTCGGCGCCTTCGGCAAGACCGCGGTCTTTTTCCATAGGCGATGTTGTGTCGTTGCGCGGCTTTGGGTTTTTGGCAGGGGAAGGAGATTTTAACCGTTTCGATGCGGCCATATGCGATGCTTCAATCGATGCTTTCCTGGTTGATGGTTTCACCGCGGACGGGCGGGTTTTCCTGGGTGTAGTCTTAGACGCTTTCGACGATTTTGCCGCCAACGCCCGCTTGGGCGCGGTTTGGGGAGATTTCTTGCGCGATTTCTTGGACATACGCCTTCCTTTCGTCGCTTTCGGCGGCTCAATCATTAAGCTATTGCGGGCCGTTTTCGGCAAGCCGGATTCGCGCCGACGGCTGGGCAAATCTGACCGCCTCGGGGTATGGTTACAAGGAATTCGACGCTTCTGTCCGCTCGTTGAGTGAGGCTTCAAAGCCAGATGATGAGCAACAGGACTAATCAGGGATTGGTATCGGTGCCCGGAGAGCAGCGGTCCCACCCTGTCGACGGGCGCGGCCAGGGTGCCGATCCGCCCGCCAGCGAACGGCGGCATCCGTCACCCCCAGGAAATTCGAAAAGCCATTCTCAAGCCCAATCGCAGGCGCAATACGGACAGGCATCCGCGGGCCGCGAAACCCATGCGCCCGGGTGGCATGAGGCCGATTGGGATCACGAGCACGAAGAGGCCGCCGGCCATCGGGCGCGCCGGCTTTTATCGCGGCCAAGCGTCGGGATGCACCGAATCGGCGACAAATTGGCGGGGCTGCAGCGATGGATCGCCGGCGAACGTTGGGTGAGGCGGCTTGCCATTGTCATCGCGGCACTGGCGGTGATCTTCGCCGGCTGCTTCGGCGGCCTGTGGTGGCGCCTTGGCGCCGGTCCGATCAATCTTGACATCGTTACGCCGTGGCTCGCCGCTGCGATCGAGGACAACATCGGTCACGGCAACACCGTCGAAGTCGGCGGTACTCAGATCGAGCGAGCAGGTCGAATCCGCATCGCTGTCCGCATCCGCGACATCGTGGTCCGCGACCGCGATCATGCGATCGTCGCGAGCGCGCCGAAAGCCGAGGTCCGGCTTTCGGGCATGGCGTTGTTGATGGGGCGGCTCCGTGCCGAAAGCGTCAATCTGGTCGACGCCGAACTCGCGATCCGGATCACGCCGGACGGCTACGTCACCGTTTCCACCGGCGACACCACCAAGCCGCTCGCAACCGGCGTCGCCTCCAAACGCGCCAGCGGCGCGAATATTCCGGGTCGGCCGAGCGCGGGCGTGCCGGTGGCGCCGATACCGATCACGCCTCCGGCAACGTCATCGGGTTCGGCGAGCAGCGGAGTGCTCACCGGTCTCGACTGGCTCGACAGCCTCAGCCTCACCGGTCTTGACGGCCAGAACCTCAACGAGATCGGCCTGAAGAACGGCAACCTGATCGTCGAAGACGAGCAGCGCGGCGACAAATGGAAATTCGAAAACATCAATCTCAGTCTGCTCCGGCCGACTGGCGGCGGCGTGGCCTTGAGCCTCGGCGAGAACGGCGCCAAGCCGTGGTCGCTGCGCGTAGCCGTCGGACCGCCGCGCGATGGCGTGCGCTCCGTTGACATTCGCGCCAAGGATGTCTCGACCAGCAACATCCTGCTCGCGCTACGGCTGAAGGACGTCACCTATAGCGCCGATCTGCCGCTGACCGGCGAGCTCAAGGGTGAACTCGGCCGCGATGGTCTGCCGACCTATTTCCAGGGCAAGGTCCTCGTGGGTGCGGGCAACATCATCGACACCGATACGCCGGATTATCCGATGGCGATCGACTCGGCCGAATTCAATGTCGAATGGGATGCCGGACGGCGCGTGCTGGTGGCGCCGTTGAAAATCATCTCCGGCGCCAACCGCATCACGCTGCTTGCGCATCTCGAGCCGCCCAATGACCGCGTCAATGACTGGCAGCTCGGCCTTTCCGGCGGAACGATTGTGCTCGCCGACGTCGACAACAGTCCGCCGCTCATCTTCAACCGCATCAATATCGGTTTCCGCTTCGATACAATCCACAAGCAGGTATTGCTCACGCAGGCCGACATCAGCAACGGCCAGGTCGGCATAGCGGGCACCGGCAGCATCGATTATTCAGGCGAGCCCTTGATCAAGCTCGGCTTTGCAGGCACGCCGATGTCCGCCTCCGACTTGAAGCGCATCTGGCCGGCGCTTATCGTGCCGGAAGTGCGGCAATGGGTGATCGAGCGCATCGAAGGGGGCATGCTTCAGCGCATCGATATCGGCGTCAACACGCTGGTCAAAAACCTGCCGCGCAAGGGACCGCCGATTCCCGACGACGGCCTGTCGGTCAACATCGTCGCGAGCGGCGTGACGGTGCACCCGGTCGACGGGCTGCCGTCGGTGCACGATGCGGATCTGAAGGCGCATGTCACCGGTCGCACCGCGACGGTGACCATCGGTCAGGGCGTCGCCGACACGCCGGGCGGGCGCAAGCTCACGATTTCGGACTTCGCGTTCGAGGTGCCGGATACGCATGCAAAGCCGCCGCCGTCGAAGGTGCGGCTGAAGATCGACGGCTCCGTGCCGGCAGCGGCGGAAATCCTGGCCTCCGACCGGCTCAGTGACGTGATGGCGACGCCTATCGATCCCAATACGAGCAAGGGAAACTTTTCGGCCATCATCAATCTCGCCATGCCCGTCAACGGCGAGCTGACCAAGCAAAATACCACCTACGCCGTCGCCGCCGACCTCAACGGCTTTGCTGCCGACAAGCTGGTGATGGGCCAGAAGCTCGAGGCGAATGCGCTCAAGATCGTTGCCAACAACCAGGGCTATCAGGTCAAGGGCGACGTGAAGATCAACGGTCAGGCGGCTTCGCTCGATTACCGCAAACCCGCCGATGGCGACGCCGACATCCGGCTGTCGGCAACGCTCGACGACGCCGGCCGAGCGCGGCTCGGACTTGATCTTGGCTCCGCGGTCTCCGGCTCGGTGCCGATCAAGTTGGTCGGCAAGATCTCCAGCGATCACGACAGCAAGATGGGGATCGAGGCCGACCTCACCCAACTCCGGCTCGACAACATCCTGCCGGGCTGGAGCAAGGTGCCCGGCAAGTCCGGCAAGGCGACGTTCAACGTGGTGCCGAAGGCGCAATCAACGCGGTTCGAGGACATCGTGATCGACGGCGGTCCGGGCGTCTCGATCAAGGGTTCGCTGGAAGTCGACCAGAACGGCGATCTCCTGAGCGCGAATTTCCCGACCTATTCGCCGTCGGAAGGTGACAAGACGTCGCTGAAGGCCGAGCGGGGTCCGGACGGCGTCGTCAAGGTGACAATGCGCGGCGACGTGTTCGACGGCCGGTCGTTCCTCAAGTCGGCGATTACGGGCACCTCGAAAGAGGACGGCAAGGGCAAGTTGAAGAACGTCGACCTCGATGTCGACCTCAAGCTTGGCGCGGTGGCAGGCTTCAACGGCGAAGCGGCGCGCAGTGTCGACCTGAAGATGTCGCGCCGCAACGGCGTGATCAGAGCCTTCACCCTGAATGGCAAGCTCGGGCGCGACACGCCCGTGACGGCCGAGCTACGGGGACGCTCCCATACCCAGGGGCGTGACCTCATCATCCTGCAGACCAGCGACGCCGGCGCGTTCCTGCGATTCACCGACGCCTATTCCAAAGTGGTGGGTGGCCAGCTCATGCTGGCCATGGAGCCGCCGACCGCGGAACCGGGCGCCAAGGACGGTCTGCTTACCATCGCCAATTTCTCGGTGAAGGGCGAAGGCGCGCTCGATCGCGCCGCCGCGGGCGGCCCGGCAGGCGCCCAGAGCGGGATCGCATTCTCGGCTCTGCGCGCGGAATTCACCCGGCAAAGCGGACAGCTCTCGATCCGCGAAGGTGTCGTCAAGGGCCCGACCCTCGGACTCACGATCGAAGGCAGCATCGACTACAACGCCAATCAGGTGCGGATGAGCGGCACGATCGTGCCGATGTACGGGCTGAACAACATGTTCGGCCAGATTCCATTTTTCGGATTGATTATCGGCGGCGGCAGCAACGAAGGCCTGATCGGCGTGACCTATGAAGTGGTCGGCTCGCCCGGTCAGCCGGTGCTGCGCGTCAATCCCATATCGGCAATGGCGCCCGGCATGTTCCGGAAGATCTTTGAGTTCAATACCGGAAAGCAATCCAATCCCGTCGAGCTGCCGCCGAACAACTGATCCGGCGCTTTTCTCAGTGAATCGCAAATCGGAATCCCGAATCGGAGTCCCAAGTCGGGACGTTCAGGCATCCGGATGTTCAGCGCCTGAGCGCCGGCACCACCAGGAACGGCAGCATGCCGAGCACGAGGTTGATCAGCGAGAACACGATGAGCTGATTGTAGCTGTGAGTGAAATCGTGGAGCAGGCCCCCACTCCATGAGCCTAGCGCCGATCCAAGTCCGCTGCCGATCGAAATCG
>Ga0134126_10011753_pt1 | contig 11052 bp, 10 predicted proteins | sample KB31752_FD_96881 | JGI IMG/M metagenome (GOLD analysis project Ga0134126, IMG submission 96881) | Terrestrial soil microbial communities with excess Nitrogen fertilizer from Kellogg Biological Station, Michigan, USA - KB3-175-2 | ecosystem: Environmental > Terrestrial > Soil > Unclassified ... | reverse complement strand
CAGTGATCTACGCCTCGAACAAAGAAGACTTCGCCGAAAAAGCGCGCAAGGTCGCTGCCGAATACCAGGCAGAAATGTCCGGCTATCTGGCGACGGTGCCGGCTACCCGCTAACCAAGCGCGCATTATCCAAAAGATTGGCAATTCAGGATTTTATTTTTTATCTTGATCGAATAACATCCCTTGCCAATGAAAAAGCTCCCTATTCTCCTGAGCCTGATGGCCCTTGCCCTCTCTTTTCAAAATGCGGCAGCCCAGCAGGACGATCTCCCAGGCTATGTCGTTCTGGTTTCAGGTGATACACTCCACGGATTTCTAAAAGCCGAGGGTGCGGATCGGCTGCTCGACCAGGTCCAGTTCAAATCGTCCGCCGCCACCGACTACAAGACCTACAAGCCATCGGAAGCAAGATCCTTTCAATTCGATAACGGCAACCTCTACCGCGCCGTCACCTTTTCCAACGTTTCCCTGGACCATCCCGTTTATGAGACGCACTATGCCAAATTACTGGTCACCGGCGAATATGATCTCTACAGCTTCATGGATATCAGGAGACGTATTCGATCAAAAGCATCCCCTTGACATTTCAATACAATTTAACGCACGGGATCGTTCAACCCTTTATCTATGCCGGTCTTTCCGCATGTTCGGTAGATTTCTCTTCGTCGGTATACATAGATCACAGCGGTGATCCATACTACCATAGCGTCGATATCGAATGGCTTGCCGGAGCCGGTGTCGAGGTCAAACTCGCAGATTTCTTACGCGCCAGAGCGGAATGGCGATACGAATACATAACTCAATGGCCTACCATCGGACTGGCCGTCAATTTCTGATCCGCGGTCGGTGCCGGATTGAATTCTCCCTCGCTCTTCGCGATCACCAGCGTAGCCACGCCGTTGCCGATGATATTGGTGATGGCCCTCGCCTCGCTCATGAATTTGTCGACGGCGAGAAGGAACGCCAGTCCCTCTACCGGGATCTTTTGCAGCGAGGTCAGCGTAGCCGCGAGAACGGTAAAACCGCTGCCGGTGACACCGGCTGCCCCCTTCGACGTTACCATCAGGATACCGAGGATCGTCAGCAGCTCGCCGGTCGAAAGCGAGACATTATAGAGCTGCGCCAAAAAGATCACCGACATGGACAAGTAGATCGAAGTGCCGTCTAGATTGAAGCTGTAACCTGTAGGTACTACCAGCCCCACCACCGGCTGGCTACAACCCAGCGATTCAAGTTTGGCCATTAACGAAGGCAGCGCGGCCTCGGATGACGAGGTCCCGAAAACGATCAGGATCTCTTCTTTGATGTTTTTGAGATAGGAGAATACATTCAGCTTAAAATATCGTAGGATTAGCCCCAGCACGATCAGGATGAACAAGGTCATCGTGGCGTATACGGTCAGCATCAACTTCCCCAGCGGGAGCAGCGTGCGGATACCATATTTACCGATGGTAAAAGCCATGCCGCCGAAAGCACCCACGGGTGCAAGGAACATCACGAACTGCAATGCCCTGAACACCCATTTCGAGGCTTTGCCCAACCATCCCAGGACAACTTCCCGCTGCCTCATCAAATTGAATACGATGCCCGCGATAATGGCCGCGACCAAAACGATCAGTGTAAGATTCGTGGTGAGGAATTTCGTCCAGTCGATACCATGCGCTCCCTGCTTGATATATTTGCTGGCATCTTGTATCGGTAATCCTTTTTTGTCGATCAGCCCGGGTTTTATCAGGAATGCCATGCCGATCCCAATGCCGAGGGACAACGTCGTCACTACTTCGAAATAGACCAGCGCCTTCACCCCGATGCGTCCTACTTTTTTCAGATCGCTCATCCCCGCGATCCCATGCGTGATCGTCAGAAAAATAATAAAAGGAATAAACCAGGTAATGACCTTCACGAACCATGTTCCTAAAAACCCCATATGAACGGCCGTAGCCGGTGCAAAATAGCCCAGCAGCACCGCCGCTATGAGGGCCAGCACCACGGCAATAGTCAGATATCGACTCATAGTTCCTTCAAGATATGGTAAAACCGGTATACGTCTTCGAAGGAGTTATACAGCGGCGCGGGACTCACCCGGATCACGCCGGGTCCGCGAAAATCGACGATTACACCTTCGTCTGCCAGCTGTTGCTGCAACCCTTTAGCGCGGTCGCCAAAATAGAGCGAAAGCTGGGCCCCGCGACGCTCGGGGTCTGCGGGTGTGATGATCTCGAAGGGACGCGAACCGCCGCCAAGCAGGCTTTCCAGCAACGTATACAGATAACCCGTTAGTCTCGGGGTCTTGGCCAGTAACCGCGAAAACCCCGCTTCGTCAAAGATGGCCAGCGAAGCCTTTAGACATACCATGTTGAATACCTGGGCCGTGCTCATGCTCCAGCCTTCCGCCGTAGGCTTGGGTATAAAACCCTTCTGCATGTTGAACCGGCTCGACTCATCATTACCCCACCAGCCTCCCATCCGTGGCAGAGTGATGTCGCGGATAAACCGCTCGTGCAAAAAAGCTCCGCCCGCGGCGCCCGGCCCTCCATTCAGATATTTATAGGAACACCAAACGGCGAAGTCCACGTCCCAGTCGTGCAACCTTAACAAAACGTTGCCTACCGCATGCGCCAGATCGAAACCCGCCAGGGCCCCGGCTTTATGCGCCGCCGTCGTGATGGCCGCCAGATCGAATAGCTCTCCGGTGTAATAGTTGAGCCCGCCCAGCAACACCATTGCAAGCGAGTCTCCATGTACCGCTATCGCTTCGAGTATATCCTCTTCCCTTATCAGCCGTTCACCCGGACGGGGGCCTATTTCGACGATAGCCTGGGCGGGATCATAGCCATGCCAGCGGGTCTGGGTCTCTATAGCATATTGATCGGAAGGGAAGGCGCCTGCTTCCACGAGCACCTTATACCTGCCAGCAGTCGGCCGGTAAAAGCTCAGCAGCAACAAATGAAGGTTTACCGTCAGCGCATTCATCACCGTGATCTCCTCTTCCAGCGCCCCTACGATCCTCGCCAAAGGTGCGCGCAGGACCGCCGGATAGGTCATCCAGGGATTGCGGGCCCGCCAGTAGCCGTCGATAGCCATCTCACGCCAGTCCACCAGCTCCTGCCGGATATAATCCTCCGCCTCCCGCGGTTGTAGTCCCAGCGAGTTACCGCAGAAATAAATGACCTCTCCTCCAAAACCGCCTGCGGCGGTTTGTCCGTCAGGCCGGACTTTAGATTCATCACGGGGAAAATAAAACCGGGAGCGAAAGCCTTTCAGCTCATCCTCCCGGTCCTGTTGCTGCGCATAGGCCAGCGTGGGTTCGATTCTCGATGGCATCAATCTGTTTTGATGCAATATAGGTATTTAACTCTGCTCCTGTTCCGTCGTCCGGTCGCCCCGATTCCTGTCCCGGTCTTTATGCTTCCCCTTGTCATCATCCTCGTCCGCATCCCTGCCGCCGCCGGTATGGGTCAACCGAACCGTACCGAAACTGCTCTTGATCCGGATATGCGCCTTTCCTTCCCCTGCTTTTCCGCTGAAGTCCTTGTCAAAATGCGGCCCATAATCCGATTCATCCTCCTTGTGTTCGCTGATATCGAAATCGCTCTCATTGTTGAAGTGACCAAAGCTGGTGTGCACATCGAACTCCGCGGAAAGCCCCTTGTCGACGATCAACCGTACCCCGGAATACGATTCGAAAAGCGCCAGTTCATGGATATCATTGCCGACAGCGATCTGCACGTTTTGCGAGAATTCGCTATTGATCCGTACGTCCCCGCCGACCTTCCCGACGCGCACCTCTTTATCGAACTTGAACGCGACCTTCCCGTTGTTCACTTCCGCAAGATAGGCCTTGCCGAACTCCACGTCGATCTGATCGACATTGTCCAGCTTACCTGTATTCAGGCTGCCGAACTTGCTCACCAGCGACACCAACCCCTTGAGGGCCGGAACCTCCGTCTTGCCGAAACTATTCTCGATGGACAGTGGGTTGCCGGTCGGCATATGGATGACATAGTCGATATAAAAGCTCCGATCGTTCTCTTCATTATGCTTATTCTTACCATTGCCATTGTGGATCTCGTCCACATTCGTCTTGAACCGGATATCATGACCGTCCCGGGAATCATGGACGTCGATCTTGTTCATGATATCCTGGGCTCGTTCGTCGGAAGCGGCCCTGGCGCTGACCTCGATATCAACTGTGATTTGGGGCTTGTCCCAGGTGCTCACCACGACATTCCCGAATTGGTTGTCTATCGATAGTTTATCGTCACCGGTCACATCGTAGGATTTGTTGATCAGCTTCTGTCTCCTCACGTCCTGATCACGCTGTGCAAAACCCGGAGCAGATAAGACCAAAACGGCGGCTATGGTACTAAGCAGTCTTATGTGCATCATCATATGCTGTCTTTTTTGAATGATTGATTTGTTTGATAATATCGAGCTGATGATTCAGTAATCCCATCTGCAGCTGAAGATTCTGTAACATCGCTTCGAGCAATTGCTCGCGATTGGGGTTCTTGGGAAGCTGACTCTGGAGACTGTGGTAAACACTATCCAGCTTATAGACATCCGCATTGAACTGTTTGTATAAAAGAGGTTCGTCTTTTTCTATGACTTTCAATTGATTCTGCTTGATCTCCACCAGCTTGGCATAATGGTACATCTCTTCGTCCATCGAATTCTCGAACGCTGCAGTCTTCGAGGGACTTAGCTTGCCCGTCTTGGGCCGGATCGTCGCCAGCGTGGGCGGGGAAGCCGAGGCGGACGAGTCGATCGTTAAGGGCCTGGTGGCAGTATTGGGCGTCGTGGTGGCCACGGCTTCGGATGGTCTACCGGAATCAGGGGTCGGGTTGGCAGGGGTAATAGTTGAGTTGGCAGGGGCGACATTCTGCACAACAGCAGGCGCTGTGGTCCGGCTGTTAAAATACCATACCGAGCCCACCGCCACGAGGGCGACGGCGGCGGCTACCGCCCACCCCGCCCGGCCTAGCCTGACCAATACCCCTTGTTTTTTTTTCTGGGGTGTTACCTCCGTTCGGATCTTCTCCCATATTTTATTGCCCGGCTCCTCTCCATCGAATTCCTCCCGGTGATCACGGACAAATTGTTCTAACCGGCTGTTCATAATACTCCTAATTTTATATACTGTAACAATTTCTTTTTTGCTCGCATATATTGCGTCCGCACGGTGGCGTGCGATACACCCAGGATGTCTGCGATCTCCTCCTGGTCATATCCTTCGAAAAGATACAAGGTCAGCACCGTCCGGTAGCCGTTCGGCAACAAGGCCACCGCTTTTTTTATGTCCTCGACCTTCAATTGCAACTCCTGTTCATCCGGCCCGTCTTCCTCCGCTACATTTCCTATGTTCGTCTTCTCGATATCGATAAGGTCCATTTTACGTTTCCGCAGTTGGTTGATGGACTTATTGATCACGATCCGCTTCAGCCAGGCCCCAAAAGTGGATTTATAATGAAAATCCTCGAGCGACCTGAAGGCATCCGTAAACGCTTCCTGCATCACATCCTCCGCATCTCCCGTATGATTGACGATACGTAAGGAAGTATTGTACATCGCCTTAGCGTATTTCTGATAGATCGCCTCGTAAGCCCGGGAATCCCCACGCTTGCAGCGCTCCACCAGTTCATCGTGTATTATTGGCTCCGTCAATTCCAATCGAAGAGTATTTAATCCGCCTGTGGCGGATTGTCCGCCAGGACAGACGTTAGATTTCGCGTTCATGTGCATTGCCGGCCGGCCTGTCTAACCTGCCTACACTATAAGTACACACGTATTTTAACCATGTTGCATGGCGGCCAAAAAAAACGGCTAAAATCGCTATCTTAGCCATAGAAAATCAACAAACTGCCTCCTATGGCCGACACGTCGAATCTAAAGGTAGATATTTTCCAAAGCCCTGATTACTTTCAGGTGGATGAATTGCTCACGGAAGAACACCGCCTTATCCGCGATTCAGTGCGCAACTATGTCAAAAAAGAGATCTCGCCGATCATCGAAGACTATGCCCAAAAAGCGGAGTTCCCCCGGCAGATCGTTGCTCAGCTGGGCCAAATGGGCTGTTTCGGGCCTACCATCCCGGAGCAATATGGCGGCGGCGGGCTGGATTATATCAGTTACGGGCTCATGATGCAGGAACTGGAAAGGGGCGATAGCGGCATCCGTTCCACGGCGAGCGTCCAGGGTTCCCTGGTCATGTTCCCGATCTATGAGTATGGTAGCGAAGAACAACGGAAAAAATACCTCCCCAAACTGGCTTCGGGCGAGTGGCTAGGCTGTTTCGGCCTCACTGAACCCGACCATGGCAGCGACCCCGGCGGAATGTTGACGAATATCAAAGATGCCGGCGACCATGTGATCCTCAATGGCAGCAAGATGTGGATCAGCAATGCCCCTTTTTCCCAGGTAGCCGTCGTCTGGGCCAAAGACGAAGCCGGCGTCGTCAGAGGCGTCATTGTCGAACGCGGCATGGCAGGATTCTCCACACCCACTACCCATGGCAAATGGAGCCTTCGGGCTTCGGCCACGGGAGAGCTGGTCTTCGACAATGTCCGGGTCCCCAAAGAGAACATCCTGCCGAATATTCAGGGTCTCAAAGGCCCCCTGAGCTGTCTCACCAAGGCCCGGTATGGCATAGCCTGGGGCGTCATCGGCGCCGCCATGGACTGCTATGATACCGCTTTGCGCTATAGCAAGGAACGCATCCAGTTTGAAAGACCCATCGCCGGCTTCCAGCTACAGCAGAAAAAGCTGGCGGAGATGGTAACGGAGATCACCAAGGCCCAGCTCCTGAACTGGCGTCTTGGCGTCCTCATGAATGAGCAAAAAGCTACCCCCGCCCAGGTATCCATGGCAAAACGCAACGGCTGCGCCATCGCCTCCGTCATCGCCAGGGAAGCCAGGCAGGTACTCGGAGGCATGGGCATCACGGGCGAATACCCGATCATGCGGCATATGATGAATATCGAAAGCGTCCTCACCTACGAGGGCACCCATGACATACATTTGCTCATCACCGGGATGGACATCACGGGAATAAATGCATTTAAATGAAAATATTTTTGATAGGCTTCATGGGCTCCGGTAAAACACATTGGGGACGCAAGCTCTCCGCAAAGCTGGGCCTGCCCTTCTTCGACCTCGACTCCGTGATAGTAGAACAGGAACAGAAGTCCGTGGCCGATATCTTTACCGACAAAGGGGAGGAATACTTCCGCTATCTCGAAAAAGAGACGCTCGAACGCATCTCCACGGATCAGGAAAGCTTTATCCTCTCCTGCGGCGGCGGCACCCCCTGTTTCTTCAACAACATCGAATACATGAAGAAAAGCGGGAAGGTGATCTGGCTCAATACCTCCATCGATATGCTCACCCAACGGCTGCACCGGGAACGGCAGACGCGACCGCTGATCTCGGATGTGGTGACGGACGAGGACCTCCGCCGCTACATCGTCAAAAAGCTAAGCGAAAGACGAATGTACTACCAGCAGGCCGATGTGACCGTAGGCGAAGAGACCACCAATCTGGAAGAATTGATCCATATCCTGTTGCAAAACCAGGCACCCGACCGCTTAAAAGAAGAACTATGAATCGTAATTTCCTGTCCGTCGCAGCCCTGCTTGGCGCCCTTTCGGTAATACTCGGCGCCTTCGCCGCCCACAAGTTGCGCGCCATTGCCAGCGCCGACACGGTCGAAATTTTCGAGACCGGCGTGCGCTATCAGTTCTACCATACCTTCGCCCTTTTCATCGTTGCCTTCCTCGGGGAAAAGATCAACAACAAATGGATGATCTGGGCCGGCAACTGCTTTATCACAGGCGTCATCCTCTTCTGTGGTTCGCTCTACGCCCTAACCGCGCTGAAGATCGCCGAGAGCACCCATCTGAAGGTAGCCGGCGTGGCTACTCCCATCGGCGGCCTCTTCTTCATCCTCGGCTGGATCTTTCTTTATATCGGCATCACCCGAAAGGAGAAGCCTTGAGCCCACAGGCCCCGGCAATCTATAACTGTAAATAGAATGTCGTCTTCGTCCCCTGCCAGTTCTCGATATTGAACTCACCTTCGATAGACGCCATGCGCTTTTTCATATTGTTGAGCCCATTGCCGAACTTCCGCAGCTTCTCCATATTGATCCCGACGCCATCGTCCTGGATCTCGATCACCAGCCGGTCGCCTACGACGACATTGATACAGACCACCGAACTTTGCGAATGTTTGACCACATTGTTCAACGCCTCCTTGACGGAAAGAAAGATATTCCGCCGCTTCTCCCCGCTGATCTCTCGGTGCGGGATCACCGCAGGCATCGTAAAATGGCAGTCGATGGTGGTATTCTCGAAGAACTCCACGGCATAGCTCCGGATATAGGCCACCAGGTTTTCCACCGTGTCATTGGAGCTCGTCATAGTCCAGATGATCGCATTCATCTTGTTCAGCAGCTCGTTGGCGGAATTGGAGATCTTTTCTATCTCCGGCAGCGTCTGATCCTTCATCTTGCTTTTGACGATCTCGCTCATCAGCCGGATGGCGGTGACACCGGAACCCAGCTCGTCATGCATGTCCACGGAGATGCGGTTCCGCTCATCCTGTTTGGCGGCCAATACCGCCACCTGCTTCTCCATCTCTTTGCGTTCCGTCTCCAGCTTCATCTTCTCCTCCTTTTGTGTACTGAGAATGATCTCCATCCTATTTTTATATGTCAGCGCGAAAAGGAAGAACAGCAGTTCGATGGTGATGCCGCCCTCATAATAGAATAAAGCCGAGTTCAGCACGGAATTCCCCTGTACGACCTTGATACCCGTGGAGATCATCGCCTGTGAAACGATGGATAAAAGGCAAAGCGAGATATTACCATACACAATATAGTTCATCAGCCGGTTCCGATAGCTCAGCCCCTTCAGGATGAACACCACCGAGATCCCCAGCAAAAAGAGCTTGGTAGAGACCTCAAAATTATTGGCGATGCGAAAATCCGGCGAGAGATAAAAGAAGATCACGTAACAGCTCGTAAGGACGCCGATGCCTAAACAGCCCCAGAACAGAAAACGGTCCAGGGACCGGTAGTGCTTGCTGGTCTCCAGGAACCGGCGGTGGAAGGCGATATAGCACACATAACCCATGGAAAAGATCAGGTTGTCGAGAAAGCTTTCAAAAAAGAAATTGAAGGAGGTCGTGCTCTGATGCAGTACCGCCTTCAGGAACAGCATGAGGCCAATGCAAAGCGAATAACCGATATAATACAGAAATTCTATTTTAGCACTTTGCAGGTATTCGCTGATGGCATAGAAGATCATCATCAGCATGATGCCCGCAAAAAGATTGGTGGTGACATCGATGCCGGTCTTATTCCGGTGCTGGAGCAGGATGCCCTGTTTGATCAGGGTGTCGGTGGTGAGGGTAGGGGTGAGCGCATTGGAGGTGGCCTTGATAAAGGAGCACACCGCGAAAAAGACACCCGTGTCTCGTGCCGCAAGGGTAATTTTGCGATAGCCAAGACTATCCGGGTCATCCGGTAAACTGTCCGGCAACGCCGTAACCCGCGAACCGCCACTCAACCGGTAAAGCCGGATATAGTCGATCAGAAAGCCGGGACAGAAATACACGCTTTGAGCCGTTTCGCTGCTGTTGACCAGCGTGAATCGCAACACCGTCTTCCGGTTGATCGCGGCCGGCGGTATGAAATGAAGGTATTTCGCGGCCTCTTTTTTGTAAGGAAAGGAAGGTAATTGGTTGACATCGATCGTACCGCCAGGGGTGAAATAAAGCCAGGTATTGGCGGAGATGTCGTTGAGCAGTCCTGTTTTAGCCAGATCCGCAGCCGGCGCTGTCATAGGGGTTTGCGCCTGGCAGTCGATAACCATAGCCAGCAGTAATAATGGGCCACCGGCCCATTTGGGAAGGACGCGCACGAGGAGTTTTTTTAAAGGTAAAGAATTATATCTTTGTATCCATGGCAAAATCGAAGTCCAAGAAAAGCCAGAAGCCTGCTGCCGATAAGCTGAGATCGGATAAAGAATCCCGGGTCACGGCTAAAGAGCTTGTAAAAGACGAGCGTACCCATAAGATCACCGGTGCTGTCTTTCTTCTGCTGGCCCTGTTTCTTTTCATCGCATTTACTTCTTTTCTTTTTACCTGGCAGGATGACCAGGATAAGGTCCTGCAAGGCGTAAGGATGCTTTGGTCGCGCACCACCAAGACGGCTAATCTGCTGGGCAACCTTGGCGCCCTCACCTCCTATGAATTTTTCTTCAATGGATTTGGCCTTGCATCCTACCTGTTCTGCTCTTTCTTTTTCATCATTGGCGTCAACCTGCTTTTCGCCCGGCGCATCTTCTCCATTTCGCGGAATATTCGGTATGTTCTCTCGGGGCTCATCTACTTTTCGGTAGCGTTCGCCTTTATCACCGCCGGCAGCGGCTTCGCCTGGGGCGGCGCCGCAGGCAGCATGGTGTCGGATTGGCTTACCCACGTCCTCGGATGGATCGGCACCGCGGCCCTGCTGCTCGTAGCCGGCCTCGCATGGGTCATCTGGCGCTTCAACCCTGTATTCAAGGTGCCCAAGCTGCCTGCCCGCGATAAGGCCGCGACACCAGTTCCCGAACCCGAAGCCATCGAATTGGAATCTGAACCCGAACCCCAGCCCGGACCCAAATCCAAAGGCAAAAAGGGCGCAAAGCTTTTCGTCGACGAGTCTTTCAACCAGGCGAAAGGCCAGGGTAATATACTAAAGGAGGAGGGGGGCGTTCTGGCCATCGCCCCGCACGCCCACCAGGAAGAGCCCATCGAATTCACGATAACGGAGCGTGACGAAGAGCCGCCTTTCGAAGTCGACGAACCGGAATTAACCTCCCTCGTCGCCGAAGAGCTGGACAAGGACCAGGATGAAGACTTCGACGAAGAACCAGCCGAAGAACCCCCGCCGCCGTTGAACATCCCGCCCATTCCTCCAGTCGCAAAAAAGCCTGCTACGGGAAGCCTCGAGCTCGAGATCAAGACCAGCCCGGAACTAAAGGATGCGAATGGCGAACCGGCCGAGTCCCTG
>Ga0134126_10011748_pt1 | contig 11054 bp, 8 predicted proteins | sample KB31752_FD_96881 | JGI IMG/M metagenome (GOLD analysis project Ga0134126, IMG submission 96881) | Terrestrial soil microbial communities with excess Nitrogen fertilizer from Kellogg Biological Station, Michigan, USA - KB3-175-2 | ecosystem: Environmental > Terrestrial > Soil > Unclassified ... | reverse complement strand
TCAGGCGGTTTTCCAACAGAATGGCCAGGGCCCGGGGACGATCCTGCTCAGACGATTTCCAGCGATACACCATGGCGGGGACGAGGATACGTTCTTCGATTTCGAATGCGGGGCGGGACGTTCCTTGGAGCACCGACAGCACTCGCGGAGAATCCAGATCCCACTCCGCCACGAGCCGGTCGGTCGGCAGGCCCCCCTGCAGTCGAGAAGAGGATACACCATAAAAATTCTCGCGATAGGTGCGCGCGATGGCCCCCAGCTTGTGGATATTGAGGAAAGCGTTTTTGATTTCCACAGGATCGAACGTCCACTCCATGTGCCGGATGCCGCGGGCCAATGCATCTTCGCGCTGAGCCAGCTTGAGTTGCGCGCCAAGGCCGCGATTGCGGTAGGCCTCTTTCACCGCCAGCATGTGCGAGTGGAGATAAGGACGCGGCTGGCCATCAGGAAAATTCCTGCCGTCCTTCAGCCCGGGCAAAGACATGGCGAACGCGACCATGGACGCCGCATGGCCATTGGCGGGCGCGCCCGGCAGGTCGGTGTCGAACGCGCCGATGACCTGGCCGCCCACCTTCTGCATGACGAGGAATGCCTTGCGCGGAACGATATCCGCCTGGTCGTATCCCCAGGTCTCCACCTGCAACTGGACCACGGCTTCCAGTTCGTCGAGCCCTTCACATGTGCGAATTACGATCATGGTCAGTTTTCAGTCGTCGGTTGTCAGTCGTTCACAGTTCACAGCTCACAGCTTTCAGCCGTCAGCTGCGGCGCCATCGAGCTTCTTCTTCGCTGCCTCCCACAAGTCTTCCAATTCTGCCGGCGAGAGGTCTTCGAGCGGCTTTTGCGCGGCGTGCTCCATTGCACGGAATCTCTCGCGGAAACGCAGGTTCGTGCCGCGCAGTGCCATTTCCGCGTCGACGTGCAAATGACGGGCAAGGTTCACCACTGTGAACAGCAGGTCGCCCATCTCGGCTTCCATGCGCGCCGCATCACCGCGCTCCGCTTCCACCGCCAGTTCGGCTGTCTCCTCGGCGATCTTTGGCAGCAACCCGCGCCAGTCCGGCCAGTCGAAGCCGGCCTTCGCCGCCTTGCCGCCGATTTTCGCCGCTTCGGCCAGGGCGGGCATGGAGCGCGAAACCCCGTCGAGCCGCGATTCCGCGGGTGCGATGGATGCATCGGACTGACCCGGCTTCAGGGCCGATTTCAGCGCGGCTTCCTGGGCCTTGATTTCTTCCCAGTTGCGCAGCACCGCGGCGGCCGACCCTTGTACGTTCGCATCTACCTCGGCACGATTGCCGGCTGTACGCGAAGCGTCTTCCCCAAACACATGCGGATGGCGACGGACCAGCTTGCGGTTCAGGTGGTCCAAAACGTCGCTGATGGAGAAGCGGCCCTCGTTGGCCGCCATCTCTGCGTAGAACAGCACCTGCAGCAGAAGATCGCCGAGTTCTTCGGCCAGGTGCGCAAAATCGCGGCGCTCGATGGCGTCGAAGACCTCGTAGGCCTCTTCCAGCGTGTATTTGCGGATGGTGTCGAAGGTCTGCTGGCGATCCCAGGGGCATCCGTCGGGGGCGCGCAGACGCGCCATGATCTGAACGGATTGCTCAAAGAGGGATGCCGCTCCGGCCGGGTCGGTCTTCATCGCCGAGTCGTGCGCTGGAGCGGAGGGATTGGGTTCTGGACTGTCTGGGCCGCGTGCCACGTCCATCCGTCTCAGGATAAATGGTGGATCCAGGAAACGTTACATGCAGCGAGAAAGGAGCTGGAGAATGAAGAGCGGGAATGCTGCCGCCCCCGGGCGAGCCGAGAGCGGCAGGCTTTCGTCAGTAGAGGAGTTTTTCAGGTGAGGTGGAGTGGCTCCCAGCCTTACCATGCGTTGCGGTTGCAGATTGAACCTTGATTGCCGACGCAGCTGCCGCCGTCGGAGGTTGGCAGATAAAGCTCATATAGTAGCGAGCGCTGGCCCAGTCAGAGGGAGTGGCGAAGTGGAGGACCACGAAATTGACGTACAGCCCCACGCTTAGAGGATTGACCACGGAAGAAGTGCACGAGACGATCGCGCCGTTGTTCGCGGTCAGCTTGCAGGTGAGAACCTGTCCTTCGTTTGAGTTTCCCGTGGGATCGGTGGTGCCAGCCACGTACGCATCCACGCTCGATGTTCCGGTGGCTCCTGTCGCGGTGACCATGAAGCTCCCGGCATTGCAGGCTGTGGGGATTGGCAGCAGGGTCTCGGCCGAAGTGATCGCCCCGGCGTAGTCGGTGAAGGTGCCGGCACCGACCGGCGGAGCTACAAGCTGGCTGAAGCTTCCGCTGGGCGCGCCAAAGTTGCCGGCAAAGACCAGTCCGCCCGGCGCTCCATTTTGACCGTTGGCGCCGGGCGCTCCGGTCGCTCCGGTGGGTCCGGTTGGCCCGGCCGGCCCCGGCGCTCCTGTGGGACCTGTTGCACCTTGCGGACCAGTGGCTCCGGTATCGCCCTTCACGCCTTGCGGTCCGGTAGCTCCGGTGGGGCCGACGGGACCCTGCGGGCCAGTGGCTCCGGTATCGCCCTTCACGCCTTGCGGTCCGGTGGCTCCGGTGGGCCCGACGGGGCCCTGCGGGCCGACGGCACCCTGGGGACCCTGCGGTCCAACGGCGCCCTGGGGGCCCTGCAGCCCAATGGGGCCCTGCGGCCCGACGGGGCCCTGGGGACCAACCGGTCCCACCTGCCCCAGATCCGCGGCGAAGAAGGCATTCTGGTGGCCGTGGTCGGTCGCCACGCGGAGAAGGTAAGCACCCGCTGCGATGCCAGGCGGCAACGTGGCGGTGATTGCCGTTTCACTGGACTGCGTGACGGTGAGCATTTGTCCTGCCAGCCACACGTCAGGCGTGGAATGCCCAAGGTTGGATCCGTTGATCGTGATCTGCGTTCCAGCTACATCTTCAAGCACGTTGAGAATCAGGGGGTGATGATCCTCTGCGGCTATTGCCGTAGAGGTGGCGAGGAGCAAGGACAGGGCGAGAGAGAACCGTATCACCATTGGTGAATCTCCTTTGCCGCGGAGCGGCAGGTTGCTCAAGACACACGGGTTCGTCCCCGAGACAGACCTCGCTGCGGAGTGGACCCGATGGCTAGAGATCCCGAAGGAAAAGCACAGCGCATTCGTGCGGGCAGAGGAACCCGTCTGGGAAGCTGCGTCTGGCTTTGTGTACGGAACTGGGGAGGTTAGGGAAGCCGACCGCGAGTATGAATGGGCATGCAGGCCATGTCAAGACATATCGCAAACCGCGCGATTCGAGTGGGAACGTGCGCTCGACAGAAATGCCTGCTCACCCGAAGGTCGTAACACTTTTGTAATTACCAACGTACTGTGTACTTGTGAGAGACTGCTTCCATCGCATCGATTCTTAGCCGAAGCAATGCTGCAGGAGGCACTTGTCTCTTTATGAACCTTGACCGCGACCAGCTCGAAGCCCTTAAACGCCAGATTGAAGAAGACTACCGTCTCGACCTGGCTGCCATTGACCGCCTTCTTCGGCGCTTCCAGACGAGCAACGGCGGGGGCCGGTCGCTCTCGAACGCTGCCGTCACGGCGGCTCCGTCGTACTTGTCCCCTGCAGTTGAACCGCGCCAGGAATCGGCGTCCACACCGGTGATTGAGCTGCCGCAGCAAGGCAAGCCCGACGAGCTTACGGGCACGCTGCGCGCGATGTTCAGCAGCGTGCGTTAGTCTCTGCCCGGTCCGCTCCCCGGCGTAAGCGCAGCGCCGCTTGCCGGGGAGTGTGTGCCTGCGGACGAATCCACCTGAGCGTCACGATACCCCATTTGAGTGCGATCGAGTGGCGCAGCGGCCCTCTCGTGCAGGTTCGGCGATCACCCGGCATAATAAAGCTGTGCCCTTCACCCTCTCTCATGCAGCGGCGGCGCTGCCCTTCCGGCGCACACGGCTGGTGCCTTCGGCGCTGGTCATGGGCACGTTTGCCCCTGACCTGGACTACTTTATTCGCTTAACTCCCGGAGGGGGCTGGGGCCACACCCTGGCCGGCGGCTTCTGTATGGACCTGCCGCTCGGACTGGGCGCCCTGTGGATTTTCCACCGGCTGGTAAAGCTGCCGCTGGCGTACTTTTTACCGGATGCGGTGCGTGCGCGCCTCGGCGATGAGCTCGCCCCGTTTCGCTTCGGCCCGTTGCGGCGGTTTCTGTCGATCGTGGTCTCGCTTCTGGTGGGCATGGCAACGCACGCGGTTTGGGATGGCTTCACTCACCCGCAATACTGGATCGTTCGCCATTGGGACCTGCTTAGTCGCGTACATCGTTACCCAGTGTTCGGTTGGGAGCCGACCTGCTTCATCCTGCAGTTGATTACTTCCGCGGGAGGACTGGGCCTGCTCGCCGTGTGGTGCCGGTTGTGGTATCGCCGCAACGCCGCGGATCCGGCAATCGCTCCCAACCCGTTCGCGGATGGCGAACGCAGAGCCGTGGTTATGATCGGCTGCGCCGTCGCCGTCCTGGGCTCATTGCTGCGCGCCTGGCTGAGCGAGGGGGTTCCCAAGACGCCCCTGCAGTACGACACCTTCGTGAACAAGCTTGTGGTCACGTTCGGAACGCTCTGCTGGTGGCAACTGGCGATGTGGGGGCTCTTCGGGCCATTCCGCCGCCAGCACTCGGCCCGCGCCGAGCAGCCGGCATACGCAGAGTCGCAGAGCTCCGTGCTGGGGTAACGGGCGGCCATTGTCCGCTCGCCTCCATCTACGGATGCCGCACCGTATACTCAGACGCGAACCATGCTGCGCATTCTGGGGACCATCTTCGCGGCCCTGCTGGGTCTGGCCTTCGGCAGCTTCCTGAACGTCTGCCTGAGCCGCTGGCCGGCGGGCGAGAGCGTGGCGCGGCCACGGTCGCATTGCCGCTCGTGCGGGCGGACGCTGGCGTGGTGGGAAAATATTCCTCTGCTGAGCTGGATGGCGCTGCGGGGCCGGTGCCGGACCTGCGGCGCGTGGATCGGCGTGCGTTATCCGCTGGTGGAAGCTGCCGTCGCCCTGCTCTGGGCGCTGCTCGTCTGGTACTCGAACGAAGACGTCTTCGCGCTGGACGTGCCGCCGCACCTGCGCGCGCTGAATATCGCGGCAACCCTTTGCGGTCTGGTCTTCTTCTGGCTGCTGATCGCCCTTGCCGCGCTCGACGCCGAACACCTCTGGCTGCCCGACTCTTTGACGTATCCCGGCATTGTGCTGGGTATCGCGATGAAAGTGGTGTTCGAGCAGTTCGGGTATCACTTTGATACGGGACGGAGGCCGTGGAACGCGTTGTGGGTTGCGGTATTTTCGGCTGCGGTCGCGGCCGCTCTCATCCTGCTGGTCCGCTGGCTTTACTGGCTGGTTCGCCACCGCGAAGGGCTAGGGCTGGGCGATGCCAAGCTGATGGCGCTGCTTGCCGCGTGGCTCGGGCTGCCGCTGGCGATGGTCGCGCTGTTTCTGGGCGTTGCGCTCGGCGCGCTGGCCGCGGTTGCAATTCTCGCCGGCCGATCGCGCCAGACGGGCGCATCGTGGGCTGCCACACAGCTTCCGTTCGGGACGTTTCTGTGTGTTGGCGGCATGATCAGCGCATTGTGGGGACAGCAGATTTTGTCGGCCTATCTGCGCTGGTCGGGCTTCTGAGCGGGGCACCGGCTGCAGACTCACTCGTGGCGCAGAGCTTTCATGGGATTGATGCCGGCCGCTCGCCGCGCGGGAATCCAACTGGCCACGACGGAGACCACAATAAGCACCGCTGCTGCGCCGGAGAGTGTCACAGGATCCCACGGTTTCAGGCCATAGAGGAGACTGGTGACCACTTTTCCCATTGCCAGTGCAGCTCCCAGCCCCGCTGCGATTCCGAGGCCGGCCATCCAGCCCGCGTCACCCAGCACCATGCGCATGACCTGCTCGGCGCGCGCGCCGAGCGCCATGCGGATGCCGATCTCATTGACGCGGCGCGAGATCGAGTAGGCGAGGATACCGTAAATTCCGATGGCCGCAAGCACCAGTGCAAGCACGCCGAAAGCGGCAGTCAAATTGGCGAATACTCTTTCCTGCTGCATCGTGGCCGCAATCTGCTCGTTCTGGGTACGAATGTCCAGCATGGGCAGATTGGGGTCGATGGACTCGAGGGCGCGCTTCATTTGCGGCACAATTGTTGCCCGGCTCATCTGGGTGCGCACGGCGAAGGTCGCACGTCCCAGCCCGTCCTTTGCCTGCCAATACGGAGAGTAGAACGTGGGCTCCATCTCCAAGCGCACGTTTGAGTACTTTGCATCCTTGCACACGCCGACAATGACGACCCGCTCAGGGTGGTCCCATCCGATTTCAAAGGTATGTCCCACGACATTCCCGTGCGGAAAGAATTTTTTCACGAAGCTTTCGTTCACCACGGCGACTTCCTGAGAGGCCCGCGTATCCGTCGCTTTGAAGTCGCGGCCCGCGACGATGGGAATTCCCAATTGCTTAAGGAAGCTCGCGCTCACGTCGTTAAACAGGGCGCTCTGGTCGCTGCCGTCCTCTTTGCGCTTCTGGCCCTCAGGCACGACGGTGTGGTTGGTGCGTTGATTGGCAATCAGAGCGTTCGACATCACCGTCACATCCTGCACGCCGGGAATCGCTCGAAGCCTTTCTTCAAGCTGATGATACAGGGGAATATCGGCCGCCTTGGGATAGCGCCCCTGGGGCGGGTCCAGGCTGAACAGCAGCAAGCCGTTCGGGTTGAAACCGAGGTGGGAATGCCCCAGCCGAATCAGCGACTGTACGAACAACCCTGCACCTACTACGAGCACGGTGGACAACGCCACCTGCACAACGACGATGGCTTTGCCCGCGATGCCGCTGCGACGCCGCGTTGTGGTCTGCGCTGACTCTTTGAGCCCGGAACTCACCTGCACTCGCGTGGAAGCCCACGCGGGTGCAAGACCGAAGATGAGGCCGGTCACGACCGACACCCCGGCGGCAAATCCGAAAATGGTCCAATCAAAGCTCGCCGTGAATGCAGGCGGCGCCCACGCGCTCGACATCATGCGCGGAATCGCGTTCCGAACTGCGTACGCCAGTGCCAGGCCCACCGCGCCACCCAGCAGCGAGAGCATCAGGCTTTCCGTCAGCATTTGCCGCAGGATGCGCCGCCGAGCCGCACCCATCGCCATACGCACGCTCATCTCGCGCTGGCGCGCCCCGGCCCGGGCCAACAGTAGATTCGCAAGATTGGCGCAGGCCAGCAGCAGGACAAATCCTGAAAGGCCCATCAGAACGTAGATCGGCCGACTGAGTTCCTCGGCGGCCGGATTCTGCCCGCGGCTTCCATCCATCTCGTACAAGCGAGGCAGTTGTCCATCATTGGCCACCGGCATGGTGGCACGCACGGCCGCATGCATGCTCACGTTCAACGCGGCGGTGGCCTTCGCGTCGGTGACACCGGGCCTGGTGCGGCCCATCATCAACACCCACCACATGCTCTTGCTGTCAAGAAGCGACACGCTTTTGTCTGACCCGAAATTCGTCGGCGAAACAATGGGCTGCATGCTGAAGGGGAAGAACACATCCGGCGTGCTCTGGGCCGAGAAGGCTCCCGTAAAGCCGGCCGGATTGACTCCCACAATGGTGAGCCGCACGCCGTTCAGCAGCAGGCTCTGTCCAATCACGCCCGGTGACCGGCCATAATGCCGGGTCCAGAATCGATCGCTGATCACTACGACCGGGCCGTTCCCCGCCGCGCCATCGTCCGCACCCAGGATTCCGCGCCCGAGTTTCGGCTGCACTCGCATGCCCGCGTAGTAGTTCCCCGATACCATCTCCCCATCGATCGCCTCGGACTTTCCGTCCACTGTGGCCGTAAGGCGGTTCAGAGGCTTAAACGCGAAGATATCCTCAAGCGCCTGGTTCTGCTTGCGCATCAATTGATACACCGGGTAGGAAAACGATGTGCCGCGCTCGCCGCCGCCGGGTTCTGAATCGAAGTTTCCCCACATCTCCTGCGCGATACCGTCTCTGCCTTCTGAAAAGGCCAGCAGACGCAGATTATCGGGATGCGGCACAGCGAGTTTGTCAAGCAGCATGTGCTCGGCCGCGGTGAATATCACGGTGTTGGCGCCGATGCCGAGGGCGAGAGAGCCGACAGCGATCGCAGTGAAGCCGGGGCTTCTGGCGAGCATGCGCGCGGCGTAGCGCAGGTCTGCGCGCAGTTGGTCGAATAATTGAGTTCCCCATGCCTCGCGGCAGTTTTCTTTGCCCGCCGCAAGGCTGCCGAGTTCCGCCCGGGCGCGGCGCAGAGCTTCCTCGCGGGAAACGCCGGTGCGCATCAGATCTTCGGCATAGCTCTCGATGTGAAATTCGAGCTCTTCCTCAACCTGCGCGGCCACTTCGCGCGGCCGCGTTACGGCCTTCCACCACGTTTTCGCACGGCTGCCCAGGCTCATATTTCCTCCGGAGCGGTATTGAGAATCGTGCCGATCACGTCGGCCATGTCGTTCCACTTGCGGGTCTCTGCCTGCAGCCTTCGGCGCCCCGCCGCGGTCAGCCGGTAATAGCGCGCGCGGCGGTTGTTGTCGCTCTGGCCCCAGTCGCCGGCGATCCAGCCCTCGTGCTCCAGGCGGTACAGCGCGGGATAAAGCGACCCCTGCGGCACCTCAAGCCGGTTGCCGGAGATCTGCTCAATCCGGAGCAGAATGCCATAGCCGTGCAGCGGCCCCAGCGAAACCGCTTTGAGCACCAGCATGTCCAAAGTGCCCTGCAACAAATCCAGCCCATGGTCCTGTTTCTGCGCCATCCGATCCTCTTCCCAGACGGTCTGGGAGAAGGCGCCGCTCCTCTCCCTAGACGAACTAGGAAAGGACGTTAAACGCCGCTCTCCTCGACTGTCAAGGAGAAAGCTTGTTCGGCGGGGTTTTGGCGGGGTGGCAGGGACTAAAAGCGCGCGTCACTCCTGAGCCCGTTATGACGCAACAGCCGGCGGATTACGGGTTCTTCTGCGCGACAGGGACGGGGTCTCGAGCGAACGTCACGTACGCCCCACCGGGAAGCTTTTCCGTGCTGACGATCTGCCACCCGGGCGTGTGCTGCAGCAGATACGCGAGCGGCGTGGGTTCTGGAATGATCACATGATCGATGCGGTAGTGGTCGAGTATCTCCAGCGTGTCGATGGACGACACGGCTTTCAAGTAATCCAGCATGATTCCGCGATGCTCAAAAATGTCGTATCGGGAATCGATAAAGGTCGATTTGGACTCAAATGCCATTCTGCCGCCGATGTGGGAGGAGTTCAACGTGCGCCATGACGGCTGAACCGCGGCAATCGAATTTAGCGGGAAGGATTGCGCCACGCGGGTTTCCAGCGCGCGCTCGCTGGGAAACAGGAATGCGATCACGCACGCTGCCGCAAGCACCACGATGGCGTTCTTGGCCGGGACGCTTTTCGCGTCCGATCGCAGATCGAAGGTGCGGAGGATCTCTTCGGCGAAAAAGGGAACCGTGAGGACAGCCGCCAAAAAGAGGAATCGCATGTGCGCAAACGCCGCGTACCAGGCGAAGAAAACGAAAGCGATTTCATACACGCGCCACTTGCGGCTCTTGAGGCCGCTCGCCACAACCAGGAAGCAGATGGCGGCGAACGCGGTGAGGCCGGCAGGCGAGCTGAGACTGAGCGGCATCCATTCCTGAACGTTGGCGATGTTCAGCTTCTGGTGCAGCATCATGTCGAATGGGTTCCACACCAGGCGCGACCCATAGGGATTTGCATACAACGCGATAACACTGAGGCCCAGCGCGATGAGCAGACGATGGCGGTACGCCCGCGAGAATCCCTGTTGATCGAACACGCCCTTGTGCACGCTGAACGAGCCGCAAAGAATATAGAGCACGAACAGCCCTATGCCGATCAACCAGCTTCCGTGCAGGTTTATCCATACACAAAACAGCGGCGGCAGCAGCCACAGCAGCCATGCTTTTCCTCGTTCCGCCGATTCCAGGATCATCAGCTCAAATGCCATCGCGAGATAGGCGACGGCGATGGTACGCGGACCGGCATTCACGGTCATGAGGACCAGTCCGAGTGCGGACGCAAGCAAGGCAGCGCCCGGATGTCGCGAACGCAGATAGCTTCGCCAATAGAACAGGAGCAGGTTCGCAGAAAGGACCAGCCAGGTGACGAGATACAGGCCGCGCAATTCAAACGCGCGATAGCCCAGCCAGTACGGGATTTCAGAAAGCCACTCGGGATTGACCCACGGCTGCCCCGCCACGGTGAACGACATGGTCTCGGTGCGCTGAAAATGATGCTCAGCGAACACCTGGCGCGCGTCCGCCATGTGCCACCAGATGTCGGGATCGGTGACGAGCTTCAAGTTGCGATTCAGGGCAACGGTCATCATCACCGGAAACATCAGGAGCAGCGCGATGGGAGCCATGTGCAGGCTGAAAGCGGCGTCGAAAACGCGCTTTGCACGGCTGCGAGGCGGAACAGGGCCGGGCCCGGACAGCTGGCTTTCCGGGAACTGGGCTTCTGAATCAGGACTGGATGGCATTCCTTAACAGTACCCGCGAAGCGGAGGAAAATGAACTCATGCCGGGGGGAGGTGAACCTACCCGAGCAACCGGCTTACAGGAACCGGCTTACATCAACAGGCAGCGATTCATATCAACTCCGCGGACCTTTATTTGGGGCGAGAGCCTGCAACCCGCCGGCTCACTAAAAAAAGCCATCCACATGCCTGAGCAAGACTTCAATGTATATCAGCAACAACAAGTTGGATACCGATGCGAAGAATACAAGATCGAAGATCTCGTTCCCAATATCAGCTGACTTTGAGTTGGTTGAAGTGGCGAGCCGCTTAGCTCGCCGAAACTGACTGATGATATGTACGCAGAAAGGAATGAAGATCAACGCGGCAGCGTAAACATTAAGTGTGTGCCAATGTCTGACGCCAAGGAACAAGCTGAGAAGAAGACAGAGCAGACTCGACGCTCCTGCGTTCAGCGCGGACGCGGAATGGGAAGGTTTTCTGCCGGTACTATTCGAATTCATGCATTTGCCCTCGAACTTATCTGGCGCAGACTCT